>Ga0315288_10011735_pt1 | contig 11024 bp, 8 predicted proteins | sample YL17G11_20_MG_FD_203454 | JGI IMG/M metagenome (GOLD analysis project Ga0315288, IMG submission 203454) | Sediment microbial communities from Yellowstone Lake, YNP, Wyoming, USA - YL17G11_20 | ecosystem: Environmental > Aquatic > Freshwater > Lake > Sediment | place: USA: Wyoming | collected...
CAGGCCGGGCTGCCAGTCCGGGGGAACGTCTCCGGTGAACCAGTCCGGGTGACCGTACGGCCCGCGAACGCTTAGCGCGCCGGGGTCATCCGACGCGCCCCCGTTCGTCCATGCGCACCACAGGGCGAAGCGCATCCCGTTCCGGTGCAGGAAGCGCTCGATGGGCGTGTGGCCCTCGGGGTAGCGCCGTGGGTCCCAGCGCCAGTCCCCCACCTGCCGGAACCACATCGCGTCGACCATGAAGGTCTCGAACCCGGCCTCGTGGCCCAGCCGGGCGTTCTCGAGAACGTAGTCGGCGTTGGCCCTGGGCGTAGTCGCATCGACGTAGAGTGCGCACATCAGGAGCGGGTCGGGGCACTCAGCGGGCATGGGCGGCCGCAGCTTCTCGAGGATGAACCGGTGGAGTCGGTAACTGCCCTCCTCGACGTCGCCCTGATAGCACCCGACGAAGGCGGCCGGGACATGGAAACACTGGCCCGGCCGCACGTCCGTGCGGAAGTCGGGAGCGTTGCCAACCCTCACACTCAGGCCGTCGGCCCCCTCGCCATGCGCCGCAACACGACCGACGCCCGAGAACTCCCAGCCGACGTAGAGTCCGTACTGATCACCCACGCTGACCGCCAGCCAGGGGACCGGGCTAGCGCCATCCGTCGGGTTGGACGGGAGCGTGAGGTCCATCTCGGGCCCGACAGGCTCATGGAACGTGCCGCCCTGCGACCGGGCATCGCCGGCGCCACGCCGGATCCACCAGACCTCCGCCGCCCCGCCGGGCGACAGCCCCGGGAGCGACAGGCTGTCCTGTTGTGGGACGGTGAGCACGGTTCCCGATCGGTTCTCGATCTCCATCCAGTGCTCCACCGGCCCGCGTCCTGGACGGGCGCGCCAGACCGAGCGGAGGGCCATGGCGGGAGCGTCGTTCGCTAATGTCAGAGTGACGGTGCCGGCCGCTTCGTCGATGGCCGAGCCCTCGAAGGTCCAGCGCGTCGGCCGCTGCTCGCCGGAGACCCAGACGTATGGGATGAGGTCGATCGGGATCCCGTCGCCCGCCCAGTTGTGCGCCGTTTCAGTGCCCTCCAGCCTGCGCAGAACCGGCAGGCCGTCGGCGACGGCGAGCTCCACGCGCGTGTCGGACGAATGGAGCACCCACGGCCCATCGGCGACGGTCGCGGAAGCAGCGGCAGCACCAAGCGATGCGACGGTGATGATGAGCGGCCCGATCACAGAGGGCACCTCCCGGAAGCTGGCGCGATGACGGAGTCGCTGGCGACGCCTCATCCACCGCGCAGACCCAGCCAGCATACCACCGACCCTCCGTCCCGGGGGCAACCGGGCTGTGACCGGCTGTCGGAGGAGCATGAGGCCTCCCTGGGGAATCAGCGTAGGGTCAGGGTGCGTGGAGCGGGGACGGAGGCGTAAGCGTGGCCACCGAGACGGGGCTGCCACAAGCGATGCTCGACTCTCTGGTCCAGCGGATCGCGGAGGCGGTCCAGCCGACCCGGATCATCCTGTTCGGCTCGGCGGTGCGGGGACAGATGGGGCCGGACAGCGACCTGGACATCCTGGTGGTGATGCCGGACGGGGCACATCGGCGCCGAACCGCTCAGACGCTCTACCGGTGCCTTATGGGCCTCGGGATGGCCAAGGACGTCATCGTCGCTACGGAGACCGACATTCGCGACCACGCGGACAATCCATCGCTGGTGCTCTACCCGGCCCTGCGGGAGGGGCGGGTGATCTATGCCGCCCACGAATAGGAGCAAGGCCGGCTCGCCCTCGGACTGGTTGGCGCGTGCGCGGGGCGATCTGGCGCTGGCCCGCCTGTCTGACTCGGTGACGGAGCAGGACCTGCGAGATGCGGATTCCCTCGCACAGCAGGTCTTCTGCTGGGCTGGGTCCCTGATCCGGTAAGGGGGCGCCACGGGCCCTCGCATCGCCACGGCCCCCCGAGGCCCGTTTCCGGGTGGCTGTCCTACCGAGACACTCCATAGGCAGGTGAGTCTGCCGGAGGCTTCGGGGGAAGATGGCGGCTACGCACTCGAACTCGACCACGGCGCCCCTGCCGACATCCCCCGGGCCCCACTTCCGCGAGTACATGGAGTACCTGCTCGCCCGTCTCGGACGCGGGTAGCGTGCTCTGCGCAGCGACGGGTGCGCGGGCCGTTTCCCGGCCGCGCGAATCCGCTCATTCCGTCGCATCCACGGCGTCCGCTTTGCCCGGGCCCGATGGGAAGCCCGCGTTGAAGACCCAGGCGACGATCTGCGTGCCATGTTCAGTGCCCAGACGCTCTGCCTGCTCCTCCAGGTAAGCCTGCAGCTTCAGCATATCGGTTCCGCCACGCTTCGGGTCCCGAGCCCTGCAGAGGTGTGGATCGCTCGGGTCCCATTGCGTACAGAGGAACCAGGGCACAGCGTATATCCCGTGGGCGCTGGTTCCCGGCTGCAGGTACTTCGCCTGCAGTTGGGTCCGCATGGCCTGTCGTAGCCGGTAGTTCCAGGGGCACTTCACCTCGATCACCACGGTCAGCGTTGTCTGTTCCCCCGGCGCCTGCACATGGATGTCCGTTCGCGGGCCGAGAGACGCTCCCGGCGGGCGAAGGACCGTGACCTCCAGGTTCACGATGACCCCGCGCCGTTCCAGGTCGCGTTTGAGGTGCCGGCAGAGCTCGTCGGCCACAGCGTCCTCGCCCTTCGGGGCGCACCTCTTCTTGCCCTCGTTCCACAGGACGCGGGCTGCGGGAGCGGGAGGCGTTCGCAGGTCAGTCTCGAACTGCTGGAGCGACTCGTGCACGACCCGGAGAAGCTGCTCTTCCGTACTGACGAAGCGGCGGCCCCCATCCTCAACGAGCCGCCGTAGGTGGTCCGGAGTCAGCCGCTGGCACTGCCGTCCGGCCAGCCTGCGGCGGCTCAGCTCGAGCTCGTACGCAACGCCATCTCGCTCCTCGGGGAGGTGGTCGCGGATCCACTCGAGTGCATCGATCTCCTCATGCGGAGCGTCGCTGCGGATCCGCTTCAGCATCGCGCTGCGGATCTGCTCGGCGCGGCCAACTGGGCGGAAGCCCTCTCCGCATCTGTCTGCGTCGGGTGGCACCAGAGGGGCCATCGCGACATATACGCGCGCGGCGCCGCTGGTACTGAGGTCTGCGGCGACACCCTCGAGCGTCCGGCCCGCGTAATACTCGACTCGCCCGAGGACGGCCTGGGCGAACTCGGGAGCCTTCTCCACCAGCTCGACGATCTGTGGCCACGTGGTCTCCGGGCGTCTGGCGACCAGCACGGCCCCCGCAACCTCGGCGCGTTCCCTTACCGCCTCGTCGGGCAACACGCCGCCCCGGACGAACGCCGCCTGCGCGAGCCCGATGCCGTCCACCGATCCGTTGCGGACCAGACACTCCAGCAGGCCTCCGAACTTCTCGGCCGGCAACGCGGGTTCTGATGCAGCGGCAAGCGCGGCAGCCTCGATTTCCTCGTCCCACACGGGATCGAGGTGCTCCGCGATGGCCACAGACCCCCCACTGAGTGTCCGCTGGAGTGCGTCCACAAAGGCCGAAGGGGCGCGGTCGCGGGCTCTTGCCAGCAGCGTCCTGTGGGCCTCGTCTGTACCGCCGGCTCCCTGCGTGTCTACAATCGCGGGCGTCCACTTCGCCCACTGTTCGTGGCTCAGCTCTGGTTGCAGGCCGTTCTCGGCGCCGGCGAGCAGCAAGAGCGCCAGATACCCCAGGACAGGCTCCCATGGCCGCCTTGACTGCCCGAGCCAGGTCTCTGTCTTTGGGTCCGTCTGCCAGACATACGCCAATGCGGCCATCTGTGCTGCACTCGTGGCTTCGGGAGGGAGGCGGCCCCAGACAGCGCGCGTCCGGATCCCGCCGGCCGCCGCCAGCGGGTATGGGTGGTCTCCCGCGCAGGCGCAAGCACAAAAACGTGCCCAGCGCTCACCCTCTGGGCTCTCACCCAAGAGGACAGAGACGGCTTCTCCGATGGCCTCGTCCACTTCGGGTCTGTCCGTCGGCGGCCCAGGCCCATGGCGCGACTGCTGGCACATGGTCTGGGCGTAGGCCGAGGATAGGTTCACTGAGAACTGCCCGAGCGCGCGCGCAATCACCTCGTTCTGCTCGGCCGCGGCGTACGCCACTTCGCTCTCCCGTCGGTCTCCCCTGTCCCACACGTAGCCAGCAAGCGCGGCCCACAGACGCCTGATCGCGTCGTCGCTGGCCTGCTGCGCGTGCCCCAGGCACCATTCGAGATCGCCTGTACGGATGAGCCATGAGGGCCCGGTGAGCTGCCAGGCCGATGCCCCCATGGCGCTCGGGTCGAGGTGGTGGACCACGAGCTCGGCGAGCGCGCGGCGATCGGCCTCATCGTCCAGCCATTCTGCTGCTTCGGTCGCGCCTCCCGGCTCCAGCCAGTGCCTGTCCTCGACGCGTGCTGCCAGCACTTCGGCTAGCTGCGCCAACACCCCTGGCTCGGCGCGCCTACGCCATGCCTCGACGAGAACGGCCTTCGCCAGTTCCCTGAACTCATCGTAGGCGACATGTCCGTGAGGGGGCAGGTCCGCGAGCCAGCGCAGGGCGGCACGCAGGTACGGGATGGACGCCAACTGCTCCCGGCACTGCCTGATGAATGACGTGAGGCCAATGGGGGCCATCCTACGCTGGTGCAAATCCACTGCGTCCGTCGCCAGAGCTCCGAGGATCTCTTCGGGGCGAAGCCTGTCCGGCCCGATCGCGCACAGGGCAGCGATCCTGAGCGCATCCCGCGCATCTCCCTGGAACTGCGCCTGAAGGAGCGGCCTGAGCCTGAGCAGGGCGTCGTCGTCGCCGATCCGCCCGAGCGCCCCGGCCGCCTCCACACGCAGCGAGCGCTCCTCAGACTCATCGAGCGCCAGGTCCACCAGATCTGGGGCAACTCCGGCCTCGCGCGCCCAGCCAGCCACCCCGACCGCCAGAAACCGGGCGTGCCGCGACCTGGACCCATCCCTGGGAATGAGACGCAACTGGCTGGCAAGGCCGGGATGGGCGAGCCGGCGGAACGACGGCCAGAACAGGCCGGGGATCGGCCCGCTTTCCTCCGCCATGCTCAAGTAACGGTCGGCCAGCTTCTCCGCGTGCGCGCTGCCGCTGAGGGTAACATCTTGCTCAAGCAGCGCCGTGGGATCGTGCTGCAGAAGCCACTCCCACCACGCACCATCCATTCTCGCCAGCCATGCCGTGACAGAGCGAGCTCGGGGCGCCACGCGACGCCCCCCGGGCACGTCGGCCGTGAGGATCTCCCGGGCCTGTGTCTCCGTGAGATGCGAAGCTACATAGCGTGCAGCCAGGTACTCCTGGTATGTCTGGTGGGCGAAGACGTACCGATGCTCCCCGATCCGTCTGAACAGGCCCGTGCCCAGGACCTCCTCGACGACTAGATGTGTCACCTCGACCCGCTTGCCCTGAGCCTTCTCCTCCCCCCACGCGATGCTCGTGTAGCCGATGTCGTTCTCGGCTATGCCTGACGTAGTGTCGCTAAGCCAAACAGCCCCGTAGGCCCCCAGGGACAGGCAGGCCGCGATGCGAGCGGAGACTTCGAGGCGCTGCTCCTTGTCGAGTGGCGCCTGCCTGTGCGTCCGTCGGTCCTCGTCCCACTCCGCGGCGAGCTCCAGGCACGCGCCCTCGTAGAGCCTCCTGGGGTCGCTCTCGATCCGGCCGTCGCGCGCGAAGCCGTCCAGCAGGAAGCGGAGCGTGATCGGCCGGCAGGCGAAGGCGTGCGCGCCGCTGGAGTCCAGCGCCGACGCGAACTCTTCCACGGAGTGCCCTTCGCAGGCCGCCGCGGACCGCACGTCATCCCGCCGGAGCGGGAGGAGCTCCAGCGTTCGCCGTCCCTTGTCGCCAAACAGCGAGGCCAGATCGGCGGTGAACCTCGCGGGCACGTCGCCGTCCCGGCAGGTCACTCGCACGCGGATTCGCTGCCTCGTAGCTTCGTCGAAGTCGCCGAGCCGGTCGCAGATAGCGTCGGCGACGCCTGGTTCTACGACAAGTCCTTCGTCCAGGCTGTCAAGCAGTACCCAGAGACGTTCCTCGCCCTCCTGCCACCTGGCGAACTCCACGTGCGAGAACACGCGCCGCTGGAGCCCGTCATCGGCGGTGAGCGAGCCGAGTGGCGCGCTTAGGACCCTCTCGCCGCGACGGCGCAGGTCCCCTTCGTAGGCCTCCATGGCTGTCGTTTTCCCCATGCCCGGTTCTCCGAGCAACACAAGGCAGGGGACACCCTCCAAGCCTTCAAGCGGCCTCGGCAACTCTTCCGGCCGGTACAGCGATGCCCTGCCGGCGTCCGGCAGGCTCAGATAGCCGTCGGCGTCCAGCCAGAAGTGGGTACCGGACCCGGTCCAGTAGCGGGACCATGGGTAGTGCTTGGTAGCGTTCACACCTCACCCCTGGCGCCAGGGCCTCGGGACGACCCTTGCGAGTGGCAGCGCGGCTGCTCCCACACATCAGATTCGGGGGTGATGGCCCACGCCCCTGCGAGTGCGTGTGAGGCGTGCTCCGAGCCGGCAGATGGGGCGCGCCGGTTGCCCGCCGCGTCCTGCTACGTGAGTCCGCGCCGCTGCACGCGGCTGCCTCCTCGGGGGATGAGGACGCCATCGCCGCGTTGCTGGAGGCCGGCGCTGATCTCGATGCCACCGACGACTCCGGCGACACACCCTTGGCGGAGGCGGTGAAGAGCCGTCACGCCAAGGCAGCTCGCCTCCTGTGGGGCCGAGGCGCGAACCTCTAGGCGGCCGGAGCGCGCGCCACCCCAGGTGCGCCATCGCTTCGCGCTGCGGTCGACGAGACGTCGACCCTCCCATTGGCATGGCTTGTTCTCCGGCCGACTGCGGCCCGCCGCTTGACACGCTCAGATATTCCGAATATTCTCAGAATATCGGAGCAACCTGCGTTGTGCTCCGACCCATGCCTGCGCAGGAGGTCGCGACCGATGAGGGGCCCCACCCTGGAGCGACAGTGTGTCAGCGAGGCTCTGGGCACGTTCATCCTCGTGTTCTTCGGCGTGGGATCGGTGCACACGGCGGTCTCGTGCGGCGCACAGCAGGGGCTGTGGCAGGTGGCGGCGGTGTGGGGCGTGGCGATCGGCATGGCTATCTACGCGACGGGGGCCGTGAGCGGAGCACATATCAACCCGGCGGTCACCATCGCGATGGCGATCTACCGCGGCTTCCCCTGGCGCCGAGTACCCGCGTACGTCGCGTCGCAGCTTCTCGGTGCGGTCATCGGCGCCGTCCTGCTCTACAGCCTGTTCGGCGGGCTCATCGCAAAGTTCGAGGCGGACAAGGGCATCGTCCGGGGCGCGGCGGGCAGTGAGCTGTCCGGCATGATGTACGGCGAGTACTTCCCGAACCCCGCGATGATCGGCACATCGCCGGAGGCCTACGCGACGGTATCGCGCGGATGCGCCTTCGCCGGTGAGATGGTCGGCACGGCGTTCCTTCTGTTCTTCATCTTCGGCATGGTCGACTCGCGCAACCCCGGCCGGCCGATCAGGACCAGTGTCGCGACGTTCGTCGGCCTGACGGTGTCCATCGTCATCTCGATCATCGCGCCGCTCACACAGGCCGGCCTGAACCCGGTGCGTGACTTCGGGCCACGCATCGTGGCCTACTTCGCCGGCTGGGGCTCGGTGGCGATCCCTGGGCCGCGCGGGGGGTTCCTCGATGTATACATCCTCGCACCGATCGTGGGGGGGATCCTCGGCGCCGGGGTCTACGAGTACCTGATTCGCCCGGGGATGCCGCCGCAGTTGGGCGATCACTCCAACACGTAGAACGCGTACACTCGCGATGCGTCCGCCCCCCAGGTCTCGTCCAGCGTCCAGCGCACGCCCTCGATGGCATGGGCGCCCATGAGGCGGACGAGGCGCTGGTGGTTGTCGCTAAGGGTGACCAGCGGCGTCCACCGGCCGTCGCGGAGGGCCTCTACCCGGAACGCGCGGGGCATCTCGGGCGGCGGAGCCGTGAGCTGGTCGTCGGCCTGGTGGTAGCTGAGCTGCACGTTCCGGTGCAGCCCGGAGTCAAGCACCAGAGCGATCTGCGACACGTTGCAGGCCCGACCGAACCCGTAGGCGATCCAGCCGCCCTTCGGGCAGGTCCAGGCGTGTGTGTCGTCACCCACCGGGCGATTGGTACCGTCACGCACCGGCTCCGGATCCCCAGTGGATGCCGTGAGCTTCGCGCCCACCGTCAGCTCCGGGAATCGCTGGGGGACCCAGGGGAGATAGCAGTCATCCGCGAGCAGCGTCTGCTGCAGCTCGTCGGTATGATCGCACACTCCGCGGGGCGGGATGCCCTTCGCGATGGCGAGCGCCGCGGCGGTGCCGGCGGCCTGGCCCTGGACTGAGCCGGTGCCCATGACGCGCGTCGAGCTCATCGCCGCATGGGTGCAGCTCGCGCATCGCCCGGCGAACATGAGGTTCGCGATGTTGCGCGAGAACAGCGTTCGGTACGGGATGCCGTAGGGCGAGGGGGCGGGGTGGAAGATCGTCGCCGGGCGACCGAGCTTCGCAGCGCGGAACCCCGCGGGATCGTGGTCGTCCATGCTCCAGCCGCCGTAGGCCACGATGTCGCCGAAGTGCCGGCCCCCGGCTTCGATATCGCCTTGTGTGAGGATGTGGTCGCCGACGTAACGCACGCTCTCGCGCTTGCCGGGGAGGAATTGCACCCAATCGAGCGCCCAGTTCGCGGCCCCGTGGTCCCCCCGGTTCTTGATATGGTCCCAGAGACCGTAGACGATCCTGAGCAGCTCGTCGCGCGACCTCTCGGTGTCGTGGATGCTGTCGTGCTCCCCTCCCAGCTCGACCCACCAGTAGCCCATCTCCAGCCAGCGATGGCCGCCGTCGCCGTAAGGCAGCCCGTCGTCCGTCTCGAAGGTGTAGGCCCACGGGATCGGCTCGAACGGCTGGAGCGTGTCGTGCTTGCGCGCATGGAAGAGGCATGTCATGCCCATGGTCCGCGTGTCCGCCTCCTCGGGCGCGATGGGCTCGCCGAACTCGGATCGCGCCTCGCGGCCGATCCGGTGCTCGGCCCCGGTGAGGGGCGCCAGGATGCCATCACCGGAGCAGTCGACGAAGATGCGCGCGGTGACCGTGTGGTGGGTGTACGTCGTGAGCTGCCAGCCATGGACGCCGGCGATGGTGTTGCCGTATAGGCGCGCGTCAACGCACGTGCAGTTCAGCAGCGGCGTGATGTTGGGCTCGAGCAGCACCTTCTCGTAGAGGAGAGTGTCCCAGACCGAGTAGCTGCGCTGATGGTTGCGCCGAAGGTTGTCCAGCCGGATCTCCTCGAGGATGCCGGTCTCCCGCATGTTGGGTATGGCGTTGTGCCGGTCAGCGCCGCAGACGTGCATCCGGCACTCACTGGAGGCATTGCCGCCGAGCACCGGCCGGTCCTGCATCAGCACGACCGTGGCGCCGTGCCTTGCCGCCGCCACCGCGGCGAGCAGGCCCGCCATGCCACCGCCCACCACGCAGATGTCGGCCTCGTGGCGCAAGTGCCGCAGCTTCTCGTGTACCCGGATGGCCATCGCTCATCGACTCCTTCCGGTTGGGCCTCCCGCGTTACCCGTGGACGCCGTCCGTGACCCTTCCGCAGGCGGCCGGGGCGCTCCTCCGCGTGCCAGGACCCCGGCGTGCACTCGGCGCGACAGGTATCGCGACGTCACGTCTGGAATCAGGCCTGAGCCTCGCGCCCCCGGGCGTAGGGCTCAGGCGTCACGGACCGCGCGACGATCCAGAGGGGAGCATTACCGTGGCCGAGCAACAGAGCGTGGCAGGCGCACCGGCGCGCGCGGTGTTGGAGGGGGTGCCGCGTGTCGGCTTCTACCGGGGCGAGCGGTGTCCGGAGGATTACCCTTACCCGTCTTGTCTGCGCGCGATCCTGGAGTACCTCGGCGATGACTACGGGTGCCGACACACTCCCGGACGCGATCCCGCCTGGCGACTGGGTTGCCCCTATGCGCACTTCATGGGCGTCACGGGCGCTGCGTTCTTCCTCTCGTGGAAGCCCGGGTGGCATCCCGATAACGTGGCGATCCACTACATGTCCGATGACCCCGGTGCCCCCTTCCGTCGGGGGCTCGACGCCGTCGGCTATCGGTACGAGATGGTCTCCTGGCACGGCGGAGAGCAGGACGAGGCGTCTGTTCGGAGCATGGTCGTCGAGAGTATCCATGGCCGCGGTCGGCCCGCGTTGGCCTTCGGGGTGATCGGGCCGCCTGAGCCCTCAATCATCGCGGGGTACGACGACCACGGTGAGGTGCTTATCGGCTGGAGCTTCTTCCAGGACGACCCTGAGTCGGCCGGAGGCGCGGAGCGCGAGCCTTGCGGGTACTTCCGCAAGCGCGACTGGTTCAATGCGACCGAGGGGCTGGTCCTGATCGGGGACAAGGCGGAGCCGCGGAAGCTTGACGATGTCTATCGCGACTCGCTCCGCTGGGCACTGACCGTGATGCGGACGCCCGTGACACACGGCGACCGGCGGAACGGCCATGCGGCGTACACGGCCTGGGCGGACCACCTCCAGCGCGATAAGGACTTCGCGACGGACGACATTGGCGTGCTCCGGGGGCGCCACGGGGTTCACGACGATGCCGTGGGCTTCGTGGCGGAGGGGCGCTGGTACGGGGCCCTATTCCTCGCCCATGCCGCCCAGCAGATGGGCGGCCCCGGCGTGTCGCGTGAGCTGTTGGCGGCTTCGGCGTGCCTGGCGGCGGAGCACGATCTGATGTGGCAGGTGTGGGACCTGGGCGGCGGGAACGGCCGGGATGACGACAAGGTCCGCAAGCTCGCCGAGCCTGAGGTGCGCCGGCAGATCGTCCCGATCATCCTTGAGGCGCGCGGCAAGGATGTCGAGGCCGCGGCGCACATCGAGCGAGCCCTCTCGTAGGCCCGGTCGGCGGCAGCGCAGATGGGGAGCAGGAATGCCCGATCCCGTCATAGCCGTGATCTTCGGCTGCGATGAGACGCTGTGCCCGGAGACCACGATGAGCAGCTTTCGCGAT
>Ga0315288_10011737_pt1 | contig 11023 bp, 4 predicted proteins | sample YL17G11_20_MG_FD_203454 | JGI IMG/M metagenome (GOLD analysis project Ga0315288, IMG submission 203454) | Sediment microbial communities from Yellowstone Lake, YNP, Wyoming, USA - YL17G11_20 | ecosystem: Environmental > Aquatic > Freshwater > Lake > Sediment | place: USA: Wyoming | collected...
CGTGGCGTCCCGGTCACGGCTGAAGAGGTGCTGGTCACCCCCGGCGCCAAGGACGTCATCTACTCGTCCTGCATGACCTTGCTCGAGGACGGCGATGAGGCGATCTACCCCAATCCGTCGTATCCCATCTACGAGTCGTGCATCAATATCTCCGGCGCCAAAGCTGTTCCCCTCCCCATCCTCGAGGAGAAGGACTTCGGCTTCGACCGCGACACGTTCGTGAAGCTGGTCTCCCCCCGTACCAGGCTGGTCGTCATCAACTCCCCTGCCAATCCCACCGGAGGCATCATCGCGCGCGAGGACCTGGAGCTGGTGGCCGAGATGGCCAAGAAGTATGACTTCTATGTCCTGTCGGACGAGATCTACTCCCGCCTGGTCTTCGAGGGCGAGCACTTCTCCATCGCGTCGCTCCCCGGGATGAAGGAACGCACAATCATCATGGACGGTATGTCCAAGACCTACGCCATGACTGGATGGCGTCTCGGCTACGGAGCCGGGCCGCGTGACCTCATCGAGTGGATGTCCAAGGTCATCGCGAATACGGCGTCCTGCACGGCCACGTTCACCCAGATGGCCGGCATCGAAGCGCTGACCGGTCCGCAGGACGACGAGGAGAAGATGCGGCAGGAGTTCATGGCCCGCCGCGAGATCATCGTGCAGGGGCTCAACGACATCCCCGGCATCACGTGCCGCAAGCCGCACGGCGCGTTCTACGTTTTCCCCAACGTCAAGAGCTTTGGCCGCTCTTCCCAGGAAATCGCCGACTACCTGCTCTACAACGCCGGCGTCGCCTGCCTGTCTGGCACAGGCTTCGGCTCGTACGGGGAGGGCTACCTGCGCTTGTCATACGCCACATCGCGCGAGAACATCGCTCTGGCGCTCGGGCGGATCCGCGCGGCCTTGGCCGAACTAAACTAGGAGACCCGACTGCACATGCCGGGGACGCGCGACGCCTGCTGCCTGCAGCGTCCTGCGCGTCCCCGTTGCTGTTGCTGGCTATCCGGGACCACCGTCCCAGCAATAAAGGAGCAACCATGGAAACGATGCTGACGATTCAGGAGCTGAAGCACCTTGCGACCGAAATCCGCAAGGACACGCTGCGCTCCATCACGGCCGCCGGTTCAGGGCATCCGGGCGGCTCGCTGTCGGCCGCCGACATCATGACGGCTCTCTACTTCCGGGCGGCCAACCTGACCAGCCCCACGGATCCGAACCGTGACCGCATCTTCTGGTCCAAGGGACATGTCGCGCCACTGCTGTACACGCTGCTCGCCTACAAGGGGTTCTTCCCGAAGGAAGAGCTGCTGACCCTGCGCAAGTTCGGCTCACGCCTGCAGGGACACCCCAAGAAAGACAGTCCTCCGGGAGTGGAGACGTCGACGGGGTCGCTGGGCCAGGGGCTGTCCGTCGCCGTTGGTGCAGCATATGCTGCACGGTACGACCATCTGCCGGTGCGCACGTATTGTCTCAACGGTGATGGAGAGATCCAGGAGGGCCAGATCTGGGAGGCACTGATGGCAGGTGCGCACTTCAAACTGGACAACCTGTGCACCATCATCGACAACAACGGCCTGCAGATCGACGGCAAGTGCTCCGACGTCATGTGCATCGACGACGTCGCCGCCAAGCTGCGCGCGTTCAACTGGCACGTCATCAGCATCAACGGCCACGACATGGAGCGGTGCGTGAACGCGCTGGAGGAGGCGAAAACGGTCAAGGGGCAGCCCACCGCCATCGTTGCGCATACCATCAAAGGCAAGGGCGTCTCGTTCATGGAGAACGTTGTCGGCTGGCATGGCAAGGCGCCGTCGCAGGACGAGCTGGCCCAGGCCATCCGCGAGCTGGACGCAGAGGAGGGTGAGTAACATGGCAACTACACACAAGGGCGTTTGTGCCACCCTCGAAGGCAAGGCGACGCGCTACGGCTACTCGGATGCTCTGCTCATATTGGGCAAGGACGACCCGCGCGTGTTCGTGCTCGACGCCGACCTCGCGAAGTCGACCACGACGGACCGCTTCAAGAAGGAGTTCCCCGACCGGTTCATCGACTGTGGCATCGCCGAGGCGGACATGGTCGGCATTGCTGCGGGACTGTCGCTGATGGGCAAGGTCCCGTTCACGTCGACCTACGGCACGTTCATGGTCGATCGGGCGCTCGACCAGATCCGGGTCACCGTCGCATATGCCGAGCTGAACGTGAAGATTGTCGGCGCACACGGCGGCATCTCGGTCGGTCCTGACGGGGCGACCCATCAGGCGCTGGAAGACCTGGGCATCATGAGGATGCTGCCGCACATGACCGTCATCAACCCGTGCGATGTGAATGAAGCCCGCAAGGCCACGCTGGCGGTTGCCGTCATGCAGGGTCCAGCGTTCATCCGGCTCGGCCGCGAGTCCGTGCCGATTCTTACCGACGATGCTACACCGTTCGAAATTGGCAGGGGCATCACGTTCGAGGAGGGTGACGATGTCACCATCGCCGCGACCGGCTACATGGTGTATGAAGCATTGCTCGCGCACGAGACGCTGGCCAAGGAGGGTATTCATGCCCGCGTCCTGGACATCCACACCATCAAGCCCATCGACCGCGAGCTGCTGCTGAAGGCTGCCCGCGAGACGGGAGCCGTGGTCACCGCAGAGGAGCACCAGGTCATGGGTGGATTTGGCTCCGCAGTCGCGGAGGTGCTCGTCCAGGAATGCCCGGTGCCCATGGAGTTCGTGGGTATCAAGGACCGCTTCGGCGAGTCCGGCACGCCGGACGAGCTGCTGACGGCCTTCGGCTGCCGTCACACCAACATCGAGGCGGCGGTGTACCGCGTCTTGGGCCGCAGGTAGCGGGGTCAGGTCTGCACATCTTACAGATCGTCCACCGTTTGGGGCAGGCGCCGAGGTGTGTAAGGACAGCGCGTTAAAGTCCCCGACACGAAGCAACAGGGTCAGAGTTGCGTATGGTTGTGCGCGTTCTCACATTGTTGAAGAACGCGAACACCAGTCACAGAAAGGTAAGCAGTACATCCGCGAACACGTTGGCACACATTGTGCACCATAGATGGTGGAAGAAGTATTGTGATGTGCTCCTGTTCCTCGCTCTTCTTCCCGCAGTTCCGCTCAGCAACCAAGCCGCTTGTGTACGGCGAGTACCTGGGACTGCTGCGATGCGCGTTGAAAACTGAAGGGCAAGATACCACGTAGTACCCGGGTTGGGTAAACGTTACACAGCCCGACGCGTCATAGTGTCTCAAGCTTCATCAATCTACAGTTTCACCAGCGTTCTCGTATCTCAAGCTTCACCGCTGTTTCGTTCCTGCTGCATGCTTCAGGATGTGGTAGCGGGACTGCTTCCCTTCTCAGGCAGGACAAGGATGTGTCACCGCAGGATGCGCAGTGTACGTCGTGCGCACAACGCGGACTCCCCCCCGAGCACTTTTTCCCCCGAGTCCTTTTCTCCCAGACGAGGGGAGTTCTTCAGTGCGAGGGGCGTACTGCCCGCAGTTGCCGCCAGAATCAGCCGTGCTTGCACGGTGTGAGGCAGTCTTCACAACCGCCACGTTCTGTGGCTCCGTCTCAGCAGGGTACGGATCGGTCGAGGGCGTTTCTGCTCATCAGGCAGAGGCAGCTCGGAACATCCCCCCCCGAGAATGTTACCTCCCGAGCATGTTCTCTCAATGCGAGGGGTGCTGTCGTATCCGAGGGGTGTATTCGGAGGGGCGCTTCTGAGAGACGGTCCATTCGAGCGGCTCTGCCGCGGCACGGTCTCCGTGCCAATCGGTCGTATTCCACAACCTTCATCCAACCAATCTCGAAAGGAGATTATCAATGAAGAAATTCCTATCTTTGTTTGTAGCCCTTGCCATGGTGCTCAGCCTGTTCGCAGGCGTCGGCGCCCGTTCGGCAAAGGCAGCTACGACGTACACGCTTGGTAGTGATAGTACTGGTGGTACTTCAACATGGGATACCACCACAACTCCTTATGCTGGACTGTCCTCTGTGAAGCTTACGCAAGGCTCTACTGCCGCTAGTACGTATGTGAAGTTTGCACTTGACGGGACAGTAAAGATTCCAGACCTTCTTACCTTTGGTGGGAGCTTCTGGTACAAGTTTGCGGCAACAACCGCTAACCAGATGGGACCACAATTGGAGCTGGACTTCACTGCACCTACTGGTACTGGTCACGTTGAAGTAACGCTTATGCCATTACAGAACGTTACGCCCGCCGACACGAGCTGGCATCAGCTCGTTGTAACGAGCGCTTCAACGCGTGCCATATTCTATGGTAACGGAACAGGTGGTGGGTCAATCAATTGGGATGGTGCTACGACCTACTCTCTCACAACGGTTGAAGCAGCAATAATTACAGCTTATGCAGGGGACTCTGTTCCTATTGCGACCTGGAAACTTACCGGCGCGAGAATCGAGTTATGGGAGGCTGGTGCCCGGACGGTCAATATTGATGACATCAACATTGCAGGCACCACCTACGCCCTTGAGTCTGGTGTAGCGCACACACTGAGCAGCTTGGCCATCGCCCCGGCTACAGTCACGCTTGCCGGCGGTGCCACTCAGGCATTTGTTGCGACCGCTACCTATTCTGATGCCTCAACTGCAATTGTCACTGCGACCTACACTGCTACGCTTGGAACGTTTGCCGCAAGCACCTATACGGCCCCAGCAGCTACAGCGGCGAATCAGACTGCTACAATCACTGGTAGCTACACTGAAGGTAGCGTTACCAAGACTGCCACAGCTACGGTGACGATTTCTGGTACCACTTCCAGCTCGATCTCCGGTCTCCACCCCGTATCGACTGAGACGGGTCTTCCGACCTACACTTTCTTGGATGACCCGACGGTGACTGGGTACTACACCAGCCCGGATTCAACCGTTCCTCATGGTGCCGTCGCAGCCAGCACGACTGACGGTGCCACTGTTAATGTTTTCCAGATTGGCCTCAATGTGTTTATGTTTACGTTCCCGCTCAGCTCCCCGATTGTAGCGGAAGGCATCAAGACTATCACGATCACAGACGCTGGCTTTCCTACCGTCACAGCGCAGATTTACGTGAAATACAAGGTTATGGTAACTGCCAACCCTGCTCCTGCACTTCATGTGCCGAGCTTCATCTACGGCACGGTGAGCAATGCGAATGGTGCTGCTCCCGCCGCTACGTTGGTTCTCATCAATGGGCTGCCAGGCACTGGCACCACAGTTTCGACGATTACTGTCACGGCCGGCGCATTTACCTTCTCCTACGACTTCCCGCTTCGTGGTGATTACCATCTGGCCCTTTCAAATGCTCTTCACGTCCCCACGTATCAGACATGGTCGCTTGGTGGAAATCTTGTTGCCACCACGGTCCTCGACCCGAACCCGCTGTATGCCATGGTTAGCACCACTCAGGAGTCGTACCTGTATGTTGGGTATGAAGATGGTACCCCTGTGACCGGAGCGACCATTGCCCAAGTCAGCGGCGTCAATACGTTCCCCGCAGTCGAGATTGCCAACGGTTTCTACAAGTTCACGGGCACCACTGGTGCGACCGCAGGCAACAACTACTACACCATCACCAAGGGCGGGCTGACGATCGACTACACCCTCTACTTCAAGCCACTCGATGGTACATGGAACCCTGTTGTCAAGATCGTCTCCGGTCTTACCAACTACGCTCCTGGTGGACACCTCGTGTTCTCGGTGGACTACGGCGTCACTGCCAACTACCAGAAGAATGATTGGTTGACCAGCATCACCGGCCCCGGCAAGAAGCCGTCCGGACTCAACGAGTTCTACGTTCAGTACGGTGGACAGGTCAAGCTGACGCTGACTGCTAACCTCTGGTATGATGGCATTGCAACTGACCAGACGGCCAAGCCCGTCGACGTCCAGCAGGCGTTCACGCTCAACCCGAAGATTCTGGGCGACCAGGTCACGATCAGCGCCGTCAAGGCGAACAAGGGCGATACCAAGGACATCACGGTCACCGTCAAGAAAGCCAACGGCATTGAGCGCAACAACGCCAAGATCGAGCTCATCACGACGGTTGCCGGCATGTTCTCGGGCCCCATCAATGCTGACTACGTCATTTCCAATGGCGGCAGCACGGTCACGCTGGACGCTTCCGGCACGATCAACTACAACATCGTCGGTGGCAACTACGTCTTCGCTGGGCTCACCTTCAACCACAAGGGTCTCATCGAGGTCAGGGTTACCGGAACCGATGTACCCAGTGTGCCGTGGGTCACCGCTGACTTCCAGGCAATCAACACCTCAATCTATGGCGTCCGCGTTTACCCAACCATGCATACGCTGACTGCCGACATCACCAAGTTCACCGCTGGTGTGGCGTATCCAGTCGTTACCATCTCCGGCGCCGTCACGGGCCTGAGCACCTGGACGCTGCTTGACGGTCTGGGCTATACCACAATCGAGCTGCCATCCAAGTCCTTCGCGGACAAGGGTACCGGTGCCTATGTCTTCAACTTCTCGACCATGCCGTATATGTTTGGCGCCGCTACCATGTACGCCGATAATGCAGCCACTAACGGCGATGACCGTTATCAGATTGCGTTCACGACGGTCATGCCTACCGTTACGTTCACTTCCGCGCACAAGGACGGCAAGCTCACCGACAGCTTTGCTGAAGATGTGACCCTCCAGGTCACTGATCCGCAGACTGGCGCAGCGATCGTTCCTTCGTCCGCAGCGTTCATGACTCAGCACATCGCCTCGTCCGAAGCACTTGGCAATGGCGATGCATTACTGGATGAGATGTTTGACCCCGGCATCGCATCATCCAAGATTCTTACTGCTGGTACATACAGCTATGATGTGTCCACCAACACGGTCAAGATTGCCGGACTCTCGGCAACCAAGGGCAACCAGTACGTCGACTATACCAAGGTTGACCCGACAGTGAGGTTGAGCTACGTGACCAACGGCGTTACCCTCCGCTTCATGGGCGCGCTGAAGGTTGCTCCACCCGCCATCACGATCAATAAGCCAGCCGACGGGACTCTTGTCACTGGCAAGAAGAACACGATCAATGTCACTGCGCTCGATGCGCATGGTACTCCTATGGTCAAGGCTGCAGTTGCCCTAGCCGGTCAGTCTTCTGCTGACTTTGCTGGCAGCTACATCACCACCCTGACTGGCAATGGTGGCATCACGAACGACAAGGGTATCGTTGAGTTCTACGCCACGCCGGCCTACATGGGCACGCATCGTCTTGTTCTTGGTGCTCCCATTTACGCGTCTGACCTTGTGACGATTCTTGCCTACTCGATCGTGTACCGCAAAGACGTTCTGTCGGTTACTGCAGTTGCCGATACGACAGCTCCAGTCATCACCGTTGCTGCTGGCATCGACGGGTCTACCGTTTCCTCTGACGTGTTCGTGGTCAAGGGTACGGTCGCTGATGACACCGACACGATTTCCTACATTTACATCAATGGCACCCAGGTCAACGTGGTTGGCGGTGCGTTCATGTACACTGTCAAGCTCGTTGCTGGCGAGAACGCCATTACGCTTCAGGCCGCCGATTCTGTTCCTAACCTTGCGACCAAGATCATCAAGGTTACCCTCACGGCAGCTGCTGCAAAGACGGTCATCGTCCTGACGGTCGGTGCCGACGTTGTGAGCGTTGACGGCAAGGCTACCTCTATCGAGGCTGCCCCTGAAATCGTCAACAGCCGCACCTTCGTCCCGATTCGCTTCATCGCCGAGACCTTTGGCGCCACGGTTGAGTGGCTCCCTGAGACCCAGGGCATCACCATCACCCTTGGCGACATGACCATTGGTCTTCAGATCGGCAATGCAACCGCAGTCATCAGTGGCAACATCGTCTCTCTGCCGGCTGCTCCGTACATCAAGAACGGTCGCACGATGGTTCCTCTCCGCGTCATCTCCGAGTCATTCGGCGGCGATGTGGCTTGGGATCCTGCTACCCGCACCATCACCATCTCCTACATGCCGTAGTCTGGCGACTACCCAACCTGTAGAAGACAAGCAGTAAAGAGGGCCCCCGGGAAACTGGGGGCCTTTTTTTGTGCATGCAGCCTGCCTTGTGTGGTCCCGGAGCGGCGCTATAATAAGAACGTACTGCGCTGTCGAGGACTCCGCATGTGATCCGTTGGTATATACATCGCGCCATGGATTATCATGATGGACTCTGAGAGATCCTTCGCAGCGCTGAGTCTGGTCATGGAGGTAGCGCATGCGACATCGCTTTGTTGTGGCCTGTATCATCGCGGTCTGTCTGACCGTGGGTATTCCTCAAGCGGGACTTCTTGTTGGTGAGCGGACTGTGCCGACCGCGCAAGCCGACTTGGCTCTTTCGGTTTCTCCATCGACCGTGGTCACGGGGGTTGTGACGAGCGTCTATGTCACAGCTACGCTGCCATCGGTTCCCACGGGCAGCAGCTACCTTATCGATATCGGTTTCGACACGCAGGACACGCTCTCGACCGCAATGTATGTGCCGTCGAGTGTGGCTTATGCGTCTATCGCAGTCAACGGCACCATTGTCCAGTCAGGAGCGAGTGTCTTAGGACACCATGTCTACCTGAGCGGGGTCGTGCTGTCTTCTTCGACGAGTCTGCTGCAGATTTCGATCGGGAGCACATTCGGTCTTCGTTCGCTGACGGACGGTGTTCACTATGTGACGATGAGCGTCCAGGGCACGGACATCTACAGCACGTTCGGCGGGACGTTCACGAGCAGCGGAGGGACGGTAGCTGGGGCTCTGACCCTGCAGTCGGTCGGTATGGGGACGAGTGAGTTGGGCGTCGAGACGTCATTCGAGCTGAACTTCCTGTCTGGCGCTGTTCTCTATCCAGGGGACCGGATCGTGGTCAAGTTCCCTGCGGGTTTCAAGGTCCCTGGGTCGTTGCCGGTTTCGTCGGTCGGCATGATCGAGACGGCACTAGGCAAGGTCGTCAACTCGTTTGGCACCGGAGTGGCGGTCAGCGGGTCTACGGTGACGCTTACCATTCCACAGCCCAATGCCACCCTCGCCAACAATGCTTCTTACTTCGATGCAAGTGTCCTGATTAGTGTTCGCTTCGGTGCTACGGCGGGGATTGCAACGCCAACCGTCGCTGGCACCTATACCTTCGAACTCTCGACTTCTCGCCAGACCACCCCGGGAACCAGGGATGTGACCTTCGGCACTGCCGTCTCCGGCGTGCAGCTGACAGCCGTGCCTCTGACGTCGGGGGCACGAGCCCAACTGTCTCTTGGGTTTGTCACGTCGCCTAGTGGCAGTCTGGCAGCGAACAAGGGCGTGGTTTCTCTCTTGTTTCCTGCGCAGTTCGTCTTGCCCGCGAGTGTTCTTACCGGACTCGTGACGGTCAACGGCACCCCAGCGAGCGCGACGGTGTCCGGGCACGTCCTCAACGTCCTGAGCCCTGTCGCAGTACCCTCTTCTGGGAGTGTCAACATAGTCATTTCTACCAGTGTCGGCCTGATCCTGCCCGACCCGACAACGGGAGGCTACCAGGTCAAGGTGTACACCTCGTCCGACGCCATCCCTGTGTCTTGCCCCTCACTCACGCCGTCCGCTTCACAGTTGTCTGGAATATCTGTTGAAGACAAACCTGCCGTCAAAGGTGCCACTGCCTCCCAGGTCGTCAGCTTCACGACCGGCGCCGGCGGAGCGCTGGGCGCAGGTGACACCATCTCACTCTTCCTCCCCTACGGGTTCATGGTGCCTTCTACGATTGACAGGACGCAAGTGACTATCAGAACTCCTGCGACAGCGGCGTCGGGCATCCAGCCAGCCTCCGTGGTCCCCAGCCCGTCGTCCCAGAGCATTATCTTGACGCTGCCCAGCGGGTCGTCTATTGCATCGGGGGCAAGTGTCGCGGTGAACCTGCCAGCGGTCATCACCAACCCTACGACGGGTGGTACCTTCACGGTCAAGGTCAGTACCAGCAGAGAGACCACTGCGGTTGACTCCGCGTCCTTTACCATCTACGACAATCCAATATCGACGCTTAGGATCACCCCGGTCACGCTCGACGGTAAGGCTGGGTACTACGTTTCGCAGCCGTCGTTCACGCTGGCGGTGGATGGCCCTGCAGGTGTCACGCTCTCAGCGTTCTACCGCATCGATGACGCTGGCGCGTTCCTGCCCTATGACCTCAAGACCAGCCTCGCGGTCAAGGTCCCCGCAGGCAAGCATACGGTCTCCTACTACTCACAGGACAGTCTGGGCAACGTCGAACCGACGCGCTCGCAACAGGTACTGGTCGACCTCACTGATCCGGTCATCACCGTGGCCAGTCCGACGGAGAAGAGCATCGTCGTTCAGTCATCCATCAACGTGCTGGGGCATGTAAGCGCGCTCGACCTGGCCGGCGTGCGGCTGACCGTGGCGGGCAAGGACGTGCCGGTCTCCTCGGATGGTGCGTTCAGCGCATTCGTTGCACTGGACCACGAGGGGATCAACAGCGTTCAGCTCGTCGCAGCGAGCTCGTCTGGCAGGACGACGACGCTCACGCTCTCGGTTAACTATATCGCCCGCGTGACGATGTCGCTTGTCATCGGCAGTCCTACCGTCAACCTCAACAACGAGTTCAAGGTCCTGGAAGCGGCCCCCTTCATCTCGAAGAAGGGTGTCACCATGGTGCCACTGCGTTTCATCTCTGAGGCGTTCAAGGCGGGCGTGGTGTGGGACCCAGTGTTCAAGTCTGTGACCCTCAACCTGGCCGGCAAGACCATGCGCATCCAGGTCGGCTTCCTGACTGCTGACGTGAGCGGCAAGTCGTTTGCCCTGCAGGACGCGCCGGTTATCGTCAAGGGCCGTACCTTCGTGCCTCTGCGCTTCATTGCGGAGAACTTTGGCGCGCAGGTCGAATGGAATGGCGCACTCAAGATGGTCAGCATCGTCTACCCGAAGCCATAGCGAACCTTTGATTCGTCCAAGCCCCGCCGTGAGAACGGCGGGGCTTTTCCATGTGCGGGCAGGAAGGAATGGATTCCCACCTTCGCCGAGAGCACCCCTCGTCTTGGACAAAAGGACTCGGGGGGG
>Ga0315288_10011740_pt1 | contig 11023 bp, 6 predicted proteins | sample YL17G11_20_MG_FD_203454 | JGI IMG/M metagenome (GOLD analysis project Ga0315288, IMG submission 203454) | Sediment microbial communities from Yellowstone Lake, YNP, Wyoming, USA - YL17G11_20 | ecosystem: Environmental > Aquatic > Freshwater > Lake > Sediment | place: USA: Wyoming | collected...
GGGACTGAAGGCGATGACCGCGCCGGAGCAGCTCTCAGGTTACTCAACCGAGCTCCAGCGTCCCAAGTGACGCCGCGCCGGGCAACGTAGGGGAAAGGAGCCGACGGTGATCGGGAGCAGGGCGACCGTCACGAGCGTGATGCTGGCGGCTGTGTTGCTGAGCTCGTGTGGCCGAGCACAGGCGCAGCCGGTGCGGGAGTCTGTCTTCATCACCGCTCGCGGCGACAACCTCTTTGAGGGGGACGAGCAGTTCCGGTTTCTGTCGTTCAACGTCCCGAACCTCCACTACGTCGAGGACGACATGCGCTTCGCGCAGGCGATGCCCTTCCGGTGGCCGGACGAGTACGAGATCGGCGATGCTCTGGAGTCTATTCGCCAGATCGGCGGGCAGGTCGCGCGGACGTATGCGCTCTCGGTCCGGAAAACAGGCGATCCCGCCGGGACGCCGCGCCACGTCCTGGGACCGGGGCAGTTCAGCGAGGAGGGGTTCAGAGCCCTGGACGCGGTGCTGGACCTGGCACGTCGGAACGGCGTTCGCCTGATCATCCCGCTGGTGGACAACTGGAGCTGGTGGGGGGGCGTGGGGGAGTACGCGGCGTTTCGCGGCAAGGGGCGCGAGGCGTTCTGGTCGGACCGACAGCTCATCGCCGACTTCAAGGAGACCGTCCGCTTCCTGCTGACCCGGGTCAACACGCGCACGGGCGTGCCGTACCGGGACGACCCGACGATCCTGGCGTGGGAGACGGGAAACGAGCTGGAGTGCCCGCACGAGTGGACGCGGCAGATCGCGGCGTACGTGAAAGAGCTTGACCGCAACCACCTTGTGCTGGACGGCAGGCGAGCGGAAATTCTGGACCGTGAGTCGATCGAGAATCCGTACATCGACCTCCTGCAGACCCATCACTACGAGAGCGACCCCCGGGAGATGATCGCTCACATCCGCCGGAGCGCGGCGCTGGCACGGGGCAGCAAGCCGTATCACGTCGGTGAGTTTGGGTTCCTGACCACGGCGGGGATGACCGCCGTGATGGACGCCATCGTCGAGGAGGGGGTGGTCGGAGGGCTGGCGTGGTCGCTGCGCTCCCACGCCCGGGACGGCGGGTTCTACTGGCACAGTGAGCCCCACGGCGGCGACCTCTTCAAGGCGTACCACTGGCCTGGATTTGCCAGCGGTGAGGCGTACGACGAGGCTCGGTTCATGCGAGAAATGCGGCGGCGGGCGTTCGCGATCCGCGGTGTGCGCGAACCGGCCCGGGAGACCCCCACTCCGCCCCACGTCATCGAGGTCACGGCCGGAGGGTTGGTGACGTGGCGCGGGTCGGCGGGAGCGAGCGAGTACGACGTGCAGCGGAGAGATTCGGCAGGCGGGACGTGGCTGACGATCGCGCGCGGCGTCTCCGACGCGGCGGTGCAGTACCGGCCGCTGTTCTGCGACGAGACCGTGACGCCCGGGGGGCGGTACTGGTACCGGGTGATCGCCCGTAACGAGACCGGGGCGTCGGCGCCGTCGGAGCTGTTCGGGCCGGTGACGGTGGAGCGCCGCACGCTCGTCGACGAGCTGTCGAGCGACGCACGGATCTTTCTCGAGCAGGGCAGGCTGGAGTTCCGCAGCGACAACGCGCGCAAATTCAAGGAGGACGCGCACGGGATGGAGGGGGACGGCGACGCGGCGGCGGTCTACCGGACGGATGGGCCGCTAGCGGGTGGACGGGTGTACGCCTTTGCGGAGAGAGCGGCGGTCCGCCTGGCGTTCGCGGTGTCACGGAACGGGACCGAGTTCCAGTCGTTCGATCCGATCGAGCAGAAACTGGCCGCCGGTGACGCGGCGACGTACGGGTACCGGCTGCCGGTCGTGTACCGGCTGGATGGGCTGCCAAAGGGCACGCGATTCCTGCGAATCGGGCTCTGCCGCGGCATACGGGTCACCCGGGTCGAGCTGGACCACGGAGAGGAGAGGGCCATGGACGCGGCGGCACTTCGACAGGCGATCGAGGGTGAGCTGCAGTCGAACCTGCTCCCGTTCTGGCGGGAGAAGAGTCTCGATCACGTACGGGGCGGCTTCATCGCGGAGATGGCCGACGACGGGACCGTGCGCAGCGACGCGGCGAAGGGCCTCGTTCTCAACGCCCGCCTGTTGTGGACGTTCGCCGCGTTGTACCGCCAGCTTGGGGACGCGCGTGACCTCGAGCTGGCGCATCGGGCGTACGAATATCTGGAGGCTAAGTTCCGCGATCGCGAGCAAGGAGGGTACGTGTGGAGGGTAGACCCCGAAGGCCGGGCGGTGGACGGTTCTAAGAAGATCTACGGGCAGGCTTTCTGCATTTACGCGTTGAGCGAGTACTACCTCGCGACCAAGGAAAGCGGAGCGCTCGACGCCGCACGACAGCTGTACGAACTGATCGAACGCCACGCCCGCGACCAGCGGTACGGCGGGTACCTCGAAACGCGTGCACCGAACTGGTCGGCGACGACGGAGCTGCGGCTGTCCGACGGTGACATGAACGTTCCGAAGTCGATGAACACCCACCTGCACCTCCTGGAGGCGTACACGAACCTGTTTCGCGCGTGGCCGGATGCGGGCCTCGCGACCCGGCTGCGAGAGCTGGTGGACCTTTTCAGGCGCCACATCCTGAAAAGGGGAGGCGGACCCGGCAGCGGTCATCTCCGCCCCTTCTTCGGGGAGCGCTGGGACGTGCGCGCGGGTACCTACACCTACGGCCACGACATCGAGGCTTCCTGGCTGCTCGCCGAGGCCGCCGAGGCGCTAAGCGATGAGCGGCTCGCGGCCGAGGTGCGCGGATGGGGGGTCGAGATGGCGGAAAAGGTGCTCGGTGAGGCGCTCGGCGCCGACGGTGGGCTCGCGTACGAAGGGCGCGGCGGAGAGGTGATCGATACCCGTCGCGACTGGTGGTGTCAGGCGGAAGCGGTGGTGGGGTTCTGGCACGCATATTCCCTGACGGGCGACGAGCGGTTTTCCGATGCGGCGGCCCGCGTGTGGGGGTTCATCGCCGGGTGGGTCGTGGATCGGGTCAACGGCGACTGGTTCTGGAGGGTGCGTGCAGACGGTTCGATTGATCGCGGACAGCCGAAGGTCTCGGAGTGGAAGTGCCCGTATCACAACGTGCGAATGTGCCTGGAAATGATGCGGCGGCTTGGAAACGCCGACGGGGTGGGGCGATGAGAAGCGCGAAGTTCGAAAGGCGGAAGCGGCAGTTGTTCGACGACCACGAGCGGCTGGTCATGGGGCGCAACGAGCCGGAGGAGACGACAAACGGCGTGCTGCAGCGGTGGAAACATCCTGTGCTGACGGCGGCGCACACACCGGTGTTCTGGCGCTACGATCTGGATCCGGGGACGAACCCGCACCTGATGGAACGGCTCGGGGTCAACTCGGTGTTCAACCCCGGGGCGATCTTCCTCGACGGGAAGTTCCTTCTGGTGGCGCGGGTGGAGGGGGTGGACCGCAAAAGCTTCTTCGCCGTTGCCGAGAGCTCGACCGGCGTGGACGGCTTCCGCCTCTGGGACTACCCCGTGGTGATGCCTCAGACCGAGGACCCCGACGTCAACGTGTACGACATGCGCCTGGTCAGGCACCAGGACGGGCACATCTACGGGCTCTTCTGTACGGAGCGGAAGGATCCCACCGCGCGGCGCGGGGACCTCTCGGCGGCGGTGGCGCAGTGCGGGATCGCGCGGACGTACGACCTCAAGACGTGGGAACGGCTGCCGGACCTGAAGACGAGGTCGCCGCAGCAGCGGAACGTGGTGCTCCACCCCGAGTTCGTGAACGACAAGTACGCGTTCTACACGCGGCCGCAGGACGGGTTCATCGAGGCGGGTTCCGGCGGCGGGATCGGCTGGGGGCTCTCCGGCACCATCGAGAACGCCGAGATCGGGGAGGAGATCATCGTCAACGACCGGAAGTACCACACGGTCGCGGAGGCTAAGAACGGCCAGGGCCCGGCGCCGATCAAGACCGCGCACGGCTGGCTGCACGTCGCGCACGGGGTGCGCGGCACGGCGTCTGGCCTGCGCTACGTGCTGTACGCGTTCATAACCGCTCTGGAAGAGCCGTGGCGGGTCACCTACGAGCCGGGCGGGTACCTGCTGGCGCCGAAAGGGGATGAGTACGTCGGGGACGTGATGAACGTGACGTTCTCGTGCGGCTTGATCGCGCTCGACAACGGCGATCTCTACCTCTACTACGGCTCGAGCGACACCCGCTGCCACGTCGCGACCACGACGGTGGAACGGCTGGTTGACTACTGCCGAAACACGCCGCGGGACTCGCTGTACTCGGCGGCCTGCGTCCGCCAGCGCATCGACCTCATCGAGAGGAACCTGAGGATCATCCATCGATGACGGTCGAAGGGCGTGCCCACTGCAGGCAAACGACCGCTGTTCGGGGCTCAGGGACGGAGGTGAACGCATGAGGAGGCTGATCGTGGCGCTCACGCTCGCGGCCTCGGCGAGCGCGTACGCCCAGAAATTCGAGGGACTTGCCGCGACCCCTCCGATGGGCTGGAACAGTTGGAACCGGTTCGCCTGCACGGTCGACGAGAAGCTAATCCGGGGAACGGCCGATGCCATGGTCTCCTCGGGGATGAAGAAGGCCGGGTATCAGTACGTCAACATCGATGACTGCTGGCAAGGGGAGCGCGACGAGCACGGTTTCATTCACCCCGATCCCAAGCGCTTCCCGTCCGGCATGAATGCGCTGGCCGAATACGTCCACTCGAAAGGACTGAAGCTGGGCATCTACTCCGATGCCGGTTCGAAGACCTGCGGCGGCCGACCCGGCAGCCGGGGGCACGAGTACCAGGATGCCCTGACCTTTGCCCGGTGGGGGATCGACTACCTCAAGTACGACTGGTGCAACACCGAAGGCCTCAACGCCAAGGGGGCCTATCTGACCATGAGGGACGCGCTCTTCGCGGCCGGCCGGCCGGTCGTGCTCAGCATCTGCGAGTGGGGAGACAACGAGCCGTGGAAGTGGGGGAAAGCGATCGGCCACCTGTGGCGCACGACCGGCGACATCCATCCCTGCTGGGAATGCGAGATCGGCCATGGCAACTGGTCGTCCTGGGGCGTGTTGCGCATACTGGACAAGCAGGAGGGGCTCCGAATTCACGCGGGGACGGGCCACTGGAACGATCCCGACAACCTGGAGGTCGGCAACGGGATGACGGAGGCCGAAGACCGAGCCCACTTTTCAATGTGGAGCATGCTTTCGGCCCCTCTTATCGCAGGCAACGACATCCGGGACATGTCCGACGGGACCGTGCGCATCTTGACAAACGAGGAGGTCATTGCGGTTGATCAGGACCCGCTGGGTATCCAAGGGTTCAAATACCTCGGCGAAGACAGCCTCGAGATCTGGTTCAAGCCGCTGGTCGGAGGAGACTGGGCGATGTGCGTCCTGAACCGCGGTGGCGCGTCCAAGAAGGTACGGTTCGACTGGCGCAACGAGCCGGTCAAGGACGACTTCTCGGGCAGAAGCGCATCGTTCGACGCGACCGCGTACCGGATCCGCGACCTGTGGACGAAACGCGATCTGGGAACCACGGGGGAGACGCTTACCGCAGACATCCCGGCGCACGACGTCTTGATGCTCCGCCTCGTCAAGGTGACGCGGGAGGTTGCGCCGTGACCGCCCGATCGGTGCTCGCCACAGTGGTCCTGACCGCCATTCCGACCATGCTCCCGCGTGCCTCTTCGGGCGCGCTGCGCGTTGCCAATCCAGTCGGCGACCACATGGTGGTCCAGCGCGGTGCAAGGGTCCCAATCTGGGGGTCGGCGAAACCGGGTTCGCTGGTCGAAGTGAGGTTGGGCGGCGTTGCCTACGCTGCGCGGGCGGATGCCAACGGACGCTGGCGCGTCATGCTCCCGCCCATGAAGCCAGGAGCACCACGGGAGCTGACCATCGAAGGCGACGGGGAGCGCCTCCACTTCCTGGACGTGGTCGCCGGCGATGTCTGGGTGTGCGGGGGCCAATCCAACATGGAGTGGTCCGTGGCGGACTCTCGGGACGCGTCGAACGAGATCGCTGCGGCCCACGATCCGATGATCCGGCACTTCAAGGTGCCCCGCTCGTGGGCCGCGGGTCCCGATGCGTCTCTTGCCGGAGGTGCCTGGGAGCCGGCCGACCCCGGACGGGTCGGAGGCTTCACCGCTGTCGGCTATTTCTTTGCCCGTGAGCTGCGCCGGCACATCACCGTTCCCATCGGCCTGATCAACGCCACCTGGGGCGGCAGCCGGATCGAGCCTTGGATGAGCGCCTCAGCACTCGGGCTGGACGCGGCCGGTGTGCGGAAGATGCTGGCCGGAGAGCAGGTGTACCAGCAGGAGGTACTTGACAGGATCCGCGCCCGAGCCGGGGTCCTTCCGGACCGGGACGAGGGGCTCGTGGAGGGGCGCGCCCTCTGGGCCGACCCCGATCTCGATGACGCGACGTGGGATTCTCTGGGCGTGCCCTCGCGATGGGAGGAAGCCGGCTATGAGGGGATGGACGGCATCGCCTGGTATCGGACCTCGTTCGGGCTCACGGCGGATGAGGCACAGGAAGGGGTCCGCCTCGGCCTGGGAACGATCGACGACTCCGACATCAGCTGGGTGAACGGACACGAGGTCGGCCGCACGACGCTTGCCTGGAACAGCGCGAGGGTGTACGAGGTGCCGCCGGCCATCTTGAAGCCTGGGCGCAACGTCGTCACTGTGCGGGTCGAGGACACCGGGGGAGGGGGAGGCATATGGGGAGATCCCGATCTGCTGTACGTCGAGGCGGCTGGCGGGAGGCGCTCGCTCGCCGGAAGGTGGAGGTTCAAGCTCGGCGTCGTCACGGTGAATCTCGACTTTCACAAGAACCAGGTGCCGACGGTGCTCTACAACAAGATGGTGCATCCGCTCCTGCCGTATCCGATCAAGGGGGTCCTCTGGTACCAGGGCGAGTCCAACGCCGGCTTCGAGGACGCCTTCGCCTACCGGAAACTGTTCCGCTCGCTGATCGAGGACTGGCGCGCAGGCTGGGGTCTCGGCAACGTTCCCTTCCTCTTCGTGCAGCTCGCCAACTATCTTCCGAGTTCGGCCGAACCCTCCGACAGCAGTTGGGCGTTGCTGCGCGAGTCGCAGTCGGCGGCGTTGGCACTTCCCATGACGGCCCAGGCGGTGACGATCGACGTCGGCGAAGCAACCGACATCCACCCTCGGAACAAGCAGGAGGTTGGACGGCGCCTCGCGCTCGCCGCCAGGAGCGTGGCCTACGGTGAGCGTGTCGTCTTTTCCGGCCCAGTGTACAAGCGGCATGAGGTTCGCCGGGGGCAGGTCGTGATCGAGTTCGCGCATGTCGGTCGCGGGCTCGTGGCGAAGGGTGAGGCGGGACGCCTGACCGGCTTCAAAATCGCCGGCGCCGACCGGCACTTTCTCCCGGCACACGCAACGGTTGAGAATGGCCGGGTCGTTGTGTGGAACGATCTCGTGCCCGACCCGGTTGCGGTTCGCTACGCCTGGGCAGACAATCCAGAAGGTGCCAACCTGTTCAACCTCGAAGGGCTCCCGGCATCGCCCTTCCGCACGGATTCCTGGTAGGTCCAGCGGTGGCGTTGGCCGCGGGCCGAGTACGTGAACGGAGGCTGACATGAGCGGCATCGCCAAGGTCGTTCTCAAGTGGATCGCTCTCACCGCCATCCTGTTTGTCGCGTTCTCGCTCGCCGCTGTGATCTCGGGCGTGGCCGGGCCACAGCCGCCCCCGCCGGCCGGGGTGCCGGGCAGCACGGCGGGCGGGGCCCCGGCGGCCGATTCCGGACCCGCGGCGGGGGTCGTGAGCCTGCTGCTCATGTGCGCGCTGGTGTCGGGTGTCTTTTCCTGGGCGATCGTGAGGTCAACCGCATGGGGCCTGCCCCTCGTACTCGCGCTCTTCATGGCGTACTTCGGGCTGGGGACGTTCCTGCCGCAGATCGAGTCGGCACTTTTCCTGCCGCGCCACCTTCCGCCCGGGTTCGTGACCCGCCTATTTGCAATGGGCGCCATCGCTGCCGTCGTCTTCGCCCCTGCGGCGCTGCTGATCTGGGGGCGGCACAGGCCGCTCGCCGTTGTGGCGCCCGATGTCGCCCCGCCGCGATCGCCGGTCCGCAGCGTGCTCGTGCGCACCGCCCTCCTTGCCGTGGTCTATGTGGCGGTCTACCTCCTTGCGGGCTACTTCATCGCGTTCCGCAACCCGGAGGTGCTGGCCTACTACAACGACACCGATCCCGGGAGCTTCGGCGCGCAGGTCTCGAAGATCTGGGCGGCGGCACCCTGGTTCTTCGGGTTTCAATTCGCGAGGGGAATCCTCTGGGTCGTGTTCGTGCTGCCGCTCATCGCGTGGTTGCGCGGCGGCCGACTGGAGTCGGCGCTGCTGACGGCGTGTCTCTACACGGTGTGGGTGGTCATGCTGCTGGCGCCGAACCCCTACATGCCGGCATCGGTGCGAATGACGCACCTGGTCGAGACGGCCTGCTCAACCCTCCTCTTCGGCGCCCTGGTCGGGGCCGTGCTGGCCCGAGGCACCGCTGCAAGTCGAAGTCGAATCACCGACACCGCGTAGGCTACGCAGGCTCGAGCTTGTCCAGCCACGTTTTCTTCAGGATCACGCTCGTGACGGCGAGGATCAGGATCGAGATCCAGAAACCCTTCCAGTCGCGCAGGATCATGTAGAGCGGGATGGTGACGAGCGTCATCTGGGCTGCAATGCCGATTCCGACGTTGAAGGCGTCCCGCGCCGCGTTGCGGTTGGCCTGGAACGACGGCTCCTCGGCGCGCACCTTGCGCAGCACCGGACCCCAGAAGCCCCACGGCCGCACCTGCCTGTAGAAGCGGATGAGGACGCTGTCCGGCTCCGGGTCGCTCAGCAAGCTGCCGAGGATGCTCGCGATGATCGACACGATGAAGATCGGTGCGAAGCCGGCGAGCGGGGATAGGGAGGGGAAGAGCTTTGGCACGGCGAGGGCGGCGGCGATCCCGGCCACCATGCCCCAGAAGTAGCCAAAGCCGTTGAAGCGCCACCAGTGCCACTTGAGGAGGTTGGGCGCTGTGTAGCCGCCCCACAGCCCGTTCACGATCCACTGCGTTACCTGGTTTATCGACGCCGCCTGGTAGCCGAAGAAGATGCCGAGTGCCAGGATGGCAATCTGCGCGACATAGCTGACCCCGATGTAGTGCCTCGGCGCCGCGTCCCTCTTGATGTAGCGCTTGTAGAGGTCGTTGACCAGGTACGCGCCGCCCGCGTTGAGCGTCGCGCTGAATGTGGACATGAACGACGCCAGGAGCCCGGCCAGGAGCACGCCGAGCAGACCCGCAGGGATCTTCTCGCGGATGACCCAGGGCAGGACCATCTCGAAGTCGGCCGACGTCATCGTCTTGAAGGTCGGACCCAGGTAGTGGATGGCCAGGACCGTGATGCCGCCGATCATCCACCAGCGGGGGAGGAGCGCGGCGGAGACGACCGCGCTCATGAGCGACGCCTGCTTCGGACTCTTGGCCGCGAGCACTCTCTGCATGTCATAGTTGGGCGCGGGTCCGGCGATCGAGACGAGGATGCCCTTGAAGAGCATGGCCATGAAGAAGAGGCCGAAGATCGAGTAGCCGTCGTTTGCGATGTTGTGCGTGATCGCGGGGATCGTAGCGGACCAGTCCAGGTCCAGCCTCCACCCGAAGAAAACGTCGCTCCAACCGGCCGGCACTACGGCCGCGATCTGTTCGGGCGAGACCTGCACCATTGCGATGATGGCAATCACCAGCGAACAGATCGCCATGATCACGAACTGCGCCACGTCGGTGATCACGACGCTTATCATGCCTCCGAGCAACACGTAGATTGCGGTGACAGTCATGATCAGGATGCCGTACGTGTTGGGCGAGAGGTTCCACGGCAGAAACGAGGCCGTGAACTTGCCCATGCCCTGGAAGTCGTAGGCGATGAAACCAACGACACTCACGAGGGCGAAGATCACGACGATGACGCGGCTGAGCTCGGCGCCGCGGCCTTCGCCGAAACGGCTCGTGATCCACTCCGCGCCGGTCAGAACGTTCGAGCGGCGGATCCAACTCGCGAGGTAGACGGCCAGGAACACCTGGTTGAAGGTCGGCCACAGCCAGGGAAGCCAGATGCCCTTCATGCCGTACACGAAGATGTTGTAGACGAGCCACATGGTCCCCGTGATGTCCCACATCGCCGAGGCGTTTGAGATCCCGAGGATGTACCAGGGCAACTCCTTGCCCGCCAGGAAGTAGCTGTCGAGGCTCCTGGAGGCCCTTCTCATCACGGCCACGCCGATGCCCACCATCGCTGCGAGGTAGACGAGGAGGACTACGACGTCGATCGGGTGCCAGATGCTGGCGATTTGTTGGTTCACTGGCCCTCCCTGGGGCGGTGGCGCACGACAGACGACGGGGTAATCCCGGTCAGCATAACGGGAAGGACAGCGTTGTCAATGACGCCGTAACACGCTATTCTCAGGGCGCACCCAGGCGTGGGGAGACGGTCCGACGAGGAGGGGCCGATGCGCTTCGGACGGTTCGACGACGACGCCCGCGAGTACGTCATCACCACGCCCCGGACGCCGTACCCGTGGATCAACTACCTGGGGACGGAGGGGTTCTTCGGCCTCATCTCGAATACCGGGGGCGGCTACTGCTTCTACCGGGACGCCCGCCTGCGACGGCTGACCCGTTACCGCTACAACAACGTCCCGCTGGATGTGGGTGGCCGCTACTTCTACGTCCGTGACGGCGAGGACTTCTGGTCACCGGGCTGGGCGCCGGTCAAGCGTGACCTCGATCGATACGAGTGTCGCCACGGCCTTTCGTACACGGTGATCACCGGCGAGCGGAACGGGGTCCGGGCCGAGGTTCTGTACTTCGTCCCCCTCGGCACGAACGCCGAGGTCCACCGCGTCCGCCTGAGAAATCTCGGCACGAAACCCCGGTCGCTTCGTTTGTTCTCGTTCGTTGAGTTCTGCCTCTGGAACGCATGGGACGACCAGACGAA
>Ga0315288_10011742_pt1 | contig 11022 bp, 10 predicted proteins | sample YL17G11_20_MG_FD_203454 | JGI IMG/M metagenome (GOLD analysis project Ga0315288, IMG submission 203454) | Sediment microbial communities from Yellowstone Lake, YNP, Wyoming, USA - YL17G11_20 | ecosystem: Environmental > Aquatic > Freshwater > Lake > Sediment | place: USA: Wyoming | collected...
CCGGTCATCTCCCCTGAATTAGCATTCGATATTCCAATGCCGCTGTTACCTGAGCAGGGTCAGCGCCATCTGCGGCATAGTGTTGGCCTGTGCGAGCATGGATATGCCGGCCTGTGCGAGCACCTGGTTCCTAACCATCGTGGCCATTTCGGTGGCAACATCGACATCCGAAACACGCGATTCCGCCGCCATCAGGTTCTCGGCCTGAATATTGAGAACGCTGACCGTGTTCTCCAGACGGTTCATCTTGTAACCGAACTTGGACCGGGCCGTGTCCTTTATACCGATAGCGGTATCCAGTGACGTCAAGGCTGCCTTGGCGCTTGCCGCGGTGTCGATGGACAAAGCCGTAATATTGAGGCCGCCCGAAGCACTGGTCAGATTGCTGCCGGTGACGTCAATCTTGTCGCTCGTCAGCTCGCCAAAGTGGATGGATACGGTAGCGGAATTGTTGAGCATGCTGATGCCGTTGAAATTGGAGGAGCCGGCAATACGGTCGATCTCCTGACGCAGCTCGTCGAATTCGTTGTGCATAATGGTTCGCTGTGCCGAGGAATACGAGCCGGTTGCGGCCTGCTCAGCCAGCCCTGTCATACGCACAAGGATATCGTCAATCGTCGCCATAGTACCTTCCATTGTCTGAAGCATACTGATGCCGTCCCCGACGTTCCGGGCGCCCTGCTGGATCACGGCGATGTCTGCTCGCATCATCTCGCGAACAGCCATGCCTGCTGCGTCGTCCTTGGCGCTGTTGATGCGCAGGCCGGACGACAGCCTCTCGACAGACTTGGACAAAGCATCGTAGCTATCGCTCAGGTGTCGAGCGGCGTTCACTGACATAAGGTTGTTCTTGATTGCTAACATGTCTTTTGCTCCTTAAAAATTCTCTGACAATCTCACGGCCCTTTCAAGCCCCGTCAATTCAATTGAACGCGCAAAAAGCGCGCCCCGGATATACGCTTCCAGTGGTTCTTTTCGATTCAGACGATGAGAACTTAAGAGCTTTCTTCACCGAGACTAACGGCAAAATCAGTGGCCCCGTAATACCCCGCCCAGCGACACTGATAATTGCCGAGCGCGGCCGCTCCTCGCCAAAGAAAAACTTGTTATCGTCCCAAGATTTGTGGGGAAAAGACTATCGGGTAAGAAAGCGTTTATCGCATTAGGGCTGACAGCAGGTAATAAAACGGCTGCGAGAATCTCCCAGAGCCGTTGTGCTGGTGGCGGATAAAGCGATAAACGCTATTAGCCGTTCCGGAACTGAACAGCCAGATTGCCCCCAACCTTTGGGACGTTGATAAAGAAGTCCAGGATAGCCGCCTGCACACATGAACCTCCACCCGCGCAGGCCGATCCAGACTACTACACCGTCAAGAGTAATCTGAGGAGTTGTCATTGCGAGGAGGCCGAAGGCCGACGCGGCAATCTCAAACCGTCCGAAGCCAGGAGATTGCTTCGTCGTTTCACTCCTCGCAATGACATCCATCGTTCTAACCTTGACAGAGTAGTACGGATGGGCCTTGCAGAAACCGACCTTCGCGCTTATACTCCAAGCCCATGGGTGCGCACAAACAGCAGGAAGCAGACCGCGAGAAGGCGCTGCTTGTATTCAACTGCCACGAGGCCTGGGTTTATCAGCTTGCGGCGCTCGGATATGAACTCGACATAATCGTTGGCCTCAAGGGCCAATACAAGAGCACATGGGATGACCAAATGCGCCCCCTGCCTCCCAACTCCCGGCTAATCAGCTTATCGGACGCACTTAGGTCGAAAACCGATTATTACTGCATCATAGTACATAACATAAGCGATCTGCTTGACGTCAAGCCGCGGTCTGAGCCGCGACTGATGGTTATTCACTCCACCCTTGAAGGTCGGGCGATGGAAGAGAAATCCAACGTTCAACCGCAAGAAATGAAAGAGATGCTGCACAAATACCTTAAATTGGTCGGCGGTCACGCAGTCGCTGTCTCGACTTTAAAAGGCAGTTCGTGGGGTTTTACGGATGATATCGTGCCATTCTGCGCTGATCCAGGCGATTACCTGCCATACTCAGGGCAGGACGCCTGCGGTCTTAGGATATGCAATTTTCTCCAGAGCCGAAAAGGGATTCTTTTATGGGACTTTCACGAGAAGGCGTTTGAGGGCCTGCCCATACGAATTGTCGGCCACAATCCGGGTATGCCGGGCGTCTCGGCGGCACAGAACTGGCATCACCTGAAAGAGCTGCTGCAATCTCACCGGTTCTACATCCACACCGCCGACCCGCGGCTCGAAGACGGGTACAATATGGCAACCGTGGAGGCAATGGCCGCGGGAATGCCCATCTTGGGCAATAAACACCCCGGCTCGCCCGTCGAACACGGGGTGAGCGGCTTTCTGAGCGATGACGCCGATGAACTGCGGGGATTCGCGCAAATGTTGCTTGAGGACCGAGACATGGCAATCACGATGGGCCGGCAGGCCCGCAAAACGGCCATAGAGCGATTTTCGCCCGTTGGTTTCAAGAAGTCATTTCTTCAGTCCATAGAAACCGCGCGTCGCAAACGGCAGAATAGGATTCTCGCCGTATGAACTGTTCCCGGTAATTGCGCCTACACGGCTCGGTCACGATGGACGCGGCTTCTTAGGATTGAGCTAAACGAACATATCAATCGATTTGTCGGTGATGAAGGCCTCGTTACGTCCTATAAATTCCGCGTAGCTGCCCTCGTTCACAAGCAGGTCCGTCGCGCCGCCGTTTCCCGCCTGTGTATTGGGATTTTGGTGGCCCTGCCAGCCAGGCCAGTTATCCTGGTGTGGCCAGGCGGATTCGCCGTCGAGGGCCTGCCGCTCCTGTCCGTTGGTCAGGATGACCTCAAGCCGTCTTATATTGACGCCCAGCTCCTGGAGATTCCGCACTATCTCCGGCAGCGCCTGCTGTATTTCGGCCCTTGTTTGCGACTTGTTCACCTCCAGGACGCCGGTGATTTGGCTGTCCTGCTCGTGGAACTTTATGAGAACCGTGCCGAGCTCCGGCGGATTGAGGCGAATGGTAATATGCTGGTCTGGCCGGGCCAAGGATGCCCTTAGAGATTCCTGAATCTGCTCGCTGACGCTTGCTGAGACATTCGCGGACGAGGCGTTGCCTGCCGCCCTTGCATCCTGCGAAGCGCCGGAAGGCTGCTCCACGAGGGCAATACGGGGGCTATTGCGGGCAGTGATCTGCTCGGACCCCTGAGCAAGGCTGCCGTCAGGCGCCTTATTATCGCGGGTCTTCGCCTGGCTGGCGGCTGTCTGAACCAGGGTTGCGTTGAGTCTTTGGAGAAGAGACTCGCCCGGAAGGGTCTTTTCGCCAAGTCCGCCTTCCCTGCCGCTGCCATTAGGCGACTCAGAGAATGTTTGAGTATTCGGGCCTGAATCGGCCCTGCCATCGGGCTTTGGCAGAGTAGGTCCAGATGTTTTCGGACCAGACTTCGCATCAGAAGCACCCTCTTTGAGCAGCGCTTGATTGTCCTGAGCGGGTAGAGTGTCCGAGACATTCTGCTTGACCAAATCCACCGATTTTTCAGCGGGTACGGCCTTTGTGCCGTCTTTGGCAAGAGATTCGGGCGGCAATCGCATAGTGTCCGCCTCCGTGGCCCCACCTTCCTTGCCCACGGGCGCCTTGTTGGCTGCCGGTGCCTGCATTTGTCGGACCTGCGGACCCTCCTGAGACTGGGCGGCAGGCCCAGGCGGCTGTTCAGGCGGGCTCGGCAGCACGGTCTTGGACGTGGTTTGACCCTGACGAACGGTGGATTCGGCAAGTTTTGGGGGCGAGTCGGTCGCTGTCGGCGACTGCTTCACGGCGGTTTTGGAGGTACTGTTGGCCGCGGCATTGGCGGAGAGATTCGGAAGCCTGGAAACACTGGACCCGTCTATCAATGAGGTAGCCTGCTTTGGGGCCTTCGCCCCTTCCCGCAGTTGAGGCGAATCGGCTGATTGGGCGGCGGTTTTCCCGGGTGCGACAGGAACTGTTGCGAAGGCATCCGGCGAAGCGCACGGCGATTGGCTCACAGCAATGCCATCAGGGGCAGGCGTCGTATCAGGGGAGGGTGCTTCTGCCTTGGGCCTGGCCGGATTGCACTCCTCCTGCGGCCCTTTCGACTTCATCTGTTTCTCAAGTACCTGGCTGAAATCCTGAGCCGGTTGGGCGGCAGCTTGCTTTGGGGCATCCGTCGAACAGTTATCGGGCGTTGACCCGCGTACTTCATTAGCGCAATGCGCCTGTTCGGATGGCTCCGGGCCATAGCCCCTGGGACTGCGTGCCTGAGCGGGTTGCGCTAGGCCGGGCACAGCCGTAACATCGGGGACGGACGCACTTATCAACAAACCGATATCCATACGTCAGTCATTTAGCAATCACCGTACCAGCATCAGGTTCCGGGTCTCGCCAAAACCGTAATCTATTTCTACACAAGATGTTAGAGACGCAAAAAAGAATCAGGTGGGCATATAGGCCGCGCCGGCCTCTGCGATTGCAGAGAAATATTCCCTGCCTGTGGCAAGAATTTCCGGTCGCGGGGCATACCATACACGGCAGGGTGAAGGTGTAAAGAAACACATCGGCCTGTATGGAATCCTGACGCCCGGACTACCGCTCTGCGAGGCTTTGAATATCGGGAATTGGCGGTTTTTGAGCGAAATTGGGCGGTTTATGGGGCAAAAACATGCAGCCGGGAGCATCTGGCACGCTTATTGCTCATTTATCTTCGACAAAGAAGGTTTGTACAAGGATAGCAGGAAGACTGAAGTGTCCAAGATAAGCAACATCGTTGATTTCCTCGAAGCCGGGATGAAGGCGGAGAGCCTTCGCCAGCAGGCAATTACCAACAACGTCGCCAACATGCAGACGCCGGGCTACCACAGGATTGACGTCAACTTCGAGCAATTGCTCACCAAAGCGATGGATTCGCGCGGGGCGGCCGAGCTTGACAAGATCACACCGCAGATATACCAGCCCCAGCAAACACCTGTGGGTGCAAACGGGAACGACGTCAACCTGGAGACTGAGGTTGGGGAAATGGTGAAGAATACCCTTCGCCACAAGGCGTACGTGAGGCTGCTCAACAAGAAGTACCTGCAGATGGAGGCGGCCATTAACGTAAGGTAATCGCAGAGCTCAGGGGCATCGGTGTTCGGGAGCTCCGGCGCCGGAAGGAATCAGGCACGAACGGGAATAGGCAAATGGAAGTGAATAACAGCTTCGGCCCAATAGACATAGCGATTTCGGGCATGCAGGCGCAGAACAAAAGCATGGGAGTGATTTCGTCTAACGTGGCGAATGCCCAGTCCACAGACAACGGACAGGGGCAGCCCTACCGGCGGCTCGAAGCGATATTCAAAGCGGACGATGACGATATGGGCGGCGTAACGCTCGAGGAGATAGCCGCCGATATGAGCGAGCTTCCGAGAATCCTCAGGCCGGGCCACCCCGATGCAGACGAGCAGGGATATGTGACGATGCCCAACGTGGACCTGCCCGTCGAGATGGTCAACCTGACAATGGCAACGCGCGCATATCAGGCCAATGTAGCCGTGCTGAAGCGCTATCAGCGAATGGTTGAGACCACACTCGAGCTGCTTCGATAGAGTTAGGAACAAGCAATGATCAATCTGAATCCGAACGTAACCTCGATATTGCCGAACATCAATCCCGGATCCCTCGCAGCAGGCAAGGTCGGCGACGCCGACGGCAAGGCAGGCGGGTTTGACAAGGCCATAAAGGCGGTGGGGGAATATGTCTCCAAGGTCGATGACCTTCAACAGTCGTCGGATACGTCCATAAAGGACCTTCTGGCGGGCAAAAACTCGGACATAAACTCGGTGGTCTCTGCAATGGCCAAGGCCGATATGAGCTTTAAGCTTCTGGTGGGTGTTCGAAACAAGCTGATTGAAGCCTACAAACAGACTATGAATATGCAGTTGTAGCGGGAAGCTCGATACTGGACGCTCGATACTCGGACCCACGAGCGACGAGAATCCAAAATCGAGAATCGAGCACCAATTAACGAAAAGGATAAATGGACTTTCTTGCGAAAATTCGGGCCGTCTGGCGCAACATCAGCCTGGTTCAGCGAGTTCTGCTTGTTGCCGTGGTTCTGACCTTTGGCATCGTGGGCACTCTGGTTGTTCACTGGGCGCGCCGGCCTGATATGAGGATGCTGTACCAGCAGTTGTCGCCGGAGGAGGCCTCCAAGATAACGGAGAAGATCAGCGAAAAGGGCATTCCCTACGAGTTGCGGGACGGCGGGACCACCATTTATGCCCCGAACCAGCACATCTATCAGCTTCGCCTGGACATGGCAAAAGAGGGGCTGCCCGTGGGCGAACAGGGCGGCTACAAGATATTTGACGACGAGAAGATCGGCATCAGCCCGTTTGTGCAAAGCGTCAATCTCAAGCGAGCGCTGCAGGATGAGCTGGCCAAGAGTATTCAGATGATAGAGGGCGTCGATTATGCGCGGGTTCACATAGTGAGCACGGAGCAGAGCATCTTCGCATCCAAAGGTGGAGAGACGAGCGCCTCTGTAGTCCTGCGGCTGCGGCCGGGTTATAGACTGGGCGCTCTGAATATTGCGGCGATAACGCACTTGGTGGCCGGCAGCGTCAAGGACCTCAAGTCGGAGAATGTAACCGTAATAGACAGCGAGGGCCGGCTTCTTTCGGGCGAATCGGACCAGGCCCTGGCCAACGGCGCGGGGACAGTCCATGCCTACAAGGAAAGGGTGGAGGACAACCTTGAGAAGAAGGTTGAGGAGATGCTCACCGCGGTTCTTGGGCCGGGTCGGGCGGCAGTGAACATCTGGGCGACGATTGATATGAACAGCACCAGCACCGTCACCGAGAAATATGATCCCAAAGGGGTAGTCACAAAGGAAGAGATTCAGAGCGGCTCCGAGGGCGGGCCTGTCGGGGCATCGGCAAGCGGCGGCACGGCCTCACCGGGCAAAGTAAAAAAAGACGAGACAATCACCACTGAATATGAGGTCGGCAAGACCGTGAAGCAGGAGACGATCCTGCCGGGCAAAATTACATCTCTGAAGGTTGCGGCCTTCGTGGATTTGTCGCCGTCCAATGCCGATGCGAACGAAGCCGCCGGCGGCACCGGGGCAAAAATAATGCAGGTGGCCGACGTGCAGGAAATCATCAAGAACGCGCTCGGCCTGACGGACACCTCGGCGATCAAGGTGGTGGATGTGAAGTTCAATCGTCCGGTGGAGGCGCTGCTCGAAGAGGCCCCGGCCAACTGGACGCGCTATTTGGCGATTGTTCGTCAGGCATCCTTAGGCATCATGGCGATTTGTGCTCTGCTGGTCCTTAGGGTATTCAGGGGCGCAAAGAATAAAGCGGCCCAGGCGGTTGCTGCAGGCCAGTTGGCCGAGGCGGGAGCAGCAGCCGGACTTCTGCCTGCCGGAGCAGAGGGATCAGAGGCAGTCGTGCTGCGCAAACAGATATCCGGCGCACTGCGGAAGAATCCCGAGCAGGTCAAACAGCTATTTTTGAGCTGGATCGAGGAAAAGGAAGATTAGACAAGTGGCGCTGACAGGCAAACAGAAAGCTGCGATACTGCTGATGAGTCTGGACGCCCCGACTGCCGCCAGACTGCTCAAGGGCGTTGACGCACAGGTGGTTGAGGGACTGGCGGCGGAATTGGCCAACATAGACAGGGCAGGTTATCAAGACAACAGACAAAGCACCGTAATTGCCCGACAGTTCTGCGATACCCTGCAGGCCAACAAGGTATCTCACATCAATAGTTTCCTGAACGAAATGCTCAAGAGCATCGCAGGCGGCGGCAAGGCCGAGGAAATCAAGAGACCGACACAGGATGTGCCGCGCAAACGCGGCGGATTCATACCTATTGATTCGGTTGACGCCGGGACGATAGCCGCAGTTTTGGAGCACGAACACCCGCGGGTCGTCGCACTGGCCCTGTCGGAGCTGCCGTCAGAGAAGAGCATGGAAGTCCTCGGCTTCCTGGGCGAAGGTATCCGCGTCAGCGCGATTAACAGAATGGCCAACAGCGAAGCGGCCACCCCGGAGGCAAGGGCACAAATAGTCGAGACGGTCTGCAAGCATATTTCAAGAGCAACAAGGTAAGCGCCAATGACGGGTAAGCAAAAAGCTGCGATGCTGTTGATGAGTTTAGACGCCGCCACTGCAACAGAACTGCTCCAGGGGATTGACGCCGAGGAGATCCACGAAATTACCATGGAGCTTGCGCGAATCGACGCATCACAGCAGCATGACGCCAAGGAACAGACAAAGGTGGCCCAGGAATTCCTCGGCTCACTTCATCAAAAGGCAAAACAGTCCTTCAGTATGAGATATTTCCTCAATGAGACTCTTGTAAAGGTCCTCAGCAAAGACAAGGCGGAGGAAATAAGATCTCAGATCATAAGGACCCCAAAAAAGAGAAAATCGTTTGCGGAGATCCATTCAGCCAGCACGGATGAGCTGGTCCTCGCCCTGGAGGGTGAGCGCCCGCAGACGATTGCCGTGGTGCTATCGGAGCTGGACCCGAGGAAAAGCCAGGAGGTTTTGTCGCTTTTGAGCAAAGAGACCCAGGTCAAAGCGGTCTGCAAGATGACCAATCCGGACGTAGTGGGGCCCGAAGTGAAGTGGCGAATTGAGTGCATGGTTAGCGAACGGCTCAAAAGCCTCAAAGGAGAGACCCTTGCAGAGCGACCGGAGCAGGCCTTGCGGAAATTAGCTATTGTGCTGAGCGGCCTGGCGACAGAACTCAGAGACCTGCTACTTGAGGAGATCAAAAAGCAAGACGAGCAGACGTGTGCCATGGTGAGGAGCTTGATGCTGACCTGGGAAGATATTCCCTCCGTGGCAGACCGATCCTTGCAGGAAGCGCTGCGAGGTGTCGAAATGGGCAAACTGGCTTTGGCGCTCCACGGAGCCGATGCCCAGATTACGCAGAAGATACGCTCGAATATATCTGAGCGGGCCGCGGCCACGCTTGATGAGGAAGCTTCGCTCATGCAGGAGCCAATGAAAAAGGAAGTCCTTGATGCGAGGGAAGAGGTTATCAAACCGCTGCGAGAGGCCAATGAAGCAGGCAAACTCAGATTCATAGGGCGATAGCACTATGCCGGGAACGCTTACAGTCCATCTTGACAGGCCGATTGGGTTGACCAAGATCCCCGATCACTACAGTGGCGGCAGCCGGACCGAGTTATCCGGCGGCGATGGAGCAGATTCGCAGCCTGGTGTCGAGCAAACTCTGATGGAGGATGTGGAGGCTCAAAGAGCCGCACTTTCCCAGGTGAATCAGGCCCTCAAGAAAGTGACTGCCAAGCTCAACGAATTTTACGACGCCACGTTTGCGGCGCATAAAGAGGAAATTGCCAGACTTGCGGTGGAGATTGCCCGAAAGATTCTGGCCCAAAAAGTGGAAAACGGGGACTACAAGATAGAACCAATCATAAAAGAGACGCTCAGCAATGCTCCCGTCCGTCAGGATGTGGTGGTGCGTTTGAATCCAGCTGACCTTACCGAATGGCAAAAGCTGCGGGAGAGTGAGCCGGGCGAAGATTTTACGGGCATCAAGTTTGTTCCGGATGCAAGTATCGGGCGGGCGGAATGCGTGCTTGAAACCCCGAAGGGAATTATCGAATCTCTGATCAACCAGCATCTGGAGCAAATCGGCAAAGCTCTACGGAAGGTGAAATAGCATATATGGCCAGCACCAAGATTAGGGGCATCCAGGCAGGTCAGAAACCTCTTGACGCCCCACAGGACAATCCGGTTGACTTTGAGAAGTTTCACTCAGCCCTGCACGCGGTGAACCTGTTGAACTGCCGTGGTTCGGTTGTTCGGGTGGCGGGCCTGCGGGTGGAATCCAACGGCCCGGCTGTGGCCCTGGGCGAGCTTTGCGGCATTCATATCCGCGACGGTCGGCGCGTGCTGGCCGAAGTAGTGGGCTTCCAGAGCAACCATCTTATCCTGCTTCCGCTGGAATACATAGAAGGCATATCGCCGGGGGACGCGGTGACTACCCGCACAACTCCACGGTTCATCACGCTGAGTGATGATGTCATGGGCAGAGTGGTGAACGGGTTGGGCGAGCCAATCGACGACAAAGGGCCTTTGGTGGGAAACGACAAGAAAGCCCTGGATGCAGCCAGCCCGCCGGCGCTGAGCCGGGGAAGGATTACCGAACCGCTGGCTCTGGGGATCAGGTCGCTGGACGGGCTGCTGACGTGCGGCAAGGGCCAGAGGATCGGTATTTTTGCCGGAAGCGGGGTCGGCAAGAGCGTGCTTTTAGGCGATATAGCCAATTCGAGCGACGCATCGGTCAACGTTGTGGCGTTGATAGGCGAGCGGGGCCGGGAAGTGCGCGAGTTTCTCGAAGGAGACCTCGGCGCCGATGGCCTGGCTCGCAGCGTGGTTGTGGTTGCTTCATCGGACTGTCCTCCGATTCAGCGCGTAAAGGCGGCATTTGTGGCCGTGACAATCGCCGAATATTTCCGAGACAAGGGCCGAGATGTCCTCTTTATGATGGATTCGCTCACACGTTTCGCCCAGGCCCAGCGCGAGATAGGGCTGGCCGCCGGTGAGCCGCCGGCGGCAAAGGGCTATTGCCCGAGCGTATTTGCGCTGATGCCGAGGCTCATCGAGCGTCTGGGCAGGACCAGGACGGGCAGCATAACCGGGATTCTCACGGTTCTGGTTGAAAACGACGACCTTACCGACCCCGTAGCCGACAGCGCAAGGAGCCTGCTCGACGGCCACGTGGTATTGTCAAGGAAACTTGCAGACCGTGGGCACTATCCGGCGGTTGATATTCTCGGAAGCGTGAGCCGGTTGATGCCCGCCGTAACCAGCGATGCGCACAAACTCGCGGCCCGGAAGCTCAAAGAGATATGTGCCGTCTATAACGACGCCGAGGACCTGATAAACATCGGGGCATTCTCGCCGGGCAGCAATCGAAGGATCGACGGCGCAATCGCCCTGATCGACAAGATAAACAATTTTCTTATCCAGCCG
>Ga0315288_10011744_pt1 | contig 11021 bp, 8 predicted proteins | sample YL17G11_20_MG_FD_203454 | JGI IMG/M metagenome (GOLD analysis project Ga0315288, IMG submission 203454) | Sediment microbial communities from Yellowstone Lake, YNP, Wyoming, USA - YL17G11_20 | ecosystem: Environmental > Aquatic > Freshwater > Lake > Sediment | place: USA: Wyoming | collected...
CCGCATGCCAGCGCTGCGACGAGGTGAGATGGTTGACGGCGTCGTCCATCATCCACCCACCCGACGCGCCCTGCCAGTAGAACGCCTGCGCCCCCAGGCCGTGGCGAAAGTAGAGATACAGGGTGAGCAGCAGCCCGGTGGGTATGCCGATGGCCAGCGCGAGCGGCACCACCCAGCGCCATCCGGCCGCGCCTTCGCCGCGCAGGCGCAAGCCGTCGGTCATGGCGCCGATGGGGTTGCGCTGGCCCCAGCGCGTGAAACTGTTGAGATAGAGCGAGAGGCCCACCAGGCTCCGCGGCTCCAGCAGGTGAGGGCCCAGGGAAACCTTCATCAGGGCATCGGCCTGGCCGATGGTGAGGCCCGGGTCGGGCGGGGCGGCCTGGGCGCGCAGCCGCGCCAGCCCCAGCGAGAACGCCAGGAAAAGCACCACGAAGAGCGCCGCCGCCCACCACGACAGCCCCACCAGGTACCGCACGAACAGCGTCGCCAGCGCGGCGCCGACGCCGAGCAACCACACCGACCCCCTGCCGGGGTAATCCAGCGAGCCGACGCGCCGCGTGCGCAAGATGCTGCGCAGGTGCAGGCCGCCCACCCACAGGGTGTAGGCGGCAAGCGCCAGGTAGCCGCCGTAACTGTTCTCGGTGACATAGGGCGCGCCCTGGTAGATGCTCGGCTCGCCGTAGCCGAGGGCATTGGCGATCACCAGCGCGGCCTTGCTCACCCACACGAAGAACCACGCGCTGAAGAGGACGTCGGTGGACACGAAGAAGCCGATGCCGATCGCCGAGAGGTTGAGCCAGATCACGATTGGCCAGGCGGAGGTCCACGGCCGGCCGGCGGTGAGGTAATCGGCGTAGTGGACGATCTTGAGCGGCGGCACCGAGGGGAACAGGCGGGAGGTCCCGTTCACCGTGTGCAGCGCCACCGGCAAGAACATGCCGGCCCAGAAAACGAAGGAGCGCGTCAGCGGCTGGCCGGGCTGGACCACCGCCAGGGGAAGTTGAACCACCGGGTAGGCGAGGCGCTCGTGGCGAGTCCACTGACGCGAAAAAATGATGGCCACGCCGTAGAGCATCAACGACACCAGCAGCATGAAGAGAGTCCACAGGATGAGGAGAGGCCCCATGACGACGGCGACCGTGGTCCAGGGAGGCGGTCCGCCGCCGCGGTAGAGCGGGTCGAGGATGCGCGGATCGGACACGCTCAAGCGCGAGGGGAGCAGGGGAGTCAGCAGGTCGGAGGCCGGACCGCGCCCTCCCTGCAGCGCCGACTCGTGAACCACCCCCATGATTTGCAGGACGCCGGACCCGAACATGGCGCTGCCGGCGACGATGCTCACCGCCAGCATCACGTAGATGGCGAGGAGTTCCTGCGGCCGCAGCCATCGGCCGCCGTCGCCGCGGCGGGAAAGCCGGTTGACGCCGAGCAGGAACAGCAGGGCCGCGAGCGCGGGGAATGGCACCAGGTAGTTCGAGGAATAGGGCCCCTGCGCCATGCCGGGGTAGTTGCCGGCGACCTCGAGCGACTGGCTCACGCCGACGATGACGGGGATGAGCAGGGCCCCCAGCAGGAGAGCCCTCAGGCGAACCGCCGGCTGGGCGGGTGCGTCGGGCTGTGGGCCGGGGCGTCGGTCGCAGGCCTCGCCTGAGGTGGACATCGGCCGCTCAAACGCCTCCCTGGCTCCTGGGGAGGATGGTATCCGCTGGGCCCGTCATGGGGGCGAGAAGCCGGAGGCCTCAGCGGTGGCTGGTCGTTCGCGCGCGGCTGCGCGGATACCTGCTGCGGCCCTCTGGCGAGCCGATGTCGTGGAACCGAGCCTGCGGCTACAACAATGCGTAAGCCACCTCGACCTGCACCATGCTCGTGAGGCGGGTGCGCAAGCGTGCCCTCCCCCCGCTCCGTGGGGGAGGGTGGGGCGGGGGGCGCTGATCCGTGCGCCATATGCACCCCCACCTTACTCCTCCCCCATCAAGGGGGAGGCATTCGGAGCCACATCGCACCCTGCCCTGCTGGCGCAGCACGTTGTGCAACAACCTTACCGATGGCCGCCCTACTTCGCCTTCATCATCCGCACCTGGGTGGAGAGGGTGAAGGTGCGCCCCTCGATGTTGTACTCCGCCTCGCCGAACACCGCCAGCCCACCCTTGGTGGGCGGCGCGACCTCGCCCACGAAGCCGTCGCCGGCGGCCTTCATGGGCACGGCCTCCCACTTCGAGGGGCGGAAGTCCAGGTTGTCGGAGCGCGCGATCCACAGCCGCGCCGCGGTGGGCTTGATGTCGGAGGCGATGCGCAGTCTTAGCTGCTTGCTCGCGTTCTCGTAAGCCCAGGACATCTTGGGGAAGGGCTGGTCGCCCGCGGCGTAATGGTAGAACGCGATCATCGTGTTCACCACGCGCGTGCGATCGTTCAGGCCGTGCCCCGAGTTGGGCGCGTAGAGCACCCACTTGGACCCGCGCAGCCCGTCCCAGTAAAGGTTCAACGCGTCGGTGACCCAGTAGGGATCGTTCGCGCCGTTGATGATCATCTTGGGCATCGTGAGGTGCTTGCGGTAGGAGTAGGGGTCCACCATGCCCACCAGCGTGCGGCCCTTCTCGCCGGCCATCTGCTCCTGCAGGCCGCGCGCGGTATAGTCGCCGATCTCCATGCTGTAAGACCCCCAGGTCTCGATCTGGTGCGGCATCTGCTTGGGCATGTTCAGCGTATCAATCACCATGGGCATGATGCCGATCACCCGCTTGTCCACGGTGCCGGTGAGCCAGGTCGTCCAGCCGCGCTTCGACGCCCCGGTGACCACGAAATCCGTCACCTTCTGGTTCCACTCCTGGCTCGCGAACGCCTGAAGCGTGTCCATCGCCTTGACGGCGCTTTTTGCCATCGGGAAGAGCGCCGGCCAGGTCTCGTCGCCCGACTTCTGAAACTCCGTGAAGGTGTAGGCGATGAGGGCGTCCTCGGTCAGCCCGTTGAAGAGCGGCTGGTTGGGGATGTTCCACAACACCGCCACCGGCGCGCCGATCTGCCCCGCGAGCACCGCGCCCAACCCCGAGGTCTCGCCGCCCGGGTTGCCGCCGGTGATGAAGAGCAGCATGGTGTTGGGATAGGCCACCTGCGCCGGCCGGAACACCTCGATGGAGTGGTCCCAGGGGATCTCGTGCCAGACCTGGGAGCGCATCTTGAGCGTGGTGACCGTGCCGCCGGGGATGTCTTTCACGCTCGCTTTCTCCCACTTGTACTCCGGTTCGGGCCGCGCCACGTACTCCCACAGGTCCGCCGAGCACGGCCCGGCAACCCAGAGGCCGAAGGCCACCGCCAGAACGGCTGCTGCGATCCACCTTGCTGCACCACGTGCCATCTTCATGCTCCTTCCGTCGGGGCCTGGTTGTTTACGTGCCGCCAGGCCGCCGCTCTGATTTCGCGCGCAGGAAGAGAACCCCTGCAACGTTACGGGCGGCCACGCTGGGCCGCTCCTACCTGGCGCGAGCGCGCAGGAGATCCGCGCAGTCCTGGTGGCCGTTGGCCAAGGCGGCTTGCAGAGGCGCGAAGCCGCGGTTGTCCTGGGCGCTGGCGTCGGCCCCTTTTTCGAGGAGCAGTTGCACCATCGCCTTCTGGCCCGCGCCGGCCGCCACGTAGAGCGGCGTCCAGCCCAACCGGCTCCTGGCGTTGACGTTGGCGCCGCCGCCCAGGAGCGCCTCCGCGGCCTCCTGGTGGCCCTTGAACGCCGCCCAGTGCAGCGGCGTGGCCTCCTCTCGGTCCTGGGCGTTGGGGTGGGCGCCTCTGGCAACGAGAAGCCGCACCGCCTCGGTCTGGCCCTGCAGCGCCGCCAGGTGGAGCGGCGTCCAGCCGCCGCTGTCCGGCGCGTTGACGTTCGCGCCCGCCGCCAGGAGCGCCTCCGCCACGGCCACATGGTTGCGCAGCGCCGCCTTGTGAAGGGGCGTCGCGCCGTCGTTCTCCCTGGCGTTGGCGGGTGCGCCCTTGGCCAGGAGCAGCCGCACCACCTCGGCCTGCCCCTCGAGGGCGGCGCCGTGGAGCGGGGTCCAACCCTCCTTGTCCTTGGCCGCGATCCTGGCGCCGTGCTCCAGCAGAAGTTGAACGAATTCGACGCGGCCTTTCGCGGCCGCCTTGTGCAGGGGCGTCACGCCTTCCTTGTCCGCGGCGTTGGGGTTGGCGCCGCGGGCGAGGAGCAGCGACGCGGTTTTGACCTGCCCCAGGGGCGCCGCCCAATGGAGCGGCGTGGCGCCGTCGGCATCGCGAGCGTTGGGGTCGGCGCCGCCGGCCAGCAGGCGCTCCACCACCTTGGGCGCTTCCTGGTCGCCCCAGCGCACGGCCCCGTGCAATGGGGTCCAGCCGTCCTTGCTCCGGGCCTTGGCGTCGGCGCCCTTGGACAGGAGCAGTTCCGCGACTTCCATGTGGCCGCCCGAGAGGGCGCGGTGCAGCGGGGTCCAGCCCAGGGCATCCCTGGCGTTCGCCTCGCCGCCCTTGGCCAGGAGCAGTTGGGCGATCTCCAGGCGGCCCTTGACGGCCGCCTTGTGCAGCGGCGTCTCGTCGCTGCCGTTCCTCTCGTTGGGGTTGGCCCCCAACTCCAGCAGCCTCCTGGCCACCCCGGTCCGGCCGAGGTGGGCGGCCCAGTGGAGCGGCCCGCTGCCGTCCGTGTCCTCGGCGGCCAGCAGGTTCATCAACTCCATGTCTCGCTTCGCGGCGAGCGCGTTGGTGGCCCACCGGCCCAGCAGGCCCCCGGCGCCCACGACGGCGAGGATCACCACCACGCCCAGGAGCACGCGCCGCAGGCTCAAGGTCCTCCAGCCGGCAGGGCGCAGACGGCGGCGGAGCGCTCCAGGCACGAGGCGCATCAGAGCCAGTCCTTGCGCTTGAAGTAGATCCACATCGAGAGGCCGATCCCCAGCATCACCGCCCACAACGCCGGGTACGCCCAGCGCTGCTCCAACTCCGGCATGTGCTTGAAGTTCATCCCGTACACGCCGGCGAGGAAGGTGAGCGGCATGAAAATGGTCGCCACGCCGGTGAGCACCTTCATCACCGCGTTGAGCCGGTTGCTGATGCTCGAGAGATAGATGTCGAGCATGCCCGAGAGCAGGTCGCGGAAGGTCTCGATGGTGTCAATGGCCTCGACGGCGTGGTCGTACACATCGCGCAGATGGAAGATCGTGGGCTCGGTGATGAGGCAGGACGGCTCGCGCTGCAGGCCGGCGATCACCTCGCGCAGCGGCCAGACGGCCTTGCGCAGCGCGAGCATCTGCCGGCGCAGCAGGTGAATGGCGTGCAGCGTTTCCTGCTTGGGGTCGCTGACGAGTTGTTCCTCGAGGTCATCTATGCGGTCGCCCAGCGCCTCCAGGATCGCGAAGTAGCCGTCCACGATCGCGTCCATGAGCGCGTAGGCCAGGTAATCGGCGCCCATCTCGCGCAGGCGGCCCTTCGCGCTGCGCAGCCGCTCGCGCACGGGGTCGAGGAGATCGCCCTCCTCTTCCTGCAGCGAGATCACGAAGTTGGGCCCGAGCAGCAGGCTGGTCTGATCGGCCACCACCTCGCCCGCGGCGCGATCGTACTCCAGCGACTTCACGACGATGTAGGCGTAGTCGGAGACCTCTTCGAGTTTGGGGCGCTGCGAGGTGTTCAGGATGTCCTCGAGGAAGAGCGGGTGCACCGCCAGGTGCCGGCCCAGGGCCTCGATCACGCTCACGTCGTGGAGGCCGTCCACGTTGATCCAGGTGATGGTGGGCTTGTCCTTGAGGGGGAAGCACTCGTCGAGGGTCTGGACTTCGCGTTCGCGGAAGTGGGCGGCGTCATACTCGATGACGGTGATCTTCACGCGCTCGGCCCTCTGCTCGCCGACGTGAACCAGCGTCCCCGGCGCCAGCCCGGCCGTCTCCGATGGTTTCCTCGCCCGTCTCCCCATCGCCGATCACCTGCATATCGTAGGGGAGCCCCTGTGTGGGCTCCCCGGGGCGGACACGCAGGGCCGCCCCTACGACGGCGCCATCTTGCGTGTCTTGCCAGCCAGGACGAGTGGGAGGTTTGACGGGCTTGCCCGGGATTCCTCGCCCTGTCGGCCGGAATCCCAAACGGCTCCCCGGGAATGGCCGTGCCCGCGCGAGCATGCCGGGGATGCAGCCAGTGCCGCGGCTCTCACCCGCCACGACGCTCGGTTTTCGCGGCAGCCGTTCGCAGGGTGGCCCCTGTCGAGGCGGCGTGCCTTGTGTGGTGCTAGGGACCGCCGCCAGCGGGGCTCACCCACCGGATCTCGTCAATTGCCCGCCAGTAGTCCTTCAGGCGTGACTTGCCCAGCGAGGTCAGGCGATAACTGGTGTTGGGGATCTTGCCGTCGAACTTCTTGGTCACCTCGACATAGCCGACCTCCTCCAGCCGGCTCATGTGCGCCGAGAGGTTGCCTTTCGTCAGCCCGAGTGTGTTCAGGAGGAAGTTGAAATCGGCCGTGGCGACGCCGGAGAGAAGCATCAGGATGCGCAGGCGCGTCGGCTGATGGACCTCGGCGTCGAGTTCGGTCACTTCGGTTCCCCTGCCGCTTCCGGGCTTCTAGCCAGCGTCCGGAGCCGCCGCAGAGCATACCGACTGTACACGGCCGCCGCGACCCCCCCAACCATTCCGTAGACTCCCAGCGGGAAGAACACGTCCATATACCACACGCCGATATACAGCCTGACCCCTGCCAGCACCAGAACGGCATGCTGCAGATAGAGCGCAGGCCACAGCAGGTAGGGCCAATCGGCCCAGCCATCGCGGCCTACCACGTACACCAAAGCAGGTACCACGTAGATCGCTGTTATGGGCTGCCAGTACTGCGGCGGAACCCCCAATGCCCTCGCGATCACCAGGAGGGCCACCAGGGGAAGCGGCAGCATCCACTCGAACCTGCGGCGCCGCCTCATCTCTGCCGGACTGGGCGATGCCGGGATCACATAGCCGCCCACCCGAGTGACCCATTTCGTGAGGCGCCCACTGAACGTCAGGTATATGACCCCTGCTGCGAGGAGGACGTTCAGGGCGAGCGATGCACAAATGAGCGCGACCACGTGGCTCTGCACGGCGTAGAGGGTGAAACCGCTGCAAAGTGCGATTAGCCCCCAGGTAAACCCAACCCCCACCAACACCTGGACCGAGCGGTTGCTGCGCGCATAGCGATCCGTCCACTTCGGGATCTCGCGAAGGTCCCGCCCCGCATCATGCTCCGGTCCGGGAGAATCGTTCTTCATCCTCCCACCTCCTGCGCTCCGTTCGGCGATTCCGGGCTTCTCGCCAACGCGCGCAGTCGGCGCAGGGCAAATCGGCTGTAGAGGTGTCCCGCCAGCGCGCACAGGAGCGCGTACCCGAAGACGGGGATGAGGCCGTTCAAGATTTCGTACATCCCGCCCGGCCCCCCGAAGATGTAGATGGGCGCGCCCAGCAGAAGCAGCAGCGAGTGGATCGCGCAGAGCGCAGGCCACAGCAGCAGGAACGGGCTCACCGCGCGGCGGAACCTGCCCAGGAAGAAGTAGAACACGAAGGGCGCCATGAGGACGTAAAGGGCGGCGGTCCAGAGCCGGTTCGGCATGATTCCCAGCAGGTGCAGCCCGAACCAGACGATAAAGCAGAAGAAGTACAGCGCGAAGGCCAGGGTTCTGTGGGGGGAGAATGACTGCGCGCGCACGATGGGCTCGGTCATCGCGGTTCCCTCCCGGGCGTAGGCCGCATCGTCAATGCGGCGGCCCAGTGATCGGGCCCCGACGAAACTAAGCCATATCAGCCACGTGCCACATGCGGCCGAGATGCAGAGGAAGACGATGGCCTGCGTGGTCTCCCCGGCTCGATAGGCCCGCTCCGTCAGGTACACGAGCGGCCCGATCACCCCAACGGAAACTGCCATGATCGCCAGAAGCACGATTGCTGCCAGGGTTCGATTCCGGGCGTAGCGCTCCACCCAGAGTGGAATCTCGCGCAGACCGTCTTCCGGGCGCTTTCCAGCCCCGCGCGGCGGCTGGTCGGGCAACCTCGTGCGCCACCACACGCCGAAGGCGATAGCCAGCGTGAGGATCAGGATGCCCGCCAGGACCCTGGTGGCGAGCAGGAAGCCCGGCTCATCGAACGTGCCCCACATGATGCTTCCCGGCGTCGGCGAGGGCTTGAAACCCGCAGGCGGCGTCGCGGCGATCACCTCCAACGCCAGTCCCTTCACCAGAAACGGGCCGCCGCCGGCGCCGGCCGTGCTCAGGCGGATGTACGCGACGCCGGAGGCCCTGGCGGCCTGCTGCTGGGCCGGCAAGAAGCCGGCGCCCATGTCGCCGAACGCGCTGGTCGAGAGCCCCGTCACGCTGAACCGGGTGTCCCACGCCCTGCCATCGGGCGAAGACCGCAGCAGGCAGCCGCCGCGGGCGCTCACATGAACCCTGAGGAGCCGCGCGCGGCCGACTTCAATGCGATAGACCACGAATCCGCCCGGCGCTTCGATCTGCCTCACGCCACCGACGACCCTCGTGCGACTCTCGCGGAACAGCCATCGCTTCTCCGCCGCTCCCCCGTCAGAGCGGAACGCGACGCGAAAGGCGCGTCCCGGCGCCTCGCCCGCGCAGGCCGGTGTGCCGACAGCTGGCAACACGGATGCCAGGAGCAGAAGCATTCGGGTCCGACGCCAGAGATCTTGACGCATCATCGGTCTCCTCACGCCTGTGCATCGCCATGTGTGGACATTGCTGGACTCTCTGTCTCAGGGCTCTTGGCCAGCGCGCGCAGGCGGCGCAAGGCGACGCGGCTGTAGAGGTGGCCGATGAGCCCGGCGACGAGTGCGTAGCCGACTACCGGGACGAACATGTTGAGGACTTCGTACTGGCCGCCGAAGTGGATGGGCGCGCCGGCTACGAGGAGAATCGCGTGGAGCGCGTAGAGCGCGGGCCACAGCAACATGAAGGGGCTCGCCCCAGGGAGGCACTTCGCCCAAAGGTACAGGAGAAACGGAACCACATAGAGGGCCGAGATGGGCTGCATGTAGTACTGGGGCAGCAGCCCCAGCAAGCCAAGCCCCACGTCGGCCACGCCGCAGAACATTAGCAGAAAGACAGCGAGATGTGCCCGCCTGCCCGAGAAAGCGTCCGGCATCCCGCGGGTGGACACGCTGCCTTCCCTTCGGTAAAGGCGCTCCGCGATCCGGCTGATGATCCTGGCTCCGCCAACGAAGGCGAACCACAGCCACCAGGCCGCGAACCCACAGAGAGCAACCGTGAAGACCGCGGCCAGGAAGCGGTCGCCGCGCGACAGCGCCCACTTGATCAGAAGGGGCAGGCCCGCGAACACGGCCGCTCCGGCTATGAAGACGGCCATGAAAACGAGGAAGGGCAGCGCCCGGTTCTGCGCGTAGCGGCGCGTCCACTTCGGGATCTCGCGGAGGTCATGGCCCTCGTCAGCCTGCAATCCCACACGCTTCTCGCCCATTCTGGTGCTCCTTTGCCTCCGAACCGGGCAGGCCGTCCGCCGGCCGGCTATATGGTTTGTACCACAAACCAGTCTGCGTGTCAAGACCAAGACGGCCGCCAGCAGAGGCTTTTTTTCACAGACCTGGCTGCGCCCTGGGCGTTCCGCGGCAGAACATTCCGTGCTCGCGGGGTCTTGCGCACTTGCCTGACGGGAGGAGCCTATGATTGCGGACCAAGGGGCGTGAGCGGGGAATCGCGGACCCGCGGGTTGACCGTTAGGGGCTGGAAGTGGGCGTCCCGCGCGGCCGCCAGGCGAGCAGCGAGGAGATGGTGAGCAGGTTCTTGGGACCGCCCTGGGATTCCTCGAAGGCGGAGACGATCTGCCACACCTTCGGGTCCCATGGGGTCAGCGTCAGCCAGCGCGGCGCCTGGCTGGCGTAGGAGGCGTCGGCCGACGCACCGCCGCCGACGCTGAGCGCGAACTTGCCGTCGCCCAGGTGGATGTGCTCGGTGAAGGTGCGCGCGAAGCGCTTCATGTCCTCCTCGCTGAAGACGATGCCGTGCCGCGCGCAGAGGGCCGCGAAGTCGGCGTTGATCGCCGCGTGCGAGATATCCTCGCTGCCCTTGCCGGTGTCGAAGAGGCCGGGCCAGTAAGCCCAGTCGTAGGCGCCGTCGGGCTGCGCGCGCAGGCGGTTCTTGAAGAACCGCGCCAGCCGCTGCGCCTTGTCGCGGTACGCGGGCTTGCCGGTGACGAGCCAGAGCGTCACCAGCGTGCGGCCCAGCGCATTCTGCTGGTTGAGCGGCAGGTGGGCGCGCAGATAGAGGTCCCAGTAGTACCCCTCGCCCGCGTCGGGGCCGTTGAACCACTCGGGATCGTGCGCGGCGACGGCCTCCTCGCACGCGCGCAGGTAAGCGTCTGCCTTCGTGCGGTAGCGGGCAAGCGCCGGCTTGCCGCGCACGGTGCGCACGAACTCGGCGGCCGGGTAGGTGACCATGCCGGTGTGCACCAGCCAGTCGTGGTACTGGCCCTTCGAGTAGTGCACGCTGCCCCAAACCGGAAGCGAGCGGTGGGAGAAGACGTCGCGGCGGCCGAGTGCGCTGTCGCGCAGCGCCAGCGCGGCGTCGAAGCGGCGCGCGAACGAGTCGAGGTACTTGGGATCGCCGGTGGCCTCGGCCATCTCGATCAGCGAGACGAGCAGGTACGACTCGCCCCAGGCGAGCGTGCCGCCGTACTCGTCGCTGGGTGCGATGGGCTTGTCCGCACTCTGGAAGAGCGCGTCATAGCGCGCGACGAGATCGCCGGCCTCGCGCCCCCAGGCGGATAGGGGCAGAGACAAACCCACGAGCAGAACCATCGCAGTCAGCGTGCACGTGCACATCGTTAACGCCTCTCACTGGTAGGGGCGGCCCGGCGTGGCCGCCCACGGTCCCCTACGGCCTAGGCGTCATGGTCACATTCTCGAGCGGCCTGCCCGCTTCGTCCGTGAGGCGCAGGTAAAGGCCCCAGCGCCCCGTGGTCTGCGCCACCTTGGCCAGGATCACCGACTCGCCCGCCGGCAGCGTGACCGGGACGATGTCATCATCCACCACCGCCCAGCGCCCGCCCGG
>Ga0315288_10011748_pt1 | contig 11020 bp, 9 predicted proteins | sample YL17G11_20_MG_FD_203454 | JGI IMG/M metagenome (GOLD analysis project Ga0315288, IMG submission 203454) | Sediment microbial communities from Yellowstone Lake, YNP, Wyoming, USA - YL17G11_20 | ecosystem: Environmental > Aquatic > Freshwater > Lake > Sediment | place: USA: Wyoming | collected...
CTCGACCGAAAGTTCAACCTGCTTGTTCTGATTCATCCCATATCTCCCATGTGTAATCTAACCCGTGTGAGGGAAGAATGATACTAAAAACCCCCTTCTCCGTAGAAGCGGAAAATGCGGTGCGTCGTAAGGGGACAGTTATAGGGGGTAGCCGCAGATTTACGCGGATGAACGCTGATACACCTCTATACAATCAGCGTGTATCTGCGTGTATCCGCGGCAAGAAACCTTGATCACTCAAACAATCCTTTTTATCTACGGCAATTCATTGCTGGATTCACCCTGTAAGTGACCCCTTACGGTGCGTCTTACCCTCCGCACGCCACAGCTTCTGGACGCGGGGCAGCGGGGATGGGGGCGCGGAGAATATAACCCTGCGTATCGCTGTTCAGCCTGTGAAGGATCGAATCGCGCTTACGACTTCCCCTACCCTCTCCTCTCCCAATTCCGGATACATCGGCAGCGAGAGAATTTCACCCGACAGTTTCTCCGCGACAGGAAAATCCCCCAGGCTATATCCAAGGTCCGCATAGGCCTTCTGCTGGTGGAGGGGAATCGGGTAATGAATTCCTGTCGCGATTCCCCGATCGCGCAAGTAGTCCACGAGTTGATTTCTCTTCTCCACTCTGATGACATAAAGGTGGTACACATGCCTGACATAAGGAGCCTCATAGGGGCACGTGCAGGGCGTATCGGAGAGCAATTGATTATAACGCCTCGCCCATTCCCGACGGGCCTCGTTCCAGCGTTCAAGGCGCCTCAGCTTCACGAGGAGTATCGCCGCCTGAATATTGTCAAGCCGGCTGTTATACCCTCTGATGGCGTGCGCGTACTTACTCTCGCGCCCCATATCCCTGAGCAGGAATAAGCGCTGGGCAAGGGCGAGGTTATTGGTCGCAATCATCCCGCCATCACCATAGGCGCCGAGATTTTTACTCGGATAGAAGCTGAAGCAACCCGCGTCAGCGAGGGCGCCTACACGGCGCTCACGATACTCAGCGCCATGAGCCTGGCACGCGTCCTCAATGACGAACAGCCCGTGTCGCCGGGCGATTTCTCCCAGCGGATCCATATCGGCAGGCTGGCCGTAGAGATGAACGGGGATTACTGCTCTGGTTCTGGGAGTGATCGCTTTCCCGGCGAGCTCGGCGCTGAGGTTATAGGTACGCGGGTCTATATCTACAAAAACAGGCCTTGCTCCAGTAAAGCTCACCGCAAGGGCGGTGGCAATGAAGGTGTGTACCGGTACGATCACTTCGTCTCCCGGCCCTACTCCCAGTGCTTCCAGGGCCAGGCGAAGGGCGTCAGTCCCCGATGCGACGCCGACTGCTGAGCGCGCACCGCAAAATGCTGCGAATTCGCGTTCGAACCGTTCCACCTCAGGCCCGAGGACGAAGCGACCGGAAGCCATCACCTCTCGCACCACAGGCTCTACTTCCGCGCCTATTTCCTGATATTGTGCCTTCAAATCAACAAAGGGGATAGACACTCGATCCTCCGTCATTAGGTAGGGCCTAAATCCCAAATCAGAGATCCCAAGGACCAATTACTCAATCAAAGTTCGCACACTCAGCTCAGCACAATTCTACTTAACCGGTATCCATCGGTATCACCGCTATGAGCTATCCCTCTTTTCTGCCTACCGCGAGCAGCGAGAGGCCACACGGGATACGCACGTGATCTTCCAGCTTGAGGAGAGGCACCAGCAGGTCAAAGAGCTTCATCTGGTTCTTGGGGAGCATCTTTCTCCTCAGGATCTTTCCGTTCACAAACCACCCTACCGCGCCGAGGAAGTTGAAAAAACGCACGAGCTCGATAGAGAAACCGGCATCCTCAATCTTCCGCACAAGCTCGCCGCGCGAGTAGCGCCGGCAGTGGTCAAGCCCCGCGTCCATCGTGCTGTAGAGAATCTTGCACGAAGGAGCCAGGACTACAAGGCGACCTCCCGGCTCGAGAATGTCGTGAAAACAGTCGAGCGCGCGCGCATCATTCTCAATATGCTCGAGCGTGTTCACACAGAGCACCGTATTCAGCTTCTCGCCGCGGAATAGACCGGCATCGCTCTTATTGAGATCGAATGCGACGATCCTCAGCCTGTCGCTCTCCACAAGCCGCTTGCGCAGTGTATTGAGATGTTCGTCGGACACATCAGAGGCGATGACACGCTCCCTGTCGAGAAGCCGGCGGGTAATATTTCCTATGCCGGCCTTCACCTCGAGGATGCGTCCGCCCAGGAACGGTCTGATCCGCTCATAGATCCAATTGTTGTACCTCCTGACGGTTTCTATCATCAGGAGCGTTTCTTCCCCAATGTCAACCGATTCAAACCTGCACCGCAGGAGCCAGTAGAGCGCGATCAAGCCATCCCTCCAGGTAATCTTCTTGCCTTCTGTGTATGATCGGCCATCGTAAGAAATGGGCACCTCATATACTTTATATCCCCGCTTCATCACCTGGGCGGTAAATTCCGGCTCAAAACCAAAGCTATTCGAACGGAGCCTGATGTGCGCGAGGATATCAGCACGGAAGGCCTTATAGCATGTCTCCATATCGGTAAAAATGCAGTTGTAGAGGATATTGGCAATCAGATTGAGGATTTTGTTCCCGAGATAGTGCGAGAGCATGAACACACGATGGGCTCCCAGGAACCGGGACCCGTAGACCACGTCCGCTTTGCCCTTCACAATCGGCTCAATCAGATTCGGGTACTCCTCAGGATAATACTCCAGGTCGGCATCCTGAACAATCACGATCCCACCGGTCACATGCTTGAATCCCTCGCGCAGCGCCGCTCCCTTCCCCTGGTTGCGGTCCCGATAGATGGCCCTGAGTGTCGCATCCCCGGCGGCGAGCCTCCGGAGCTCTTCTCTTGTCCCGTCGGTCGAGCAGTCGTCAACGACGATAATCTCCTTCTCGATTGGAACGCTCTTAACTCTTTGAATGACTGCGGCAATGGTGTTGATTTCGTTATAGACCGGTATGACAACGGATATCTTCACAAAGTTTCACCTTCCCTTCAGGGAATAATGCCAGGAATCCGCACGTACCCGCGAAAATAATTATTGCGCTGCGCACCGCATAAATCAGAGAATTCCAAACAGCCCAATTCAATCTAGCGCACAACACCCTCTGTAGCGATCTTCCGCCATTTCGCCACACCACTTTCAATAATAACAAGCATCATCACAAGCATTATCACTACATTGAACACCACTGGAATGCTGGTCTCACCGGCTCCTGAGTCAGAGATGACACCCGGCAGGAAATAATAATCCTTTGGAATTAATAATAAGGCAAACATAATAGCGTAAAATAAATCGAGCTTCGTATGTTCTTTGGAGTGTATAAATAAATAAAGCGGTATGAAAATATTGATCAGCCTATAGTCCGCAGAGTTGTGTAAATCTTTCTCCTCAGGGCATACTGTAAAACAATTGAGGGTCTCTCTCACTGACGGTAGTGTCTTCACACGCTCCACCGCACGCCAATTTTCTGTGCAGTATGTGTATAATTTTTAATCTGTTTCACCGTGTAATCATAGATATCGCTGCCATTGCCATAATACTTCTTATACCAGCTCATGGTCTTTTCCAATGCCTCGTCTATTTTATAAACCGGTCTCCATCCCAAATTAAGATGCGCCTTGCTTATATCGAGTTTCAGCAGCCTCGCCTCATGTAATTTTGCATCGCGCCTGATTTTATAGCTGCCCCTCCCCCACAATTCGACTATTTTTTTCACCGTATCCTCAACGGTGAGGATACCCTCATCATGCGGACCAAAATTCCATGCGTCACCGTAGCGTATCCCGTCTTCCCACATTAAAGCCCCGAGCCATAAATATCCTGACAGAGGTTCCAACACATGCTGCCAGGGCCTTATGGACTCGGGATTTCTCACAATAATCGTCCGGTTGTCCGCCAGGGCCTTTATACAATCAGGAACCAGCCTGTCCTCCGCCCAGTCCCCTCCCCCTATCACATTACCGGCCCTCACGGAGGCCAGGGCCACCGTATGCGTCCTGCCATAGTCCTTGTGATTAAAAAATGAATTCCTGTATGCCGTGGTAACAATTTCAGCGCAGCCCTTGCTTGAACTGTAGGGATCGTATCCTCCCACGGGATCAATTTCCCTGTAGCCGAACAGCCATTCCCTGTTCTCATAGCATTTATCGCTGGTGACATTCACCACCACCTTCACGCCCTTCCCCCCCCTCACCGCCTCAAACAGATTTACCGTGCCCATCACATTGGTTTCATACGTCACTTTCGGCTCCCGATAAGAGAGACGGACCAGCGATTGAGCAGCCATATGAAATACGATATCCGGCCTGTATTTTTCAACGACATGCCTCAATGCCTTTTCATCTCTCACATCGCCTGTCACGTGCGCGACGTTATCTTCCAATTTCAAAACCTCAAATAAACTCGGCTCGGTGGAGGGTTCTAACGCGAATCCTATTACCTCCGACCCCAACTGTCCCAACCATACACTGAGCCACGCGCCTTTAAAGCCGGTATGGCCGGTCACCAGGACCTTTTTACCTTTATACACTCCCTTGAAACTATCCATAGTGGCGACCTCTTCTCTGCGCTCTTAATCCCACACCTTCCATTCGGCCTTCCCTGATGCCCATAAATTCTCCAGCTCTCTTTTCTCTCTCAATGTATCCATTGGCATCCAGAAGCCGCTGTGCTTGAATGCCGAAAGCTGGCCATCCCTGGCCAGAGTGCTCAACGGTTCCCGTTCCCATAGAGTCTGGTCATCTTTTATATAACCGAATATCTGCGGCTCCAGAACGAAAAATCCGCCGTTTATCCACGCCCCATCGCCCCTCGGTTTTTCATGAAATGACACCACCGTATCGTCTCTATCGAGATCCAACGCGCCGAACCTTCCCGAGGGTTGAACCGCCGTAACGGTAGCGTATTTTGAACGCGTTTCGTGACACGCCAGCAATTCCCGTATATTGATTCTCGCCACTCCATCGCCATACGTGAGCATGAAGGGGGCATCGCCTACGTATTCCTTTACTCTGTTTATTCTTCCCGCGGTCAGTGTCTCCACACCCGTATCAACAAGCGTCACCCTCCATGGTTCCGCCTTCGAGCTATGCACCTTCACTTTATTTTCAGATAGGTCTATGGTGACATCCGATAAATGCAGAAAATAATTGGCGAAGTATTCCTTTATCATATACCCCTTATAACCCAGGCAGATTACGAAATCATTAAAACCGTAATGTGAATATATCTTCATGATGTGCCAGATTATCGGCCTGCCGCCTATTTCGATCATTGGTTTTGGTTTTAAATCCGTTTCTTCGCTCAAGCGAGATCCAATCCCACCCGCTAAAATAACTACTTTCATTTTCGCACCTTTCGTCTATTACTGAAAATCGGCGCATCTCTTAAAGATCACTCAATGCGCTCTGCTCCAGTAAGTTAGGAGGTATTTGCCTTTGCGCGGCTTTTTCTTACTTTTGTACCTCGCAATTATACTGCAATCATGAGCAAATTTCGAATATAAATCGTAATAAAAAATGGTTTGCACCATGGTAATTATGGCACAATATGTCAATTGCATGGACAATCGGGATGTCAATCTATGAGGGCAACCAGGGGGAAAACGATACTCTTAACCGGTCGAACCGGTTTCATCGGCAGGAACCTGCAGGAATATCTCAGCTCAAAATACAAAATCCTGGCCCCCTCACACAAAGAACTCGAACTCCTTGATCAGGAGGAGGTTAAGACCTATTTTCAGAAAAATAATATCGATATCGTTGTCCATTCTGCTGTCCACCCCGCGCACCGCAAGATCAGGGAACCAAAGGATATCGCCTATAAAAACCTGCGGATCTTCTTCAATATAGCCAGGAACAGCCCACGCTTTTCTAAAATGATCTTCCTGGGTTCCGGCGCGGAATACGGCATACAAGAAGATATTGTCAACGTCAAAGAAACCAGTTTTGACATTCGTGTCCCGGAAGATGAACATGGTTTTTCCAAGTATGTATGCTCTCAGTACATTGAAAAAGCCGATAACCTCATAAATTTGAGGATATTCGGCATCTTTGGAAAATATGAAGATTACCAGATCCGGTTTATCTCCAATGCTATTTGCAAAGCAATTTTTGGTGTGCCCATAACCGTAAATCAGAACAGGATATTTTCGTATTTATACGTTGATGACCTGGGCCCGATTGTCGAATATTTCATCGAACATAAAGCCACACATAAGACTTACAACGTAACACCTCCCGAAAAATATGAACTAGTGCAATTGGCGGAGCAGATAAAGCAGATTTCCGGTAAAAACCTGGAAATTAGGGTAAAAAACGCGGGAATGGGCAAAGAATATACCGGAAGTAATAGCAGGTTAGTGAGAGAAGTTAAAAATCCTCGTTTTAAGCCTATGAGAGAGGCGCTCATGGAACTGTATGGCTGGTACGAGGAACATAAACAGGAAATCGACCGTACGTTGCTCCTGGTAGACCTGTAATGGTGCGGATGCAGACGGGTAAGAACCCGTATGAATCCGCAACAATCTGTTTGAATCCTAAAATGAAACACACTGATCTTTCCATCATAATTCCTGTTTTAAATGACGGGACAACTATCGCCGTTATTCTCGATATCATAAAGGAGCTATTTGAGGAGGGAACTTTCACGCATGAAGTTATCGTTGTTGATGGGGGATCTACTGATAATACTTTTCAGATTGCCAAAGATAAAGGGGCAAAGGTTTTTATACAAAAGCAAGCGGGTTACGGGAGCGCTCTAAAAGAAGCGATTAGATTGGCGCGCGGTCAATATATAATAACGATGGATGCTGATTTTTCTCATAACCCCTACATTGTAAAACGATTATTTTCCCAACGACATTCCGCTCATATAGTCATTGCCTCCCGCTATATAAGAAAAGGCTTGGCAAATACGTCATTTTTCCGCCGCATATTGAGCGTGGCTCTAAACAGATTTCTATCTTTTGGTTTATCCCTGCCTATAAGAGATATTTCCAGCGGGTTTAGGTTATACAATGCAGAAGTTTTTAAAGAGATCGACTTTGCCGAAAGAGATTTCAGTGTATTATCCGAAATTCTCGTACAGGCATATATGAACGGTTTTCAAGTAAAAGAAATACCGTTTCACTATCAACCACGATACAAGGGTAGATCACCTGCTGAAATAATCAAATTCGGTCTTGGTTTTTTACGCGTGTTCTTAAGAAACTGGAAAATCAGAAACAGCATATCTTCATCTGACTATGATGAACGGGCTTTCTACAGTCGGATACCCATGCAGCGCTATTGGCAACGCAAAAGATACAAAATTATTTGTAGTCTTATCGGAGGGGGATATCAAAAGAATATTCTTGATGCGGGGTGCGGTTCAAGTAAAATCTTGCAGGCGTTTTCTCAAACCATCGGATTAGATATAAATTTTAAAATATTACGCTATAATTATCCCCTGGGAAATCCACTTGTAAATGCAGATATACGGAATCTGTGTTTTAAGGATGGCTGTTTTGAAGTGCTTATCTGTTCGGAGGTTATCGAACACGTAGAACAAGATGAAAGAATATTCAGCGAGTTTAAGAGAGTATTGAAAGATAATGGAATTTTAATCCTCGGAACACCGGATTATTCGAAGCGATCGTGGATTGTCATAGAATGGCTCTATAGTAAATTAATTCCGGGTGGCTATTCCGATAAGCACATATCACATTACAGCCGAGCTGCTCTTGTCGCAAAGATAGAAAAACTGGGTTTTAAATTAGAGAACTATAGCTATATACTCGGGGCAGAATTGATATGTAAATTTACAAAAGTATCTTAGTGGATTTCTAACTTACCATGGATAAAGAAAATAAAATAAATTTAATTGGTTCAATGATTCTTTTGGGATTTGTTGCTGATGCAATCTATCATTATATTATGATTTGCTTTGCTAATTATGACTTTCCGTATACAACTTCTCTATTTGACCCTCTCGATAGATACAATGATTATTTTAACGTGTGCACAATAGTTCAAGGGCTCAATCCCTACCTTGGGGAAAACATGTTCCCCAGTAATTACCTTCCATTTGCAAATATACTTTTTTATCTGTTCTCTCTAAGTCGAATTTACGTACTTAGGTATTTAGTAATACTCTTTGGCGTTTTTTTTGCATATTTTAACTTCCTGTTTTTATTTTCTAAAGCACACCGTTGTTCTTTGAATAACGTTGTACTATTTTCTTTCTTCACCTATCCATTTCTATTTGTTACCGATAGAGGGAATATTGAAGGTTTGGTATTCATCTTTCTTCTTCTTTTCACTTATTATTATTACTACAGGAAAATGCCATTCTATTCCCTGATTTCTCTTTCTCTGGCAATCGTTATAAAGGGGCCCCCAGCAGTTTTTCTTATTTTGCTCCTTGCTGACAGGAAATATAAAGATATACTTTTTGTAATAGTAATCGCAATAGCGCTTACGTTTACGAGCCTCTTATTCCACCGCGGTGGATATGCTAACAATTTAGCTTTTATCCGTTCTGGTTTTAATCTAACTGATCACGTCGCGGTTGGGGGCAGTGCCATTCAGAGGGGAGTAAGTATGTTCTCACTATTTAAAATAATTTTTATCACGTTCAATATCCCGGTTGATCTGCTTACGTTTTTACAACTGTACCAAAAAATTGGCTTATTTTTATCTGCGCTTGTATCGGCGTACGTGATTTTTGTTGAAAAGGAAGTCTGGAAAAAGTTGTTTCTTTTGGTTGCAATTATGCTCCTTTTCCCCTATATATCAGCCGATTACAAACTAATCCATATTTTTTTAGCGCTCTATCTCTTTGTAGATTCTAAAAGCGAGTCGAGGGCTGATGTATGGTATGCTTCTATGTTCGGTTTATTACTTATTCCCAAGCATTATTATTTTTTAACGTACATTGTCTCGGATAGCAATCTGTCTGATATAAGCATCGCTATGCCTTTAAACATACTTATTTTGGTTACGATGGTTTTTATGATTATCATAAGCGGCATCAGCATGCGACTATCGCGTATAAAGACATCTTCACCAGTATAGTCAGGAACAGCCCTCGCTTTTCTAAAATGATCTTCCCGGGTTCCTGCGCGGAATACGGCATACAAGAAGGTAGTGTCAACGTCAAAGGAACCGGTTTTGACATTCGTGTCCCGGGAGATGAACATGATTAAAGTGACGGACTATATCTGTAATTATCTGTCGGCCAGGGGGATCAGAGATATTTTCATGATTTCCGGCGGGGCTGCCATGCATTTGAATGATTCAGTCGGCAGGCATCCCGGCTTAAAATATCTTTGCCCGCACCATGAACAGGCCGCAGCCATCGCCGCCGAAGGATATGCGCGGGCTTCCGGAAAGATGTCCGTCGTGATCGTCACGAGCGGCCCCGGTTCAACCAATACGCTCACCGGCGTCATCGGCCAGTGGCTCGATTCGGTCCCGGTACTCTATCTCTCCGGACAGGTGAAACAGGAGACCACCATAGAAAGCTGCCGGGGACTTGGATTACGGCAACTGGGAGACCAGGAAATAAATATTGGCGATATTGTTCGGCCCGTGACGAAATTTGCGGCAACCGTGGAGGACCCGCACAGAATTCGCTGGTATCTGGAAAAGGCATTGTACCTGGCCACCCATGGCAGATTCGGGCCTGCGTGGCTGGAAATCCCCCTCGATGTTCAGGCAGCCACGGTTGAGGAAGATACACTCGCGCCCTATGACCCTTCAGAAGATGAACTACGAATAGATAGGGCAGAGTTGGGCGCGCGGGTTGGCAGGCTCGTCGAGATGCTCACGAAGGCACAACGGCCGATATTCCTGGCCGGCCAGGGCATCAGGCTTTCCGGCGGCATCGAGATTTTCAGGGAAGTTGTTGACAAAACCGGGATGCCCGTTGTAACCTCTTTTTGCGGCTTTGATTTACTTCCTTCAGACCATCCACTCTATGCAGGGAGGCCGGGAACGATGGGGACTCGCTTCGGCAATTTCGCCCTGCAAAATGCCGACCTCCTCCTGTCCGTGGGCTCGCGAAATAACATCCGTCAGGTCAGTTACAATTGGGGGCTTTTTGCCCGGGGCGCCCAAAAGGTAATTGTGGATATCGATGAGGCGGAATTAAAAAAGCCGACCGTAACACCTGACCTTCCCATTCATGCCGACGCAGGAGAATTCCTGGCAGAACTTAAAAGACAGTTAGAGGGAGTAGATCTTCCCAGCTGGGAGAAATGGGTGCACTGGTGCATCCAGCGCGCACAAAAATATCCTGTGGTCTTGCCAGAATATTGGCAGAAGAGTGAATGGATCAATCCGTACTGTTTCATAGATGTGTTAACCAGGTCCTTAGACGAGAACGCGGTCGTGGTCGCCGGCAATGGCACCGCCTGTGTGACCTTATTTCAAGCCGGCATTGTCAGGGAAGGGCAAAGGTTTTTCTGGAATTCGGGATGCGCCTCCATGGGATATGACCTGCCTGCGGCAATCGGGGCCTGCGCCGCCCTCAGCAAACAACCTGTGATCTGCCTTGCCGGAGACGGCAGCCTGCAGATGAATATACAGGAGCTGCAAACAATCGTTACCCATGATCTGCCTATTAAACTTTTTGTTCTGAATAACAACGGATATAGTTCCATCAGACAGACACAGGATGCCTTTTTCGAAGGTAGATATGTCGGCTGCGACCCTTGCAGCGGCGTTCGTTTCCCTGATATTCGAAAGGTTGCCCGCGCCTATGGGCTGAGCACAGAACTCATTGCCGATCAGGATAAAATGAAAGGGCAGATTCAAGGAGTGCTGGCCGCCCGGGGGCCTGTCGTGTGCGAGGTCATGCTCTCGACCACCCAGAGATTCATGCCCCGTGTTTCTTCAGAGAAGAAACCGGACGGCACTGTTGTCTCAAAGCCGCTGGAAGACATGTATCCATTTTTACCGAGAGATGAATTTCGAAGAAACATGATCATTGAACCGCTGTCTGAATGAAACGTG
>Ga0315288_10011749_pt1 | contig 11020 bp, 7 predicted proteins | sample YL17G11_20_MG_FD_203454 | JGI IMG/M metagenome (GOLD analysis project Ga0315288, IMG submission 203454) | Sediment microbial communities from Yellowstone Lake, YNP, Wyoming, USA - YL17G11_20 | ecosystem: Environmental > Aquatic > Freshwater > Lake > Sediment | place: USA: Wyoming | collected...
TCCCCAAGTTCAAAGTCAGGTTCAGCAAAGAGTTGTCCAGCCAGTTCAAAGATTCGTGCGTCCCGTAGTTCAACAAAACATACAGACCGCCCGCGACCTTTACACACCAGGGCGGACGGTTAGTAATGTTGTAAATCAGTTCAAACCAGCAGTGCAACAGGGTTATCAGCAGGCGCAGCAGACGATTCAAAGACATCCTATCTTGAACTCCGCTCTCCAAATCGAAAAGGGGTTACTATCACCTCAACCCAAGATGGTCGGTCAAAGACTACTGGGCGGGGTACAGGCGGTAAAAACCGGCGCGGGGGTGGCGAGTAGGTTAAATCTCTTTAACCAGATTCCTGCCGTTAAGAATCTTAATAACCAATCATTGAATAGATATGGCAAGTTTATCGAAAAAAACAAGGGTACTGATCTGGCTAGCAAGGCGGCTTTTACTGGGGGTGAACAGTTACCGTATTTGGCAATTCCATTAGGAAAGGGTGCTGATCTAGGTTCTCAAGCCTTCAAAGGACTTTCAAGAACTGCCCCAGATGTTTTGCAAGCCGCTAAACTGGCAAAAGCGGCTAAATTAGCCAAGTGGGCGGAAGTGGGCGTAAACACGGCCAAGAATGCTTTGATCGGTGCTGGGTTCGGAGCGGCACAACCTTTTGCCGAGAGAAAAAGCCCTAAAGAAGTTGCTAAGGGTGCTGGTATGGGCGCTGGCGCTGGCGCGGGATTGAGTTTGACGGGTGAAAGTGTGGGGGCCGGAGTCGGTAAAATAAAAAGTTTGATTGAAACACGCAAGGCGTTAAATTCAATCGTTGATCCCGAAGCCAAACAGATTGCCCTCGATGCTTTTAGTAGGCAGGTTAGTCCAAGACTTAAAGCATTTGTGAAACTTCCAGGCGGAGGAAAACCACCGGAAGATGTTTTGAATAAAGTCGGACAGCATTTAGAAGAATTGTATGCAGGTTTAGATCAATCGTCTGGAAAACAATACGGAAAAATAAGTATAAGAAATGGTGGTGAAACTACCGGTGCAATCAGTGCGGGAAGCGCATATCCAAATTGGTTGCCGATTGATATGCGTAATAAGACCGTTGTTTCCAAACTCTTAAATTCGGTTGATGAGTCGGGAAACTATGTCAGACCATCTGGAAAATCCGGAGAGTTGTTTGATTTGATTATGGACCGGTCGGGAACCAGCCCCACAAACGCACCCGAAATAAACCTAGAAAATGTTTTTAACCAGTCTCTAAAGCCAGGAGAGGTGGGGGGAGTACCCACAGGAGAGGGGAAGGTAACAAAACTCATTGTTCCAGAAAACGGATTGGCAAAGTTTAGTCTTAACAAATTGACAGATACTTCTAGCCTTCCAGAGCTTAACAATGTAAGTGTTAGGTTTTCCCAAAGACGAGGGCAACTTCTTAATGGAGCTAATGGCGGTGTGATTGGAAACGATATAATTTTGGCTGACGATTTAATAGAGAAACTACCAAATAAAAAAGCATTTAATCAGCTAAATAATTTGTTCAAAAATGAAGAAAGTCGCTTGGTAAAACTAGAAGGAACTAGACCTCTTACAAGAGAAGATACACTGAAATATTACGACCTCAAAGAAAAACTAGATAATCTTAAAAATTCTTCTGGGGCTGAAATAAAACTTACAGACGATGCAAAGAGAACCTTGGGACACGAAGTAGAACACATCAGACAAAGAATTACTGGAAAAACGGAAAGCACGACACCCGATGCAATGGCTAAATTGTCTAGAGATGCTGGAGGAAATTCCTATGTAGAATCACCAAGTGAAATAGCTGCGAGAAACGCCGGAGATAAGTTTGTGTCCACTCCCTCCCCTATTACACCTAAACCCCTCACACCTAAGACAGAGGGGGCTAAAATTTCGATGCCAGAGTTACCACAACCCACGCCACCCAAAACCCAAATAGTAAAAGAATTACCCACTCCGCAAATTTCAAATCTTGAAAAAAATGTTTCATTACCAGTAACCCTGCCACAAAATGAAACTGCTGTCAATAAAATTATTAACGCATTGAAAGAAGCCAAACCTTTACGGGGTGAGCAGGAGGCAATATATTCGGCTGAACGAGGTAAAAGAGTTGGTAAAATAGTTGGTATTGGTAAAAACATTAGTGAGGGGAAAGTTTCAGCACAACAAGGCTATTATCAGAAATTAGGAGCATTGAAAGGAGAACTACCGAAAATTAAGTTTGAAGGTATCGCTAATAAAATATCATCAGACGACATTCAGTCATTATTCAAACAAGTAGAGGATAGTAATTATATTACACCTTTTGAAAAGATGACGGCACAGGGTGGACTTTCTAAATTGATTGGTGCAGAAGGTGGGCAAGTCCCGACAGAGGGTGAGATTAGTTTATTAGGTCAAGTATTTCCCAAAGAACTAATCCAAGAAATTCTTAATAAAAGACCTTGGCAAACAAAAGCCCTCGATGAAGTTATCTCTGGATTAAATGTTCCAAGAACTATGATGGCAACTCTTGATTTATCAGCGGCATTAAGACAGGGAGCCCCTATGGTTGGAAGAAAACAATGGTATCCTGCTTTCAAAGATATGTTAAGATATGCTTTTAGTGAAAAGGCATATATGGGACTTTTGCAAGATATTAAAAATAGTCCCGATTATCTAAAAATGCGTGAGGCGGGTGTATCCTATACTGACATGGGTTCTATTCTATCTAATCGTGAAGAAGCATTTATGTCCAAATTTGTTGAGAAAATACCAGGGTTTGGTATTTTTACACGAGGTTCTAATAGGGCATATTCAGGATTCTTGAATAAATTAAGATATGATACTTCTAATTTTCTAATAAATGAGGCCAAACGAACAGGGGCGATCAAAGACCCGAATTTTCTAAAATCTGTAGGATCGTTTGTTAATGCGGCGACTGGTAGAGGTGATTTGGGCAGATTAAACAAAGCATCGGCCGCTCTTAATGGTATCTTTTTCTCACCTCGTTTAATGGCTTCAAGAATGAACTTATTGAATCCCGAATTTTATATTAAACAAAATCCAGCCGTTAGAAAAGAACTTTTGAAAACAATGTTAAGTTTCGGTGCGGTTGCTTTAACGACTCTGGGACTGTCTAAATTAGCAGGGGCTCAAGTGACTACTGATCCAAGAAATGCTGATTTTGGCAAAATAAAAGTAGGTAATACGCGATACGATATTGGCGCAGGTTTTAACCAATACATAGTTTTAGCGGCAAGAATGATAACCGGTAAAATGGTATCTTCAACAACTGGCAGAGAAATTTCTTTAACCGAAGGATATAAACCAACAACTCGTAAGGATATTTTAATTAACTTTTTACAATCAAAAGAAAATCCAGTTTTATCTTTTGTAACTAATTGGTTAGAGGGGACTACTTCATTAGGACAAAAGTTCAAAGTTGGCCCAGAAATTGTTGATAGATTTATTCCAATGGGAATCCAAGATGTTAATGACTTGATGCAAGATGATAAAGATTTTCTGAAAAGTATAGGTATGGCAATACCTGGAATCTTCGGAGTCGGTGTCCAAACTTATGGCAAACAAATCCCGACTATTGGAAAAACTACTGGCGGAAAACCAAATGTTCAATGGCAAAATACTTCTTCTCTTGGAGAAAATATAATCAATAAAATTACTGGTCATCAAATTAGCACTATTCCAAAAGACCAGCAAAATATTTTATTTCAAAAACGACAACAGGAACTTATAAATCAAGCCAATATAGATAAAGCAAAAGCCCAAGTTCAAAAGTCAGGCAACACTCAACAAGTCGGCGATCAAATGGTCTTTTGGGATGAAAAAACTCAAGCAGTTAAAGTTGGTAATCAACAAGATTTTAATAAAAATGAATTTTATAAATCTGATAAGAATTTTCAAGTAATTGGCGATAATGTCTATCGAAAAAACAAAGATGGTGATGTAACCACTCAAACCAAAATCTCCTACGACACCGACCTCACCACCCAAAAACTAGAGAACGCCAAGACTGCCAAGAACCTAGACGAGTGGATGAAGTTAGCAGATCAACAAGAAAAGAACTTACAGCAACAACTTACCGATCCTATGCTTGACGAATTAGAAAAAATAGAACTTCAGCAGAAGTACGACAAACTGATCGCAGACGCTACGAAATACGCGGGTTACGGCGGGTTCACCAAACCTAAAAAAGGTGGCAAGGGCAAGAAGGCCAAGAAGTTCATCCTCCCGTCAGCTAATATGGCCAATACCGCCACGGCCAATACTTATAAATACTTGCAAAGTTTGCTTGGTTCATCTTCCAAACCGTCAGTCTCAACCTCACAGCCGATTGGCAGAAAAGTAACCCTTAAAAAATACAGAATGAAGAGTGCGACTTCTAAAAATTACATTATAAAGAAAGGGATAAAATGATTGCTTCAGATTTGCTCCAACAGATTTATACCTGCTACAAGGGTAAAGTCGCATCGAGAACGCCAGCGTGGGGGTCGGCTAAAGCCATTATGGCGCTTGAAATTGCCAATAGAAAACAAAGAGAGTGGGCAAAAGACTCAAACCAAGTTTGGGCATCACTCTTTGAGATTAAAAGTATCACTCCGGTGATAAGTACCTCGACTTTCGCCTACGACCTCGACACCAGCTTTATGTTCCCCTCCGACTTTTTCACGATCACCAAAACCACGGGCGATATTGTGGAAATACCCGTCACCAAACCCCAACAACGGTTAGATAATACCGAGAGTGTCTATATCTCGGGCAGAAATCCTAAGAAAGTAACTTTCGCCGGTACTACGATAGACGCGGGATTTGCCGGTGGAACCCTGAAAGCCCCCGCCTATTATCTGCCTGCCGATATGACCCTTACCACTTCAGTAGTGGCGGTTGACGATCCCAACTGGCTGATTTATGCCACCGCCGCCGAACTGGCCAGAAACGACACTTCAAGAGATTCGCAATTCGGCAATCTTATCGGTATGGCCAACGATTTGTATGAAAAAATGATCAGCGCCAACAACAATATCGGATTCGCTCAAGGCGGGACTGTTCCAAATAAAATGCCGCCTATTGGTGAATCCGAAGAGGACTGGACAGAATAATGTTCGTACCCAAAAACACACCGACAAAAAGGAAGTTAATCAATTTGACTCAGGGTTCACCCTCCCAGAGTGGATTTGCCAGAGGTTATCAGAGTTTTACCCAAGACAGCAGAACACCCCACGATGCTCTCTCCGACCTTACTAACGCCACCTTAGACCAAGACAACCTGGCGCGTCCTCGACCCTCCCTTGTCTTATTTGGCGAGCAACCTTTGGGTGCGGTTCTTGGAGCCGGCACATTCGTTAAAATTGTTTCCGGTAGTCCTGAAAAGTGGGATATTTCGATGCAGGTGATCGGCGGAGTCGGTAAAATCCATGTCAGAAAAGACGGCGGCACTTGGGTCGCTTCATCTGACGCTGATAATTCTTATAGCGCGACGGCTTATGTCAATTTTTGTCAGTCGGGAGGAAGGGTTTATATCTCAAACGCTGTTGATGCTATGAGTTACTACAACACAACCAATGGCGCGATTGTTAAATATGTGGCCTTATCCACCCCTTCGACACCCACGGCAACAGGCACGGGACTGACGGGCACTAACTTTACTTATTATTATCGAATCAGCGCCAATAACGCCGCGGGCGAGTCCACGGCCTCTGTTGCGGACACAGAACAAGTCAGCATAGTCAGAGATCAATGGGCTCCGGCCACTCAATATATCACGATTACTTGGAGCGCGGTTTCGGGAGCGACTTCATATAATATCTATGCTGGCACGGTCTCGGGTCAAGAAAAATATCTAACCAGCGCAAACGGATTGACCTTCAAAGATGATGGCACGCTGACCCTTAACGCTTTCAAACTTGCTCCCGAAGGCAACTCAACCGAAGGGCCAAAACTTAAGTTTATGTGGAACACAAACAGCCAGTTATTCGGGGTTGGCGATGTGGATAATCCAAGTTACCTTTGGTATGACGCTGGAGCGGGCGCGGTTGGTGATTTTTCACCTTTTAATGGAGGTGGTTATGTTTCAATCAACGATGGCGGCGATACTGTCCCAGAGGCCGTGAGATCGTTCAGGACGGGCAAGGGAGACGCCGCCGTGACTGTTCTTTCAAGAGGGGTGGCCGGTATTGGCAAAATGCACAATATAATTTTTTCGACAATTAGTTTTGATAATAACACAATCAATGTTCCCAATGTTCAAGAAGCTAACGGACAAGGCGGCACGGTCTCGGCCGGAGCGGTGGTCGAATGCAATAACTCCTTATGGTATCCAACGGGTCAGGATTTCAAGTCAACCGGAACCTCGGCCAATATCCAAAATATACTTTCAACAAATTCGGTTTCAAACGATATTCTGCCCGATGTCCAAAGTTTGAACTTATCGGCAATGGACAAAGCCCGCGGTCTGGTCTATGAGAATAAAATATACTGGGCTTTGCCCGTCAGCAGTACGGAAAATAACCAAATCTGGGTGAAGGATTTATCCCGAAAAGGCATTTGGATTATGCCTTGGCTTATCTCGGCCAAGTTTATGTGGTTGTCGGAAAACAACACCTCGGGTCAAGTTGATTTCTGTATTTATGACGGAACAAACATACTGGCTTTTTCAAGATCGGTTTCCACTCAAGACAACGGAGTTGCTTTTAGAACCCGTGTCGCCCACGATGGTTTGACTTGGGCGGATAGCGGAATGAGTATGGGGGCGATTCAAGAGATGAGATTCAAACTTTTAAGGCCCAACGGAACTATCAAGGTCCAATGCGCCGGTCTGGACGAAGATGGAGAAACAAACACTTTGGCCACCGAACTTTTTACGCAAAAATCCTCGTTTACCGGCTGGAATCAGATGGATTGGTTCAATGACGAATGGTCGGGGGATATTGGAATAGTGAATTTTACCGCTAAACAAGTCCAAGTGATAATGTTGGAAATAGACGAAACACTGAACCAAGTATCGTGGCAAATAACGACCGATACCAGCGGGTGCGACTACTACCTCAATTCGGTCTTAACCACGGGAATAGAAATACCACAAAGTTATTTTGGGGATTAAATAATAAAGAAAGGAATTTGAAATGTCAAGCACATCAGACAAGTTTAAGAAGGTGGGGGCGGGAACGGTAACAACTTTAGCAGCGCCTGGAAAAGCAACGGGCGCCACGAGTATCAACGTGGCAAGCACCACGAATTATCCTTCCGACACGGGCATCGTGATCGCGATTAGGGTGGTTGATTCGGACGGAGAGTTGGTAGCCGGAACTTACACCGAGTACTCGGCAATAGTCACATCAGAGACCGCTCTGACAATAGTGGGAACTCCGGTTTATGGAAACGATCAGGCCTACTCGGCTGGGACGACCACTCAAGTATTTGTTCCGACATCAGCTTACGCCCAAAGCACTCTGGTTGGAGGGATATTGGTTGGACACGGTCAAGACGGAAAACATAGCGGCGACTTAGGCAAAATAGAGGCGGCTACCGCTTGGGCTTCTTGGGCGCCGACATTTGTGAAAACAGATGGATCTACTCCTTTAACGGTAACGGTTCAGGACGCCAGATACCAAGTAATCGGTTCACATGTCAGAATCCAAGTTACGGGATACTTTAATGCCGATCCGGTTGGAAACTTATTCTGGATTACTAACCTTCCAGTTAATGGCAAAGGAGTGGCTGGGGTTTATACTACTGTTGGTGTAGGTGATAGTAACGCCAATGGTTCAATCGCCACCTTATTCTTTAGATTGGGTGCCGCCGCCAGCACAAACTCTGCTTACGCTTTCAGATCAACCAACTGGGCTTCAACAAACAATAATTTCAGCTTCTCGGCTGAATATGAGAAAGCATAAGGAGAAATATGGTTAAAATTTACGGTGTAGGATGGGTTGGGAAGTCAGTGCGTAATTTATTCCCCGAAGCCCTAATACACGACCCAGAACAAGGAATGATTTGTAACGAGAGTACCGACGTCTCTTTCATATGTGTGCCAACTCCTAACAATGAAGACGGATCGTTAGACACTTCGATTGTCGAATCGGTAGTCAAAGATTGCGACAGTCCCTTAATCGTAATCAGGTCAACTGTCCAGCCAGGGACTTGCGACTACTTAGAAAAGAGATACAAGAAGAATATCGTATTTTCTCCAGAATACCTCGGAGAAACACCAAACCATCCCTTACTAGACGAGAAAGCGATCCCATTTATCATAATGGGCGGGAAACCGGAGAATTGCCGAAAACTGATCGAACTCTACACCTCGGTCTATAACGCCAATGTCACGATCAGACAGATGACCTTACTTGAGGCGGAGATTGTCAAACTCTCCGAGAATAGAGCGATTGCCTTCAAGGTCGCTCAATGTCAGGAACTCTACGACGCCTGCGAGGCGGCAGGGGTGGACTACTACAAGATCAGAGACGCGGTTTATGGCGATGATCCTCGTTTTAATCTATGGTTCACGATGATTTATCCCGAAAAACGAGGATTCAATTCAAAATGTATTCCAAAAGATATTTACGGTTGGTGCGCTTGGGCGGAGAGTGCGGGATACAAACCAGAATTAACCCGTAAATTATTGGAGGTCAACGATGTCCTTATCCATTCTAATCCCCAGTAGAACCGAGCGATTCCTTAATCAAACCATTCAGAGTGTCTTAGACAACGCCACGGGCGAGTTTGAAGTTTTGCCTATTTTAGATGGATACGGCAATACGCCTTACGAGAAAATTGACGATCCGAGAGTTAAATATCTTACTCTTGAAGCCAACGGCAACCAGTTGCAAAAGCGTCACGGGGTGAATAAGGCCGTCTCGGTGGCAAAAGGAGATCATATAATGTGCCTGGACGCCCACTGTATGGTCGGAAAAGGGTTTGACGAGATTTTAGCGAAGGACTGCGAGGATAACTGGATGGTCGTTCCCCGAAGGTACAAACTAGACGCCGAAAAATGGGCGATCAATGACGACCAGCCGCCGGTGGATTACGAGTATTGGATGTGGCGGTATATGATCGGTGGTCGGGGTTCGCACGGCTTCCCCGAATTGCACGACTATCGCTGGGACGAAAAACACTTTGAAAGAATTGACATCCCGATAGACGACAAACTGACAATGCAGGCTTCCTGCTGGTTTATGCACAAGAAATGGTTTTTAGACAATGACATTTTCAATCCCGAAGGATATACAGGATGGGGAAGTGAAGCCGAACAGTTATGTTTAACAACTTGGTTGACTGGTGGTCAGGTAAAGGTTAATAAGAACACCTTCTATGCCCACCTATATAAGGGTAAAAAATGGGGACGAATGTACTTTATGTCGAAAGACCAAAGAGATAGTTCCATGCATTATAATTATGATTTCTGGATTCATAATAGACCATTAAAAGGCAGGATTCATAACTTCCATTGGGTTATTGAGAAATTCTGGCCGATCCCGAATTGGCCCGACGACTGGCGTGAACAAATAGGTTATAAGGATTTACCAGATTATGACTAAAATGAAACCAGAAGAAGTAAAAGATCGTTTTCACGACTTACCGGCTCTTTTCAAAGAGATGGGATTTAAAGTAGGCGTTGAGATCGGCGTAGCGAGAGGATTCTATTCTAAATGGCTCTTGCACGGCATACCAGAGTTAAAACTCTACCTCGTTGACCCGTGGCTGTCTTACGATGAATATGTGGAACATCACGACCAAGAAGGACAAAAGATTTTAGACGACTGTTTGAAAAAAACTCAAGAGAGGTTAGCGGGTAGAAATGTCGAATTTATCCGCAAAACTTCGATGGAAGCGGTCAAGGACTTTGAAGATGAGGGTTTGGATTTTGTCTTTATAGACGGCAACCATAGTTTTGAATATGTAGTCGAGGATATTGCCCAGTGGTCGAAGAAAGTTAAGAAGGGTGGAATTATCGCCGGACACGATTATTGGAACAGTATTGATCGGGCGGGTTGGCCAGATGGTTCCAAGCTAGAAAATGGCACACCTAAGGAGATAATGAAATTGTGTCAGGTAAAATATGCTATGGACGGTTGGGCGAAAGCGAATCAAATTAAATTTTATGTCGCTGATAAAGATAAATCACCAAGTTGGTTTTACATCAAATGAATATAATATACTACACATCTAGCGCAGAACCTTTCGAGGATAAGTTAAGAGAAAACATCCTCGAAATTACTAAATTGCCGATTATCTCGGTTTCGCAGAAACCGATTGAGTTCGGCAAAAATATCTGTGTCGGCGATGTCGGACAGTCTTATCTCAACGCCTTTAGACAACTTCTAATTGGTTGTAAAAAATCCAGATCAAAGTTTGTCTTCACCGCCGAGGCCGACTGTCTTTATCCTAAAGGATACTTTGATTTCAAACCCACCGACCCAAATAAAATTTACTCTTACGATAATGTTTGGATTTTGTATCGGGGGAAGTTTTACCGCAAGAATCAAACCCACGCCACAATGGTTTATGGTCGGAAGTTCTTAATTGACTTTTTAGAAGAGTGTCTAAAGGACTGTCCGGAGTGGAGCAGAGAAAAAATAGGATTTCCTTTTTACAAGAAGGATCAGAAGTTTAAGTCATTCACGGGTGATCCGGTCATCAATATCAGGACAGGACACGGAGTCAATAAAAAGAAAATGATTGAGAAGTATCCCCGCGAAAGTTTGTCTTACTGGGGAACAGCCGAGGAAGTGATGAGGAAATATGAAATATGACCTTTCAGTCTTAATTCCAGCCCGTAACGAGGAGTTCCTCTACAAAACCATAGAGGATATTCTTTCTGATTCCGGAGATAAAACGGAAATAATCGCGGGGTTGGACGGAGCTTGGGCCGAACCAGCAATCAAAGACAATCCAAGAGTAACAATCGTCCACGTCTCAGAATCTTTAGGCCAGAGGGCGATGACTAACCAGCTTTGCCGACTTTCGCAAGCCAAGTATGTGATGAAGTGCGACGCTCATTGTGCTTTCGATAAAGATTTTGACTCA
>Ga0315288_10011750_pt1 | contig 11020 bp, 12 predicted proteins | sample YL17G11_20_MG_FD_203454 | JGI IMG/M metagenome (GOLD analysis project Ga0315288, IMG submission 203454) | Sediment microbial communities from Yellowstone Lake, YNP, Wyoming, USA - YL17G11_20 | ecosystem: Environmental > Aquatic > Freshwater > Lake > Sediment | place: USA: Wyoming | collected...
GCTTTTCGGGTGCCACATGGTCCGAAGTCGCGGGATCTGCGGAGGAGAGGGATTACGACCTACACCGAGTTGTTCGGGCCCCGTCAGCTGCTGTACCTGGCGTGCTGCCGAGAGATCCTGGCTTCCGTGCCAGACCAGGACCGTCTGTGGCTCGCCCTACTGGTCTCTACCTCATTGGAGTTCAACTCTATGCTCTGCGGATACAAGGGAAGTGGGGTTCGTCGCCCCGGCGCGGTGCGTCACGTGTTTTCCCATCACGCCTACTCTTTTCCGTATACCGCTCTAGAGAACAACCCCGTCTGCCGGACCAAGACGTCTGGTACGCTGAGGAGGTTGTTCCACGACCGCATCTGGAGGGCGGGTCGGTGGGCGGCTCAGCCGGTTGAGACACGCACCACGGGCAACCGTCGGGTGAAGGCTCGAATCAGAGGGGAGGTGGATGCTGCGGAGCCTGTGTCGGATTGGCCGGAATTGACTGATGGTCACCGGAAGTTCCTGGTGCTCCAGGCTGATGCCGCGACGGTGGCCATCCCTGAGGGACTGGTTGACTACGTCGTGACTGACCCCCCGTACTATCAGAACGTGCAATACAGCGACCTCAGTCATTACTTCCGCGTTTGGCTGCGCACGCTATTGCCCGATGTGGCGGACTGGTGCTACGACCCCCTCGGCTCCGCGGTCTCCGAGGGCGACGCGGCAGGCAACCGCAAGTACGGGGAGGTGTTAGCCAACATCTGGGAGAAGTGTCATCGGGCGCTGGACAAGAGCCACGGGCGGTTGATCTTCACGTTCCACCACTGGAGCCACGAGGCGTGGGCCGAGTTGACGCTTTCGCTGAAGAAGGCCGGTTTCGTGCTCGTGAATCGCTACGTCGTGTTCTCCGAGAATCCCACGTCGGTGCACATCCGCGATCTCAAGGCGCTTAAGCACGATGCCATTCTCGTCTTGAGGCCTGCCACAACCGAGGCTGACGGGCTCGGGTGGCCCGAGTTCTCGCAAGTCGACAGTACATCGAGCCGCAGCTTCTGCCGTGACTGTGCGAGCGCCCTGGGGTGGTTGTTGGCGTCGGACCTGGAGGACGAGGAGGTGCGCGAGGAATGGCGGCGCTTGCTCGGGGAGGGAAGAAATGCCAAAGCGCCCAGCTGAGGTCTTTGGCCATCCGGTAGATGTACAGACGGGAGCGGCGGTCGAGTGCCGCAAGGAGCACTGGTGTCCCTTCCTTGACCAGCAGTGTGACAAGAAGAGTCGGCTGCTCGACTACCCGATGGGAGTCTGCTCTGTTGAGTACGAAGGCGACGTGGTATCGCTGTGCCCAAAGCGGTTCCTGCAAGAGAAAACGGTGTTCGCTGACATCGCGGACCATCACTTTGGAGGACGAGACAACCTTGTGCTATTCAATGAAGTCGGCGTGCCGGGAGCGCCCCATCTGGGCAGGTTTGACTATGTGATCGCGAAGCACGAGCCCCTCGGCAGCCGGATTGAGGACTTTGTGGCGGTAGAGATGCAGACTGGCCAGACCACTTATACTGGGCGCCTTGTGCAGGCGCTTCAGGACTTCATGGACGGGAAGCAGGTCGCTGAGAGGACCTACGCCTTTGGCTTGAATATGGCTGACATCTGGAAGCGGGCATTCACGCAGATTCTGACAGAGGGAGTTGCCCTTGAACACTGGGGGCATAGGATTTTCTGGGTGGTCCAGGAGCCGATCTTTCGTGACCTCGAGGCCCGGTATCGGCTGGGCACGCTACCTTACGACGACAGTCACGCGACCGTTTTCGCTCTGTACGACTTGAGGCGCGTGGGCAATGGCTACGAACTGGTGCAAACGAGGATGATGTCGTCCACAGTTGATGGTCTGTTCGATGCGTTTCGAACCAACTTGCAGGTCCCCCCAAAGCGCCGCTTGGTCGAGAAGCTGGAGACGGCTCTGAAAGAGACGGTCCGACCGAGTCTCGAACTGCGGTTGTGACCGGCGCGCCGCATGGTTCCACGGGGGGCACGGCGGTCCTTGCCAGTCCTTGCACACTCGAGCTCCCCGGCAGCCTCCAAGGCCGTGCGGGCGAGGGTGGACACCGTCCCGCTAGAGTTGCCCCACTGCCCCGAATTGCCCCAGATTACGCAGGCCGGCCTGAACCAGGGCCAAGAGCACAGACCAAAGGGCGACGAGGAATGAGGAGCACAACATGGTTATCCTTGACGATTTGATGGCTTTTCTGGATAACTTCATGGGTCACGCAGACGACAAAGACCCCCACATGCCCAACGGCCTCCAGGTGCGTGGCAGGGAGGAAATCAAGCTCCTCGCCACCGGCGTCAGTGCCAGCCTGCGCCTCTTCCAGGAGGCGGTGGCCCGCGACGCCGACGCCCTTCTGGTGCACCATGGCATGGCCATGCCCCAGGGCATGCTCCTGGACACCATCTTCACCCAGCGGGTGCGTTTCCTGCTGGAGCACGACCTCTCCCTCATCGCCTACCACTACCTCCTGGACAGCCACCCCGAGGTCGGGCACAACGTGCAGATCATCAAGGGTCTGGGTGCCCAGCCCACGGAGCCCTACGGCGAGGGTGGCTGGGGCTGGTACGGAGAGTTAGAAAGACCGTTGGCCCTGGACCATCTGCTACAGGAGTGCCAGCGTCTGTTCGGTCAGGTCCGCGCCAGCTACCCCTTCGGCCCAGCGCAGGTCCATCGCCTGGTGGCCTTGAGCGGCAAGGGAGCGCCCGGCCACGCGGAGATGGAGGGCTTGATCCGGGACAAGGTGGACCTCTACGTCACCGGCGAGCCCCACGAATGGAACCGGGAGTTGTTCCGCGAGGCGGGGATCAGCTTCTTCGCTGGCGGTCACTACAACACGGAGAAGCTGGGGGTGCTGGCCCTGGGCGGGGTCATCAGAGCCCGGTTTGACGTGAAGGTGGAGTTTCTGGACCTGCCCAACGAGGTGTGAGGGCGTGCCCCCGATCTCGTGGGATACTGCGCACTTGGCAGTAAGCACCGCCGAGCCAGCGTGCTACCAGCAGAGCAGGCCCGAGAATCCTTCGTCAAACAATAGTCGCTCTTCCTGAGACCTCTTCGCCTCTTCCTGCTCGGCCCTGCACGCCGGGCACTCGCCCCCCTGGTAAGCCCTGCGACACTGAGGGCAAAGCAGGCGCGGCTCCCGCGCCAGGCCCAGGGGAGCGATGATGACCAGAACCTCGTGGGCTGCCATTTCGTGCAGAAGGTCATCGATCTCCACGTCGCCGACGTGCGGGCTTCCGCCAAACGCGGCGTAGCGCACAGGTCCTCGGAGCACCCTGGCGCCCATCTCTTGGGCTACCGAGGCCAGCCCTTCAGTATCATCCCACGAAACCATGGTTCACCTCGTGTCCCTGATCGGGACTCATCGTATCACGGGCAGAGGGTAGGGTGGCCGCTGCATCAGGATCACACGCAGGCCGCTGCGGACGGTGCGCCACAGGATACGCCCGTAGCCTTCGCCTCTCCTGCGGGCTGAGGTATGCACTATCAGGCCTCTGTCAAAGGCAACTTTCGTCACCTCGCCCAGTCGCCACGAGAGATCAACGTCCTCTCCTGCTGGAAGCGACACGTTGCAGCCACCTGCCTTCCAGAAGGCTTCCCTCCGCACCGCATAGTTGTTGCCGGAAAAGCAGCTCACGCCCAGGGCATGAAGCGCCATCATCAGCCGCAGATACAGGTACCAGAGAAAGACCTTCTCGAAGGCGGTGCCGTCGCCATAGCGGAAGGGGCCAAAGACGGCGCCCAGTTGATGATCACGCTGGAAGGCAGGGGCGATCCTCTCCAGCCAGTCTGGCGGCACGATGGTATCAGCGTCCGTGCTGGCGAGAATCTCGCCCTGTGCCGCCTTCGCTCCCCGCTGACGGGCGCGACCTATGCCCATCCTGGGTTCTGTCACCACCAGCGCCCCGAACTGGCGAGCGATTTTCGGTGTGGCATCGGTGCTGGCGTTGTCCACCACGATCACCTCGAACCGAATCCTGGGATACCTTTGCCGCTGGAGAGCCTCCAGGCATGCCCCCAGGTATCGTTCCTCGTTGTGGGCCGGTATGACTACGGAGATCAGGATCTCGCCCTTTCCCGTCCTCCCAAGAGACAACTCACCTTCTCCTTGCCGTACACCTGACAAGTCGTGGGGTAGCCTAATAAAACAAAAGAATTATACCTCAACTCCTCTGTTTGCTCAAGTTGGCCTTGTAGGCCAGTTACTCACCAGTAACCAGACGAGGACCCTCTGTGCCCACGGACAGCTAGTTGAAGAATTGCCTGAATGCATACACACTAGTATTGAGCGCTAAGCGACCTGTGACCTGGCGAGGAGATGAAGCGACGGTGCGAATCCGGCACTACAAGTTCAATCGGATCACCATGGATGCCGAGAAGTGCTTTGGGAAGGCTTGTATGCGCGGCCTGAGGATGCCGGTTACTTCCATCCTCAGCTGCTTGAGTTCAGGCATGACTGTGGAGGAGATACTGAAGGAGTGGCCTGAGCTGGAGAGGGAAGACATCACCCAGGCGCTGGGCTACGCAGCCTGGGCCATATGATCAGAGACCGATTTGACGTGGAGGTGGAGTTCCTGGACCTGCCCAACGAGGTATGAGGCCGTATACCTCTCCGGGGGCGGGTAGGCAGTGGGTCAAGAGGCGGATCAGAGGTTGAAGGATTCGTGCGTGGGACCTACGGACTAGATCATGCCAAAGTGTCTGAATGCCTCTTTGATCGATTCAATCCTGTCTGCCGGACACGGTTCCGATCTCCGCACCGCGGCGATCCTGTTCCAAGCTCTCCTGGGCCCGAGTCCGCACAGCTCTTTCGCGTGGGCAATCCAACAGGTCTTCGGCGTGAAGCCGTACGTGGCCCTCACGTAGTCTTGAATCTGCCGATATGTCGCCACTGCACGTCCTCTCTGAGATCGCGGGGCTGGCCGCTGCATGTCGTTCCAAGTGGGAAGCCCTTCATCGTCCAGGTCTTGGAAAGTCGTCACGCGCCAATCTAGCAAGTCCTGGCGGCGCTTGGGCGTGTGCGTTTACGTGCTATCGCTCAGTCAAGGGACGCGGGCCCTAACGTCATCAACTGGGGCACAAGAGTGCCGCCCGCCACGAGTTTAGCCCTTCGTATCTCCAGTTCGGCGGGCACGTAGGGATACACGGTCACCCCTTTCTCTTCCAGTCGCTGGCGGCATTCCCCCAGATCATCAACAGTGTCGAGATAAACCCGCGTGGCGTCCATCAGGTTGTCGAGAGCCTCATCGATGTCGCTCCCAAAGCTGGCCGTGCCCAATTCCAGGCACTTGGACACCTCATACTCACCCTCAGGTTCGACCATGAAGGTCAGTATTATGTACTCCATGTTCTCTCCCCTTCGTAGAGATTGTACATCCACCGATTCTGCAGGGCGAAGGGGGCGCACACCTCCCCCGATGAGGTATGAGACTTGTTCCCCTCCAAAGGCGATACGAACAGACGCTCAGAGGCCTGGGGGGTCCTACTTCGCAGTCACCTGCTCCGTGACATCTATCCCGCGACGGCGGAGTTGTTCCACGAAGGGCCGGGCCGGCACCTGAGTCTCCACGCCCCCGGCTCCTGGCGGGATCTGCCCTCGAGCCATCAACTCTGCTACGATGGCCGCGCTCCAACCCGTGCACCGCTCCATGGCGGTGAAGCTGGTCTCCTCGTCAGGATAGTCTATCACTCCCACCATGGCCTCGGCCTCACGGCCATCCTTCTTCCCGAGCGCCTTGACCCGGATGATGACCACGTCTTTGTCCCTGGGGAAGGTGACCTTTGGCTCGAATAGGGCGTGGAACACATCCCGGGGCACCACCTCCACGTCTCCCACCTGGAGACGCATCAGGCCCCATAGCCCCAGGTCATAGAAAGCCCGCAGTTGGGCCAAGCTCCCCGGATGCCGAAGAGTCTTGTTTTGCAGCGTGCGCAGCCGGCCCTCGAAGGTCCAGGGCATGGTGTCGGTGCCACCACCGGCGACGAACGCCTCCAGGGTGCCGATGGGCTGAGGAAACTCCACCGTCTCCAACTCCGTCATCGTCTCCACCTCGGTGACCTTCCCGTCGCGGAGGAAGACCGCAGGTTCGGCGTATTCGTTGGTCAGGCCGGCGATGTTGAAGGAAAGCAGGTAGTTGAAGGGAGGGCGCGGGTCCTGGGGGATTCCCCCGTCCCACATGTAGACGCCCACCGCCTCGTCCAGCAGCTCCATGGCGTAGACCATGAGTGTGGTGCCCATGCCCGGCACCTGGCCGCAGTTGGGGACGATGCAAATGCCTGCCGCCCGGGCTTCGGCATCAAAACCGTGCTGCCGGCGGGCGATGCCCGTGTGCCCGCCCAGGTCGCACATGTGGGCTTTGGCCCGTATCGCCACCCGGGTGAGGCCCAGGTTGTAGGGGTACGGCACGGCGCTGAGGAAGGCGTCTACGCCGGCCAGCACCTCCTCGACGGCTTCCAGATCAGTGACGTCCACCTTAAGGGCCTCGGCAACGGCGGTGCCGACCAGTTGGTTGACCCGCTTTGTGGCCCGTTGGGCTACGTCCAGATCACGGTCTGCCAACACAACTCGGCCTGCTTCGCCCCAACGGGCCATGTCGTAGGCAGCAGCGGTGCCCTGACGGCCCGCCCCCAGAACGGCATAGGTATAAGACATAGCTCCTCTCCTTGTTCAGCCAGATGATAGTGCACGGTGCTAGAAGTAGGACTTGAGCTCGCCTCTGCGCCTCACGTCCAATGAGGCGCAATGGAAGCCGCCCCCTATGGTTTCGAAATCGTAGAAGTTGCAGGGAATAGGCTTGAAGCCCCAGTCCTTCAAGGCTCTGATCAGTGTGTCCTCTCCCCTGGAAACAATCACCCGTTCTTCATCCAACATCAGGACATTCATGCTGATCCATCTGCTGCAGTTGTACATGGGGTGGCTCTCAGGCATTAGAGGTTCGGGACACACCAGGATATCCCAGCCGCTCCTCTCGAACAACTCTGGCACGTGGGGGACCCGTTCCGGATTGATCAAGAGTTTGCCAGGAGCCAGAGGATAGAAGGTGGCATCGATGTGCATAGGGTGCGTATCGTAGACTTCCACCTCGTGAACCCGGTAGTCGTCGCCCAGGTGTCGTTGCAGCCACTCGATGCCGAAGCGGTTGCAGCAGCTACTTTGCGCCACGAAGATGTCTCTGCCACACTTGATGACATCCGCTGCATCACAGAGGGGCTCATACTCGGCGAGGATAGTCCTCATGGGCTCGCCTTCCTCAGGCGCAACAAAACCCTCCACGTAGCTTTTCTCACTCAACTGCGGACGGGGAGCGGATACCCACCTGGCGCCCTTCTTGAAGTACTCCTTACATAGGTCCTTGTATGCGACATGCTCGTGATATCGTGAGCGCCAGCCCATCGGCGCCTCGATAATCTGATCTCCTATGACCAGCAACACGTCTCTCGGCATCAGGGCGTAGCAGCCGCTCTTGATCTTGAAATCCGGTGTGGCGTAGGGTTTGGAGAAGTCGTAAGGTGTGGGACGGCGGACCGTCACCCCCTCTGCCTCGAGGAGATGAACGAATTCGTCCAGGTCCTTCCTGGCGGCGTCGATCAGCTCCTGGGGCCAGGGAGATCCGCCAAACTCCCGGTGGAAATCCCACAGTTCTTTCGTGTGCAGGGTCGCCTCCAAAATCACGTCCCAGGGCGGAATCATGGCGCCCTCGACAAGGCCCACGATCACTTCCTCTAGCGGATCCCATTCGTTGTGGGTATTGACGACAGGATAAGCAGGGTTTCTCACATCATCCATTCTAGCCTCCGTGTTACCTCACCATCTCCATATTCCGCCGAGGGCAAACACGCCCACGAGGGGCTTGCCCTCGGCGTAGCGACTCCAGTGGCGAGCCCGCCGTCAACTTGCAGCCACGCGGGAAGGGCGGTGTGGCACCGCAACCTGCCCCACTATGAAAAGAAGGTGGACAACAACTTGCCCAGGTCTGCCGCAACCGTCTCCCATGACGGCAAGTCCTCGCCTGGTACTTGCCCAATCAACTCCTGTGACCAGTAGGCCGAAGCCGGTTCAAGGAGTGCTGGCTGTAGAAGGCCCTTAACAGAGGGTGCTGGGAGGCCCTTGTGTTTGCATTTCTCGCTAAGGACCCGGCGCGCTATCTGGCGGTCAAAGGAATCGGCTTTCTGCTCCAGGAGTCGCCACACATCGTAATAGTCTCGCGCTTTGCCCCTCTCTAGGATGCTGCGTAGTTTCTCCGCCAGGATCTCCTCCAACGCGTAGCAGAGTACCAGTGGGCACGGATCTAGGAACAGGGCGGTGACCACCGGGCGTCGTTCGGGTGGCAGTATCACAGGTTCATCGAGGGTTATGTCCAAGAGCAGTCGATTGGCATGTCGAAGGGGGCCGACGAATCGAGCGCGGACCCTCGCTGCTCCGTCTGCCTTGTGAAGGCTCCCAAGTGACATTTGGACCCCGTGAAGCCGGTCTGTCTGCTCAAACCAGTCTATCAGGCCGGCCCTCAGGCGCTCTGCTGGAAAGCGGGGCAGCACACTGAAATCGAGGTCCACGGAGTGACGCCAGTTGGGGAAGTAGAGCTGGCGCAGTGCAGCGCCTCCCTTGAGACAGAAGGTGTCTGAAAGGAGAGCAGTCTGAGAAAGCGCATCCAAAGCACATAGGAGCGCGTAATCGTGCTCAGCCTGGCCTACGCCCAGTCCGGCCTGACCAGCGACGCGTCGCAGCTCAGCCTCGGTGATCACCCTAATGCTCCCGCCACTCCAGCAGTTGTCGCTCCGGTACGTTGACGATGAATCGCCAGCGGGCGTCTCTTGGCCCCTCGTCCGGCCCGGCAGGGTCCAGGCGGGCGTAGTTGCGATCCTCGGGCAGCTCCAACTCCTGCAGGATAGCCTGGTCTCCGATCTCCAAGCGGTCCAGCCAAAAACCCAGTCGACGCATGGCTGTGCGATTCCCTATGAGTCGGCTGTAGTCGACCAGACGAGCGAGATCTACTTCATCAGTTCCAAACCACAGCCCCTTCGCCACTTCCATCACGCCTCCACAATACTCGGGGTGGTCGAATCCATCCGCGATGGCCTTCTCCCGCTCGGCGATGTGTACGGGCCTGTCAAGCAGTTGTACAGCGGTGTAGCCAAAGAACTTGTGCTCGCTCAGCGTGACGAAGCGGTACGTAACACCTTCCACCGTCACGGTTCGCTTGCGGTGGGTGGTGGCGATCCACACGGGTCTAGGCTGGCGCTCCCCATAACCGTAGAAGTTGAGGGCGGTGGCGTAGGCTAAGTAATAGGGCTGGACCAGCGCCGCGGCAATCAGGTACTCATGCTCAGCCCAGTGCGCTTCAGGGCCCGCGTCAAGGGGGATGAGCCTGTACTTGCCGCGCTCCAACCTCCGTAGCCAGCGCTTGGCGCTCAGACGATGGAGCAGCCTGGTGACATCAGCACCACTGAGGCCAGACGCCTGGCCGGCCTGCTCGACAGTGAAAGTGCTCATGCCGGCCGCAGCCAACTCGCTGAGCAGGAAAGCTTCGCGCTCGCTGAGGCTTCTCACGAGGGTGGATTGTGACATGGTTCTTGATCTTTGTAACGATAATTCCAGCAATTTGGATTATGGTAGCACAAAACAAGAAAAGAGGCAAAGGCGGGGCGAGGTTACCGGTGGAGGTAGGCTCTCAGCGCGGCAGTGACGGCGTCAACTTCGTTCTGGATATCCCCGCGCATAGGAGACGCTTCGAACATCCAATCCCCTTCTTCTGCCCGTCTCTGGAAATGGTGGGGGTAGCCATCCAGCTGCTGCAGCTCAGCCACCCCTTCGTGAGGGTAGTCATCCCAGCCGCAGAGCCGCTTGTCGCCAGGGTAAGGAAGCTCCAGGTCAATGAGGGCGTAGGAGTAGCTTTGGGTATGGGATCGTAATGCACGTCGAGGAAGCGGCTTTCGTCAAGAGAGGCTCGGACCTTAGCCCCAAGAAGGTTGACCTCGGTGAAAAGCCCGCTCGATAGCAGCTTCTCAATGACTTCTTTGTACCAGACCGTCATAGAGCCTCGAGCATGTGCAGGAGCTCGGTTAACTCGTGATCGATGGCTCGCCACTCCAGGAGATCAGTGTAGAGGGCATGATCGTCCGGAGACACGCCTTCCGTCTTCACCCTGTGCTCCAGCTCTTTCTGAGAGCTGTACTTTCGCTGAAGTCGTGCCCTGGACTTCTTGAGGTCCAAAATGCGCTCCGATACTCCAGCCGCGATCCCCTTGTAGATAAGATCCTCATCGCTCGCGGGCAGGATCGCCGTGGCCTTTTCCAGCAGTTGGTGAGCGTCAGATGGGACAGGCATATCCTGATTCCTCCCTAACCCCCTTGGGTTCTGGCTCCTTCTCACCACTAACTATACTATGACTGTTACCCGACAGCAACGAGAGGATCCCTCCTAATCCCTGCTCGCGGATCGCTTGACCTGCACCTTGTCAGCGCAGCCAGCATCAGGCGGTAGTTCACCACTGGCGATCAACTCAACGCTCGCCCGGTTCAAGCAGCTGACGCTCGGGCACATTGACGATGGGGCGCCAGCGGCCCTCCCTTGATCCCCGGTCCGGGCCAACGCGGTCCGGGTGGCCTTTCTGTCCAGGTGGTGCGGCGCAATCAGACCTGGCCGCGATCCCGGAGAAGCAGGGTGGTCCCCGTCCGCCAGAGGATGCTGAGGTCCTTGATCAGCGAATGCGTGCGGACATACTCCAGGTCCAACTTCAGCTTCTCGGGCATAATGCGGGTAACGTAATCCGCATCCACCGAGTCGCCATCGAGCATGGAGGCCTCGTCCCGGTACTCCAGTTGGGTCGGGCCGGTGATGCCGGGTTTCACACTGAGCACCTGGCGCTGCTTTTCGTCGTAAAAGGCCACGTACGTCGGGTCCTCGGGCCGGGGTCCCACCAGGCTCATCTCTCCCTTGACCACGTTGAGGAGCTGAGGCAGCTCGTCCAGCTTGGTCCTGCGCAAGAACCTCCCCGCCCGGGTGATGCG
>Ga0315288_10011751_pt1 | contig 11020 bp, 13 predicted proteins | sample YL17G11_20_MG_FD_203454 | JGI IMG/M metagenome (GOLD analysis project Ga0315288, IMG submission 203454) | Sediment microbial communities from Yellowstone Lake, YNP, Wyoming, USA - YL17G11_20 | ecosystem: Environmental > Aquatic > Freshwater > Lake > Sediment | place: USA: Wyoming | collected...
GGCGCGCGCCCTTCTGCGACGCCCGCGCGTATTGCTGGTCGACGAGCCGACGGCCAACCTCGACGATGCGACCAGCGCGACGGTCATCAAGCTGCTTGCCGAAGCCACGAGCGAGAGCGGTGCGACGCTGGTCATAGCGACCCACGACGCGCGGATCCGGGCAGGTCTGCCCACGGCGCAGGTGTTGGCCTTGGAGGCTGCGACGTGAGGCTCATCGCCTTGGCCTGGCGCTACCTGTGGGCGCGTCCGCTGGTGGCTGTGCTCAACCTCGCGTTGCTCGCGCTCGGCGTCGCTGCGATGAGCTTCGTCGTCGTCGTCAGCGAGCAGGTCGAGCGCAGCGTGCAGCGCGACCTGGCCGGCGTCGACCTCGTCGTCGGGGCCAAGGGCAGCCCGCTGCAACTGATCCTGGCCGGCGTGTTCCACCTCGATGTCCCGACCGGCAACGTCCCGCTGGCCACCGTCGGGCTGCTGCGGGAGCACCCGCTGGTCGAGCGTGTGGTGCCGGTGTCGCTGGGTGACAGCTTGCGCGGCTATCGCATCGTCGGCAGCACGCTGCAGTACCCCGCGTTGTACGGCGCACAGCTGGCCGAAGGCGCCTACTGGCAGGACAAGCTGCAGGCCGTGCTGGGGGCCGACGTAGCGCACGCCACCGGTCTGGCCATCGGCGCGCGATTCGTCGGCAGCCACGGCCTGGGCAGCAGCGGTGAGGCGCATGGCGACACGCCCTACGCGGTGGTTGGCCGCCTTGCGCGTTGCGGCTGCGTCCTCGACCGTCTGGTGCTGACCGACCTGGCGTCGGTCTGGGCGGTGCATGGCCACGCCGCGCCTGATCACGACGCCGCGCAAGGCGATCACGACGATGGCGACGGGCGCGAAGTGACGCTGCTGTTGGTGGGCTACCGCTCGCCGCTGGCCGCCGCCACGCTGCCGCGCTGGGTCAATGCCCAACCGGGCTTGCAGGCGGCCGCTCCCGCCCTCGAGTCGGCACGGCTGCTGCGCATGCTGGGCGCCGGGACCGAGGTGCTGCGCGGCTTCGGCTTGGTGCTGCTGTTGGCGGCCGGCGCCAGCGTGTTCGTGGGCCTGGTGCACGCTGTCCGTGAGCGCGAGCCCGATCTGGCCATGTTGCGCATGCTCGGCGCGCCGCCCTGGCGCGTGGCGGCGCTGGTGTTGACCGAGGCGCTGTTGTTGGCATTGGTCGGCGCATTGGTCGGCCTGGCACTCGGGCAGGGACTGATCGCAGCGCTGGGCTGGGAACTGGCGCGTCAGCGCTCGCTCCAGGTCAGTGCAATCTGGGGTTCCTGGCAGCAGGCGGTGCTGGTGGGCGGCACGGTGGGGCTGGCGCTGCTGGCTGCGGCACTGCCGGCCTGGCGAGCACTGCGGCTGGATGTGTCGCGCCTGATGCAGGCACCGCGTTAGGATCAAGCTCTGCCAGGAATTCGCTGGCCGGCGCAAACCATGAACGGGAATTGACCATGCTGAGCAAGTCCGCACGCTGGATCGCCTCGATGTCACTCGCCGCTGCCGCGGTCGCCGCTGTGGCCCAGACCCCGGCGCCGATCACCGGCCAGGGCCAGGGCCCGGGCTACCACGACCCGCGCAGCCCGTTCGCGCCGCTCGAGGAGCGCGACGGCGTGCTGTCCTGGAAGCTGCTGTCGTCGGTGCAGACGCGTGTGGAGAAGAACCGCGTGGTGCCCAGCTACCCGGCGGCGGTGCAGGCGCTGAATGAGCGTACGGTGCGCGTGCAGGGCTTCATGCTGCCGCTCGAGCCCGGCGACAAGCAGCGCCACTTCCTGATCTCGTCGGTGCCGACGACTTGTTCATTCTGCGTGCCGGCGGGACCCGAGGGTCTGATCGAGGTGCGCAGCAAGACGCCGGTGAAGTACACGCTCGAACCGGTGTTGCTCGAAGGCAAGCTGGCGGTTCTGAACAATGACCCCTACGGCTTGTTCTATCGCGTCGTCGACGCCACGCCCGCACCCTGAACCCCTTGCCGGCGGCGGCTTACGGTGCCAGCCGCTCGCGCAGCCACTGCGTGCTGCCTGGAGCGCCCCGGCGATAGCGCAGGCGGTCGTGCAGCCGGCTCTTGCGGCCCTGCCAGAACTCCCAGCCGTCGGGCGCCAGCCGGTAGCCGCCCCAATGCGGCGGGCGCGGCGGGTGCAGGCCGTGTTGCAGCGCGACCTTGGCGACATTGGCCACCAGCACCGCGCGTGAAGAAATCACCTGGCTCTGCGGCGAGGCCCACGCGCCCAGGCGCGAATCGAGAGGGCGGCTCGCAAAGTAGGTGTCACTCTCGGCGTCACTGACACGCTCGACGCGGCCCTCGATGCGCACCACGCGCTCGAGTTCGACCCAATGGAACTGCAGTGCCGCGAAGGGCTGCAGGACAAGCTCGCGGCCCTTTCGGCTCTCGTAGTTGGTGTACCAGGCGATGCCTCGTGCGTCGTAGTCCTTGATCAGGACCACCCGCGTCGACGGCCGACCGCCTTCACCGACGGTCGCCAGCGTCATCGCGGTCGGCTCGGGCAGGGCGGCGTCGATCGCCTCGCGCAGCCAGCGCTCGAACTGCAGCAGCGGGTCGGGGTTCGAAGCCGCCTCGTCGAGTTCGGCGCGCTCGTAGCTCTTGCGCAGCGCAGCGATGTCCTTTGCGGTCGAGCCATCCATAGGGCGAGCATAAGCGCGGCGCGGTCTACCGACTATTGCTTACGGGGAAGGCCTTAGGTGGTGGCCCCACTTACGGGCGACGCGCTGGCAGCCGATTCTCGACGGTGGCGCAGCGACTGTTGCGGCCTCTGTCTCGAAGCCCAGTTTGGCAAAGCCAATGAACCCGCCCACCACCGTGATCGTTCTTGCTGCCGGCGTGGCCAGCCGGTTCATTGGCGCCGGGCACAAACTCGCCCAACCCCTCGATGACGATGGCGACGCCGGTGCGGTACTCAGCGTGACGCTGCGCAACGCGATTGCCAGCCGGCTGCCCGTGCTGGTCGTGACCACGGCCGAACTGGCGCCGTTGGCCCGCCACCAGGTCGCGGCCCGCGATGTCATGATCCTGCCGCCACTGCGCATCCGCGGCATGGGCGACTCGATCGCCGCTGGCGTCGCGGCGCGTGCCGACTCAGCGGGCTGGCTGGTATTGCCGGGCGACATGCCGCGCGTGCGACCAACCACCTTGCAGCAGGTCGCACAGGCGCTGCAAACGCACGCCGTGGCCTACGCACAGCACCGCGGACGACGTGGCCACCCGGTTGGCTTTGCGGCCGAGCTGTTTTCAGAGCTGGTCGCGCTGACCGGCGACGAGGGCGCGCGCCGGCTGGTGGCGCGCTATCCGGCGCAGGCGGTCGACGTCGACGACCCCGGGGTGCTGATCGATATCGACACCGTGCAGGACCTCGCGGCGTTGCGTGCGACCAAAGGGGTCAGCAACTCGGCCGCGGGCTGGCCGCCGCTACGCTGACCCGAGGCCCTAGATCAATCGATGGTGGCGGGCCAGCGCCACCAGGCGTTCGATCTCGCGGTCTCGCACGCCGCGCTCGTGCAGCGCGCGAGCCGTCTGCACGAGGTAATCGAGCGTCGTGCCGTAGCGCCCGCCGGCGTGGCGCAGGATCTCGAGCATTTGCGCGTCGGGCAGGCGACCGGTGTGTTGCGGGCTGCGCCGCGACAGCGTGAAGGCCAGCGCCTGCACGGTGCCCTTTGCCGTGCGACAGGCCAGCCAGCGCGGGTCGTACACCCCGGTGGGCATCTCGCGCCGCCAAAGGCGGTCGAGTTCGGCGGCGGCGCCGGCTCGCGCAATGCGGTACACCGCGCCGTGGCAGCAGCCGCCGGCAAACAGCGCGAACACCAAGCCGGGGCGCTCGGGCGTGCCGCGGTTGATACGCGATGCCATGCGCAGCGCGCGGTGCCAGCCGTGCACTTGCGCCGGCCGGTGCTCCCTGAAGTCGAACTCCGGTCGCCACAGCAACGAGGCATAGCCAAAGATCCACAGGTCACCGCGTCCGCCCCATTCGCGCCGCACGTGTGCCAGCAGCGCCTGCGGGTCACGCAGTGGCGGCACGCGGATCGTGTCGTCGCGGGCGGGGTCCATGCGCCGTGATGATGACACCGCCAGCCGTTGACGATGTAACTCAATTACGTGAAAATGCGATCCATAGTTACAGCGACGGCCCACGCCATGAAGCCTGCCCTGACCGAAATCACCGAGCGCATCCGCGAGCGCAGCGCACCGCTGCGCCGCGCCTACCTGGCGCGGATGGCGGCGCTGGCGGCGCGGCCGCGCGGCAGCGACCGCATGGGTTGCGCCAACGTCGCGCATGCCGTGGCGGCCTTGCCGGCCAACGACAAGCTCAAGATCGTGGCCGAGCGCGCGCCGCACCTCGGCATCGTCACCTCGTACAACGACATGTTGTCGGCGCACCAGCCCTATGAGACCTTTCCGGCGCTGATTCGCGATGAAGCGAACAGGCTCGGCGCGACGGTGCAGGTGGCCGGCGGGGTGCCGGCGATGTGCGACGGCGTCACGCAGGGCCTGCCCGGGATGGAGCTGTCTCTGTTCTCGCGCGACAACATCGCCATGGCGACGGCGATCGCGCTGGCGCACGACATGTTCGATGCGGCTCTGCTGCTCGGTGTGTGCGACAAGATCGTCCCCGGTCTGTTGATCGGGGCGCTGCATTTCGGCCACCTGCCTTGCGTCTTCGTGCCGGCCGGTCCGATGGCTTCGGGGCTGTCGAACACGGCCAAGTCCAAGGTGCGCGAACAGCATGCGCAGGGCCTGGTCGGGCGCGCCGAGTTGCTCCAAGCCGAGAGCGCGGCCTACCACGGCGCCGGCACCTGCACCTTCTACGGCACCGCCAACAGCAACCAGATGCTGCTCGAAGCGATGGGCCTGCATGTGCCGGGCGCCGCCTTCGTGCACCCGCACGCTGCGCTGCGCGAGGCGCTGACGCGCGAGGCCGTGCGCACGGTGCTCGGCATCACCAAGGCGCGGCGTTTCATGCCGATCGGTCAGGTGGTCGACGAGCGCTGCATCGTCAACGCGATGGTCGCACTGCTGGCCACCGGCGGCTCGACCAACCACCTGATCCATTGGGTGGCGGTCGCGCGTGCAGCCGGCATCGTCATCGACTGGACCGATTTCTCCGACCTGTCGGCCGCCGTGCCGTTGCTGGCCCGGGTGTACCCGAACGGCAGCGCCGACGTGAACCAGTTCCAGGCTGCAGGCGGCCCCGGTTTCGTGTTGCGTGAGTTGCTCGAGGCGGGCTGCCTGCATGCCGACGTGGCCACCGTGAGCGAGCGCGGCCTGCGCGCGTACTGCGACGAGCCGGCGCTCGAACACGGTACGCCCAAGCTGGTCTGGCGGGCGTGGCCCCGCGCCAGCGGCGATGACAGCGTCGTTCGCCCCGCCGCACAACCGTTCTCCGACAGCGGCGGCCTGCGCCTGCTCGAAGGCAATCTCGGCCGCGCAGTGATCAAGACCAGCGCCGTGCCCGAAGACCGCTGGGTCGTCGAGGCCCCGGCGATCGTGTTCGACAGCCAGGAGGCCTTGCACGCCGCATTCAAGGCGGGCGCATTGGAGCGCGACTTCGTTGCCGTGGTGCGTTTCCAGGGCCCGCGCGCCAACGGCATGCCCGAGTTGCACAAGCTGACGCCGCCGCTGGCCGTGCTGCAGGGCAAGGGCTTCAAGGTCGCACTGGTCACCGATGGCCGCATGAGCGGCGCGTCGGGCAGGGTACCGGCTGCCATCCATGTCAGCCCCGAAGCGCTGGCCGGGGGCGCGCTCGCCAAGGTCATCACCGGCGACCGCATCCGTCTCGACGCGGTGGCCGGCACGCTCGATGCGCTGGTCGATGCGGCGACCTGGGCCGCACGCAACACCGTTCACCTGAGCCCGGAGCAGGCCGACGCCAACGGCCACGGCCTCGGCCGCGAACTGTTTGCTGGCATGCGCAAGAACGTCACCGGCGCCGAGCAGGGCGCTTGCAGCTGGCTGTAAAGGACACCCCCGTGATCAAGCACACCCTCGAACTCGTCGCGCTCGGTCCAGTCATTCCGGTCATTGTGTTGCAGCGGCTGGAGCATGCCGTGGCGATGGCGCGCGCGCTGGTCGAAGGCGGCGTGCGCGTGCTCGAAGTGACGCTGCGCACGCCGGTCGCACTGGCTTGCATCGAGGCCATCGCACGCGACGTGCCCGAGGCCATCGTGGGTGCCGGCACCTTGCGCACCGTGGGCGACGTGCACGCTGCGCGCGACGCCGGCTGCCAGTTCGGCGTCAGCCCCGGCTACACCGCCGCGATCGGCGCCGCCTGCCGCGAGGCGCAGCTGCCCTTGCTGCCCGGCGTGGCCACCGCCGGCGAAGTGATGGCGGCGAATGCCGACGGCCTCACCTTCCTGAAGTTCTTCCCCGCCACCGCAGCCGGTGGCGTGCCGATGTTGAAAGCCCTGGCCGGTCCGTTTCCCGATGTCGTGTTCTGCCCCACCGGCGGCGTCACGGTCGAAACCGCGCCGCAGTTCCTCGCGCTGCCCAATGTCAAGGTTTGCGGCGGCTCGTGGCTGACGCCGGCCGATGCTCTTGCCGCTGGCGACTGGGCGCGCATCACGCGGCTGGCCCGCGAGGCGACGGCGCTACGCTGAATTGGCAGGGCTGCGCACCAGCGCAGCCATCGGGTGCGCGGCCAGGCCCTCGGCCACACCCTGCCGATCGCTCAGGCTGCGGTTCTGGCTGACCTTCCACTTGCCGACCAGGGACCTCAATTCGATCTCGATGCCGACGATGGCGCGAAGCATCTGCTGCACGTAGTCGTCGGGCGCATCGCTGACCGCCCAGGGGGCGGCCTGGGTCGATTCATGGCGGTCGGTCAGCTGGGTAACCAAGGTATGCACCCAGGGCGCATCTTCGATGGCCCGCAGCGTGCCACGCGCCTGGACCATGGTGTAGTTCCAGGTCGGCACCACCTTGCCATGCTCGCGCTTGCTCGGGTACCAGTTCGGCGACACATAAGCCTGCGGGCCGTGGAACACCGCCAGCACGGCGGCGCCCGCCGCACGCCACAGCGGGTTGGCGCGGGCGACATGGCCGCGCAGCGTGCCGTGCGCACCGACCTCCGGATGGAACTCGAGTGGGATCAAGTCGGCCGTCGGCCCCTCGATGGTGGCGACGATCAGGGTCGCCAGCGGATGCGCGTGCATCGCCGCAGCCAGCACCGCAGCATCGTTCTGCTCGAAATGCCTGGGCAGGTACACGGCTACCAGACGCCGGTGTTGGGCATCGACTTCCAGGGCTCGGCCGGTGGCAGTGCGGCACCGGCCTGCAGCAACTCGATCGAGATGTTGTCGGGCGAGCGCACGAAGGCCATGTGGCCGTCGCGCGGTGGGCGGTTGATGGCCACGCCGTGGTCGAGCAGGCGCTGGCAGGTGGCGTAGATGTCGTCGACCGCGTAGGCCAGGTGGCCGAAGTTTCGGCCACCGCTGTAGATCTCGCCGACGCCTTCCTTGGGCCAGTTGTAGGTCAGCTCGACCTGCGCCGAAGGGTCACCGGGCGCGGCCAGGAAGACCAGCGTGAAGCGCCCCGCCTCGTTGTCGCGACGCGAAAGGAGTTCGAGGCCGAGTGCGTCGCGGTAGAAACGCAGCGACTGCTCGATGTCGGTCACGCGGACCATGGTGTGTAGGTATTTCATCGTCGCATTGTCGCGCCTGCGTCAACTGGCGACGCGTGGCGGCAGGTCGAAGACCAGGCAGGTCGTGCTGGCGTGGGCGTACAGCCTGCCGTCGGCGCCGACCAGACGAGCTTCGGCGGTCGCCACCTGGCGGCCGACGTGGATCGTGCGGCCTTCGGCACGCACCAGCGGCACGTCGGCGCCGATGGCGCGCACCAGGTTCATCTTCAACTCGAGGGTCGTGTAGGCGCGACCCGCCGGCATCGTGGTGTGGACCGCACAGCCGACGGCCGAATCGAGCAGCGTTGCGTACCAGCCGCCATGCAAGGCGCCCATCGGGTTGAGAAAGCGCGCACCGGGGCGGCCCTGGAACGCGGCCTCGCCGTGCGCCACATGGACCAGCAGGAACTCCAGCGCTTCGGCCATCGGCGCGGAGGGCAGGCGGCCGTCGAGCATGTCGCGCAGCACGTCGAGGCCGGAGCGGCCCAGCGCTTCGGCCGGCGGGATGGCGCCGTTGGGTCGGGTCCGGCGCGCGCGCAGCGCGGCCTCTTCGGCCTGCCACTGCGCCAGCCGGTCGCCGCTCACCGCGGGTTCCTTGCCGCGGCGACGCGCGACCCAGCCGCGAAATGCCCGGTCGGCCCATCCGCCAGGGGCATGTCCAGGCCGCTGCTGTCGCTTGGGAACGGTGGGGCGGGTGTGTTCACTGGCGCAGCATAGAGCTAGGCACCGACGCCTGCCAAGATCGCCACCCCGAGGGCCGCGAACACGGCGGCGGCAATGCCGTGGACCCAGGCGATCGGCACGAACTTCACGGCCTTTTCGCCCAGCAGCACGGCCGGCACGTTGGCGATCATCATGCCCAGGGTGGTGCCGGCCGTCACCGTCAGCAGCGCGTCGTAACGCGCGGCCAGCATCACGGTGGCGATCTGCGTCTTGTCGCCCATCTCGGCCAGGAAGAAGGCCAGGGTCGTGACGCCGAACACGCCCAGGCGCCCGCTGCCGCGGCCTTCGGTGGCGTCGCCGGCGCGGTCGGGGATCAGTAGCCAGAGCGCGACGGCGATGAACGAGGCGCCGAGGCCCCAGCGCAGCCATTGAGGGTCGAGCCAGTGCGTCAGCCAACTGCCCAGCGCAGCCGCCAGCGTGTGGTTCAGGGCGGTGGCCACCAGGATGCCGAGGATGATCGGCCGCGGCGCGCGGAAGCGAGCGGCCAGCAGCAGCGCCAGCAGTTGTGTCTTGTCGCCCATTTCGCCCAGCGCGACGACGCCGGTGCTGACTGCGAACGCTTCGAAGCTCAAACCGTGTAGTTCAGCGTCATGCGGCCGCCATCGACGAGCACGGTTTCACCGGTCATGTAGCTGGCCGCGTCGCTGAGCAGGAAGGCGACCACGCTGGCGATCTCGGCCGGTGCGCCCAGCCGCTTCATCGGCGTGCGGCTCATGATGCGGGCCTTTGCCTCGTCGCTGGTCAGCACGGCCTTGGCCGCCAACTCGGTGGCGATGGTGCCGGGCGCGACGCCATTGACGCGGATGGCGTGCTCGGCCAAGGCCAGGGCCATCACCCGCGTCAGCTGGTCGATGCCGCCCTTGCTGGCGTTGTAGCTGGCGATGCTGGCGATCGTCAGGCGCGCATTGACGGAACTCATGTTGACGATGGCGCCGCCGCCGCCCTGCTGGACGATCTGCCGCGCGACGGCCTGACCGACCAGGAAATGGCCTTTCAGGTTGACGTCGATCACCGCGTCCCAGTCGGCCTCGCTGATGTCGAGAAACGGCGCGGCCTTGAAGATGCCGGCGTTGTTGACCAGGCCGTCGATGCGGCCGAACGACGCGAGCGTCGCGGCCAACGCCGCATCGACATCGGCCTTGCTGGCGACGTTGCAGTGCTGGTAGACAACGCGCGCGGCAGCACCCGACAGCGCCGCAGCCAGCGCCTGCCCATGCGCGTCGTCGACGTCCCACAGTGCGACGGTGGCGCCATCGGCCGCCAACCGGCGGACGCAGGCTTCACCGATGCCTTGTGCACCCCCGGTGACCACGATGCTGCGGCCGCGCAAGCCGAAATCGATCGTCGCTGTCATGCCGGGCTCTCCTTCGGTTCACGATCCAGCCACATGGCAATGCCTCGGGCATTGAGTTCGATGTCCATCGCCAGGCTCTCGAGCACGGCGGGCGTCGGCTCGATGCCGTGCTCAGCCAGGCTCGCCGCGTACAACGTGCCGAGCTCACGTTGCAGCACGGCGTGCCGATCGGCGACGGCGCAGCAACGCTGGCCGATGGCGACCATCGCGTCGAGCATCGCCAGCACCCGCGCGGCCAGCTGTGGCACGTCGGTGACGCGGCTGTAGTGGGTGACGTAGATGCAGGCCGGAGAGAACGACAACAGGCGTTGTATCGATGCCCGCAACGCCACCGGTTCAAACTGCGAGGGCACCGTGTTCGGCAGGATCCACGCGCCATGGGCTGGGTGGTCGAACTCGCGGTACGACGAGCCGAAGGTGTCGCCACTGAACCAACCCTGCGTGGTGGCGTCCCAGATGCAATGGTGATGGCGCGCGTGGCCCGGCGTGTCGATGAAATGCAGCACGCGGTCGCCGCCAAGCCGCAGGTCCATGCCGTCGTGGCTGGGCCGGACACGCGCTCGATCGACGGCGACCAGCCTGCCGTAGGAGCGGGCCATCTCGGCGGCACCGTAGACCGCCAGAGCGCCCTCGAACAACGCGGTCGGGTCGATCATGTGGCGCGCGCCGCGCGGGTGCACGACCATCGTCGCGCCCGGCAGTTCGCGCATCAGCAATCCGGCACCACCCGCATGATCGAGGTGCACATGGGTCGGGATCACGAAGTCGACCGCGTCGCGTCGCAACCCGACTGCGGCCAGCGCTGCCAACAGGCGAGGCACGGCATGGTTGGTGCCGGTATCGATGAAGGCTGCGTGGCCGTCCTGGACGACGAGGTACGCGGCGTCGTAGCAGGGGCGGTGATAGCCGGTATCGATGGCGAAGACGCCGCCGCCGAGGTCGTCGACGAATTCGGGCAGGGCGGTGGGCATGGCGGCCATTCTAGGCACCGCCATGCTGACCAAAGTGTCGCTCAGCTCTGCTGCTGCACCACCAACGCGTACAGCTTGGCCACCTCGGCGGTGCCGTCGCTGCCGGTCACGCCTCTCAACATCTGCACGCCCTTGGTTCGCGTCTTGGGTGCTTGCGCGAGGGCCAGTGCCAAGCGCAGCTTGGCGTCGTCGGGGCGTTTCAGGTTGCCCTTGGCGATGCCCTGCTCGATCAGCTCGACAGCCTTGTCGGTCTGTCCCATCGACGCGTAGACCGTGCCGACCTTGACCAGGTCATTGCCTTCCTTGACCGTGGTGGCATCACTGGC
>Ga0315288_10011753_pt1 | contig 11019 bp, 3 predicted proteins | sample YL17G11_20_MG_FD_203454 | JGI IMG/M metagenome (GOLD analysis project Ga0315288, IMG submission 203454) | Sediment microbial communities from Yellowstone Lake, YNP, Wyoming, USA - YL17G11_20 | ecosystem: Environmental > Aquatic > Freshwater > Lake > Sediment | place: USA: Wyoming | collected...
AAGCCCGAAGCCGTGCTCAAGTGGGCACACACGCCGATCGGCATGCTTGCTGGTTTGTGGGAAGCCGAGCGCGCCGCTTGGCAGAAGAATGGCGAGCCGCGTCCGCCCGTGTTCATCCTCGTCTGCAAGAACACGGTGTTGGCGAACGTGGTGTTCGACTGGCTCGCCAATGGGAACTGCCCGAGCGGCATTCCACCTGCGAAGATCGAAGGCTTCCGCAACACCCCAACCGAGACGAACGCGATTGTCGTTCACTCAAAGGCCGTCCACGAGACCGACACCGGAGAAGCCAAGGGCGATGAGTCGCGTTGGATGCGGTTCACGCTCGACACCGTTGGCAAGACGTCCTGGCCGATGGATTCGCAAGGCCGCAAGCTTTACCCCGAAGGCTTCGCCGACTTGGCGAAGAAGCTCGACCGCCCGCTCCATCCTCCGGGGCGCGATGTGCGCTGTATTGTGAGCGTCGGGATGCTGACCGAGGGCTGGGATTGCAGCACGGTGACGCACATCATCGGCCTGCGGCCATTCATGTCGCAGTTGCTGTGCGAGCAGGTCGTCGGACGCGGTCTGCGTCGGGCCAGCTATGAGCCGGATGACACCCAAGACCCGCCGCTGATGCGCGAGGAAGTCTCGAAGGTTTTCGGCGTGCCATTTGAAGTCGTGCCATTCAAGGCGAACCCAGGTGGCACACCGCCGCCGCCAGCGAAACGATTTCACGTTCATGCCCTGCCGGAGCGGGCGCACCTGGAGATACGCTTCCCGCGCGTCGAAGGCTACACGCAGGCCGTCCGCAACCGCGTGACCGTGGACTGGAAGAGCATTCCAGCCGTGCTGATCAAACCCGACCAGATTCCACCCGAAGTCGAGGTGAAAGGGCTGAACCTGAACAACCGTGGCCGCCCTTCGCTGCTGGGGCCAGGCCGGCTGGACCAGGTGACACTCCAGGAACGGCGCTCGCATTTGCGCGTGCAGGAGTTGGTCTTCGACGTGGCGCGGACGCTGACGCGGGACTTCATCCAGCAGCGGGGTTGCGAGTTGCCCGCTCAGGTTCTCTTTCCGCAGATGGCTTCCATCGTGGACCGTTACGTGCGCAACGAGGTCGCCGTGCAGCCGCCCGGCGATCTGCGCGACCTGCATTTCGCCCCTTACTACGGCTGGTTGGTCGAGGTGTTGGTGGAATCCATTCGCCCGGATGCGGCGAACGGCGAAGCGCCCGAGATTCCGCGTTACGAAACTTCACGCGGCCCCGGCTCGACGGGCGAGGTCGATTTCTGGACCACGCGCGACGTGCGCGAGCTCAACAAGTCGCACGTCAACCTCATGGTTGCCGACACGCGGAGGTGGGAACAGACGGCAGCCTACTTCATCGATACCCACCCGGCGGTGCGCGCTTTCGTAAAGAACGCCGGCCTGGGTTTCGCCATCCCATACCTCCACAACGGCCAGATGCACGACTACCAGCCGGACTTCATCACCCGGTTGAACACCGAGGACGAGCGATACTTGATCGTGGAAACGAAGGGCTACGATCCATTGCAGGACGTGAAAAAGGCCGCGGCGCAACGTTGGTGCGCCGCCGTAAATGCGGAGGGCAGCCGCGGACTCTGGAATTACGCCATCGTCAAGAGGCCGGCGGACGTGACGTCGCTGTTAACCGGAGTCGCGAAAGACTGACCGGGCACCCTCAGCATCGCACCGGCGTTGCCCAACACGCCCCTTTACTCCGGGCGGGCTTCTGGCACAATGGGGGCCGAATCCGGGTGAATTCCAAGCCCCGCGAGAGCGATTCAGAGGGGCGGGAAGCGACTTCCGGGACACTGTGGACGACAAACCGAAAAAGCGAATCCTGTTCGTGGATGATGAGCCAGCTCTTCTGAACCTGCTGCAGGTGCTCTGTCGGCAGGCGGACCCGAATTGGGATCCGGTCTTTGTTACGAGTGGACCCTTGGCGGTGCGGTTGATGGCTGAGAAACCGTTCGATGCCGTCGTCTCCGACATGCGGATGCCGGAAATGAACGGAGCCGAGCTTCTGGAGCACGTCCGCGATCGTTATCCCCGCACCTTCCGGGTGGTGCTGTCCGGTTATATGGATCAACCGCTCACCATCCGGGTCCTGACCGCTGCGCATCAATACCTGGCCAAGCCGTTCAAGTTCCCTCTGCTGCAGTCGATGCTGGCCCGGGTCTTTGCTCTGGATCGTTACCTGCCAGATCTCACGCTGCAAGCCGCGATCTGCCAAACGCACCGGCTGCCGGCGCCGACCGCCTTCCACGCACGCTTCGCGCGTGAACTGTCATCCATGGGAGCCATGGCCGAGGGGCTCGGCGGGTTGGCCGCGCAGGACGTGGCCCTCACCGCGAAGTTGCTGCAACTCGTCAACTCCGCCTTCTTCGGCCTCGCCCGAACGGTCCTTGGGGCACGGGAAGCGGCGCAAGTGCTCGGAACAGGGTTGCTGCGGATTCTCGGCTCGACCAAGCAGGCGTTCTGGGTCCAGGAAGCCGATCAGTTGACGGATTTCCCGCTGGAAAATGTGGTGAAACACAGCGTCGCCACCGGGATGCGCGCCAGTCGGATTATTTCGCTGGAACGCGGCCGACCGGACGCCGAGATGACCGCCTTCACTGCGGGTGTGTTGCACGACATTGGAAAGCTCGTGCTGGCGGTGGCCACGCCCGAGCTGTATCGCCAGGCGGTGCTCCACGCGTTGAGTGAAGGCGTCTCGGACTGCCAAGCGGAGCGCGCAGTGATCGGCGCCACGCACGCACAAGTGGGCGCCTATCTGCTCGGACTTTGGGGAGTCCCCGACCCGATCGTCGAGGTGGTCGCCTGGCATCATGAACCGCGGGAGCGGCTGGCCGTCGGTTTCGGGCCGCTCACCGCCGTCTATGTCGCCAACATCCTGGAGAACCAACAGGCGTCCGCCGGCGGGGGAGTGACGGACGCCGCGCTGGATCCCGAATACCTCAAGGCCTTGCGCGTCGATCCGCAGCGCCTCAACCGGTGGCTCCAAGCCGGACTGGGCGAGTGACGCGACCGCTCGTTCCCGGCGCGCGGGTCCTTGCCGAGGGCGCCTTCGATCTTTGGTCTCGCGGCCTGCCAGCGGGGTTGACCGAGATCGTCGTCGGCCGCTCACTTCCTGCTCGCGTATCCGACGCCTGGCCCGCTACTGTCGGCACCCGATACGACGATGTATTCACCGACCCTAGCTGAGTTTCGCGCGCTGGCGAAACAGGGCAACCTCATCCCGGTCGCGCGCCGGCTGTTGGCCGACTTCGAGACGCCGCTGTCCGCCTATCGCAAGATTCGCGGCCGCGATGAATCCTTCCTGCTCGAATCCGTGGAAGGCGGCGAACACCTCGGCCGTTACTCCTTCGTCGGCTGCAATCCGCGCGCGGTCATCCGCCAAGTCGGCGACCGCGTCGAGTTGATCGAGAACGGCCGAGAGATCGAGCACGCACGGGTCAGTCCGGGCACGGAGGGCACCGATCCCACCTGCGTGAAGGACGGACTGGCAATGGTCGAGCGCGTGCTCCGGCGTTACCGGCCGGTGGCGTTCCCTGGCCTGCCGCGCTTCACCGGCGGCGCCGTCGGCTATCTGGGCTACGAGTTCATTCACGACGTCGAGCCGGTCGTGCCCCGCCCGCCGCGCGACGAACTCCAGACCCCCGTTCTCTACTTCCTCATCGCCGACCAGTTGCTGATCTTCGACCGGGTCGCCCAGACCCTCACAATCCTGGTCAACGCGTTTCTCGACGAGGCCAGCAGTCCCGACGACGCCTACGAGAACGCCGTGGCGGAGATCGAGCGGCTGGTGTCGTTGCTGGAGCAACCCTGCGAATACACGCCCGTCACCGTGCCGGCGGAAGTGCCGCCGATTCCCTTCGAGTCGAACCTGGCGCGGGAGCGGTTCTTGGCGAACGTGAGTCGCGCCCAGCAATACATCACTGCGGGCGACATCATTCAGGTGGTCGGTTCACAGCGGTTCTCGGCGGCGGTCCAGGCGTCGCCGCTCGATGTCTATCGCGCCGCCCGTTCGATCAACCCTTCCCCCTACATGTTCCTGCTGGAGCTCGACAGCTTCTCGCTCGTCGGCGCGTCACCGGAAATCCACGTGCGATGCGAGGACCATCGGGTGGAGATTCGTCCCATCGCCGGCACGCGTCCGCGAGGCAAGACGCCGGAACAGGACCGGGCCAACGAGCAGGAGTTGCTCGCCGACCCGAAGGAGCGCGCCGAGCACGTCATGCTGGTGGACCTGGCCCGGAATGACCTGGGACGCGTGTGCGACTTCGGCACGGTGCAAGTCAAGGATCTGATGATCATCGAGCGCTACAGCCACGTGATGCACATCGTCTCACAGGTGGAAGGCCAGCTCTCGGCGGATCGGACGCCGTACGACCTGATGCGCGCCACGTTCCCGGCTGGAACGCTCACCGGCGCGCCGAAGATTCGCGCCATGCAGATCATCGCCGAGCTGGAGCAAACCACGCGCGGCCCGTACGGCGGGTGCGTAGGTTACTTCTCCTTCAACGGCAACCTCGACTGCTGCATCACGATCCGGACCGCGGTGCTCAAGGACGGTCGGGCCCACGTGCAGGCCGGCGGGGGCTGGGTGACCGACTCGACGCCGGAGAACGAGTTCCAGGAAACGGTCAACAAGTCCAAGGCGATGCTCAAGGCCGTGGCTCTGGCCGAGAGCTTCGCCCATCAGCGGTGATTCGCGGACGCGTGGGCGGTAGGGGCGTCCAGCTCAGCGACACCGGTAGCGAAGCGAGGTCGGGAAATGGCGGCGGCCGGGCCGTGGTTCGCTAGCTGAATTGCTTCCGCAGCGCCTCGGCCACCCGGAGGAAAGCTTGGCCGTACGGTTCTTGGGGACTCGAAACCACCACCGGGACACCGCGGTCGCCGCCCACCCGGATTTCGGTGTAAAGCGGAATCTCGCCGAGGAAGGGGAGGTTCTGGCGCCGGGCTTCCGTGGCGCCGCCCCCATGACCGAAGATTTCCAACCGTTGGCCGTCCGGCGCGGTGAAGTAACTCATGTTCTCGATGATCCCCAGCACCGGCACGTTGACCTTTTGGAACATCGCAATGCCTTTGCGTACCACGCCCAGCGACGCTTCCTGTGGCGTGGTGACCACGATCCCGCCATCGAGCGGCACGGTCTGGCAGAGCGTGAGCTGGGCATCGCCGGTGCCGGGCGGCAGGTCCACCAGCAGGTAGTCGAGCGGAGCCCAGTCCACCTGCAGGAGGAACTGCTGGATGGTCTTGACGATCATGGGCCCGCGCCAGATCACGGGCTGATCGCTGTCGAGCAGGAAGCCCATGCTCATGAGTTTGATGCCGTGGTTGGCGGGCGGCACGAGCTTCTCCTCGGGGCTGATGGTCGGGCGCTCGTTGATGCCCATCATCAGCGGAATGCTGGGCCCGTAGATGTCGCAATCGAGCAGTCCGACCTGTCCGCCGAGCCGGTGCAACCCGCAGGCGAGGTTGACCGCCACGGTGGACTTGCCCACACCGCCTTTGCCGCTCGCGATCGCGACGACACGGCCGACGCCCGGCACCTTGCTCTGACTCGCCCACGGATTGGGGCCGCTGCCAGTCGCGGGACCGGCTCCCGGTTGCTGAACCTGCACGGTCACCTCGCGCACTTCGGACAGCGACCGGAGGGTCTGCTCGCAGTCGGCCTTGATCTGCTCGGCGGCGGGTGGATTGTGACTCGTCAGTTGGAGGAGGACACTGACCGCGCCCCCGTTGACCTGCACTTGTTTGACGAGACCGAACGAAACGACGTCCCGGGAGTAGCCGGGGTACTTCACGGTCTTGAGCGCCGCAACGACGGTGTCTTGGGTCAACATGGCTAACGGTCCTCGCCGGCCTCGACCGGCGTGGCAGAGTGTGTGTCAGGTGCCGGGCGACTGCAAATGTTTCGTGGTGCAGTGTCGTGGCGCCGGGCACTGATCGGTTCATCGGGGACCGACTGTCCAGTCTCTTTCGAATCTGGAATCTCGTGCTTTTGATTTTTGTACTTGACTTGGATTAGGGGCGGCGTTCTTGGGCTCACGCACGGTAAAGCAGTCCGGGAATCCGGACTACCACAAGAAGCAGCCAACTTCATTCCGCTTATGAAGACCGCGAGGATGTCGGTCGTTCGTTGCGTTTCTTTGTCTCTCTGCACGCTCACAGTCGTCTTGCTCGGTCCCTCGGGCCAGTCTGGACCGAGCGCTGGAGCGCCCGCACCCCTGGAGGTGGCCATCACCGAGGCGCCGGTGTTCCTTTACCCGCTCATCTGGGTGGGACCACGGTCACCGTCGCCTGAGGAATCCGCCGGCCTCTGGGAAGCGATCGAGGTGCTCCGCTTGGAAGGTCTCAGAGGCGGCTTCGCAGCGCTCGAGAAATACGCCACCGACAATCCTGCCTCGCCCTGGACGCCTTCGCTGCGGGCCAACCTCGCCGAGTACTATTACGATCACGCCCGGCCGACGCCCGCCCTGCAGCACTGGGAAGCGGTCTGGGACGCGTGTCGGAACCTCGAGGATGCCAACGGCAAGCGCGTGGCCGATTTTGCGTTGGCGCATTGGTCGCGGGCCTTGGCCACGCACGGCCAGGTGGCTGCGCTCGAACTGCTGCTCAGCGAGGCGGAGGGCCGGGTGCTGGACGGAGGCGTGCTCCAGCAGATCTTCGACGATGCCAGGCGCCGGCTCGCCCTGCTGCGCAAGACACCAGAAGCCGCCTGCAGGTGCGGCACGTATTCCTTGAGTCAAGTGGCGCAGGCATTGGGTGTGCCGCCCGACCGAGTGATCGCCCTGATGAACACGTCGGCGCCCCGCACCGGGCTCAGCCTCGGGGTGCTCGCGGCGCTGTCGGAGGCGCTCGGCATCCCTATGGTTCCGGCGTTGCGTCCGGAGAACGACACGCGAATCCTGGCGCCGTCGATCATCCGCTGGCAGTTGAACCACTACGCGGCGGTTCTGAGCCAGACGAACGGCTATTTCGAGGTGAAGGATCCCACGTGCAACCGGGTCCAGTGGCTGACGGCCGAGACGATCAACTCGGAGGCCAGCGGTTACTTCCTCGTCCTGGCGGATCAATTGCCCGCCGACTGGCGGCGCTTGTCCCTCGCCGAGGCCAACGACATCTTCGGTCTCACTTACCCGGCCTATCGCTTCGATGACGAGGAGGATGAAGGTTGCCCAACGGACGAAGAAGCCGACAGCGAAGAGACCGACGAAGAGGCGCCCATCAGCCAGCATGACCCGAACACGAGCGACGGCTGCCAGGAATGCCCTCCCGGATCGCCGGGCGACGGCGAACCGTGCGATGAGGAATCGGGCGGCTGCCCGGCCTGCACGGACGGGCACTGCATGCCCGTGTGGCGGGTGTCGGAGCCGGACATCAACTTGTGGATCCTGGACACGCCGGTTTTTTACACGACCTCGTCGGGCAAACGCGTGGCCCATCGCGTCGCCTTCCGGCAGCACAACGGCCGCACCTACCCGAACAGCTTCAACTTCGGCCCCGGCTGGGAATCTTCGCACCTCTCGTTTGTCCAGTACGACGAAACCAAGCCCAATGAAGCGCGGTTCTACGCCCCGCTCGGGAGCATCCGCACCTACACCCCCGACGGGGTAACGCCGGACTTCCGGACCGGCAGCCGGCTGGGGCCGATCGTGGGTGGCTACGAGATCAACCACGGGACTGGTTCGAGGAACGTCTATGGCTACGCCTTCTCGTACCTGACCCACATCAGCCGCTATTTTCAGACCCAGAAGATCGACCGGCGGGGACGCACCACCTCGCTGAACTACACTATGGGGTACGGCTCGGTGCATCTGACATCCATTCAAGACGTGGACGGGCAGTCCAGCACCTTCAGCTACGGGGATGCCCGGTTCCCGAACGCGGTCACAAACATCCGGGATCCCTTCGGGCGCACCGCTTCGTTAACCTACGATGCTCAGGGCCGACCGTGGCGGATCACTGATGCGGCGGGGTTCAACACCGATTTCACTTACAACGCCAACGGCGTGCCCATGATGACCACACCCTACGGGCAGACCACGTTCAGCATGACGGAGGTGGACATCGGAGTGCCGGAGATCGCCAACCGCTCGATCCTGGTTACCGAGCCCCTGGGCCGCAAGAGTCTCTTCTTGTTCCGCACCAGCTCGACCACCTTTCTCCCGTCTGAGTACCCGGGAGAGGTTCCCTCCGTGGACCCGTACACCTCCACGTTCTGCACCTCCGGCCTGAACTACCGGAACAGCTTCCACTGGGACCCGCAGCAGTACGAGCGGCTCTCCGCCGGCTTCCGGAACACTGAGGACCCGGCCTATCTGACTGCGGATGACTACGGCTATGCGCACCTCAAGCACTGGCTGCGCAAGCGCAACTCGCCGGAGCTGGGCCATGCCATCAACATGGAACGGTGGCCCAGCCCCGACGGCGCGACTCCCGGGCAGAAGGTCTGGTTCGATTACGAGGGCAAGGAGGGGACGGGAGGACCCCAGTATGAAGGTCTTCATCTCGCTCCTCTCTTCGTGGCTGTGCTGCTCCCAGACGGCACGTCCCGCTTCACGCGCTTTGAGCGCAACACCTGGAGCAAACCCACTGCTGTGACCAGCACCTACACGGATGGCGCCGTGGTCAACCAACGCACCACCACCTACGTTTACGATGGCTCCGGCAAGAACCTGACCTCGGTGACCGGTCCCGACGGCCAGTTGCGCGTCGCCTACACCTACGACCCCAACCACCCGAACTGCATCCAGACCCTCACCCGCTACGCCGCCAGCGGCGTGGGCTACACCACCACCTACACCTACGATGCCGGCCACCGGCCGCTCACCCGCGTGACCGCCGCCGGCCTGACCACCACGTTCACCTATGTCTCCGGCGGCTTCCTCACGCAACTGACCGATTCGCCCGTCGCCCGCACGGAAGCCTACACCTACCTCAACGGCGACGTCCGCACCCACACCGATTACCTCGGCCTCACCCGCACCTTTACTCGGGACAACCTCCATCGGCTCACCCGGATCGACTTCCCGGACGCGACATCCACTCTTTACGGCTACACGCTGCTGGATCGCACGAGCGTCACCGATCGTCGGGGCAAGACCACCAGCTACGTCTATAACGCCCTGCGGCAGATGACGTCCAAGACCGATCCCCTCCAGCACACCAACACCTACACCTACTGCGACTGCGGTTCCGTGGAATCCATCACTGACCCGCTTGGCAAGATCACCACGTTCCTCTACGATGCGGCCGGGCGGCGGACGCAGGTCGCCCTGCCGGACAACGTGACCATCAACTACGGCTACAACCCGTTGGGCCAGCTCACCAGCGTGACCGACACCCTCGGCACGTGGATGGCCACCTACAACAACCAGGGCCTCCTGGCGACGGTCAACAACGCGTACGGCGCCTACCGCTCAATCACCTACAACGCCGATGACCAACCGACCGCGGTCACCGACGCCGCCGGCGTCACGGTCAACCGCACCTTCGATTACCTCGGTCGTGTCCTCACCCGCCAGATCACCGGCGGCCTGGCGGAGACCTTCGAGTATTCGGCGCGGGGGCTGATCCGTCACACGGATCAAATGAACAAGCTCACCCAATACGCCTATGACCAGGCCCGCCGGAAGACCTCCGAAATCACGCCGAACAACGAGACCGTCACGTTCACCTACGATGCCTCCGGCGATCTCCTGACCCTCCGGGATCACCGGGGCAAGACGACGACCTGGACCTACGACAACGAAGGGCGGATGTTGACCAAGCGTTACCAGGGCCAAGCCTTCGCCAACCTCGAATACACCTACAACCCCAACGGCCAGGTCGCCACGCGCAAGTTCTTCTCCGCCCCGGGCGTCAGCCGGATCACCAATTACATTTACGACAACGCCGGCAACCTCACGACCGTGGACTACCCGGCCGGCATCCAGGACATCACGATCGCCTACGATGCCCTCGACCGGGTCAGCTCCATGACCGACACCAGCGGCACCACGGGCTACACTTACCGGGACCTGGGGGTTTTGGCGACCGAGAATGGTCCCTGGGCCAACGACACGATCACCTACACCTACAACACGGCCGGCCTGCGCAGCCAGCTCCAGCTCCAACAGCCCACCGGCAACTGGACCCAGAATTACGCCTACGACGCCTCGCGCCGCCTCTCGACCCTCACCTCGCCCGCCTTGTCCGCCAATCCGTTCGTTTACGCCTACTCCGGCGCCGGGCGGCGCGTCGGCCAGATCACGTTCCCGACCAGTGCGTGGATCGGGAAGAGCTACGACACCCTGGGCCGGCTCACGGCCACCTACCTGAAGCGGCAGGACGGCACGGACTTGAACCGCGACGCCTATCCGGTCTATAACGACCGCCACCAGATCACGCGCCACACCCGCACCGACAGCAGTTGCGTCAACTTCGGCTATGACAACCTCGGCCAGTTGACCAGCGCGGTGGGCAGCGGCGGGCAATCCACCGAGAATCTCGGCTACACCTACGACGGCGGGTGGAACATGACCCAGCGGACCTCCGGGGGCACGCCGGTCAACTACACCCCCGACGACCTCAACCAGGTCGTCAATGGCCCGGTGGGCGCCAACGGCTATGATGCCAACGGCAACCGGACGTGGCAGACGTACGAGACCGGGACGGGCACGACCCCCTTGGTCACGGGGGTAACCTCCTTTGGACAGCTTCGGAGAGATTGGAGCGGCTGGGTGGGGTTCCAGTTCACCGTGGGGGGCATGCCGCTCACCGTGACCGAGCTGGGGCGCTGGGTCGTGAGCGGCAACAGCAGCAATCACGTGGTGAAGCTCTTCTATTCGGACGGCACCGCGATTCCCAACGCCTCGGTGACGGTGAGCACCGCCGGCAAACCGGCAGGCCAGTTCACCTACGCCACCTTGGGCAGCCCGGTGACGCTGGCGGCCGGGACGACCTACGCGGTCATGAGCCAGGAAGTCAACGGGGGCGACCAGTGGTACGATTACAGTGGGACCT
>Ga0315288_10011756_pt1 | contig 11018 bp, 11 predicted proteins | sample YL17G11_20_MG_FD_203454 | JGI IMG/M metagenome (GOLD analysis project Ga0315288, IMG submission 203454) | Sediment microbial communities from Yellowstone Lake, YNP, Wyoming, USA - YL17G11_20 | ecosystem: Environmental > Aquatic > Freshwater > Lake > Sediment | place: USA: Wyoming | collected...
CCATCGCGCTAAGACTAGCCATTGCACAGGTCCTGTCAGGAAGAGTTGAGACCATCATAATGGACGAACCCACGACTCACCTGGACGAAGAAAGAAGAAAAGAACTGGTGAATATTCTGAGCTCATTCTTCAGGGAAGGCGGAAGGATCATACCGCAAATGCTGATAATAACTCATCATCCCGAAATTGTGGATGTGGCGGACGTGATCTACACGGTAAAGAAACAAGATGACTTTTCAATCGCCGAATCAGGATCACCAATGAAGCAGACAGTCTAGAGATCGACCACTATTTTGGCAGAGTTCGCGCGCTGCCTTGTCCCAAAATTGGTCTTAACGGTTTTCAATTCCTATTTTCTGGTTTGGTGACAGTTTTGACGTGTACATCTGTTTTCAGCCCTCTTGCATTTCCTTGACACTCCGAACGGGCTAAACACAGCTTCAACGGTTCATGGAGAGACTCTGCTTTCTTTCAGACTCGCTGAAACCCACGAGCTGCCATCTTGACGCGCCCCCAAGAGTTGCTCACCAAACAAGCCCAAATCAAACGCGAAAAGACAAAATAAGACCTAAGACCATTTTTAACTATTTCAGGGACAAGCCAGCGCGCTTGAACATCAACCTTATCATGATTAGCCATCCTTGCCGCCTTGAGCGCCCCAGCCAACTCCTTCAGAACTTCTTCAACACTCGGCAAATCGTCAGGAATTTGAAGAGAAGTAGTAATAGTCCTATGGGCCTTATGGTCAACTACTTCTAACCCAAGCCTCTCAATCTTTTTCCGAAACGCGCACACGTCAAAAGAATGCTCGGTCACAAGACCCTCAAAAGCATAGAAGTCCACATAAGCATCGAACAAGCCCTGTTCGAGACATCCACTGATGACTGCCACGTCAAAGTCGTCCACGACCTAAAAGAAGCCTGCCAGCTGGTTGAAGCCGGCTTCGAATACGTTACCGAAATGGAAGACTCAAAGATTTTTAGAAAACGTAAGTAACCCGCCAGCAAAAAATCTGGCGTGTTATTCCAAAAGGCTGGCGTGTTGGTCGTAACCCCGTAGACGTGGCGACGTCTCCCGTGTTTTCTCCCTTTTTCAGGGAATGAGATCAATTTGATGTAAAGCCCACGTTTGGAGGTGCAATCTGATGGAAACTGATAGAGTAATCGAGTGTCCTCAGTGTAGCTGTACGCGAGTGTACAGGGATGGAATCCGATACACAAGTTCTGGACAAGTGCGGCGATATCTGCCGAAACTGTTGTTATCGGTTTTCATGCTGAGCAGTATTCCGCGCCCCGCAGCTTCCAATTTTTCTGCAATCCTCAGGAAAAGTCGCTGTGGCCGGCTTTTTTGTTGCGTGCCGCTTTTCGAATGATCAGACATCATTATTATTATTTCTCTAAACCTTATAATTCCAAACATAACTACTAAGGAAATGAGAAAAAAATATAATGAAGATTAGTGTATTACTGCAATAGGCGGTGTCAAAAATGGAACGTGAACTAGAAGCGTATGCTTCAAGGGAGATTATGAGGCTATATGGAAAACACATGCTCATAGCAACGAATGAAACACTACCGGGTCATATCAAAATTGACTTCCATCTGAAAGACGCGAATGATGCTGATGTGTTCATAGAGATCTCAAACCGTAGAATAGAACGTCCCATGCTTAGCAAGATACTCAACCTATATTCCTCGATTTCTAACATCGAGCCTTCTCTAAAGAAATTCGAGTTAGTGATCGTAGGGCGTGAGGTTGCTTCATCAGTGAAAAGGGAGCTTGAGAGGCTTCCTATCAGGTTTCTTACATTCAGAGAGCTGGGCATAACGAAGACAAAACTGCTAGAGATTGAAGAGGAGCGAAGACAGTTTAGAATTCGAAAACTGTCTCCCGAAGAGGCCAGTTTAGTGGCCAGGTGGGAGACTGAGAAGAAGACTACGATTCGACCGACAGCTGTTCAAGAAATTCTGCGTTGCACACTTGATCACGCTTACTTTCTGCTTCATAATCTAGAACGGAAGAAATGGCTTGAAAGAATAAACACCGGTATCTACCAGTTTGTCCCCGCTGCCTATGGTTATCCAGAGAAAATTCCCCCTGCCAATGCTTTCGCCGTGGGAGCAGCATTTGTAGAACCATATTACTTCAGTTACTATACGGCGAATAGTCACTATGGTTTCACTACCCAGATGCCCTTTACGTTGTTCATTGCGTCGCCAAAGAAGAAGCCCAATGTCGAATGGCAGAGCGTCACTTTCAAATTCGTGACGTTGTCAAAAGAGAAATTCTTCGGTTTTCGTCGCGAAAGGGTTTTCGGTGTTGAAGTGTGTATGGCTGAACCCGAGAAGTCTTTGGTTGACTCTTTTGACAAACCACATTACGCCGGAGGAATAGAGCAACTGGCAAAAATCACTTGGCGTGGTTTAGCAAGGACCGATCAAAGAAAGTTGGTTGATTATGCGGTTAGAATGAAATCACATGCATTGGTTCAAAGATTGGGGTTCATCCTTGCCTTCCTGGCAAAAGAAGAATTGGTTACACCGCTGTCTTCTGATCTTAGAAATGTGTTGTTGAACCATGTTGGGAAGACGCCGATATATCTTGACAGGAAAAAGGCGAAATCTGGTTCTTACGCCAGAGAATGGAAAGTTGTTAACAACCTGTCTAGAGAACAACTTCTGAGCGAAATTGAAGTATGGTGACAGAGAATGCTGGACCAGAAGTATGTGACATTCTATGCTCGATCGAGCAGAGTTCCATTGGATGTAGCAGAAAGAGACGTGGTTCTGACTTATGTCTTGCGGGTCCTGTCGGAGAGCGCTCTGCCAGAGTTAGCTTTCAAAGGGGGAACCTGTCTAAAGAAGACCTATTTTGGAAGAACCGGGCGGTTCTCGATGGATCTTGACTTCACGAGTTTAGGTGGGACCGTGGAAGAACTCCGAAATCTGCTCGGAGGTCAGCTACGTAACCATAGTCACTATGGCATTGACTTCAAAATTGCAGAGGAAAATGTCAGGACAGGATTCGGTGCTGATGCTGAGTCTTACATAGCCGTCGTCGACTATGCTCACAGTTGGAATGCCGGCGAGTTCACGTTTGAGGTAAGTTATAGAGAGAAGCCATTTTTTACTCCTCAGGATGTTCTTATTTCGGATGAGTTGTATTTCAAGTTCCTCGAGTTTCAGCGATTTGCTCTAAGATGCTTGCAGAAAGAGGAGCTTCTGTCGGAGAAGCTGCGTGCAGCATTCCAGAGAATTCGAGGACGTGATCTATACGACTTGTATTTGTTCTCAAGAAGGCCGTTTGATAGAGACTTGGTCAGAAAGCTTGTTGTTGTGAAATGCTGGAATGCCCGAGAACCGTTCATTCCAGAGTCCCTCTTGGACCAGATATCGACGGAAAAATACGATTGGGGCGATCTACAACGATTGGTGAGAAAGGAGGATCTGCCCCCTCAAGCGACGGTCGTTAGGAAAGTTGTTGAAGCGTATGAGTTTCTGAAAGACCTGGACAGCGATTTAAACAAGATAGTTGAAGATTCCAAATCTCACAGGAACAGCAGACTAGTGGCAGAAGTTCTGAAAGCGGCAGCAAGACAAACCTAAATGGCAAGCGCGTTCTACAGACTGAACAAGGAAGGCACAGATTCTGCTCGCAGGAGAGCATACGCAGATCAGCTTGCGATGGGTAAAACCATATTGTTCCTGCTTCCAAGTGAAGCAGGGAGGAACAATGTGGCTGGTAGTCTGAATGAGATTTTACCTGATCCTATAAGCGAGGCAGATGAGAAAGTTCTGCTGGATCTGCTGAAGCGCAAGATGACGGTGATGGCGGATATTGCCGTAGAGCTCCTGCACGCCATGGAGAAACATTTCGGTTCCAAAGCGCACGAAGTCGTTCGAGAAATGATCAACCATCAGGAGTTTGAAGCACGACAGAATCCGGGAAAACCGGAGACGGATCTTCGCGATTTCTGCGCAATGGTCGACAAGACCGCTGCAGGCGCTCACAAATGGAAGAAGACCAAGGATCAGCCTAACAGCGTAGGCTACAACTTCACCAGTTGCTTGTACGCCGAGATCTTTCGTGAGCTTGGGGAGCCTGAACTGGGGTTCATAATGTGCGCAAGAGACGAGCCCCTGGGTTAAGTCCTACAATCCCAAGCTGGCTTTCAAAAGAACCAAGACACTAATGAACGGAGACGAAATCTGCGACAACACATACTATGTGGAAAAGTAGCTGCTCCAATCACTCGAAACCGATAGCGCACCTTGTGGTCAGTCCTGCCTGCGCGATTGAGTCTTCTTCTTTTCTTGCCATGTAGACAACGTCTGCTACATCTTCTATCTCGTGCGCGCGGGCCGATTAAACAATTGTTGTAGATTTGCAGTAGGCTGCATTTTACAGGTTGCCTTCTCAGGGGCCTAATGGTTTCAACAGAATCAGATCGAATTCTCCCGACATGAATCAGGAATTATCTAATCCGCCCGCGCTCGCTCCTATCTGAAGTTCCTGTCCACTTTCGCGCGCGCACTGCGAACAGCGCTGCTACCAAGAAAACAACCAGAAAAACCAAGACGGTATACTCGGGAACTATTTGAAGCCGAGCCGTCACGAGCGTCACATCTTGTTTTGGCTTGCCATCATTCTGATTTTGGGGATTCGCGGGATTTATGGGCACTCGGCCAATCGCGTCCACAACGTCCAATCCTGCCATTACCTCGCCAAAAACCGAGTAGTTGCTGTCCAAGAACGTGTTTGTATTGTTCAAGTTAATGAAGAATTGACTTGTGGCAGAATTCGGCAGACTCGACTTTGCCATCGCAACCGAACCTCTCACGTTACTGTGTTTGTTCGGAAGCTCATCGAGGATCTTCGGAACGACAATACCCTTTCCGCTAAGGTCTCCGCCCTGAATCACAAAATCATAAGCCACCCTGTGAAAAATCGTGTCATCATAGTATCCAAGTTGAGTCAGATTCCTGAAGTTGCCTGCCGTGATCGGCATGTCATCAAACAACCCTATCACAATCGTCCCCTTGCTCGTGGTAAGAGTCACGGTGCAATTGAAACTCGAAGACAGTGCACTGGTGGTCTTGACGGACAAAGACACCGAAACACTTAGCGCGCGCCCACCGGCGCCTGAACGGACCGCGAAACATGACAAACCTGCCAACAACAAAAGCAAGCCGACGACAACTGACTTTTTCATTCTGACCATTGAACCATTTCGAAAATCAGCTTTTAAGGCTTCTGGCGCGCGCAGCTGACTGATTCTCTTCTTCTTAACTTCCCTATTCCCCAATAGCCTACTGCCGCTAGAAATACGATTGCTATTGCTTCCAAGACGTAAATCATATTCAGAGTTGGTGCATAATTACAGTTTGTGAACATATCGTTTTGTTTGACTTGCCAACTGATGCTGTTATCAAGAGTGCTTTCGGATATGACACTGTCGAAATATTGCCGATTGTCCTGAGGCGTGTCATCTTGAACCCCAATCTTCGAGTTTTTGATGGTGGCACCGATTATCCTGTTCTGAGAACTGTCAGCTCCTGTGATCCAAAGTCCTGTTCCTGTAGGGGAATATGCGTAAATGTTTGTTAGAAGGCAATTGATAGTATTGTTTAACTGGAATGCCCATGTTTCGCATATGTCCGAATACACGTTAGACATCATGAGGTCTCTCGGCCCGATTATCGTGATTCCGTACTGTGCCCTCAATACTCTTGTATTGGTGATGATCGTTCCCGACGATACGCCGTTTAGCGTGAATTGTATTCCCGTTGTATCGTGCACATAATTGTCTTCGCCGTTTTGTTCAAATGTAACTAGCACAGTGTCCATGGTCACGTCTATGCTTGACCATAGTTTGATACCGAAGGATCGCGCGTTTTGGATAATCACATTTCTTACAACAAGGTTTTCCATGACGTTCGAGGTGGTTCCAAAATCTGTTTGGTCTGTTCTTATGCCATTCATACCGTAAATGTTCAGATCCTCTAGATTGATGTAAAAGAGCTTTAGCCCGCTGGTGTTGAGGTGAATAGCGGTTTGTGTAAAGGTGTTGTTGGGTGGTGGATAGAACAGCATATTTCGGATTTTGATGAACATTGTATATTGGTATCCGGGCGTTTCATTTGCGCTTTTGATTGTTATGATGTCTCCGGTGAAGTTGCCTACCAAACCAGTCGCGCGACCTTCGCCTTCCAGTATTATGCTTGGTCTAGGGATAACCAGAGGAGACGTCAGAAATATGCTGCCTGATTTGAGCAGTATTCTTCCTCCATCTGAGCCATATACGTTAGTCGTCAGATTGTATATGCAAGACTGTATGGTTGTGCTAGCGTCTGTGGTGTTGAATTCAACAGCTCCAGAAGTCCCGTTTTGAGCAACCCAAAAGTTCCCAATTTTCTCCACTACGTATGCCGACTCACATAAAGCAGAGAAAGAATGAAGCACATACAAGCGAGACATGAGTACCACGCTTACAACCAGAATAAAGGTCAACAATTTTCTACGCATGTTTATCACTATCACAATGTTTTCTTTGACTTTTGTCATTTACTGCTTTGCACTAGGTTATGAAAGCTGCAAACAGTACCGAAAACCAGCTTGACCCGTTGCTAAGTAGAAAAGTGTGTGCGTGTGTTCGCTTTTCAAAATAACATCATGGAGGATAGGCAATCCTGCCAAAGCAGCGAATTATTCGTATATGCTCCCCTGTGCCCAGAACTGGCAGGAGCACAGCGATCATAGTGAGAGCAACTTCTAGAACGATCAGCAGTTTCCATTTCTTCATTTGGCCTTCCCCGAAAATGAGTGGTACCTTAACAGTCATAACTTTTTGCGCACGCTAGGCTAGCTGGTGTGCTTTCTTCGTGCGTTCCTCTTCGCGCGCGCTGGCCCGCTGTTTTGCGTACGATCCCACAACCATAGCCCAATCATAGCCAAAACAAACAGGAACACTATGAAGATGGGAAAAGCAACCAATCCCCACGCAGGACTGGAATTGTCAGAGAATGACACTGCGGCACAAACCTCCTACCCGCGGGTGCACCAGCGTGACAGGCGTGCTTTCTCGCACGCGTTTCTTCATTAGTGCCGCGTGGGGCCTTAAGACATCCATGATGATGATGCACCTGTGAATGCAACCATGAAGAACATGGCTATGATGACTCTCGTCACAATCAAACTCCAAAAGAATATTCTCCCAACATTAGTCAGGATTTTCGTCTTTTGCGATTGTTGTCTCCAATGATAGGCGCATGAAAAAAGAATGGCAAGTCCAAAAAACACATCGATTCCAAAGAACCAGAAAAAGAATGCATACCTGAAAGACCAGAAGAACACGAAGATGGAAGAAATAATCGCAAGGAAAATTGCGGAAGCGTATAGGACAAACCTGAACCTTTCAACAGAACTCATCTGTTTTCATTCTCCGCTCATGAGCTTTTCTTCTGTAGATCATGATTGTGAGGAGTGTTGCTATCATCAATAGTGATGGCGTAAGGAGTGATGGAAACTCCGGAATTGTCTCCAAAATTGTCTGGGTGTAGTGGTACGTCTTGGAGAAAGGCAAGAGAACGAGTTTTCCTTCTGGACTTATGTGAGGTTCAATCTCTGACCTTTCATGATACTCGTTCCAACTGTAGATAGCAACGATGCTCAGATTGCCTTGGTCTTTGTATTCCTGAGCAGTTCTCCACTGCTCATCGTACAGGCTCTCGGCATAGTTCTCGTCGAAGGTGCTGTTGCCACCTATGTGCCTGTCGTCATACCTTGGTTCGATGCACGTGAAACCGTCCTTCGAGAGCTTTGGAAAAACATTAGGATAGCCCTCACAGTCAGTGCTGCAAGGTCTCCAAGCATACCAATCGACATAGTTGCTCTGACCGATTATTCGGGCACTGAACCCTGAAACAGAGTGTATCGCCGTTCTATTCTCTTCAGTCCGGGTCATGTTGATATTGTCATTGAAGAAGCAGACGAGAGGCAAATCATACAGCCTCATGTATATGCTTCCATACGGAGTGACATAGGTATCGTTGATGTAGTCATATATCGTCTTGAAATCGTACAGGCCACTCCAGTCGTATGCCTCAACCATGATGGCAATCTGTATCGGGTAACCGTACTGCGTGGCAATGGAAAAAAGGGTCTTGGTAGTGTTGTCTTCAAACGAGTTTGGCCCCCACCAGGAAATGATCAGAAAATCGATGCCAAGTTCTTTGAACCATTCCAGATGCTGTTTGATCACTTTGGGATCTGAGGAGTTGTAGAATCCCAGAACAGGTTCATCAACAACTGTCCATTTTGTGCTGGTTGGATCATCCGGAGGAGTTCCGTTCCAGTGTCCTTGTCCCAACGTTCCATTGTACCACACGTAGTAGAATAATCCAACTTTCGTGGCGTTTGACTTACCCACATTGGCAATGATTACCAACGCGGTTGTTTCTGTGTTCTCGTTGTAGCCTGCAGTCGATAGGCTTTTGTCGTATCCTGTGGATATGCCGCCATTGGGCTGCTGACAGGCTGCCAGAATGTCTTCCATCTTGCTCTCCTGAGGAGGCTGTGCAAGGCTTAGACGTTGACGAAGGATGATAGCCAAAGCAAGCTTGAACGATTCATAATGACCAGGTCCATTTGCGATTGTATCATTGTATGCAGCGTCGGCAAATCCGGTTCCATCCCACATACGCATCATTGAATTGTAACAAGCCAAAGCTTCCGTGGTCTTCCCTTGGTTTATGAAACTCAGACCCTGCCACGCCCACTCATCTGCATAATCAACCCAATTGTCCCACAAAGTTCCATTGTTCGCCTCTGTCATTACCAGCAGTCCAGTTTCATTCCTCAACGTGTACAAGTTTGGGTTATGGGGGATCCCTTTTGGCAGTGAATCGCCTATGATCGGCTCGTGTTTGTAGGAGATTGGTATCCCACTGGAATCTGTTGGTAGCGAAAAGTTCTTGGCATAGACTTTTATCGTGTCTCTAATGGCGTTGCTTACGGTTTCATTGTACTGGCGAAGCGCATAGTACGCAAGGAGGTTATCAGAGCAAATCCAGAAAACTTGTCCTGGAAAATTCAGACTATTGCCACTGTTGCCGTAGACTTCTGAGCATAAGCCTAGGGTTGCGTTGTAGGTATAGTCGAGTAGAAAGCGTGCAGCATTGGCAGCAACCGGAAAAGCAACGTTGGCGCCCTCCGGGACGAGTGCATGCTGAAAATTGCAGATGGATGGAAGTGTCATCGTAGAAAGAAGAATCAGGACTATTCCAAACCCGAACACGTTCATTTCTATCGTCACCGGACGCAGGCGCGCGTCCTTTCCTTACCTGCTTGCTAGAGAAGGGTAGCCGAATTTAATTCCTACATTCTTGACTCCTTGGTCCTGATCTGAAGACAATGAACAGCAATAGCAGATACGAAGGCGGCCGACTAGTCTCCAAACCCAAAAATGGAAATCATTACTATTCTAGACCATTTTCGGGACAAGCAAGCACGCTAGTTGTTCACCAGTGGATTTTTCGGTCCTTAACAAGTGCTAACAATCCTCCTACAATTGGCAGAGAACCTCCTACCACGGCGACTACAAGAGCATAAGGTGAATCTTCGTGCACTAGCACCTTGTATATGATATCGAATACATGATAGGCTCCGTAAGTTCCAAGTGTTGTTAGAGGTGGAAAAAACCCGAAGATGATGCTTGTTGCCGCACCCAGAGCGTTGTATCCCAGCAGGATTAGGACACCTCCAACCATGATTAGCAAACCGCACAGGATGGATGGATCGCCTATAGAGGCGAAAACGGTCTGCAGCACTTGTGGTTCGTACGGCAGATGCGCGCGCTGGCTTTCAACGAGAAGAATCAGCATTATTCCGCTAGATATGCACAGTACACTACTAATGATTGTGAGAAATGGGATTTTGGCCCTTTTTCCCACTCCTAGGAAATCTTTCAAGGGACGCCTTGACGCCACGATCACTGCGACTGCTTCAACCGCAACAAACACCAAATAACAAATCGCCACGTAACTCAATTGCGCCACATGGTTCGGTGACCATACATAGTCCAGCAGTAAAAGACTTATTGACATGATCAAGGCCGCTTTGGCTAGGATCATCGTCCAACTACATTCCCAACGGAGGAATGTTCCCAAGCCAGAACAGAAACCTGTGAGCAACAGGCCTCCAAAAAACAAATATCCCCACGGACTATCCCAAGAAGCAGCCTGCATTATTGCCAAGAAGAACCAAAAGAGCGAAGCAGTCGCACAGAACTCGAGCAGTCCTAGGAAAAACGCTTCTCTTGGCATCTGGGTGCGCATTTTGATCTTGCGTTTTTCCATTTCCGTCCACATTTCAACATCATCGATTGATAGCCGAGCCTCTTTCCCTGCGTCTGTTAGCCCATACAATCCATCCTGCCGAACAGATACGAGTCCTGACAGTTTCTTCAGGTGGTGATCCAAATTTCCACTGCTATCAATGCCCAGCTTTTTCTTAAGCGAGGAGAAGCTGGAAGGCTGCTTTTCGAGGATTTTTAGAATCTCTATTCTAACCGGATGTGATAACGCCTCAAAAAGCTCTGCGGAATCTACCAACGCCATCGCCTTGAGACATCTGTGCAGACAAGACATAAATAATCCTTGTCACGAGCGCCGTTGTCTTGTTCCGGATAGTTGGATGGATTGTGTAGGAGCTAGTCGGGCAGTGAACACGCTGAAGCGAGAAAGAACTTTTATCTTCATAGTCATCTCCTATGCTCTTTCTGAATCAAGAAATACAGAGAGCGCGCGGGCCGATTACATATTTGTTTTAGATTTGCAGTAGGCTACCTTTCACAGGTTGCTGTCTCAGGGGTCTAATGTTTTCAACAGAATGAGATCGAGTTCTCTCGATATGAATCAGGAATTATTTAATTCGTCCGCGCGCGACCGCTTAGGACTGGTGCAACTGTCCAAAGATGGCTTTGCCGAGACTGTGGCTACCGCTTTAGCGAGACGAAACCG
>Ga0315288_10011757_pt1 | contig 11018 bp, 8 predicted proteins | sample YL17G11_20_MG_FD_203454 | JGI IMG/M metagenome (GOLD analysis project Ga0315288, IMG submission 203454) | Sediment microbial communities from Yellowstone Lake, YNP, Wyoming, USA - YL17G11_20 | ecosystem: Environmental > Aquatic > Freshwater > Lake > Sediment | place: USA: Wyoming | collected...
CACAATCTGCAGGCCAATGGGCAATCCATCGTCCGTCCATCCACAGGGGATGGATGCCGCGGGCTGGCCAGTCAGGTTGAAAGGATACGTAAAGGCCAGGTAATTCAAAGGATGAACCTTCTGGCCGGCAATCTCCCTGGGCCAATCGATTCCCACTGGAAAAGGAGGGACAGAAAGGGTGGGCGTGAGGAGCAGATCGTACTTTTCAAAAAAAGCCTGCATTTTCTCCCAGAGAATATGGGATCGATTCGTTGCCCGGATGTAATCTGCGGCACTGGCTTTCAGGCCGATCTCCGTCAACCTTACCAAACCCCGGTCCAATCGGTCTTTCCATTCCTCCAGCCGGTCACCTATAGAGCCTGCACAACCCGCGGCAAAAATAAGTTGAAAAGCATCGTGCATGGGGGGGAAGTCTGGGCTGGCTATCTCTAACTTAGCCCCCAGTTCCGCAAAGGCCTTGACGGCGGATTCAACCGCTGCCTTAACTCGTTCGTCGACCACAGCGTACCCAAGATCTAAACTCCAGGCGATCTTCAGGCCGCGAATCCCTTTCTTAAGCTCTCTTCGGAAAGCAACCCTTCCTCCCGGCAAAGACAGAGGATCTCGATCATCCGGGCCGGCCATCACTTCCATCATCAAGGCCGCATCGGCGACGGTACGGGTCAAAGGACCAAGGTGGGCGAGGCGCCGGTCCAGGGTTTCCCACCCTGGGAGTAAAGGATACAAGGGAATCCTCCCCCGGGAAGGTTTCAACCCAAAGATCCCGCAGAAACTTGCCGGAGCTCTGATGGAACCGCCGCCATCGCTTCCCACCGCCAGAGGGCCCATGCCGGAGGCCACGGCCGCGGCCGCTCCACCGCTGGAACCGGCGGGAGTCATCTCCAGGTTCCAGGGGTTGCGGGTGATTCCCCAGAGCGGGCTGTCCGTCACGGACTTATAGCCAAATTCACAGCTCGTTGTTTTCCCCAGGACAATGGCCCCGGCAGCCTTGAGTCTCTCCACCACAACCTCATCCTGGTCCGGAATGAAATTTTCATGCATCCTGGACCCGAAGGTTGTACGCAGGCCCTTCGTAAAAATTAAATCTTTGATGGATACGGGGACGCCGAAAAGGGGCCCGAGGGATTTCGCGCGGGTGACTTTTCTGTCCGCTGCCCGGGCCTCGGCCATGGCCGACTCCTGCGCCAGGGTGCAATAAGCATTGAGCTTCGGGTTCACTTTTTCGATGCGCGCCAAAATGGCCCCCATCACCTCCGAAGGTTTGACTTTCTTCGAAGAAATCATTCGAGCCAACTGCAAGCCGGATATCTTCCAGAGATCAGCCATGGGAATCCTCCTTATTTTTTACCCGATATCGGTTCGGTCCATCAAAGACTAAAATGGCAAGGTAGGGGCCTCTGACCTTCCCGCCATGAGGAACGCCGGCCGGAACATAAAACGGCTGCCCGGGGCCATAAAATTTAGTCTGGCCCGAGACAGTCAGTTCCACTCCGCCCTGGAGAGGGATCTCCCATTGAGCTTCGTGGGAATGTTCTGCTGCCTCTATATCGCCCTCCGTAGCCAGGAAAACAACTTGATGATTGGGGGCCTGGATAACCCGGCCTCGAGCGTCGGGGGGCGAAAAGTTCGCCGGGAAGTCTACTTCAGGAAGCTTCTCAATAAACTCTGGAAACCGCATGATAACCTCCTTTTTTATCACCCGTTCAGATTTCCCCTCTCAGCGGTCCTGCCTTTTCCCTATTCCTATTTTTGATGAAGTCGTAAAAAGTCCAAATGTATGTTTTTCTGTCATTCCGGCGAAAGCCGGAATCCAGTCTTTTCAAATGGTTATAAATTCACTGGACTCCGGTTTTCACCGGAGTGACGCCTTTTTACGAGATCATCATTTTTGAATGGGCTCAAAATATTCAATGTCGAGGATATTTCCCTGGGGCTTCTCTTTCCACCGGGCCTGCACCCTTCCCCCAATCTTGATCGTTCTCTTGACATTTTCCAGGTCGGCAAGATTTGTCCCCCCGATACAATGTAGGAAGCCCACATCTGCCCCTTCCAGGTCTATTAGGCCGGTTATATAAGGTGGCTCTATCGGCTGGCCCGAAAATTTAAAAGTAATCAGGGCCCAGGTCCGAATGACGCCCCTATCGCTTACCTGAACCCATTCTTTTGTATCGACGAAACACCGGGGGCAAAACATCCTGGCCGGTACCAAAACCCGTTTACATTTTGGGCATCGCGTCCCCATAATTTTCTTCTTCTTAAACTCTTCAAAAAATCTGGTGAAAACGGGACCCATGGCCCACCTATACGGCAAATAGATGACTTGCTCTAAAAATTTCACTTCCGCCTGTTCCATTTTAAATTCCTCCTTTTAGGTGGATGGCTATTGTTAAAACCGAACCGTAGAGGATAAAGTGCGGCATACCCGCAACCAAAAGAAACAAAAACTTACTTGTAGCTTGTAGCTTAAGGTACTCAAAGATTTTTTTTGCTTAATAAAATTTTCAGAAATTGAACGTTGATGATCTCGTAAAAAGTAAATTTTCCCCTCCCCTGGCGGGAGGGGATGAAGGGGAGGGGGATAAATAACTTGCCGAAATTTCTTGATTCTTCACCCTCACCCCACCCCTTTCCCGTCAAGGGAGAGGGGGTATTTTTGACTTTTTACGAGATCATCAACGTTAGTAGTACAGAGGATTGCTCTGCGACCTCTGTGCCCTCAAATGTTCTCTCACCTTACAATATGCTGCTGACGATCATCACTCCATTCAACTGATCCATTCCGCCCATGGCGTGGGCCAGGGCGGTTTTTGCTCCCGGGACCTGGCGTTTATCCGCTCTTCCAGTTACCTGAAGGGCAGCTTCGCCAACCCGGATTAGTCCGGTGGCGCCTATGGGGTTGCTGCATAATACACCTCCCGAAGGATCGCAGGGCAATTCTCCCTTTCTGAGGACCACTCCTTCCTCCACCAGCCGGCAAGCTTCTCCCGGATCGCAGAAGCCAAAGCATTCATAAAAGATTAACTCCTGAAAGGTAAAGGGGTTATAAATTTCAGCCACGTCGATTTCTTGGCGCGGGTCTTGAATACCGGCCATCCGGTACGCCTCTTTAGCGGCGATGATGGCAGATTCCCAGACTACCTTGTCGCTATCCCCGAAAAAGGCCTCATCCCCCGCATAAAAGAGACCCTTTACCCAGGCGGGCTTTTGGGGGAAGCGCTTGGCTTTTTCTTCGGCGGCGAAGATCACCGCGGCGGCGCCGTCAGAAGCGGGACACATGTCTAACAGACGCACCGGGTAGGAGACGACTTTAGCGTTCAGCACGTCATCGATAGTAACCTTCATGCGAATGTGCGCGTATGGATTATCCAGCGCGTTTTCGTGATGGTTTACAGAAATGACGGCTGCTGCCTGCCGCACCCTTTCTTCGGGGATATGATACCGGTAAGCGTACATGTTGGACTGCATGGAGAAGATTCCCGGCGCCCCGGCCAGAAAAGGCCTTTGAAAGTAAGGCTCGGCCACCGTGGCCATTGTTCCCTGCGGGTCGTTTTCCATCATTTTCTCGTGTCCCACAGCCAGGACCACATCGAACAGCCCGGAAGCAACATGATAATAAGCCATCTGGGCGATGGACATTCCCGTAGAACCACAGGTGGCCACCCGGATGGAAGGCTTGCCGAAGGCCCCGAAAGCATCGGATAAATATAGGTAGGGCGCATTGATCCCTTCCATGGGAGCGGGCATGGAGCCGGAAACCACCGCCTCTATGTCCTCCGGGGTAATCTGGGCATCCTCGAAGGCAGCTTTCACCGCCTCATAAACAAGTTCGGGATAGCTGACGTCATCCCGGCGGCCTTGCTTAGTCTGTCCAAACCCAACAATTCCCACTGCCCTAGACATTTTTCTCCTCCTCATTTACCCCGATATATTGTCAAAACCTAACCGCAGAGGCCACAGCGCCGCAGAACCGCAACCAAAAAAATCACCCCATCCCTCCCCTCCCCGAAGCTGTGAAATAATCCCCTAATTCACCCCCACCCTCCCCCTCCCCCATCAAGGGGGAGGATATTTCTTTCTTATTTCAATATGTTTACCCTCTCTCCTGGCGGGAGAGGGTAGGGTGAGGGGGGATATTCCAAATTTCTCACAGCTCCCCCCCTCGAGGGAGGGTGGGGGGGAAATTCCTAACAAAATTTAAAGAAACTGAACATTAGTAGTACAGAGGATTGCTCTGCGAACTCTGTGGTTTCATATGTTTTCCTGTTTTCCATAAAATTTTTGCCATTACCCACCCAGAATCACCACGGAATGGTGCTGGCCGGCCAGGCCATGAGTTGAATGGGCCAAGGCAGTCCTTACCCCAGACACTTGCCTTCCCTGAGCTTTCCCCATGACCTGAAGGGCAGCCTCGGCAACTCGAATTAAACCCCGCGCAACGTAGGGGTTAGCAGCCAAAACCCCACCAGAAGGATTCACGGGTAATTTTCCACCCAAGGAAGTCATCCCTTTATCGATAAACTTCCCACCTTCTCCCTCATCGCAAAAGCCTAACTGCTCATACCAGAGGAGTTCCTGGAACGAATAGGGTTCGCAGACTTCCGCGACATCAATCTCCTCCACAGGCCGGGAAATGCCGGCCATGCCATAGGCCTTTTGGGCCGCCCGTTTCAAAGCTCCATTCAAAAGGTTGCGGTCGCCCAAAAAGTAATCATCCACGGACCAGCCAACTCCGCGAACCCAGGCGGGTGTATCCGTGAGCTTTTTGGCCTTTTCTTCGGACGCCAGGAGAATCGCGCAGGTCGCATCCGATTCCGGGGCGCAATCCAGAGCTTTAATCGGGTAGGCCAACTCTTCTGATTTTAAAACTTGCTCTACAGTTACCCTTTCTTTTTTAAAGGCCAAGGGATTATTACGGGCATGGCCCAGATTTTTGACCACCACCTTGGCCGCCTGTTCCTCGGTAATTCCATACTTCGACATGTATAAATTGGCCTGTAGAGCGGCCGCGGAGAGGTCGTCGATTCCTGCCGGGCGCTGGAAAAAGGGGTCAGCGCTCATGTGGGTAAGAGTGCTCGGTTCAGGGATCTCGGACATTTTGGTAATGGCGTGGACGATCGCCGTGTCAAAATGCCCGCTCATGACTCTTAAGTACCCATAGAGAAACGCAAAGGCGCCGTCTTCTTCCGTTTTGGAGGAATTCTTTAGATATCCGCCTACGGCATCATAATAATAGGCATTGGAACAACTAATTCCCTGCCAATAATCTGATGACGAAGTGATAATCGTTCCGATCTCATCCCGGGAGATCCCGGCCTGGGTTAATAGATTTTTTACCACTTGATAAGCGATTTCACGGATGTTGAGGTTAAATATCTCATCATGGCCCATCTGGGCCACAGCCACAACGGCAACTCTTCTCCCCATCATGACCACCCCCTTTTCGCGTTCATTTTACACCTCCGGAAATTTTTTGCAGCAATTATATTGGTTGGCCGATTGGAAAAGATCTGAACCCATATGCAGCCAGACTGTCGCCTGCCTATTAACAAAAATGGGGCCACCCATGAAAAAAGATTGTAAGGGTAGAGAAGGCCACGGCCTTTATGGCTCTGCTTATTCGATAACAGACTAAATTTTTTATTTCAATAAAAAATTGATGGCTTCGTAAAAAGTCGTCACTCCGGTGAAAACCGGAGTCCAGAGAATTCATAACGATTTGAAAGGACTGGATTGCGGCTTTCGCCGGAATGACAGAAAGGCGTATTTTTAGACTTTTTACGAGATCATCAAAAATTATAATGCCGAAAGATTTCTCCCCGCATGCAATAAGGGATTACCCAAGGTAGATTCCTCCCCTGGTGGGGATTAAGGGAAGGGAGACCATTCCTGATAACCCCCGCCTGCCCCCCTCCCCCATCAAAGGGGGAGGGAGATAAAATGATGCCTGGTTAACGGTCAGATTTGAAGCCTTTAACTTAGAGAGGGTTTCGATCGCAGAAGCAGCCAAAAGTTCCCATCGGACAACAACTGGGCATTTCCTCGAGGCGGGTACACCTTCCACAGAGTTCTCCGGGTTCTTTCACCCCCTGACAGGGGACGATTATCCCGGGGCAAACGAAATCGCATCCCCGGCAGAGACGGCAGGTTTCCGGCCTCACCTCGAAGGGCATGCTTACTTTTCTGCCCATTCCCCGCCCGGCAAACCCGAGCGCCCTTCCGCCCATCTGTTCATAACACATGCGGATGCAGAGTCCGCAGAGGATACATCGCTGGTCCTCCATCGGAAACCGGACCTTGAGGATACCCATGCGGGCGGCAATGTCCTGGGCTATCTTCACATTGGGAGCACTGGCCACCAGTAGCTCGGCCAGCATTTTGCGGGCCTGGATGACCCGGGACGACTGGGTCTGAACGACGATCCCCTCCCTGACTTCGTGGGTGCAGGAAGTATCGATAAAGGTTTTGCCGCCCCCGTTATTGCTGATCTCAACCACACAAACCCGGCAGCCCCCATAGGGAGTGAGACTTTCCATGTAACATACGGTGGGGATGTGGATTCCAAACTGTCGGGCACCTTCCAGAATCGTACTTCCCTCTTCCACGTCGATTGACCGGCCATCGATGGTAATATTCACGGTCTTGCGTTCCATCGGCATCCTCCTTTACTGGACCATCACCGCATTGGCTTTACAGACATCTTTACAGGACCCGCATTTAGAGCACAATTCCAAGAGAATGCGGTGGCTGTGTTTTCTTTCTCCTTCGATCGCCCGGGCCGGGCAAACCTTCTTACACGCCCCGCATCCTGTGCAATCCCCCTGGGAAATCGAATAATGGATGAGAGGAGTGCAGACCGCAGCCGGGCATCTCTTCCGATGGATATGGTCTTCGAATTCAGGACGGAAATATCTCAGCGCGGAGAGGACCGGGTTGGGCGCAGTTTTTCCCAGCCCGCAGAGGGAGGTATCCGCTACTACCTGGGCCAATTCCTCGAGGAGAGACAGGCTTTCTCCATTCCCTCTTCCTTCCGTAAAGCCGTCCAAAATCTCGCCCATCCTTTTTAATCCCTCCCGGCAGGGAAGGCATTTGCCGCAGGATTCCTCCTGCAGGAAGTGGACAAAATATTTGGCAATATCTACCATGCAGGTCCCTTCGTCCATGACAATCATCCCGCCCGAGCCCATCATGGAACCGGCCTGGGTGAGGCTGTCGAAGTCCACGGGGAGGTCAAAGAGGGAGGCCGGTATGCAGCCGCCCGACGGGCCTCCCGTTTGGACCGCCTTGATGGCTTTTCCGTCCTGCGGGCCGCCCCCGATGTCGAAGATAATTTTTTTGAGGGTAATACCCATGGGCACTTCGACCAGGCCGGTGTTCTTTACCTTGCCCACCAGGGAGAATATCTTTGTCCCCTTGCTCTTTTCCGTGCCGATGGAGGAAAACCACTGGCTCCCCTGGCGGATGATCATGGGGACGTTGGCCCAAGTCTCCACATTGTTGAGGTTCGTGGGCTTTCCCCAGAGCCCCTGGACCACGGTGTGGATCTGCTTGCTTCTGGGCTCTCCGACCTTCCCCTCGATCGAAGCAATCAAGGCGGTCGATTCCCCGCAAACGAAGGCTCCTCCCCCTTTGGCCGTCTCCACATCGAAATCGAAACCTGAGCCCAGTATATTCTGGCCCAGCAGACCAGCCCTTCTGGCCTGGCTGATAGCGATTTCCGCGTTCTTGTGGGCCAGCGGATATTCCTGGCGCACATAAATGAAGCCCTGGCTGGCCCCGATGGCATAAGCCCCGATCAGCATCCCTTCGAGGATGGAGTGGGGGTTCCCTTCCAGCAGGCTCCGGTCCATGAAAGCTCCCGGGTCTCCCTCATCACAGTTGCAGATGATATACTTGGGCTCTCCGGGTGCCTGGCGGCAGTTTTCCCATTTCCTCCCTGTCGGATAGCCTGCTCCACCCCTTCCTTTCAAACCGGAGGCCTTGATCTCAACGATGACCTCCTGGGGACTCATCTGAAATAACACCTTGACCAGCGATTGATAGCCCCCTAAGGCGACATAATCTTCCATCCGGGTGGGGTCAATGAGGTCATTGTTGCCCAACAGGAGCCTCGTCTGGGCTCGATAAAAAGGGATGTCCCCGGAGGAGATGATCTTTTTACGGGCCGCCGGGTCTTCGAAGAGGAGGTGCTCGACCTTTTTACCTTTCTGGACCGTTTCTGAAATGATCAACGGGACGTCCTCCACTTTCACCCGCTGGTAAAAGATATTCTGGGGGTAGATCGTTACTAGAGGCCCCCGCTCACAGAAACCCGGGCAGCCTGTGTACTTCAGGGCCACCGTTTCCCCTATGTTTTTCTTCCGCAGTTCTCTCCGGATAGCCTCCTTCACCTTCTGGCAGCCGTAGGCCTGGCATCCAGTCCCTCCGCATACGGAGACGACCGTCTTGTATTTCTTCTGTTTCACGACGATCTGTTTTCTCCAGCTTTCCAAATCGGATACGGATCTTATTTTCCTCATGACCTCACCCCGCCTCTATGATTGGTCAACTTCTCCAGCAGTCTTTTGGCTTTCACCCAATTCATCTCCCCGTAGTATTTTCCATTGACCAGCATCACCGGGCCGATGGCGCAAACTCCCAGGCAATTGACCGCCTCCAGGGAAAATTTTTTGTCCTTTGTCGTCTGCCCCGGTTCGATATTTAACAGTTTGGTCAGCTCCCTCAAAATTTTGGCACTCCCGCGTACATGGCATGCTGTGCCCACGCAGAGGGTGATGGAGTGTTTCCCTTTCGGGGTGAGGGTGAAGGATTTATAAAAAGTGGCTACCCCGTAAATTTCAGTGAGGTCCATCTGTAACCTGGAAGCAACCCTTTTCAGCGGCTCTTCGGGCAGATGATGATATTGACCTTGAATGTCGTGCAGGATGCTGATGAGGGCGGTTCTTTTTTCCTCATATCTGTCGATGATCCGATCTACCGACCTGAAGTTCATATTTACCTCCCAGGTAAGTTTTACTCTATATTCTTAATCAAATGTTATTTTCACTTAATTTTTTCGGCAAAAAAATATTAAGATTAATTTTTAATTAATTTTACCACCTGTCTCTCGGTGGGCTCACGATCCATAAAAGAATTGCCTCCCCTTTGCCCATATTGGCCCATCTTGCTGGGGCTGTCGATCCGATGTAGAGGCTGTCCCCCTGCCTTATTATCTGCTTTTCTCCCTGAATTTCAACCTCTAATTCTCCCTCCAGCACATAGGCAAATTCATCCCCGCGATGACTGAAGAAATGGCCGTTGACCTTTCCACCTTTCTTCAAGGTCAGGAGGCAAGGTTCCATCCGGCGGTCGAGCACGTCAGAGACTAGAAGCTGGAGGCGCACGTCCCGCACTTTGGCATCTTGCAGATGAACATCCTGCCTCTCTCCCGGTTTGATCACCATCTTCTGCCACGGCCCGGCCTGCTCGTCCATCAGAAAGTATACGGGCTGGGTACCCAGCTTTTCGCTCAATTTTAGAAGGGAATCGAGAGAGGGACTGATTAGATCCTTTTCCAGCTGCGAGATAAAGCTCGGCGTCAAGCCTACCTGCTCCGCCAATTCCCTCTGGGTCATTCCTATTTTCTTCCGCAAGTTCCGGATTTTATCACCCAGCTTATGGGGCCTTCGACCTCCGATGGAGGGAAAGACCACCTCCTGGTCCCAAACCTCATACCGTTTCGGAAGGAAGGCGTTCCTGGAAAACCTTCCTTCCAGCTTGATCACCTTGAAAAAGAGTTCACCGTTTTCTTTATCCAGCCCGATGGCCACCTGGGTGATATGCCTTAGGTTAGCCTTGAAGGATTGGGTGTGGGCATCTTTCTCCAGAATCCAGTGGGCTACGGTTTGTAAGTCATAGAGCCGGGGGCAAGAATAGGTAAACAATTTATAAGTGGCATCTTCATCGCCCCAGATATCCTGCATCCCTGTCAGGCTATCGAAAATGTAGCGGACCCCTCCTCCCCCTTCAATTTCAATCCGGTCCATGGCCACGCGAAATTGCGAGAGGTCCTTTGGATTTTCAACCTTCACTACACTCCCGGCAAATTTTTCTCTTTCCTTTTTGTAGAATTGGGTGAAAAGAGGGTCATTGTTACCCTTTCCGGATGTAAAACAATCCAGGACGGTTAAATTCTCCAAATTGGGAAGGCTGCTCAATCGTTTGGTGAGGGTGGAAGGCGAGATATTGAAACTAACATAGACTAACTTATATCCGTTCTTCAGGGTGTGTTCGATGAATCGTTGCAGAAAGATTTCGATATAGGTCCCGGCTTCAACCTCCCAGATGACGTTATCACCGGTTTTGAAAAAACCTAAAAGATGATCTACATAACCAATACCCGAAGAGATTTTGCTTATCATTTTTAATGAAACTATATTGATGGTCTCGTAGAAAGTCGTCACTCCGGTGAAAACCGGAGTCCAGAGAATTTTTAAGTATTTGAAATAACTGGATTCCGGCTTTCGCCGGAATGACAAAAATACGTCTTTTTAGACTTTTTACGAGGTCGTCTATATTGATGGTCTCGTAGAAAGTCGTCACTCCGGTGAAAACCGGAGTCCAGAGATTTGATAATTCCTTGAAATGACTGGATTCCGGCTTTTGCCGGAATGACGGATAAGAGGTTTTTCGGACTTTTTACGAGTTCATCTATACTTATACGAAATAATTTAGTTTTAACAAATTTCCAGGATTATTCATATCTTTTTGGGACTGAGATGTCAATTCTAATTTTAATCGTAAGTCGGCCATCCCGACCAATAAAAAACCGACGGCGTCTTCCGGTCATTCTGAATGGTGACAAACTATACAGAGCGACATAAATAAAGTCGCCTAATTCGTCATTCCCGCGAAGCTTGTCCCAGCGAAAGCGGGGAGCGGGAATCCAGGAAACAGACTGGATTCCGGAGCCTGCCTCGTACTGGATACGGGGTCAAACCCGGAATGACAGGCCATATGATGTTGTTATAAATATGCGCCCG
>Ga0315288_10011758_pt1 | contig 11018 bp, 2 predicted proteins | sample YL17G11_20_MG_FD_203454 | JGI IMG/M metagenome (GOLD analysis project Ga0315288, IMG submission 203454) | Sediment microbial communities from Yellowstone Lake, YNP, Wyoming, USA - YL17G11_20 | ecosystem: Environmental > Aquatic > Freshwater > Lake > Sediment | place: USA: Wyoming | collected...
TAGCGTAAAAGCCAATAATGAACTCACAGATAATATAGCAAGAATACAGGCTGAAATGGTGACGCGAGAACAACCTCGCCAAGATGTTATGTCGCAATTTAAATCGCTGCTCCGACAAAAAGTCGAAAAGGGAGAGATGGCTGAACAGACGGCAGAGGCCATGATAGCGAAATTTACGCCGGCTACCATTGCGTATATCATTAAGCATGGATTGAATATCGAGATAAATAGACGGGAAGCCGGTAGGATAGTAGATTTAGGAATTTCACCAGATGGACGCACCCTTGTGATATCCGAGACGTTCCTTAATAGTCGTTCGAAAGAATTTATTGAGCATGGAGTATTACGTCATGAGGCTTATCACAGGAAATTGCCGGGCAATAATAGTATCGCGGCAGAATTTGCGGTAGAATTTATGGGTGTCTATGACCTCTACAAGCAATATAAGGCCGCAACTCCCGAAGAGAGGGCTGCGATGCCGGCGGATCTACTTGGTATCTTACGCACATATGAGCTTCTCGTTATTGATGAAGCGGACGGCAAAGAGAAGCTGATTATAGAAACAGAGAAAGGCAAGAAATGGGATAATAGGACGTTCAGCAATTATGTTAATGATAACGTGCTTTCTGTAGTGCGGAGTGCGTATGCTGCCAATCCGGCCATTGGAACCTTCGCGGGTATGATTGCGCGACTGATGTCAGATGGTCAGATATTTGAAGAGGGAGCAAAACTATACAAAAAGTTACAAGCTAGTTTAGAAGCGGAGGCCACGAACGCGCAGGCGGAAGGTGTTGTCGAACAAACCTCGAAGCCGACAGGCGACCTTACGGCACAGGCTCAGAGAGAAGAGATGCTGAGGAAGATGGCAATAGAGGCAGCCACAGGACTTCCTACTTCAGCTACTCCTTCTATATCAGGCACATTGGGCGCTACAATGACAGGCACAGTCGTTCCTGAGACTACTGTTATGGCGCCTCGAGGTCAAGCGCTTGACGTAAGGATGCAGGAGATATTTGGCGTAGACCGCATAACGCTGCCGCAAGGGGCCAGACAGGCATTTGAGAGAGAAGGCCAGGCCAGATTAATAGAAGGAGCCAAGAGTGCATATAAAGGAGACGTGCCTGAAGATACTGCACTCACCATGACAGTCGACGGCAAGACGCGCGAATTTAAAGGCCAGAGGATGAACACAACCGATATGCTGAGAGAGATGCTGAAAGATGCTCTACCTTCAGCCACAGAAGACACCATAAACGCTAAGATAAAAGAATTGACAGACCGATATAACGGCAGCCTGCCATATGAGTTTGCTTATGCCATACTTGCCGACGGCAACATGAAGATGAGCAAGAAGACCGCGATCGTCATTGAATCACAGACCGACGGGACACTTAAGGTCGCTAGTTGGAACTGTACTGAGACCGTGTCGCCGCAGGACAAGGTTGTGTCGAGAGGCCACCTGCATCCTGAAGCCGATATCAGCAATACGGACGAAGGCCGCGCTAAATTCATGCCTGATGTCATTGCCGCGGCGGCAAGAGCAAGGATAACTAATAGAGGCATAACAGAAGTAACGGAGAACATACCGATGCTGACCTCGGACGGTAATATCCTGATGACCGAATTGAAGGCTGTCGACGGCAGATTCATATTGACCAATGCCGAGACCGGCGCCATCCTGATAGACAACATCGCTCCTGCCGTAGATGCAGGCGTTGCCGATACGCTTAACCAGCAAAATGTTTCGAAGGCCCTGGATAGATTAGAGCCTTGGGAAGTCGACTCTATACTCTCAACTAGACCTGCAAAGGGTGACGGCTTCATAGAGAAACTGCAAGACCTGGCAGGCGTTGTCAGGGTAAGAGAAATGGCTGAAGGCCTGGTCAAAGAGCTTCGCAATAATAAGAAGCTGACCAGGGAGGCCATTGACGCGCTCGCAGCGCATACCTCTGACCAGGGCAACTTCTTCCGCGAACTCGTCAATATGCTCAAAGAGGCAGGCATCATGCGAGGTGTCTATCCGACACTCACTGACGCCAGAGATTTTGATAATCTCGATATAAAAGGCTTAAGCGACGCGATAAGCAAGTTAGGCTCGGCGGAATCTCCTATCAAATTCTGCGTTGCCGTAAGCGACAAGGCCCAGCAAAAAGCGATAGAGGATAAGCTAGGGACCCAGGCCCAGAGCGTCATATTTGTAGAGGTCGGCGCAAGCACTTGGAAAGAGCTCCTTGCCTCCGGCGAGATATTTGACAAACTGAACATGAGCCTCAAGGCGCATGGCATAGATGTGGACACAAAGAGCCATAACACCATCTCTATCGCCCTGAAAGACAGCCTTGAGAACAGGCAGGCTGTAGAGCAGCACCTCCTGAAGAACCAGGCTAATGCAGCCAACTTCCTGGTCGTCGGAGGAATAGATAGGGAACAGGCCAATCTCACTTATCTTAATCTGTATAATCTCCTGGCAAGCATCGCTACCAAGAACGTCAATATCCTGGCGTTAGGCTGCGACAATATAGGGAATTATCTCGAGAACCTGAGAAGGGCCTTGAGCAGCGTCATGAGATATATAATCATAAAGAAAGAAGACATATCTCGCGACATGAGAGAGTTCATAAATACATTTATGCAGGTCTCTAGCGCGACATAAAATTTATATTTAAACATATTATAAAGGCTTGTCGGATCCATATTGAGCTCATACTTATATTTTCAAAGGATAAAAGTGGAGTATATTTTTTTAACCAGATATTTTAATATTTTAAAAAGTATAAGAGGCAATTATGAAAAAGAAAATTTTACCGTATTCAGCGAAGAGGCTCGCGACAGAATCCGACAAAGAGATACTGCTGCACCAGCCGTCGTTCCTGAAAGACGAGCACATAAACCACATCCTTTCCCAGATAATAAAGAATATCCTGGATGAAATGGGCACCTCCTCTTGCGGCATATGGCTTATGGATAAAGATGGCCATTTCATACCGAGGATAGTTTTTGGTGTGAAGGAGGAGCTCTACGCTATGACGCACAGCAAACGTTTTGAAAGGCTCCTCTCATATGTGGTCAAAAGAAAGAAGCACATAATAATCCACAACCTGATGAATTTTAAAGACGAAAAATTTAAACAAATGATGAAGGCCGAGAAGATGAGGTCACTTGTGGCATATCCTATATTGGTGAACAGGATACCCATAGGGGTCTTGATCGTAGGAGCGCGGAAGAGGGAGCCTGTTTTAAGCAGATATAAGATAAGGATAGGCCATATCATAACTGAGAACGCAGCGCTGGTATTGAAGAATGTATATCTCTATAAGCGATCAGTGGAGGTTGCCCACGCAAGGCGCATAGAGACCGATACGTCATTATCCCTCATGAAGCGGCTCCACTCCATCACGCAATTTACGGGCAACATAAAGACCAACATCATTGCGGTATTGAAGGAAATATATAAATTTTCGTCGGCAGATCTCATTTTAGTAAAACAATATGACAAGAAAAGACAACGTTTCAACCTCGTCACTTTCTTCCCCGAATACAAGATATTGTCCGCGCCCCATAGGGATATAGATGCTGCGCTGGAGAGAGAGGTCATAAGGAGGGGCGCTCCGTTCGCCGTGAACAATATCGATCTTTACGGCGAAGAGGTCCTGAATAAATGCCTCGACTCAAACTACAAGAGCTGTCTCGCCTTTCCGATATTTGATGACGGGAATATAATAGGGATGGCCTGCGTATACTGGCAGGCGCCGCGTCTTTTGAGCGAACTCGAATTTGCGCCCATAGAAATAACATGTTCGCTATTGGCGGTATTTCTGAGCCATTCGGAACTGGTGAATAAATTGAAGCAGAGTTCTTTAAATGTCATTAAGACTCTCGCCATGCTTACCGAGGCAAAGGATAAATACACAGAGGGCCACTCAAGAAAAGTGATGGAATACTCCTTGATAGTGTGTAAGAGGATGCGCCTGCCGGCAGCCAAGATAACGATCATTAAAGAGGCGGCCCTATTACATGATCTGGGCAAGATCGCGGTCGACAATAGCATACTCCACAAAAAAGGCGCCCTGAGCGAAGAGGAATGGGCCCAGATAAAAAAACATCCCGTCGTCGGAGCGGAGATAATCTCCAGGACGGATTTTGACCCGGAGATGGTGGCCATAGTAAGGCATCACCACGAAAGGTTCGGAGGCGGCGGCTATCCGGATCCCGAGCTAAAGAATTACGACATACCGTTAGGCGCCCGTATAATAGCCATCGCTGACGCGTATGATGCGATGACATCAGACAGGCCGTATAGAAAGGCGATGGAAAAGGAAGAGGTTATAAAGCAACTGCACAGCTGTTCCGGCACGCAGTTCGACCCTCAGATAGTCCCCATCTTCATAGAGGCAATCTGCAATAACTAACCGCGCGTTTTACGTTTTTGTCCTGCCGATCAGAACACCGGCTTACGTGATAGACGGATAATTTTTATCCAATCTCTTCGCGAGAACTAATGTTACGGGGATCAGCACTATTATGATGGGAATTGTTATGAAGGGAAAGGCCTTTGCCTTTTTATATCTTATCTTTCTTTCAAGGTATGAGTACCATAGATTGAGGCCCTTGAACCTGTCATAGTTATATGTAGTTACAATTATAGGGGGGTGTCCGGGTTTTGTAGCTCCGAAATCATCGCTTGAATAAACGCCGTCTGTGCCGAACAATTTATTTTTAAGCATGATCGGTATTCCTTTTATGTCGGAGGGTGCTCTAATGAATGGCGATTCTGTTGCTCCGCGCCACTGCATTTTTACATGCACGTATTCGGTATGCGACACCAAAACGCTGGCGAGGTTTAACAAAAAAGAAAACACAAAAAGAAAAGCTATGATACAATAAATAAGTTTTTTCCTCTTCTCCAGGAGGTAGCCTATGGGGAGGACGAAGAAGGGCACTAGTATCAAGAAATATCGCGGTCCCCACGATTCGAACTGGGAAGCCCTCGTTAAAGAGAGGGTGATGATATATATCGAAGACATGCCGAGGGTCACGAAGAAGAGGACCTTCTCTTTTTTGTAATATTGACGCAGCGCAAATAGTGAAGCGAGGAGTATGGGATTATAAATAAAGAAGCCTTTATCGAGCGAGAATAAGTGGCGGAATATCTTATATACTAACACCATGACGGAGTTTCCTACCCTGAAGCCTGTCGCCTCTCTGCCGTAGCCGGTTTCAAAGATGCTCCCGAAACGTATGAAATTGAACCACGCCAGCAAGGCCGCAAAAACAGCCACGATAGAAAAGAATGTTACGACGAACTTCTTGTCCTTATTTTTTATTCCGGTATATAGAGCGTATATGGCCAGGACAGGTATTACTATAAAACTCATGGCCTTAGTGAACATGAGCAGCCCTACGAATAAGGCCGCTATTGCTATATCAAGCATCCTTTTCGTCTCCGAAGTCTTGAATATGTAATAGACTGCTCCCAGAAGCTCAAGGGCCAGGAGCGGTTCGCTGAAAGTGGCATCCGCATAATGCCAGGCCATAGTGCAAAGGCCGAAAAACATAGAGAGTATAAATGATATGCTGAAAGAGAACCTCATCCTTCTTGCCAGCTTAGCCAGGAAGACGCAGGCTAAGGCAGTCGGGAAGCAGTTCATTGAAGATATGGCGAACTTTTCGAAGAAGAGCCTGCTTAGCGCAAGGTCAGGCCCGGCGATCTGGTAAAAAAGCCTGCCTAATAGTATGAACGGGATCATATATATGGCTGTGAATAGCCCGTATTTGCTGTATATCTTACCGTCCTTAGCGCGGAAGTATATGAATATCTGATCTTCGGTGTCGGCGTCGCCTACGGTAATATAGCCTTTTTCACCGCCGACCGTTATATAGAGCCTGCCTTTCTCCATGATGCTTTTTGCGGTCTTTAAGGAAGGCACGGTGTCCGGTATATCGAAATAACCGTTCATCGTGGTCAGGTAGATGAGCGAAGAGATGAAAAATATTGATATGTAAAAATATTTTCTCATTTTCAGCCGGCTGTTATAGAACTGATTTTTATCGTAGGGTCACTGACCTTATTATCGAAATAATGATAAGAGATAATCACATAAATAAATATATCACAAAAACAGTAAAAGGAGAAATAAATTTAGATTTGTGAAACTAAATTAATCATAGGTCGTAAGCCAACTGTTTTAATCGAAAATCTTAAGGCGCTCGAACTGCAGAATGGAACGGTTACAAGTAATTGGAATGATAGGCATGTCTCTCACCAGAAGGGACACAATATAAACCGGAGATACATAATTATTTCAAAATATTGAATAGTAGAGTAGAATGTTAAGCGAACAAGAACTCATAAAGCATTATAAATTGTAACTTATTTAAAATCAATTAGTTAAGTATTGGTTAATATACAAAAAAGTGTGATTTTGTGTATTGACAACATCTCAATATATGATATAATTAATATGTAAATAGTAAAAAAAGTTAGAGTAAGACTTGGCAGAATGAGAGGCATCAGTAGCATTTTTATATTTAAGGATTATATAGTAATTAGTATATAATAAGAGGGTAATATCCTGATGAAAGCTTGGCAAACTAAAACAGAGCGTGGAGAGTCTTTAGAAAAAGACGAACCCGGATTTAAATCCACGCGAGAAGAGCTTGGCTCAAAGTCCCTCATTATGGACTGGCAGAGTCCACGGAACAAGAAGTGGATCCGGACAATAGCTCTTTTCGTGGTAGTCTGTTTTATACATCAGGATATAGTTTGGGCACAAGGCGGAACTCCCATTTGGTCTAAAGGACAGAATGGGAGTTTTTCTGTAAAGCCTCCCATCAACGTAAACGGCAATATCTCCATCCCCAAAGACGTCGCTGTGACCAAGGAAGTATATACCACATCAGGCGATAAGACCATAATTAACATACAAGATGCCCACGCGTCCTTAAGCGCCCAGGAATCCATCGTCTCCATATTAGATTCATTAGTGACTAATTATGATCTAAAGCTGGTAGCCATTGAGGGCTCAAGCGGATATATAGACACATCGCTACTCAGGACATTCCCGGATGAAGGCATAAGGAATAAGACAGCCCAGTATCTCATGAAGAAGGGTAAGATGTCTGCTGGCGAGTTCTTCTCCATCACCTCCAGTAAGCCCATAGCGCTATACGGCATAGAAGACAAGCCGCTATACCTGGAGAACGTGGAGCAGTTCCGCAAGATATACGATATAAACCAGTCTGTGGGCAAGGACATAGAGAAGCTCTCCGCCGCATTAAAGAATCTGCAAGATAAGATATATTCCAACGAATTGAAAGAACTCGAGAAAAATTCAGTCTTACATAAAGACGGCAAGATAGCCTTCAGCGAAAGATGGGGCCTAATCAACGATCTGGCAGCCAAGGCCGGGCTGGATTATAAGAAATACGAAAACCTCGCAAAGCTGGTCGAATCCTTGAAATTGGAGAAGGACATAAACTTTGAAACAGCCAACAAAGAAAGGGATGCCCTGATAGATGTCTTGAGTAAGAAGCTCTCAAAGCCTGACCTGGAACAATTGGTCTTAAAGTCGCTTTCATTCAAGACAAGCAAGATGTCCCAGGGCGAATATTACGTCTTCCTGCAAGAGCTTGCCCAGAAGATGAACATAGAGCCGGAGCCCTATAAAAATTTAATCACATATACAGACTACATCACCCTATACGAATCGATAGACCTCCTCGCTATATTTGACGAAGTAAAAGAATTTGAGGACCAGATAAAAGAAAGGATGTTCACGAGCGATGACCAGAGGAAGCTTAATAATATCTCTAAGTGCGTTGGATCCCTGAAAGATCTCTTTGAGCTGAAGCTCGGGAACGGCGATTTCGAGTATCTGGCCAAGAACATAGACACATGCAACGCCGAGAGCCTGGCGGGTTTCATAAGGGACGCCTCGCTAAAATACGGCGTCACTATAGATGGTGGTTATGATCTTGGGAACATATTCTCCAACATGCAGGTGGCATTGGATTTCTACAAGACTGCAGAGAAGAGAAACTCCGTGATGCTCGCCAATACGGTAAAGAAAATGAGCGATGAAGGCCAGAGCGTCGCAGCACTGATAACAGGCGGTTACCACACGAAAGGGCTGACAGAGATCTTAAAACAGAAAGAGACGTCCTACGTAGTCATACTGCCTAAATTCGACGCCGCAAAAGCCGAAAGGCCATACGTCGCCATACTGACCAATAAAAAAGACGCTTACGACAATCAGCTTGAGAGCGGCAAATACCAGTTGATCACGAACTCTTACCTCGGCCAGAGCATATCTGACCCGAAGAAAGTAGAGGCGTTCATAAAAGAGGTGGTCATAGCCAGCCTTGGCCAGGCAGCCCTGGAGAAGAAGGATATACAGAGCGTGAAGAAACTCTGGGTGCAGAGTTACAGGAACGCTTACGAAGAGCTGAAGAAAAAAGGCATCGTAAATGAAAACGCTAACGGTAATAATGCGAGCAGGTCCGTCAGCGGAACGAATAACGGGAACAACAATTTAGGGGACGGTAATCTGGCAACGACATCGAACCAGCCTCTCGGCTATACGCCTGAAGCTTTCGAAAAATTGGTCGCAGATATAGGCGCGGTCAGGGTGACGGATAGCATGGGGATAGTGAGGCTGGGCGCTGATGAATATTATATCGTCGAAAGACATGACGATGGTTCGATAGGAGCTAAACAAGTGCCGTCTGAAGAAGAAAACAGGCCCGAACGTAACCGCATCAGAACGCTGTATGAACAAAGGGCTACGAGGGAAGCCCCGGCAAGAGCCGAAGTCTCAATAGAGACTTTGAGGACCATGACCCAGGGGCTATTGGTCGATTCAATAGTAATCGACATGAAAAAGAGGATGGAACAGCCGGCAGGCGCCAGGGCGACTTTTGATGAAAATTTTGATCTTGTTGCGAACAGGAAGACAGCATACAGACAACTTGTAGCAGGTAATAATGTAGAGGCGGTAGCTGCGATAAAAGAGGCGGTCAGACAAGAACTGGGAAAAGTGCCTGCAAAGCCTGCAGCAACCGATGAGTTTGAAGCAAGACGGCTTGATGTTATTGCGAAAATAGTAGGTTTTGAGAAAGACCCGACAGCCGGCGAACTTGCAAGAAGATTAAGGGATGACTTCAGAAGAGATTGGGACGACGCTAGGATATTGCAAAGATATGAAGAAATAGCCAGAGAGTATGAGGCACAAGCCAATGCGGGAAGATATGTTGACAAAGCGACCGGAAGAGTCAAATTGCCGCACGAGCTTACCCTGGCAGAAAGAGAACACCTATTTGTTAACATAACCAGTCCGTTTTGTTGGGCGATGGATAGGGTTGCCAGAGGCCTGAAGTTAGCCCTCTCTCCGGATGAAGAAACAAATGCTTTTAACGCCCTGGTTATTGTCGAAGCGTTTAAGCCGGAATTTGCAGCGAGAGCTGGACGTGTAAGAGAGGCTGCAGCAATGCAGCTAGCGAAGGCCGCAGAGTTTCCTCCGGCTCTCAGAGTAAAAGAATTGCAGCCAACCCCTGTTTCACAAGTTTCCGGCGCCAGGCTCGCTGACTGGGTTGAATTTGACGCCGCATTCATTATGCATAAACGGCCTACTGAAAAAGTCTTGGCATTAACACAACCTCTATACGCCAGGCTTGGAATCACCACCACCATATCCTTTATAAGAGACGGAAAAGAAGTGAAATTTGACTTAAGCAAGATGGACGCGGACAGGACTAAATCAACTCCGTTCCTCGTAGTCTCTGCCATGATTGCATTAGGGATAGCCAAAGGGTTTGGGGATAGATTCTATGATGAAGAGCCCAATCCTTTTACTATAAGGATCAGTTTGCAGGGTGGGACAGAGTTTGAAAGAAGAGAAGCGCTGAAGCAACTGAGAGAACTTTTAACAAACGCAAGGGTTGTGAGAGGCGAGTCTGCCGCGCCTATTAAAATGACCTATTCCTCAAAAGATGTAGATGGCGAAGAACTGACGGCCCAAGAGGAAAGAAAGGCATTGGAAGGGGTTGTCGATGATATTATAAACGCGGAGATGCCTACGACCGAAACTGAATTTGAAGGGAAGCTCGCAGATATCATAGATCCTTGCACGAGGCTGGAAGAAGAGATAATTGAGAGAGGAAGGACTGAGCCGGCGCTTTCCGGGCTCGCAACCTTTGTCCAAGATATTAGGGAGAGGCGAAAAGGTTTGTCGGCCAACCGAAGAGACATGTTGCAGAACCCCGCTTACGGGCTTCATGCAATGAGCGGCAAGCTCCTAATGCCGCTTAACGCAAAATGGGACTTGGCCAGGGCCAGGGTTTCTGATTATAGATTGCGGCTTGAAAATATTTTCAGGGCATTTGTTGCCGGGCAAGCCAATTTTGACGAATCTGTCAGGCAGGCCCTTTTATTATCAGCGTTACAATCCTTTGTAGTCGGCGTGGTGCTTCCCGAAGGAGGCATTGAAAATCTAGCTGCGGCTATAGAGACGCATGAAAGGGTGTCGGATGAAGTCGCGCTGTTCAGACAGTTGGGCGAACTTTTCGACGAAGTGAGAGGCGCTGATCCTGAGGACAGGAACTTTAATTTTACAGGTGGCGTAGAAGGGTTAATCGCCGCGTATTCTCTTGACCCGGCTGCACCACTCGGCGGAGATGCCTACACGGGACGGATCGACGCCATGGCTTTATTGTGCGAAACGCCGCAAAGGATCGAGAGGATATTGGCGCACGCGACCGTAGCGGAATTGCAGACGATGATACACTTCGCCGGACAGCATCAAGTCAATGTTCTTTTGGACGGTGAGACACCGACGGCTGAACAGCTGGAAGAAGCAATTGCGGAAGGAGTATATCTTAGAGAGAGGCGCATAGATCCGGCCGGGGTTTCGATCATTTCATTTGGCAGGGGAATATTAGGACCGCCCACAGGACCAAGCCTTGGCGCCAGTGTTGTCGGGACGTTGCTATTGGGTAATCTCATTGACCAGGTGGCTAATCAT
>Ga0315288_10011759_pt1 | contig 11017 bp, 8 predicted proteins | sample YL17G11_20_MG_FD_203454 | JGI IMG/M metagenome (GOLD analysis project Ga0315288, IMG submission 203454) | Sediment microbial communities from Yellowstone Lake, YNP, Wyoming, USA - YL17G11_20 | ecosystem: Environmental > Aquatic > Freshwater > Lake > Sediment | place: USA: Wyoming | collected...
ACCGCTTGTCGGGCGCCAACTCCGGTAAGCCGGACAAGGAGTCGCCGATTCAGCGCCCCTTCGACTACCAGGCCGTCTGGGGTGACCTCGTAGCCCGCGGGTGGAACACCTCAGGTGCGGCGACGATCAGCTTCACGCCGGGGGCCGGAGACTCCGGGATGTTGGCCCCGAGCATCCAGTTCATCACGCTCTATGAGGCGCCTTTCTACGAGACCGAGAAGACGAAGATGGAGCTCGCCGGCCTGTTTGGCGATGACCCCGGCGCCTCGAAACGCAAGGTGACGATCGCCGATACGCCCGTGGAAGTGAAAGAGTGGGCGGCTGACAAAGTCACCTGCGACATCCCCAACTTCGGTGAAGGTTCTGTAGGCGATGTGGTCGTGTCGGTCAACGACCACAAGAGCAACAAGGTGCCACTCACCGAGTGGAACATCAAGTTCACCTACACGCACCACTCCTGGGGCTCCCTGACGGACACGTTCCACGTCAATGCGCACATCCGGGCTGATATCCACAAGTGGCGCGATGCGCCCCATCAGACGCCCAACACGCCCAGTGCCGTCCTCTTCAAAGGTATGGCGGATATGGACGGAGACTGGACGTCCGAGGGCCAGGGCTACGACCACAACGATCCGGACAACGGCGGCCTCACGTGGAGCGGCGAGGGGCAGCTCTCCGGCGAGGACCCACACAACCCAGACAACGGCACCACCGTCACGGGATGGGTGGACGTGAAGCAGATGCTCGTGGAGATCTGCCCCTGGGGTTTCGGAGGGCTGAGCAAGACAGTCACCATCCACGCCTCCGACGGCACCGAGTCGACCTATACGGAGCCGGCCATGTTGAACTCCATCCCCGTCTGCGACGAGTATCTGCAGGGGCAGCTCTACATCCAGATCCCGTTGAACAGTGGCTTCGGGATCGACGCCGGCTCGAAGTCCGCTACTCAGTTGCCAACCGGCGACCCCCTGCCGGACGGTCAGTCGGCCACCCTGGAGTGGGAGTCGGCCGAAGCCAGCTTCACGCCGGACACGACCGTCCACGCGAGCGGGACGATGCCGGGGCTCGGATCGCCGTGGCTGAGGCCCATCGACTGACCGGCAGAGCCACGCGGGGAGGGGGCCGACACCACCGTTCATCGGGGCGCCGACGGCCGCGCGTGGGGAGGGCGCGTCAGTTCCGCACACGGGCCCCGGCCGAGTAGCGGGCTACCCGGTCCTCCCCCCTGAGAGCGCGACGAGCGCAACGAGCAGAAGAGCTGCCGCGAGCGCGAGCAGCATGTCCTTGGCGCGGACGTGTGACATCTCTGGGTGTTCCATGCCGGCTGCCTCCACTCGGTGGGTGGATCGTCGGTGCGAGTGCGTGTCACCCCGGCCCGAGGACCGGGTCTAAGCTCAAGGGTAGGACAGGCCCCTCCGTCGACCTCGACACCACCACGTGTCCCAACTCGGACACCAACAGCGCAGGATGAATGCACGGGCATCATATAGGGCGTTCGGGCAACCGCACTATGATGACCCCGTGCCGGTATAGACGCCTGACACCCCGGCCGGGTTGCGTTCCGCGGAGGGGGAATTCGCGCCAGTGACCAATGGTGGGGTGCTGTTGCACACTAACCGTGGGAGCCGTGAGCATGGGCACGTATGTGATGGTCATCAACGACAGCCCTTTCCAGTCCGAGCGCGCCTTCAACGCGCTGCGCCTGGCGGGGGTCATGCAGGAGAAGCACCCGGACATCCGTCTCCGCCTGTTCTTCCTCTCAGACGGTGTGTTCTCCGTCTTGCCGCACCAGACGAAACCGGAGGAGAGCCCCGACATTGAGGGCCGGCTCCGGACGTTGATCGACCACGGCGTCGAGGTGCGGGCGTGTATCATCTGCATGAAAGACCGTGGGCTATACGGGCGGCCCGTCATCGACGGCGTTGAGATCGGCAACCTCTACGACCTCGCCGACTGGGTCGCAGAGGCGGACAAGGTGCTGACGTTCTGATCCAGCGGCGCCGGCCGGCGCGGAGGGTCCCTAGACGCGCCTTCCGAATACCGTCCTGACTCGGTGGGCCGCCGGGCGGAGTGGACGAAGGATGATACGCGAACTCAGAGTCCGAGGCTTCAAGAGCCTATACGACGAGACGGTCGCGTTGGGCAACCTGACCTTTGTTGTCGGTCGGAATGGGTCCGGGAAGAGCAACTTCGCGGACGTCTTCGCGTTTCTGGCCGAGGCCATGGTCACTCCCCTGCTTGCCGTCTTCAACGCGAGAGGCGGCATCGAGGTCGTGCGCCACAGGAAGGCGCCTAGAGGGCACCCAGCCAACCTGCGGATCAGCGTGGAACTGGGGAACCTGTCTGGGTCTGCGACGGCCACCTACTCATTCGAGGTCGCGGCGGAGAAGGACTATGGGTTCGTTGTCAAGGAGGAGCATTGCGAGGTCTCGCAACCTGGCGGGGGCGGGGAATTGTTCCACCGGGAGGGGGTGAAGTTCACATCCTCGGCGACCGGGCTGGTGCCCGCCCTCGATCCCGCGTCCCTGGCGCTCCCGCTTGTGGGGGGAGACTCACGCTTCGCGCCCGTGCGGGACGCACTTGCGGGCATGCGCGTCTACTCCCTCGAGCCGTCGAAGCTCCGCGACACGCAGAAGCCGGACGTCGGCACAAGCCTCCATCGCGATGGGGGCAACGCGACGAGCGTGTTGGACGAGATCAAGAGAAGCAGTCCCACTGACATGCAGAGGGTCTGCGACATCCTTGGCACGGTCGTCCCGCAGACCACCGCCGTCCGTGCGCGGAAGCTCGGCAAGGAACTGACACTGCAGTTCGACCAGTCGTGGGGCGAGAGCGCTCCGGTGCGCTTCGATGCCTTCAGCATGTCCGACGGTACATTGCGGATCGTGGGGCTGCTGGCTGCTGTCTACCAACGTCAGACACCGTCCCTGTTGCTCATCGAGGAGCCTGAGGCAACCATCCATCCAGGAGCGCTCGGCTCGGTGCTGGACCTGATACGCCACGCAAGTCGGCGGACTCAGGTGATCGTGACAACCCACAGCCCCGACGTGCTGGACGCCGAATGGATCCACGACGAGCACCTGCGGATCGCGTGGTGGGAGAATGGGGTCACCCGCGTCACAGAGCTTGCCGAGCCCTCGAAAGAGGCACTCCGCCGGCACCTCATGGGAGCCGGCGACCTGTTCCGCGCGAACGCCCTTGACCCCAGGACGGATGGCGCGGATGCCGGGCCGAACGCTCAGTTGCGACTGGTCGAGGATGCGCCATGACCGTGAAGCCGGTGGTCGAGGGACACGGTGATGTGGCAGCCGTCCCGGCGTTGCTCCGGCGGCTGGGGAAGACTCTGATGGAGGGCAGGTCCAGCACGGAGTGGCCCGTCGTCTCCAAGCCCATCCGCCAGCCGAGGAACAGGCTTGTGCGCTCCGACGGCTTGGAGAGGGCGGTCGAGTTGGCCTTACGGTTCAAGCCCGACGCGGTGATCGTCATCATCGACTCCGATGATGACTGCCCTGCCGAGCTGGGACCCGAGCTGGAACAGGTCGCTCGGCGCGCAGCCGGAGGCGTGCCATGCAGAGTCGTCTTGGCGCACCGAGAGTATGAGGCGTGGCTTCTCGGCGCTGCCGAGTCCCTCCGCGGGCGTGCGGGGATACGGGCGGATGCGCCCGCCCATCCTGAGCCGGACGCGCCACGGGACGCGAAGGGCGAGATCGAGGACAGAATGCCGGGGGGCTACAGCTACCACGAGACGCTTGACCAGGTGAGGATGACGAGCCTGTTCGACATGGGAGCCACCCATAGACGCTGCCGATCATTCCGGCACCTGGTGGCGGCCTTCGGTACGTTGCTGGTGGACTGCGGCCTGCTCAGCGACGTCGCAGTCCCCCGCGATTGGGCGTTGTGACTAGAGTGTGCCAACTCCGACCCTGAGGGGAAGTCATGCGACAAGCGCCACGTCTTCTCGGTGCATTCGTGATCGCCCTCGGCGGTCTCACCGCGTTGGGTCCCGCCGCGGCGGCGGACGTCGGTCTCGACACGACCGTGACGGTCGCGTCTGTCGAGCCGAGCCCGAGCTACAACGCGCGGCCGCTCACCATCGAAGTCCGCGCACGGGTCGACGATCCTCTGCACTACAACATCCTCATCGCCAACGAGACCAAGGCCTCGCCGACGCACTGGGAGCTGTTCACCATGCCGGGCAGCGGGTTCCTGACCGCCTACCTGCCCGGCTACGAGCCCGACCACATCCGCTCCGAGTGCCCCGTGGCGGACGGGCAATGGCACGACCTCGCGCTCGGCCTGGAGAGCAACCGCGGACGGCTGTACGTCAATGGGCAGATCGTCGCCGATACGCCGATGGCGCCCAAGGGAGAGCTGGTCACAGCCGCAGCGCCCCTCTTCATCGGGTCCCTCGTCGAGCGCAGCATCTCCTGCGACGCCGTCATCGCCTGGATGCGCATCTCAAACGCGGCTCGGCCTGCCGCGCCCTTGGGGGAGGAGCCCCCTACGGCGGACGCGGATACTGTGGGACTATGGCAGTTCGCGGAGCGCGACGCGAGCGGGCTCTACGCCGACCTGTCCGCCGCGGGGCGCCCGGCGAGACCTGTCCCCGCCCAGGCATTCGACCGGATCGACATCACGAAGCTCACCGCCGAACAGGCGGGCGAGATGCAGCGGCAGCAGTTCCCGCCGACCGGGGAGTCCATCGCCACGAAGCCCCCGGCGATCGACCTCGCGGAGAGCAGACGTTCCTACCAGGAGGCCTTCGACGCCCTGACGCTCGCCTGTCTCGCCGGCAAGCGCGAGCCGCGCGACGGTCTCCTCGCCGACTGGGAGGAGCAGCGCTATCGTCTCGGCCGGCAGCTGTCCGGTGAGGAGCCCCTGCCGCCCGGCGCTGCCGAGAGTGCCTATGACCGCGAGGCACTGGTGTACCCCGAGGACGGCGATGCCCTCGGCGTCATCCTCCGCCGAACGCGAGCGCTGCTGCGCCGACTCGAGGCGATGCCGAGCGCACCGGACCTCAAGCGAGCAAGCGAGGACCTGTCCGCTCTCGAGGGGGCCGCCCGGGCGATACCGGCGGCAGACGCCGAGCCCCGCCGCGCCTACTTCCTCCTGGCCTCAGCGCTGCTCCGCGAGGTCGCCTTCTCGAACCCGCTGCTGGACTTCGACCGCATCCTGTTCGTCGCGCACGGGAACTACCTCGGCTCCCGGCTGACCGGGTCGGCAGTCACGATGGACGTCTGGGGCCAGCACTTCGCGACCCAGTACTTCGGCTTCAACAGCATCCCCGGCGGTGGGCTGTTCGTCCTGGAGGACTACAAGAGCGACCCGCGCGTCACTGACCTCCTGGCGGGCTCCGTCGTCGAGAACGGCCGCCTGGCGGGGCGCAAGCTCGAGCCCGGCGCGTACCTCTCGCCGGACCTGTCCTACGACGGCAATGACATTGTCTTCGCCTACACGGAGAACAAGGAGCACCGCTGGATCTGGTCGCCGCAGACGACGTGGAACCTCTGGCGCGTCCGATCGGACGGCACCGGTCTCCGCCAGCTTACCGACTCGCCCTACGATGACTTCGACCCCGTGTGGCTCCCGAGCGGCCGGGTCGCCTTCATCTCCGAGCGGCGCGGCGGCTACATCCGCTGCTTCCTCGGCCTGCACGTGCCTTCGTATGTCCTCCACTCGATGAAGCCCGATGGGTCGGACGTCTACCCGCTAAGCTACTTCGAGACGAGCGAGTGGCACCCGAGCGTGGACAACGACGGGATGATCGTCTACACGCGCTGGGACTACACCGACCGGGAGAACTGCCTCGGCTCGAACCTATGGCTCTGCTACCCCGACGGCCGCGACCCCCGCGGGCCTCACGGGAACTACCCGTACCCATGGCACACCTTCGCGGACAACACCTTGCCGGACGTGCGGTTCAGTCGTCCGTATGTGGAGATGAGCATCCGCGCCGTGCCGGACTCGCATCTGTACATCATGACCGCGGCGCCGCACCACGGCGAGGCCTACGGCGCCCTCGCGATGCTCGACCTCCGCGAGCCGGACGACGGCTGCATGTCGCAGATCAAGAAGATCACGCCCTACGTCCCCTTCCCCGAGACCCAGGTCCAAGGCCGGAGCCAGTACCCCTATGGCACGCCGTGGCCGCTGAGCGAGGACTTCTACCTCTGCAACTGGTGGGAGAACCTCTACCTGCTCGACCGCTTCGGCAACCAGGTGCTGCTGCTGGAGAACCCCCTCGTCTTCGGTGGGAAGCTCAACCCGGACATGCGGCTGATCGATCCGATCCCCATGAAGCCACGCCCGATGCCGCCCGTGATCCCGAGCCAGACCAACCAGGGCGAGGACGCGGTCCCGGGGAAGCCGCCCGCGACCATCTCGGTGATGAACGTCTACGATACGGACGAGCCGCTGCCTCCGGGCGAGAGGATCCGCTGGCTTCGGGTGACGCAGAACATCCTGAAGACCAACCCCTGGATGGGCGTCCCGATGATCGGCTACCAGAATGAGAGCACGCCGCGCGTCCCCCTCGGCATCGTGCCCGTGGAGGAGGATGGCAGCGTCTACTTCGAGGCGCCCATCGAGCGCGAGCTGATCTTCCAGACGCTGGACGAGCACTACCGGGCGATCCACTCCATGCGCGCCGTCGCCTACGTGCACCCGGGCGAGCAGCTCACGTGCATGGGTTGCCACGAGCCGCGCCAGTCGTCGCCGAAGGTGTCCGACACGCCGCTCGCGCTGCAGCGCGAGCCTTCGCGCCTTGAGCCGGAGGTCGGGCCGATTGAGCCGATCAGCTACTACCGCACCGTGAAGCCCGTGTTCGAGCGTGCGTGCATGGCTTGCCACCAGCAGACGGGCGCCGAACCGCAGAACTGGGACTATGCCGCGCTGGAGCCCTACGTGTTCTACTTCGCCGGCGGGATGTCCGGGGAGACCGTGAAGCCGATCCACGGCGGCTCCCGGACGATCCCCGGCCGCTTCGGCGCTCGCTACTGCCGCATGGGGAACGCGCTGTTCGACAACACGCACCGCGACAAGGTCACCGACGAGGACCGCCACCGCATCGTCCTCTGGCTCGACTCGAACTCCCTCCGCCTCACCGCCTACGAGAACGAGGAGGCGCAGATGCGGGGCGAGCTCGTGTGGCCGAGCCTGGACGTGGACCCCAGCAACCCGCAGGGGCTGGAACGAGGGGGATAGATGCAGGGCAGGATGACGGCTCAGCGCTCTTGCGATACGTTCCCTGAGAAGGGGCCGGACCTGTGAACGGCGCAAGGTAACGTGGAGAGGAAGTGGCGCGCGATGTCACGGGTAACGATGGAACTACCTCCTGGAGCCTGCTCCGCACTCCGGCTGGACCCGGAGGAGTTCGTACGCGAGATGCGCCTGGCGGCGGCAGTGAAGTGGTACGAACAGGAGAGGATCTCACAGTCGAAGGCGGCGGAGATCGCGGGTGTCACGCGCAGTGAGTTCCTGGACGCGCTCGGTCGGTACGGCGTCTCCCCCTTCCAGTACACCGCCGAGGAGATCATAGGCGAGGTGCAGGGTGCCTGAACGATGGGTCGTGAACGCCTCGCCTCTGATCTCACTCGGGCGGATCGGGTGCGAGTCCTGGCTCACGGAGCTCGCCGACGAAGTTGTGATACCGGAGGACGTCGCTTCCGAGGTGGCGGCCGGGCCCGATGACCAAGCGCGGCGCGCTGTGTGCGCAGGCATGATCCCCGTCGTAGCGGCCCCTCCCCCTACTCCCGAGCTGTCCGCCTGGGACTTAGGGAAGGGAGAGACGTCGGTACTGTCATACACACTCGCGAACCCGGGCTGGACGGCGATCCTCGATGACGGCGCCGCTCGCCGATGCGGTCGGAGCCTGGGCCTAAGGGTCAAGGGCTGTTTGGCCATTGTCATACTGGCGCGTCAGCACGGGCTGACTGACTCGGCCGCACAGGTGCTGAGCGCCCTTCGCGCGCAGGGGTTCCGTCTCAAGGACCAAGTGATCGCGCAAGCCCTTCGTGCTACGGTCGGCGAGGACTGGCCGACCGGATGATCTCAGGGGTGGGCCCCTCTCACCGATCCCCGAACCATCCGTTCACCACCCACCACGCTCCCGTGCCGGCGGGTCTCCGGACCCGCCACCACAGGCCTTCGCCGGCGGCGTGCTCACCCGAAGATGACCTGGATGTTCGGCTTGGCCTGTTGGCGGAGGAGGGAGCGCGCGTTGGTGTTGGGCTTGCGTGGGCAGAAGAACCCGTCGCGTGCTTCCCAGAGGACCCAGATCCGCTTCACGCGCACCTGGTCGTAGTTCACGACGATGTAGTTCTCGCCCTTGACCTGGTAGGACTGGTTGATGGTCAGCCCCGAACCCTTGCAGATCTTGACCTCCCAGAGCTCGCCGAAGCGCGCCAGGTCGGCGGAGGCATCGCCGCTGAAGAACGTCCGCGTATGCTGGATGATCGACCGCTCGATCTGCTCGGAGAGGTCGCGCGCCATCACCCCCGCGCTCGGCGGCCGGAAGCCATACTGCGTGAACAGCGGCAGGATCTGCTCATAGAGGTTGGCCAGCCGCACGAAGGCGCTCTTGACGGCCAGCACAATGCCCTCGATCTCATGCTCGCCCAGAGGCCGCTTGGGCTGGAACTCCCGTTCGGCCGCATCCTCGGTCACCGGCCGCCGTACAGCAGGTTTGCCCATCCGTACACCCCCATCGACGTCAGACGTACGCACAACGCTCTCGCCCGCCCGCCGGATCAGACCGAAAGAGGAGACCGCGTGCCGCCGAGGAAGCAGTGAGATGGTTGGACATCACACGCTGGGGGCAGGTGACGCACATGGCTGCGATCTCCGCGAAGGTGGCCGAGCGCCTGAGGAACGGCCTCAAGGAGTTCCAGGGGGTCCTGGAGACGGCTCGGCAGCGGGACATCAACGAGGCAGACACCGTCACCATCATCAAGGACATGCTCGCGGAGGTCTGGGGCTTCGACAAGTACACGGAGCTGACGTCCGAGCACGCGATCCGCGGGACGTACTGTGACCTGGCCATCCATATCGAGGGGCAGCCCGTACTGCTGATCGAGGTCAAGGCCATCGGCGTGGGCCTGAAGGACCAGCACACGAAGCAAGCGGTGGACTACGCCTCGAACAAGGGCATCGAGTGGGTGGCGCTGACGAACGGCAGCCGCTGGCATCTATACCGCGTCCAGTTCACGAAGCCGATCAACGCGGAGCTGGTGGTGGAGTTCGACCTGCTCTCCCTCAACCCACGTGACCCTTCGGCGCTGGACACGTTGTACGTCCTGTCCCGCGAGGGGATGCAGAAGTCCGCGCTGGAGCAGTACCTCACGCAGCGTCAGGCCACCGACCGCTTCCTGATCGCCGCCGTCGTGCTGACCGATCCGGTCCTACAGGTGATCCGTCGCGAGCTTCGCCGCGCCAACACGGGCGTGCTCGTCGAGGCCGACGAGATCCGCGCGGTCCTTACGAGCGAGGTGCTGAAGCGCGAGGTCGTAGACGGCGACAAGGCGGCCGAAGCCACTCGCCGCATCGCCCGAGCCGGCTCCACCGCCCTCCGCGCCCGCCGCAAGCCCGAGGAGGTCGCGCCGGACGAGCCCGGTACCGCCGCGCCCGGGCCCGCTTCGTCGGTGGACGCGGGAGCTTAGCCGGTGGGCCCCCTCGCTGACGCGTGACCGTGTGGCCGTGGGAGCGGGGCGGGGCGTATGGCCGGGGACGGCAGGCTCAGGGGCCCGCCAGGGGTCTCGAGCGGCCGCGGGCCCAGGGCAGACTATACTCAGCTTCGTGGTCCGACACGGTCCCGGACCCAACCTGGGGGCACGCAATGCTCGTCAAGCTGGACATCGGGAACTTCAGGTGCTTCGAGAGTCACTCAGTGCCCCTGAAGCCGACGACGATCGTCGTCGGTCCCAACAACGCCGGCAAGTCGACGATCGTTGAAGCATTGCGCCTGACCTCCCTTGTGGCGAGCAAGTGCGCCCGTCTCACCTTCGTTTCCCCGCCGGAATGGCTCGACCTCCCGAAGAGATCCCGGGGCGTCAGGCCATCGCTCCATGGACTGCACGTGAACTGGGACACCATGTTCCACGCCTACGCGGACCCACCGGCGGTCATTGCCGCTCATCTCGACAGCGGGGTGGTACTCAGGACCTACCTCGGACAGCGCGACGGCATCCACGCTCTGGTAGAGGCACCCAACGGCCGGCCGGCCAAGACGCGAGGCGAGGTAGAGAGGCTGGGCCTCCCGTCGATCCGGACGCTGCCGCAGGTTGGGCCGCTCTCGCGCGAGGAACGCGTCCTTAAGCCTGTCTACGTGAGGAGCGCGTGGGATTCGTACCTGGCACCGATCCACTTCCGCAACCAGCTCAACCTGAGGTACGACCTCTTCCCATCTTTCAAGGACCTAGCCGAAAGCACATGGCCCGGACTGCAGGTTAGGGATCTCCAAGGGCAAGGAGAGGGCTGGGACACCCCGCTGGGGCTGATCGTCAGGGACCGTGGCTTCGCGGCCGAAGTGGGCCTGATGGGACACGGGCTTCAGGTGTGGCTGCAGGTCATGTGGTTCCTGGCGCAGACCGAAAGGCAGTCGACAGTGATCCTGGACGAGCCAGACGTCTACCTGCACGCGGACCTGCAGCGCAAGCTGATCTCCTTGCTTCTGGACCGCTACAAGCAGATCATCATCGCGACGCATTCCGTGGAGATCATATCGGCGGTGGAGCCGGATGATGTTGTCGTGGTGGACCGGTCCCAACTTGCCTCGCGTTTCCTCACCTCAGTGCCCGAGCTCCAGCGGGTTATCGACGGACTTGGAGCGGTACACAACCTCCAACTCACACGTATGCTCGGATCACGCCGCCTGCTCCTGGTTGAAGGTGACGACGTCGCACTCCTCCGGCATTGGCATCGCACGCTTCATCCGGACGGCGAGATGGCGCTGGATGCGATCCCCCAGTTCGTCATTGGCGGGTGGGGGGGGTGGACGCGGGGTCTCGGGGTGGCGGCATTT
>Ga0315288_10011761_pt1 | contig 11016 bp, 5 predicted proteins | sample YL17G11_20_MG_FD_203454 | JGI IMG/M metagenome (GOLD analysis project Ga0315288, IMG submission 203454) | Sediment microbial communities from Yellowstone Lake, YNP, Wyoming, USA - YL17G11_20 | ecosystem: Environmental > Aquatic > Freshwater > Lake > Sediment | place: USA: Wyoming | collected...
GATTCGACGCACAGGGGTATTCCTCCCTGTAATCGTCCCGCCAGCCTCCCCTTGCCGCTGGTCAGCCCGGTTGGTTTGGCTGCGAACGGCGGGCACCGCTGTCCTCAAGCAATGTTCGCCAGCGTGCCCTCAGTAAGTGATTGTCCCTTTCCCTTCGAAGGTCTGCGTATAGACAGCGTATCTTCCATCACCTTCTGAAGTGACCCCTTCAACCGTGATGCGTAGCACAGCCGATGCTGTCGCCCCGGTAAACCGCCCGCTGATCCCTATCCAATCGACCGTCGCCGTCCCGTCCGGATTGTAGGCCAGGGACCATTCCAGGATGTCCTTGGAGGCGGTGATGACTTCCCCCGTTCCGGTATTCTCTCCTGTCAGGACATTGAAGCGGCCCTCGCCTTCGCTGACAAAGCGGCCCCAGTGAGTCGCCTCACCGATCTCCTCGCGAATAGTCCAATGAATAAAGGGAAAGTCATAACCGAGCGAAGCCCAATCGGCCACGACCACTTGGTGGGCCCGTTCGGCAAATGGTTTGGTGACCTGCTTCTTGGTTCCTGCTGCAGTCGCCACCTGCCAAAGGGCGCAAACGGCAAGGCCCGTGATGAACAGCCAACCCAATCGTTTCAGGTGACCGGTGATGGCGCCGATTTCAACGGCCCTCAGGTCTTTGGCTTTTGTTGCATTCATGATCTTTGCCTTTCTTTTGGTTACATGTTTCTCGGAAACCTGAGTCCGCGACTGCCTCACGTCAGCAGATAGCTCGCGACCTTGCTTCCACCCCTTCCAACGAGAAAAAGGGCGAAAGGTTACAGGATTTTCGCGGGTCATCCTCGGCTCCTGCCGAGCCCTGTGTTTCGTAACGATTGGGGACCTGTGAAGAAAGGGACCGACCCTCAAGGTTCCCTAACAAGTGGAAACCTTCGGTCTGGCAGCCGTACGGCTTTTCCCTCAGGGCTCCGCACGAGCCTCGTGAACTGAATACGGCTCAGCGCTTCGTGAGCTTGCCTTGTTCGATAGCGGTAATCTGCGTGAACGAAGGCGCGCGCCAGAAGTGAGCGGTTCCTTGCAGGTTGACGCCCACGAGGGTGTTGCCATCGGGCGAGAACGTGGTGAACTGGAAGTAGGTTCCTTGCCCTTCGAGCGTGGCGACTTCCTGGAGGGTGGTCATGTCCCACAGCTTGACCGCTTCCTTGAGGTCGCTGCCCGTGGCCAGTCTCCGCCCATCCGGGGAGAAGGCCACCGAGTGAACGCCGGTCAAGTGCCCGCGCAGATCGGCCACCTCACGCCTCGTGGCAAGCTCGAACAGTCTCGCCGAACCGTCCGAGCTTCCGATGGCCAGCAGCCTCCCGTCGGGTGAAAAGGCCAGACCATCGAGCCACCCAAAGCGGCCGGTCAGGCCCGGCGCCTTTTTGCCCGTAGCCAGATCCCATAAATTCACCATGTACGCGTCGCCAATGGCCGCCAGACGGCCGTCCGCAGAAGCCTCGAACACCGGCCAGAAAACCCAGCTCTGGGGGTCGAGGCGGCAGACCGTTTTCTCTCGCCACGACGGCACGTCCCAAACCTTGACGGTTCGGTCGGTCGCGACGGAAACCAGCAGCCTGCCTTCGGAGCAGAATTGGAGATTCTTGATCGCAGCCGCATGTCCCATGAAGTTGGTCAGCTCACGCTGGGCGGCCCGATCCCAAACGGCCAACCTACCCGTGGTAGTGCCCGCCACCAAGCGGTTGCCATCGGGGGAAATGGCCAGGCTGAAGTTGTTCGTGCCGAGATCGGTAAAGGTGGCCGTCTCCTGCGCGGTGGCCGCGTCCCAGAGTGAGATGGAGCCGTCCAGGTTCAACGTGTTGAAGGTTCGGCCGTCCGGCGAAAACACCAGCCACCGGATCGGGGGAGGCAGGGTGAGCGCCCAGGTATCCTTGGGCTTCGCCCGGGGGTCCCAGAAACAAATCGAACCATCCTTGCCGCCGCTCGCCAGGCTCAGGCCATCGGGAGAGAAGGCGAGGGCCCAAACCTCACTCGAGTGTCCCCGAAGCGTGGCGCTGCATCGCCGACGGTCCAGGTCCCACAGCCGAATGGTTTGGTCGGCGCTCGCGGAGGCCAGCGTTCTTCCATCGGGGGCCAAAGCGAGGGCTATGACCCAGGCGGCATGGCCGAGAAACAGGCCGGCGCTGCGCCCTGTGGCCACCTCCCAAAGCCGGATCGTGGAGTCGGAGTATCCAGAAGCGGAAGCGACGAACTGGCTGTCCGCCGAGAAGGCCAGCGCGGTGATGCCTTCGCCCTCCGGGTGCGCCCGGAAACTCGCCCGTTCAGTATTGGAGACGACCGCGATCAACCGGATGCGCCCGTCGGTTTCCCCGATGGCCAAAGTGCCGCCATCCGGCGAAAAGGCCACCACCCCTTTGTGCTCCCCGCTGTCCGGGGAGACCGTGAAACTGGCGATGACCTTCTGGCTCGCCAGATTCCAGACTCGCACGGTCCGGTCAAAGGCATCGGTGGCCAGGGTCTTTCCGTCGGGTGAGAACGCCAACGACAGGGCCCCAGCTTGCGGCAGTTCGCCCACCCGCTGTCGGGTCGTCACGTCCCGCAACTCCACAATCGGAGTGCCATTCGTGGCGTAACTGCCCGCAGCGAGCAGGTTGCCGTCCGGAGAAACGGCCAGGGCTCGGTGGTTATGCGCCTCCTTTGACCAGTGTGCGATCTCCTGTCTGGTCGCCAGATCCCAGAGCATGATGTTGCCTGGCTGGTCGCGAACCGCGAGGAGTCGCCCGTCTCCGGCAAAGGCCAGGGCACCGATGGTGTTCGAATGCTGGCAAAGGGTAAACAAGGCATCGCTCTGGCACCGTGGCCACAGGTAACGCCACTCCCAGCCGCGCAGATCGATTTCGGATTTCGGGTCTCGAGTGGGGTGGTACTTTCCCAGCAAGGCGCGGGCGCGGCCCAGATTGTTCATGGCCAGGGCGTGGTGCGCCAGGTTCATGTCCGCAACATACGCGGTTCTCAGTGCGGTCAACTCGGCTAGCTTCGCTCGGCGCAACTGCCCGAGGACGCCGACGAAACCGCCGATGATTACCACGACGAGCGCGGCGATCAGGCTCGCCAGCGCCGGATTCCGCCGGCACCAGCGCCAAGCCTTGGCCAACCGGCCCACGGGTCGCGCCAGCACCGGTTTGCCTTCGAGAAACCGATCCAACTCCTCCGCCAGCATCTGAGCCGTCGCGTAACGTTTACCGGGTTCCTTCTCCAGACACTTCAAACAGACCGTTTCCACATCGGCCGGCACGCTGGGATTGAGCACGCGCGGCGACACCGGTTCCACGTTCAGCATCTGTTGCACGGTTTCCGCCATGCCTTCGCCCACAAACGGCGGACGGCCGGTCAGCGCATGATACAGGATCGCGCCCAGCGCATAAACGTCAGTGCGCCGACTCACGGTGCCGCGCTTACCGGTCGCTTGTTCCGGCGGCATGTAGTTCGGCGAACCCAGCACCTGGCCCGTCACCGTCAACTCCGAGTCGCCCTCCAGCCGCTTGGCCAGACCAAAGTCCGTGATGCGCGGCTGGTCGTTCGCGTCGATCAGCACGTTGGCGGGCTTGAGGTCGCGATGGAGAATGCCGTGCTCGTGAGCGTAATGGATCGCTTCAGCCATGGTCTTCACGTAGCCGGCCGCGCGCCGAGCCGGCAACGGACTGCCACGAATCAGTGCCGACAGACTCTGTCCCTCCACGTAGTCCATCCCGATGAAATGCTGGCCCTCGCAGAAACCCACTTCGTGGATGGCGACGATGTTGGGATGCTGCAGCGCGGCCGTGGCCACCGCCTCGGCGCGGAAACGCTTCACTGACTCCGGGGGCGCGTGCGGCCCGAACAGAAGCATCTTGAGGGCGACCATCCGATCCAGGCTTTTCTGGCGGGCCCTGTAAACCACGCCCATACCGCCGTGGCCAATCTCCTGCAGGAGCTCGTAGTCGCCAAATGAGCGGGAAAGTGACGAGTGACGAGTGGCGGGTGACGAGTCCTCAACGGCAGGTTCGGCCGGAAGGCGGGACTGCGCACCTTCGTCAAAGCCCAGTCGGTAGAGGCACCGGGGACAGAATCCTTTCGGGGCGTCGGACGGGAGCTCCGCGCCGCAGCTCGGACATGTGCCGGTATCTGACATCACTTGCTCTCCATTCCCTACAACGGGAACCTATGGCAATGGTTACACGCTCGTGTGTTCACCGGCTGACCACGCCAAAGAGGTAACGCATCTCCTCCTCGATCTCGTCGGGGCGCGCCACCGTGTGGGCAATCTCCTCGCGCAGCAGCTCGCGATACCGCTGCCGCAGCCGGTGGACGGTCACTTTCACCGCCGTTTCGCTCATGCCCAGCCGGGCCCCCAGTTGGGCGTAGGTCTCAGTCGGGCGCTCCCCCAGCAGGCCGCCCTGGAGTTGATCGAACACCGCCTCTCTGCCGGAAGCCACCGCCTCGCGCCGCAGCCGGTCCAGCACGCGGTCCAGCAGCTCAAGGGCCCAGCGGCGCTCGTAGAGACTCTCGGCGTTCGCTTCAACGCGTGCCTCCAGACGGTAGCGCTCCTCCGCCAGCTCCAGGTCCAACAGGCGTTCAGGACCCCTGCCCCCGCGCTTGGCTGTGCGTGCCTTCTCCCATTCGTCCGCGAGGAAGTGCTTGAGACAGGCCAGAAGGAACGAGCGGAACCTCCCTTTCTCCGGCCCCACGCCGCTCAGAAAGTCCTTGCGCAAAAGGTGAGCGAAGAAGGCCTGCGTCAGATCCTGGGCGTCTTCGACGCTGTGGCCGCGGCGCCGGACGTAAACGTAGAGCGGATACCAGTAGGCGCGGCAGAGCTTCTCCAGCGCCTCGCCGGCCTTTGGCGCGTCCGCCTGTCCGGCCGCCAGCACCGCGCTCCAGTGCGTCGTGGTGAAGTCCCACCGCGCACCCGCGGACAACCCGACGCGTGCTTCCTCGGCCATGCCCGGTCTTGTAGCCCCAAACCTGCCCGAACGGAAGCCGAAACAATGCTAAAGCACCACCTCGGTGCCAACCCCTTCGTCGGTAAAAATCTCGAGTAGCACCGCGTGCGGCACGCGGCCATCGACGAACGACACCTTGTCCACGCCCGACCGGATGGCGGCGACGGCGCTGTCCACTTTCGGAATCATCCCCTGGTCCACTACCCCGGCCTGCTTGAGCGCGTCCACCTCGCGAATCTGCAGGTGAGCAATGACGCTGGCCGGGTCCTTCGGATCGCGCAGGAGACCCGGGACATCGCTCATGAACACGAGCCGCTTCGCCTTGAGCGCGATCGCGGCGCGGGCGGCGGCAACATCCGCGTTGCAGTTATAGACCTGGCCATCCTCGCCGCGGGCGGTGGGACTGATGACCGGCGTGATGCCCTTCTCGATGCACTTCAGCAGCGGCGCGGTCTTCACGCCGACCACCTCGCCCACGTAACCGAGGTCAAGCTCCTCGCCCGCCGGTCCTTTCATGCGGAGTTTTCGGCAGGTGAAGATGTCCGTGCCAGCGAAGCCTTTCGCCACGCCGCCCAACGAGTTGATCGTGGTGACCACTTCCGGGTTGATCTGGCGCGACAGGACTTCGTCCACGACCCGGACCGTGGCTTCGTCGGTCACGCGCTGGCCCTGGACGAACTGCGGCTGCAGCCCGGCCTTCTCCATGGCGCGGGTGATAGCCTTGCCGCCGCCGTGCACGACCACCGGGTCGATCTCGACGGCTTCGAGGAACACGATGTCGCGGGCGACGCCGTTGCGAACGGCGGGATCGGGCGAGTCCATGAAACTGCCGCCGTATTTGATGACGAAGGTGGCGCCGCTGAATTTCTGGATGTAAGGCAACGCCTCGTGCAGCGTCGCGGCCTTGGCAATCAGGTCTTGCATGGCGCAGTGGTAGCAGGAGTCGGCTCCGGGCGAAAGCCTGCTGATTGATCGTCAAGGCGTATTCCGTAGGCGTTCTTTGCCTCGCCGGCTCGCCGGATACTCTTTCGGATACTCTTTCGGCTTGTTGCAGGAATGGGAGACCGATATGTTCCGTCGCGATCACCTTGAGCCAAAGTGGGGATTGAAATGATGGAAACGCCCCGATCGAAGACCGACGGTTTAGGGATGCTGAGCCGTTGTCGTCCGCTCGCACTCGACCGGACTTCGGGCGGAATCCAAGCCGGAAACGGAAACGGGTCAGTTCTTGATAATGATAGATGAAGGGGTGCGTTCCAGCCTGAGCAGGTCCGCCATTGCCTGCGTCGCTGCGGGTGTGTTAGCGTGCCGCCAGTTCTGGCTATGACACGCATCCGCTTCCTTCTCTCCTGGTTCGCCCTGGCGAGCCTCACTCCACTCGGCGCCGTCGATTCGACCGCGGTCAAACAGCTCTTCGTCGATCCGCCGCGCGAATACTCCACCGCGCCGCTCTGGGTCTGGAACGACCGGCTCACCGAAGACGAGATTCGCGGCACGCTCCGCGAACTCGCCAGCCAGAAGGTCCGACAGGTCTTTGTCCACCCGCGGCCCGGCCTGATGACGCCGTACCTGGGCCCGGAGTGGTTCCGGCTCTGGAAGGTCGCGCTCGACGAAGCGGAGAAGCTCGACCTGAACGTCTGGATCTACGACGAGAACTCCTACCCGTCCGGCTTCGCCGGCGGCTGGGTGCCGGAGCTGATGCCGGAGTCGCGCGGGCTGGGGCTTTCGTTGAGGGTGGAGAAGGCGCCGCCGAAGTGGAGCACGGACCACGTGGCGGTCTTCCGCCTGGAGGGCAACCGGGCCGAGGATGTCACCGCCAAGCTCAAGGCCGGCACGATGCTCGCGGAAGGAGATTACCTCGTGGCCGCGGTGCAACGTGCCGGCAACTCGCCCTGGCATGGCAACCGGTGCTACGTGAATCTCCTCACGGTCGGGGTCACCGAGAAGTTCCTCGACGTGACGCTCGGCGCTTACGAACGCGAGATTGGCTCCGCCTTCGGCAAGCGCGTGCCGGGCGTGTTCACCGACGAACCGAACATCCGCCCCGCGGGCGGCCTGCCGTGGTGTCCCGACCTCCCCCAGCAGTTCCAGAAACGGTGGGACTACGGCCTGGTGGAGAGCCTGCAGAGCCTGAGCCACGAGGTCGGCGATTGGCGGCGCGTGCGCCACAACTACTACTCGACCCTCAACACCCTGTTCATCGAGCGCTGGGCCAAGCCGTTCTATGACCGGTGCGACAAGCTGGGCCTGGAATTCACCGGCCACTACTGGGATCACGAATGGCCCCATTGCGTGGGCGTGCCGGACAACATGGCCATGGCGGCCTGGCAGCACCGGCCCGGCATCGACACCCTGATGAACCAATACGCCGAGAACACCCACGCGCAGTTCGGCAACGTCCGCTTCTGCCGCGAAATCTCCAGTGTCGCCAACCAACTCGGCCGCAAACGGACCCTCGTCGAGGTGTATGGCGCCGGCGGCTGGGACCTGCGGTTCGAGGACATGAAACGGATCGGCGACTGGCTCCAGGTGCTGGGCATCAACACGCTCGACGAGCACCTCAGCTACATCACGCTCCGCGGCGCCCGCAAACGCGACCATCCCCAGAGCTTCTCCTACCATGAGCCGTGGTGGGATTCGTATCACGTCGTGGCGGGCTACCTCACGCGTCTCTCCTGCGCCCTCTCGCAAGGCGAACAGATCAATCGCACGCTCGTCCTCGAGCCTACCACCACGGCCTGGATGTACCAGGGCAACGACGCGAAGCTCAACGAGCTCGGCGACGCGTTCTTCAAGCTGCTCATGGCCCTCGAGTCCGGCCAGATCGAATATGACCTGGGTTGCGAAAACGTCCTCGCCCGACAAGGCGCGATCGAGGGGAAGGAGCTTCGGGTTGGCCAACGCCGCTACACGGTCCTCGTCCTGCCTCCGCTCACGGAGAACCTGGATGGCCCCACGGCCAAACTGGTGGAAGACCTGCTCAAGGCGGGCGGCACCGTGGTTTGCCTCGGCGACCCGCCCTTGCGCGTGGACGGCGCCTTCTCCACGCGCCTCAAGAACCTCGAAAGCCAGCCCGGCTGGGTGAAGCTCACAGGCACGACCGAGGAAGCCGTGGCCGATCTGGCGAGCCGCCTGCCGTCGGCGGGTTTGGCCATCGAACGCGAGGCGGAGGACCACGGCATTCTCTTCCACCACCGCCGCGAGATCGCCGACGGCGAGATCCTGTTCCTTGTGAACACCAGCCTCGATTCGCCTTCAGCAGGCAGGATTCGCTCCGACCTGAAGGGCGTCGAGCAATGGAATCCCTACACCGGTCAGGCCGAGCCGTATCCGTTCGAGAAGGCCGACCAGGGCGTGCGGGCCGACTTCCGGCTCCCGCCGTCGGGCAGCTTGTTGCTGTTCCTGAACCGCCAGCCTGCCGAGCCGCCCAAGCCGTCGGGGCGCGATGCCGGAGCGGGCATCGTGCTGGCAGGGCCGATGGAAGTGCAGCGCCTTGAGCCCAACGTTCTCACGCTCGATTACGTGGACGCCGCCGCCGGCGGCGAGACGCGGTCGAATCTCTACTTCTACGCCGCCAATCAGTTCGTGTGGCAGAAAAACGGCACGGACCGCAATCCGTGGGACAGCGCGGTGCAGTTCAAGGACGAACTCATCACGAGGACGTTCGCCCCCACCAGCGGCTTCACCGCCAGCTACCGGTTCACCGTTGAAGGACCGGTGCCCACCAACCTCACGCTCGTGATCGAACGCCCGGACCTTTACACGATCACGCTCAACGGCCAGCCCGTGACGGCCGCGGCCGGTCAATGGTGGCTCGACCGCGCCTTCGGCCGCATTCCCATCGCTGCCGCGGCGCGAACCGGGGAGAACCTCGTCACGATCCATGCCCAGCCGTTCACGATCTACCACGAACTCGAACCCGCCTATGTGTTGGGCGACTTCAGCCTCAAGGCGGCGGCGAAGGGTTGGGTGATCACGCCAGACCAACCGCTCCGGCTCGTGACCCAGGAGCCGCGCACCACGCATGGTATCCAGCCCGATGGCACGATGTGGCTCAGCGGCGGCGTCGGTTACGGCAAGGATGCCCAGGGCCGGACCATCCTGGATCGCGCCCCGTTCGTCGTGTTCGACCTGGGCCAGACCGCCGACGTGGCCGCCATCCGCGTCTGGAACTACAACGAGAGTGACGTGCGGGACTTGACCGGCCGGGGCGCGGCGCGCATTCGTATCACCGCTGCCACCGGGGCCAAGCCGGGCGAGTTCGACCAGGACCTTGGCACGTTCGAACTCAAGCGGGCGCCGGGCCGCCCTGCCGACGCCGACGTGCTGGCGGTCAACGGCCGGTTCCTCCGTTTTGTGCGCCTCGAGATCCTCGCCAACCACAACGGCGTGTCCTACCCCGTGTCGGGCGAGCCGGTGGACAATGGCTTTGTCGGCCTCGGCGAAGTGCAGTTCTTCCGCGCGCTGCGGTTCTCCGGCTTCGACGCGAAGCTCGGCACGGTCCGGATTCAATCCGCGTCGAGCGGGTTGGCGATCCATAATCGCGGCCCCGCGCACCTCCTGGACGGCAGCGGCTTGAGCTCGACGACCCGGTCCGGCTGGAACGAACAAGGCCATCCGTTCTACGCGCATGGCGTGGCCTACCGACGCCAGTTCCCGGCTGACAAGCTCGATGGCCGTTACTTCGTGGCCGTGCCGAGTTGGTACGGCAGCGTGGCGAAGGTGAACGTGAACGGCAAGCTGGCGGGCACGCTCGTTTCGCCGCCGTGGGAATGTGAAGTGACCCGGCAACTGGCCCCCGGCAACAACACGATCGAAGTCGTCGTGATCGGCACGCTCAAGAACACCCTCGGGCCGCATCACGGCAACCATGCCCTCGGGAGCGCCTGGCCGGGCATCTTCCAGAACGGTCCGAAGGACGGCCCGCCGCCCGGTGCCGAGTACTCCACCGTCGGCTACGGCCTGTTCGAACCGTTTGAGCTTCGGCAGGTGCCGACGCCCTAGCGCTGCTGAGTCAGTCGGCGGATGACCTCAATGGAAACTACGCTTCTCAGGCGTACTTCTTCTGGCTTTGGCCGGGACCGGCGACCACCAATGGCGGAAGTGGCGTTTCGCTTCAGGAGAATTACTACTACGGCGTGTCCACCTACCCGTGCTCAACCCAGATGAGCAAGAGCCCTTACACCTTCAAGGACATCGACCATTACCAAGCGGATCCCCATTCAGGTGTGCCCCGCAGTCCGGTCTATAAGCCCTATCCCAATCCCGTGAGTCCACCCTCTTCGCGAGATCCTGAGGATCCGCAGGGGCCGTACGTGATGACGGAATTATGGTGTGTCACGTTGTGGGAGGCGCGGGCGAACCTCATCGCGAAGCACGGCTTTAGCGTGGGCAACAACCTCATCCTTCGCCTGGTCACGGATGGCATGAAGCTCGGGCCGAAGGATCCCAACTTCCTGCAGGCGCGGGACGCGATCCTGCTGGCGGACCGGGTCTATTCCGGAGGGGCGAACTTGAAGGCGCTCTGGTCGGCCTTTGCGAAGCGGGGCATGGGCTCGAGCGCGACCTGTCCGTCGAGTCTTTGGCAGTACTTCGAAGAAGGCTACCGGCCGGTCGAGGCGTTTGACCTGCCACCAGAAGGCACCCAAGCATGGGTTTATCCGTCCAGCGGCGGACTCAGCGGGGGAGTCTATTCATCCCCCGCTGTGGGGCCGGACGGGACGATTTACTTCGGCACCAGTTTCACCGACAAGAAGCTCTACGCGGTGAATCCGGATGGAACCTTCAAGTGGAGCCACCCGGGACTCGCGAGTTTCTATTGCTCTCCGGCACTCGGGTCGGACGGCACGATCTATGTCGGGAATTACGACTCGCTGCTTTATGCGCTCAATCCCGATGGCAGTTGCCGATGGACTTATGACACCAGTGGCGAGATCTTCTCCTCACCCGCCGTGGGACCGGACGGCACGATCTATTTTGGAGCCGTGGACAGCCGGGTCTATGCCCTCTATCCAAATGGGGGACTGAAATGGAGCCGCCTGACCGGAAACACGGT
>Ga0315288_10011762_pt1 | contig 11015 bp, 9 predicted proteins | sample YL17G11_20_MG_FD_203454 | JGI IMG/M metagenome (GOLD analysis project Ga0315288, IMG submission 203454) | Sediment microbial communities from Yellowstone Lake, YNP, Wyoming, USA - YL17G11_20 | ecosystem: Environmental > Aquatic > Freshwater > Lake > Sediment | place: USA: Wyoming | collected...
CTTCGCCCAGCCCCACGCCGGCGGTCAGCGTGTCATCCACCCGCAGGATGTGATCCCCGGCCCGGAGGCCGGCTCTGACAGCAGGGCTGTCGGGCAGAGGCGCGACGATCACCACCTGGAAGCGTTTCGGCTCGGCCAGATCCGCTCCGCAGACCGGGCAGACAAGGCCCTTCAGTTGGTCTGCCAGACCTGGCGGGAGGTCCACCTCGCGCAGGCCGATTTCCGCTCCGATGCCTCCGAAGTGCCCCTCGTTCTCCTCCTGAAAAGACTTCAACTCGTCCGGGGTCATGAACCGGCTATAGCGGTCCTCATAGGGCGCCGCTCTCAGCACCGAGAGCATGCCGCGCACCGCGCCGTAGGTAAGCTCCTGCTCGTTCTCGACGGGGGTGACATACTGGCGCCGCAGGTGAGACAACACTTCCTGGAATGTCTCCAGCGGCCGCACGCTCACATCGTCTACGCCAGCCGCTGCCGTTCCGCCGGCGCCAAGCCCCAGCAGTCCGTTGAGAAGCCCGGTCCCGGCAGCAATGCCGTCGGCGCCGCCGGTCGCCCCGAACTCCTTGCCGGCCACGAAACAACTGACCATCAGGGTGATGACCAGCAGGGCGACCACAAGCTGATAGCGCATCCTCATCGGTTACTACCTCGCGTCACCGCTCAGTGCGCCGCCTCCCCAAACAGCAGCGAGGAGCCGAAGCCCCTCGCGACTTACGACCGCTTGCCTGTTATGTGCAAGAGGGCGGCCGCGGCGCTATTCGGAGACGTGTATGCGGAACACCTTCATGTCGTGAAGGGTGAAGGCGATTCCTTCATAGACCATCGTGCAATCGCGGGAGAACGAGACCGTCTGGTGGTTCACCACCGCAGCGGCGGTGAACTGCTCGGCGGCCCCGGCCGCCGCCGCGCCCAATGGCGGCAGCGCGCCGGCGCGGCCCCTGCCTGCCCCGCGCGTACCTCCCCGCATCCCGCCGCCACCCCTCATGCCACCGCGCATGCCTCCGCCACCGCGCGCTCCCCCGCGTCTACCACCTCGCATTCCGCCCCGCATCCCGCCCGTCAGCATGACCTGGAACTCGCTGCGAGCGGTCATTGTCCCCAGGCCGGGAGCGGCGGCCATGCCGCGTCTCCCGCCGCGTCTGCCACCGCCGCCACGCATACCTCCTCGCATGCCTCCACCACCGCGCCCCCCTCCCCGCATGCCGCCCCCTCGGCCACCACCGCCCGCTCGCATGGCGCCGCGCGTTCCCCGTCCAGCCTGCATCGCGCCGCCCGCACCGGCCCGGCCTCCCGCCGCGCCGCCGCTCAAAGGCGCGTAGATCTCGATCAGCGGTGGGTAGCCGTACCTCTTCAGGACATCCTCGAAGGTGCTTTGAAGGACAACCCCTTTCGCCGTGCGAACAGGCGCGAGCTTGCCCTTCAGGTTCTGCGGGAACCCAGCTACGATCACGTCCGTCGCCATGGCATCCGCGCCCTCGCCGGTCAGAACGATGCCAACGGCAATCCCCCGCTTCGCGCGGAAGTCATAGACCCATTCGGTCTGCGTCGCCTGCATGGAGGCCGGGCGGATCGGCAGCACCCACACGGGCGTTTCTGTCGGGGCCGGCTGGCCGAAGCTGGGCAAGCCTGCCGTAGGTGACGGCGCGACTGTTTGGAAGACCATGGAGGGGAAAACGATCCCGTGGGGTGGGCCGAACTTCTCGGTGATCTCGCGGTAAGAGGCCCCGATCCGGACCCCGAACAGCCCGTCCTCAACCGCGTGCGCGGCCGCCGCAGTCCAGACGACGCCGAGCACCGCGATGAAAGCGGCACGGACGAAACGTCTCTCTCCGCTACCCATGTGCTGTCTTCCTCGTCACGCGATTGGCGACCCAATATCGCCTAGAGATAGCCGCGCAGCTCCTCGGTGCTCATGCCCGCGGGTGGCGGACCCACCTCCGGCGCCGTGGGAGCCGCTTCCGCCTCGGCCGCGATCACGGCGCCGATCTCGATCTGGCGCACCCGCATGGAATCGAGGGCGAACCGCACGCCGTGGTCCACGTAGGTCATCTCCAGCACCGTGCCGGAGCTGACCGACTGGTCGGGGTAGCCATACTGCGCGATCAAGTCCATGTAGCCGTGCCCGAGGCCGATGCCCCTGCTCGTCCGGCCTCCCGGCGTCGGCGTCATGCCGGACAAGCTGATAGCCGTGATTTCGCCGTCGAGGCTGAGGGCGAAGACGATGACGGCGCCGCCCGGGCGTCGGTAGTACCAGTACAGCCCGGGCCCACGCACGCCTGCAGCACCGGCGCGACCGCGCACACCGCCCGTCCCCATGCCACCAGCGCGGCCACCACGCGCCCCGCCACCTCTGGCCCCGCCACCTCTGGCCCCGCCGCGCCTGCCACCTCGCATGCCACCACCGCGGGAGCCGCCCATACCACCGCGCCTGCCGCCGGTCAGCACCGTCTGGAAGTCGCTGCCCGCGGCCATGGTCCCGATGCCGGGAGCGACGGCCATGCCGCCGCGTCGTCCGCCGCGCATACCACCTCGCATCCCACCACCGCCACGCCTACCCCCTCGCATGCCTCCACTCGGCCCCGAAGGCCCGGAGCGTGCGGCTCCGCCGGTCGCGGCGCCAGCGGCCTGTTGCTGTTCGGCAGAGGTGACGCTGATCGTGCCAAGAGGACCGATGTAGGCGGGCTGCCCGTAGCCGGGCTTGTCGAGCAGGTTCAGCGCCTTATCGCCGAGGCGGACACCACAGAGCTCTCGTTCGACCGCCCAACTGGACGAACTGAGAGCGCCGATCACGACGAACAGGCTGAGGGAGCTCCACACTGCTCTCCGCATTGAACGGACCTCCTTGGCGTGGCCGCGCGCCAATACGCCCCGCTTCCCACCGGACTTGGCGGGAGTCTAACATAAACCCATACCAGTGTCAACGCTGGCGCCGCCTGCGGCCACGGGGCGCGGCCGATGGCCGAGGACACGGTGATTAGACCGAAAAAGGCAGTGCGTAGTTCCGCCGTTTTGGGGAATACTGGAGGCGTACGGGATTGCTGGTGATAGGATCGGGTCATGGCAGTGATGAGAGGCAGTAGGAGAAAGGGCATCAGGCTGAGGGCCCGCGGGGTGCTGTCTGCGGACGTGCCCCGCTGCGCGAGCTGCAGCAAGCCGCTGCTGCGGCTGCCGGCGTTCGCCACCCGGGTGCCGCTGCACGTCTACCAGTGTGCCGACTGCTTCTACCCGGGGACCGGCCGCAGCCCGAAACAGTCCAGCTTGGTGGCCTCGGACCGGACGCGGTGGCTCGACGAGGTCACCTCTGAGTAGGGCTAGGCCGGCAGTCCCGGTCGGGGGATAAGGCGCCTGAAAGCAGCGGGCGCACCGCCCAGACGGGGGTGCGCCCATGTCGTGTTCTGTCGGGGAGACTGCTCTCTGTGCTCCCCAAACGGCGGTTCAGGCTCGTGCGGAGGCGAAAGCGCGCGGCCTCTGGTGCTGGGCGACACGCTGCTGAGTGACCGGTGTTTCCTCAGCCAGCAGCTTCCGCAGCTTCAAGATGGCCTTACTGCGCTGCGCGTAGACACACCCGACCCTGACCCTGCGCTCTCGAGCGATCTCCCGGATGCTCCGTCCCGTGAGCAGAGCGTCCATGACCTGCCGCTCCGCCTTGGTCAGCCGAGGCAGCAAGCGCAGGACGCGCTGCCGCAGCAAGGAAACATCAAGGCGCTCCAGCAGGTCGTCCTCGAAACGGTGACCGACCGTTTCGTTCATGTCCTCGAGAGGGACGATAGTCTTCATGTGGCTCGCAGCTTCCCCGCGGTCATGCAGGTAGCCGGGGATGCGAACCAATGAATACCGGTCTCGGAGCCAGTGTCGGATAGCGCCGATGCCGGTCTTCACCAGGTAGCTGTGGCACTCACGCGTGGCGCGGTGTGCCGCCGCTTCCCAGATCGCGGTCTCTGCTTCCTGATAGAGGTCTCGGGCGGTCTCCCTATCCACCCCCAACATGCCGATGTAGTTCCAGATCTGGTGTGCAACTGCTGCGTCCATGGCTGCGATCTCTCCTGTGACGGCTGTTGCCAGAATACGGAACACAGAGTCTGCTTCGCCTGTCTTCCTATCAGCCTCCTTTGTCTTGCGCTCCCAAGAGTAAATGGCCGCCAGGCGGCCATGCAATCAGCAGGTTTTGGTCCAGTCAGGGGATTGCGCCAACCGAGAGAGACAAGTCGGGCCAGGGCCTCGCCCGATGATCGAGCACATCACCCTCGCCACCGAGAGGCCGGGATCGTACCGCGAATAGGCTGCGACTTTCATCCCGATTACCTCTGAACGCCGACGAAATATAGCACATGACCTCTGGATGTGCAAGAGGTTTCGCGATAACAAAGCAGGTTTTTTTCGGGGCGATTTCGTCTGCGGACGCGGCGATATGCGTAGGGGCGACTCGACGAGTCGCCCCTACTTCTTGCGCCAACTCTCAAGCGGCTGGTTAGCCGCGCACTCGATGTTCAGTGGATCGGGAACGCTGAGCGCGAACTTATGCGCGCCGGCCGCTGCGACCATCGCGCCATTGTCAGTGCATAGATCCGGGTCCGGGAAGATCGCGCGCAGGCCGATGCGCTGGGCGCGCTGCTCGACCAGCTCGCGCAATCGCCGGTTGCGCGCGACTCCGCCCACCACAATGAGCGGCAGGTAACCAGCCTCCTCGGCCGCGTGTGTCGCGCGCTGGGCAAGCGAAAGGACGATGGACTCCTGGTAGGCGGCGGCGGCCCGCGCTCGTTCATCATCGCTCAGCTGCTTGCCGTGCACGAGGCGGCGGAGCGCGGTCTTCACGCCGCTGAAGCTGAAGTCGAGGGAACCGGGCATGCGGGCACGGGGCAGCGGCTGGATGCGGCCCCGGTAGGAGTCGGCCAGCGCGGCAAGCTCCGCCCCGCCGGGGTACGGTAGGCCCAGCAGGCGCGCTCCCTTGTCGAACGCCTCGCCGGGGGCGTCGTCAACCGTCCGCCCAAGCACTTCATAGCAGCCGTGGTCGCGAAGGAGCACCAGGTGAGAGTGCCCGCCTGAGGCGATGAGCGCCACCGCGGGCAAGGGCAGCGCCGAGCCAATCGCCGCGCTGTAGATATGAGCCTCGAGGTGCTGGATGCCAACCAGCGGCAGCTCGCGGGCGACCGCCAGCGCCTTCGCCGTCGCGCAGCCGACCACCAGGGAGCCGATCAGCCCCGGCCCGGTGGTGACCGCGATGCCCGACAGGTCCTGCCACTGGAGCGATGCGCGCTGCATCGCCTCACGGATCACCGGCACGATCATCTCGATGTGCCGGCGTGATGCAACCTCGGGGACGATCCCGCCGAACTGGGCGTGCAGGTCATCCTGTGACGCGACTACGCTGGAGAGCAGCTCGACGCCGGCCGCGACGGGGCCGCGCACCACCGCCGCGGAAGTTTCGTCACAGCTTGTCTCGATGCCGAGGACGAGCATGGAGGATGGGTTCGGGAGCGCGGCGAGAGCGACCTGCCGGGCAGGAAACGGCCGGCGGGCATGCGTCCCGCCAGAGGCGGGCCGACATACCCGCCCTACAGGACGGCAACGGCCCTGCCTTGCCGGTCGTACCTAGCCTGGTCGCTTCGGAGCGGGCCGAATGAGGTCACGCAGTCGCGAGGCGGCGCGGTAGATGGCGTAAAACGTCTTATGGGCTGGCTCGTAGGAGTATCCCGTCAGGTAGTCCCCGCGCAACCGTCCTTCCGCCTTCAGCTTGTCGAGGATGGTCGCGCCGTCGAAAACCCACAGCTCACCGAGCGGGAACGTCAGGTCCGAGAGCTTTATGCCGACTTCCTTCAGGAACTGCATGTTCTCGAGCAGCTCCTGCGCGGTGAAGTACGGATCGGCCATGATGAAACCGATGCCTGGCTCCACCCCGATCTTCCGCAGCGTCAGTATCGCGCGCTTGTTGTCCTCGACGGTGGTGCCTTTGCCATAGGTGTCGAGCTGGCGCTGGTTCCCCGACTCCACCCCAAGGCCAACCGCCCTCAGGCCGGCGCGCTGGAGAAGGGTGAACAGCTCGTCCTCAATATCCGTCACCCGACAGAGCAGGTGGAACTCCACCTGGAGGTTTGCCTGGATGATGCGCTCGGCGATCTCGCGGGCGCGCTCTTTGCCTCGCTCTCCGACGCCGATGAAGTTGTCGTCCACGAAGATGAACTGGTGCACATCATGGTCCGCGACCAGGCTCTTGATCTCCTCGACGACGTTCTCGGCGGAGCGCATGCGCCAAGGCCGACCCGGGGATAGCCGGTAGAAGGTGGGGGTAGAGCAGAAGGTGCAACGGTGGGGGCAGCCGCGGGAGCTGGCCACCGCCACCATGGCGCCGACCGAGCGAACGGCCGGCAGGGTGTCGCGCGCCGGGAATGGCAGCGAGTCCAGGTCAGCGATCAACGGAGGGGGATCGTTGGCCACCACCTCTCCGTTGCGATGTAAGGCCACGCCGGGGATGTCCTGCCAGTCCTTGCCCTCGGCGATGCGTCGGACCATTTCCAGAAAGGGAAGCTCGCCCTCTCCCCTGACGATTGCATCAACCTCCGGGAAGTCCACCAGCAGCCGGTCGTAGCAGAAGGTCGGAAACTGCCCCCCGAGCACTATGGGGACGCTTGAGCCGCTGGCGCGGATCCCTTTGACCAGACCCGCCATGCCATCTGCTTGAGCCTGGAGGGCCGAGATCCCGACGACGCGCGCCTCGATGGGGAGGATATCCTTCAGTGTCTGCTCCACCCCCCACTCGAGCATCGGCGTATCCAGCATCCGAACCGTGAAGCCGGCCGCTCGCAGCACCGAGGCGAGGTAGCCGATGCCCAGGTGATCCCTGCGAGACGAGGGCGGCAGGTGGTAAGCGCTCGGCGCGTTTATCAGCAGGACGTCGCAGAGTCCGATCGCCATGATGCTCCCTCCAGCCGCTTCTGATCGGTGAGCGGTTCCGCTCTAGCCTCCGCGCGGCGGCTTGGCTGAGTGGGTCTTCGGCATCTCCCTCGGCGAAACCTGCGCCGGTGATCGGGCCGGCCGTGCTGTGTGGCCTCGAGCACCTTTTGGCCCGGCGTTCGCACAAAGCTTCCGTGCTCTGGCTAGGTACATGCTCCGGCGCAGCCGAACGCATCTGGAACGCAAGGAACTGGAGCGCGAGCATGGACTTGAACATCCGAATCGCAGGGGCGGCGGGGCAGGGGATCGAGACAACCGGCGACCTGCTGGTCGAGCTGTTCGCCGATCAAGGCATTCATTGCTTTTCCGGCCAGACGTACATGTCGCGCATTCGCGGCGGGCTGAACTGGTACGATGTGCGCGTCGCGGACCGCGAGCTGTTCTCGGGGCGAGAGAAGGCTGATGTGCTTGTCGCGCTCAACGATCAGGCGCTCGACTGGCTGCAAGGCGATGTGGCCGAGGGCGGGGTGAAGCTGCTCAACGGATCGGGGCGGGATGATGCGATCTGCGTCGAGTTCGAGAAGGTGGCGAAGGAGACCGGCGGTTCGGCTATCATGGCGAACACGGTGGCAGCGGGCGCGGTGCTGACTATACTGGGCTACGGCGTTGCCAGCCTTGAGGAGCATTTGCGGGAGCGCTTCGCCCGCAAGGGCGACGAGGTCGTCGCTGCAAACATCGCCTGCGCGCGCAAGGGCGCCGAACTGGTAGCCTCACACGCGGGCGAGCTGAAAGGCCCCGCCGGCGATAACGCGCCCCGCGGCATCTGCTCCGGCAACGAGGCGGTCGGCCTCGGCGCGGCGACCGCGGGGGTCAAGTTCGCAGCCGGCTATCCGATGACGCCATCAACCGGAGTGCTGACCTTCCTCGCCCAGGCCGCAGACCGGTATGGCATCGTGGTCGAGCAGGCGGAGGACGAGATCGCCGCGGTAAACATGATCTGCGGCGCCACCTACGCCGGCGTCCCCGCGATGACCACCACCAGCGGCGGGGGCTTCGCGCTGATGGTCGAGGGACTCGCGCTGGCGGGGATGCTCGAGCTGCCTATCTTCATCTTCCTCGGCCAGCGGCCCGGCCCGGCCACCGGCCTGCCGACCCGCACCGCCCAGCAAGATCTGATGTTCGCGCTCAACGCGGGGCACGGCGAGTTCCCGCGAGCAGTGTTCGCGCCCGGCACGCCCCAGCAGTGCTATGAGCTAACGCGACACGGCCTCGCCGTCGCTCACAAGTACCAGACGCCTGTCATCATGCTAAGCGATCAGTTTCTCGCCGACATGCGCAAGAACTGCGCCGGGCTGGATGAGTCGTACCGGCCGGTAGATCGCTGCCTCTGTCTCGATCCGCCGGAGGACTACCTCCGCTATGCGGTCACGGAGAGCGGCGTGTCGCCCCGCGCCATCCCTGGCGGGAATGGTTTCGTCGTGCTGGACTCCGATGAGCATGACGAGGACGGCCACATCACCGACCACCTCGCTACCCGGGTGAAGATGCAGGACAAGCGGATGCGCAAGCTCGACGGGATGGTTGCTGAGATCATGCCGCCGGAATGGCACGGCCCGCCCGACGCGGAGAAGGTGCTGGTGTGCTGGGGCTCGACCTATGGGCCTTGTCGCGAGGCGGTTGACATCATGAACTCAGATAACCGCGCAGTGGCGATGCTCCACTTCCAGCAGGTCTGGCCGCTGGACGGCGCGGCGATTCGCACCACCCTTGGAGTGGGGCGCGGGATCATCTCGGTCGAATGCAACCAGACGGGGCAGTTTGCGCGACTGCTCAGACAGGTGGGCGCGGTATCCGACTTCCAGTTGATGGCGAAGTACGACGGCCTGCCATTCACCGCCGAGGAGATCGTCAGGAGGCTCCAATGACACTCGACAAGCCCTTCTTCGATACCGATATCGCCTGGTGTCCCGGCTGCGGCAACTACGCCATCCTGCGGACGTTCGACAAGGCCGTGGCTGCGGCCGGCGTTGACCGTAAGAAGCTCGTCCTCGTCTCCGGCATCGGCCAGGCGGCGAAGCTCCCGCACTATACGAAGGCAAACGTATTCAACGGCCTCCACGGGCGCGCGGTCCCTGCCTCGACCGGCATCAAACTCGCCAATCACGAGCTGGAGGTTGTGATCACGAGCGGCGATGGCGATATGTACGGCGAGGGCGGAAACCATCTGCTGCACGCCATCCGCCGCAACATCGGCATCAAGGCGTTCGTGCATAACAACCAGGTTTACGGCCTCACCAAGGGGCAAGCCTCGCCGACCTCGGACCTCGGGTTCGTCACCAAGCTCCAGGTGCACGGGGTGTACAGCCAGCCTTTCAACCCGCTCGCCATTGCCATCGCCGAGCAGTGCTCGTTCGTGGCGCGCTCGTTTGCCGGGGACATGCAGCACCTACAGGAGATGATGGTCGCGGCGCTTCAGCACAAGGGCGGATTCGCGCTGCTCGACATTCTCCAGCCATGCCCAACCTACAACCACGTCAACACGTTCCAGTGGTACAAGTCGCGGGTGCGGAAGGTGGAGGAGAGCCACGACCCGTACGACCGCCACAAGGCGCTCGACCTGGCGCTGAAGTGGGGCGACGAGATCCCCGTCGGGATCATCTACCGGTGCGATCGGCCGACGTTCGAGTCGCACTATGAGGTGTTGAGCAGGGGGGCGTTGGTGGGGCAGTATGAGGGGAATGCGCAAGCGTGACGTGGAATCCCCGCTTGCCAGCAAGGTGGCAAGGAGGGTCGGATGAGCAGGCGATGGCTTGCGTCGGCGTTCATCGCAGGCGGCTTGCTGCTCGCCGCCGCGGTGGTCTACGCCGTCTCGGCGCCCGGCGTCTTCCCCAGCGACGAGTGTCAGGTGAAGATCGCCGGGATTAGCTTCGAGACCGCAGTTGAGACGGCGGACGGGGCGATGGAGGAGCCAAATCTCGACGAATACCGGATTGCGGTCGTCACGTTCAGGATCGAGAAGCCGGCCGATCGCGACATCGTACTCCACGCGGCCGACTTGACGCTGCACTATGAGCGCGAGGGTGGCGAGTACGATGTCGCGCCGTGCGAGGCGCTCGCCAGTTTCACCATCGGAGAGGACGAAGATCGCGCTCTTCAGATGCCGGGTGTGGGTGGTCCGGGCTGGGTCAAGGTAAAGACCGGCGCGGGGGCCCGCAAGGCGACGACGATCTACTCGGAGGCGGTGTTCAGCAAGATCGAGCCCGACGTCCGCAAGTTCTGGCTCGCCATTGCCCGGCCGGCCACTCCCGCCTTCACCTCTGAAGGCTGGGAGTCGTAGGTCTGCCGGTCCTTCCGAGCGGAGCGAAGGTTCACCCGCCTCGGCCGGATATGGAGCGCATGATGCGCGGTCTTCTCTACATCGCCGTGATACTCGCCGCCACCAGCGCGAGCGCTTTCCATGCTCGCCGCTCGCCCTCGCGCGTTTCGCCGCCACCGGCCGGCAAGCTGTACCACGGCGTATTCCCCGGCGGGACGAGCGGGTGGGAGGACGACATCACGCCCGCGCAGGTGGAGTCCTACCAGCAGGCCGTCGGCAAGCAGGTGGCCTGGGTCTACTTCTCCCATAACTGGTTTGTCAACACGGCTTTCCCGGCAAGAACGGCGGCGTGGATTAGAGGCATGGGCGTGGTGCCGTACATCAGGCTGATGCTGCGGGAGGCAGAGGAGGGCGCGCCGAATCGCTTCGATATCGAGAAGGTGCTGGCGGGGGGCCTCGACATGCAGATCCGCCGGTGGGCCCAGGGGGCGCGGGAGTTCGCCACTCCGCTCATCGTCGAGTTCGGCACCGAGTGCAATGGCGAGTGGTTCCCGTGGAACGGGCTGCACCATGGCGCGGGCACGCTCGACGGCTTCGGCGATCCGACCAAGCCGGATGGCCCGGAGCGCTTCGTCGCCGCCTATCGGCACATCGTCCGCCTGTGCCGGATGGAGCGTGCGCGCAACATCACCTGGGTCTTCCACGTCAATGCCACGGACTGGCCGGAAGACGCGTGGAACCGGTTCGAGAACTACTACCCGGGCGATAAGTTCGTGGACTGGATCGGCGTCAGCGGCTATGGGCCGCAGTCGCC
>Ga0315288_10011763_pt1 | contig 11015 bp, 9 predicted proteins | sample YL17G11_20_MG_FD_203454 | JGI IMG/M metagenome (GOLD analysis project Ga0315288, IMG submission 203454) | Sediment microbial communities from Yellowstone Lake, YNP, Wyoming, USA - YL17G11_20 | ecosystem: Environmental > Aquatic > Freshwater > Lake > Sediment | place: USA: Wyoming | collected...
ACCACCATGCCCGCCAGGTCCTGCGGCGAAGTCACCAGTACCACGCCGTTGAGGGGGATAGACTGCATGACCGTCAACGAGGCGTCGGAAGTGCCCGGCGGCAGGTCAACGACCAGCACGTCCAGGTCGCCCCACACGACGTCCCCCCAGAACTGGCGGATGGCCCCGCCGATGAGGGGGCCGCGCCAGATGACGGCCTCGTCCTCGTCTGGCAGAAGCAGGTTGATGGACATAACCCTGATGCCGGTCTTCGTCTCAGCGGGCAGCATACCCACGGGCCCCATGGGTGGGGTCTGAGATAGGCCGAACATCCTGGGGATGCTGGGGCCAGTGATGTCGGCGTCCAGCACGCCGACCTGCTTTCCCTCTCGCCGCAACGCCACGGCCAACATGGCCGCCACCGACGACTTGCCGACGCCTCCCTTGCCGCTCATCACTGCCAACACGCGGCCGATGTTATTGAGGTGCTCTGCTACGCCCGGTTCGCGTTTCTGGGGTTGCTTTTCCTGATCCATCATGCATGCCCTCCCTCGGGAAAATGGCAGCAGGCGCAGCCCGCCTGCGCACTCGATCTGTGGCCGAGTATATCACACTATATGCAAGTTGTCAATAGGTAAACAACATATAGGCAGGAGGCTCATAGACCAAGTGCTACCTCAAGTGTCCGTCATACCGCTGACTGAAGTCGTCATCACTCTATTGACGAGTTGTCAGTAGGGTGCTATACTGGTATCTGAGGAGGAGGTGAAAGAAATGCCAGGTGGTCGCAGATGGCGTGGTGGCAGGCATTGCCCTGGCCGGGCGGTGCGCATGCTGGAGCCAGTATTGCTCCTGTTGCTCCACCGTGGGCCGGCCCACGGCTACACGTTGCTGGAACGGCTGGATGAGTTCGGCCTGGGCGGGCCTGACCCGAGCGTCGTCTACCGGGCGCTGCGGGACATGGAAGACGCGGAATGGGTAACCTCCGCCTGGGACGAGAAGGAGACCCAGGGGCCTCCCCGGCGTGTTTATCACCTCACCGCACAGGGCGACGAGGCATTGAGTGCGTGGGTGCGTAACCTGGAAGAGACCCGCGGAGCGATTGACCATCTATTGGACGCATACAGCCGCCACATGGAAGAGGGTCAAGGTGAGCACCACAAAAAAGGAGAGGGGCGATGAAAATAGCCGTAGCGTCTATGGGAACGCTGCCCGAAGCGTGGGTGGGCATACAGACGGGACTGTGTTCGCAGTTCCTGGTGTTTGACCTGGAGACGATGGAATACGTGGTCGTCAGCGTGCCGCCCAATCCGGAACAGCCGGAGCGGGTAAGCCTGGCCGCGCTCCGGGCGATCGTGGCGCAGGACGTGGCGGCGGTCATCACGGGACGCATTCGGGACGCCTGCCGCGAGACCTTGCAGACGCTGGGGGTCGAGGTGATTGACGGCGTGGAGGGCATGACGGTGGAGGATGCCATCCGGCTTTACAGGACGACTGGCCTCAAGACCCCCGCAGAACGCCAGGGACCCACCAATCGCGTGGCCGTCGCCGCCCACGACGGCGGACTGGAGGCTCCTCTGGAACGCCATTTTGGTGTGTGCACTTCCTTCATCGTCGTGGACCCCCAGACCATGCAGTGGACGATGGTCAAGGTGGAGCCGGATGGTCCGGCACGCGAAGTGAGTTTGAACGCGGTGCGGGCCGTGGTGCGGAGCGGGGCCAACGTGCTCATCACGCCCCACATCCATCCCACGTGCTGCACGGCCCTGCAAGCCCTGGCGGTGACGGTCTACGCTGCACCCGAAGGCATCACGGTGGGCGAAGCCGTCGCGCGCTACCGGCGGGGAGAGTTGGAAGAGTCGCCCATCCGGTTCTAGCGACCTGGCTTGCTCCAGTCAGTATCTCGGCTCATGCGCCGCCGTGATCAGCGTCAGGTTGATCACCTGCGCGGCCCGGCTCAGGTGGCGGGCATCAATGCCATCCGGCGTGTCGCCCTCCAGGGCAGGCGGCGGGTTACCCCAGGTGACGACGAGTGTGCCGTTCTGACCCTTGAACAACCCCTGATACTGGTGGAGCAGCGCCGGCCCGCGGGTGACCTCCACGCTCAGCCGTCCGGCGCTGGCGACCAGGAGGTCGAACAGTTTGTTGCCCCCACTCACCTGCTGGACCACCAGCCCACTGCCCGTCGCGCTGCCCAGCCGGTCCACGTGTACGACCGCGGCCACGTCGTAACGGTGGATGAAGCCGGCCGGCTGGTCGTGGAAACTGCCGCGTTCAGAAACGGCAACAGGACCGCCGCCGCCAGCACCGCCCCGACGGGCTCCGCGATGCCGGACAAGGTGGACCACAGGAGCGCCTTACCCCGGCTGCCGGTGGCCGCATAGACCGGCGCCGACACGGCGATCCCCTCTGGGATGTTGTGCAGCATGATGGCAACGGCAATGGCGATGCCCAGGGCGGGGTCCTGGACTGCGCCCACGAAGGTGGTGATGCCTTCAGGGAAGTTGTGGACGCCGATGCCCAGCGCCACCAGCAAGCCCGTCTTGAGCAGCCGGCCTGTGGGCATCTCGCCTGACCAGCCGTTCCGATGACGGCGCCCATGACGGCCACGCTCCTCCCCTGGCTCAGGCAGCGGGCATGCTCGCGCCTCGGCCCCGGCGTCGTGGCGCTCACCCATGTGAATGTGCGGGATAAGCATATCAATCAGGAACATGACCGCCATCCCGCCAAAGAACGCCAGATAGGCCAGGGCAAAGCCGGTTTCCTCGATTCCTCCCGGCAGCAACTCACCGAACGAGACCAGGATCATCACCCCGGCAGAGAAACCCAGCATCAGCGACATAAAGCGCGGGCCGGGCCGGCGTACAACAGTGCTCAACAGGCCGCCCAACGTGGTGGACAAGCCAGCCAGGGTCGAGAGCAACAACCCTGTCAAGTTTATGAAACATTGGCAGGGCGTCAAGCCCTGCCAACTGACATCCTGTCATAATTCTGGATGGCCCACCTGGTGAACGGTTTTCTGGGTGAAATCGGCTGTCAACGGATTTCTGGAACGGATTGAACGGAATCGGCCTCTTGTGTGCAGCACTTGGATCCGTTCAATCCGCTCCCTGAATCCGTTGACAGCACCCTACCACCGCGTGCACAACTGAGATGAAACACACTCAAGCGATTTATGACAGGATTTCAGCCGCAAAGTGTTGACTTCTGTGCAGACTTGCACTATACTGTAAGCGTACAATGAAAAACGCCTCGCGGCTCTTACCAGCCCGAGGCAATGACCAGGACGGCGGAAGCACCCTGGCAACGATATGACAGCATGGAGCCTGCCCGCCGTCAAGGTTGAGGCGGGCATTCGCGGATTGGGGAATACTGACTGCTCTCGAATGACCGTGGACAAGGAGGTTAATCTGTGGCCAAACCTACTTCCTCTGCTGTAGTAAGCAATATGTCAGAAATACTGAGTTTCGTTTCGGAACGGGGTATCCTAAGCAGTCTCTACCTGGGTGCGGTTTTCTTTGGACTTGTGGCAGGTAGCATGCGGTCTGCTATTGAGCCAGATACTTGTCTGTGGATAGCTCTCACCTGTTCACTTCTCGGACTGATCGGTTCCAACGCGACATACGAACTGCTCCGTCTACCTATCGGCTGGTTGACACGCCCCATAATTCTGCGTAGCTTCAATAGAACGGTGCAAGGCCATTCGCAGTTGAAGTTTGCCCGCTACAGCCAGATTCGCAGATTCAGGGAGAGTTTCCTGGCTTCGGGTGGCCTGGAGCACTTCAAGCTAAGCATCCGCAAGGAAATGAGACTCGGTCAGATGCTTGCCTACCTGGTTTGCTCGAGTATCCTGGCTCTTATCGTGGTTCATTTGGCCAGCCGAAAACTCGGAGTCCTTGAAGTGGTGACCGATCTAGAGCTGTGGGTTGTGTCTTATGTGCTTGTAGCTTCGGCTCTCGGTGGAATCGCGCGATGTGCAACAGAAGGTAGAACAATCGGGCTTGCATATCTGTCGGAGCAACATAGAGCAGAATCTGAGGCAAGACGGCACGTTGAGCATAAGAATGGCCAGCACAGGGGTAATGAACTGGGATGACTGCTCTTGCCCCCACCGACCATCCCATATCCCAAGGCCGTGCCCTCGTCTGCGCCATCGAGCCCAATGGTCCGTTCGAGCGGGCTCTGGCTCGGCTACTTATGGCAGCATACAAGCGCCGTCTGCGGGCCATCGTGAAGGTCGCGCCTGTCTGGGTTAGTGAGACGTCCTATATATTGTCAAGCCCCCATTTCGATACTAGGGGCAAGGGAATTCTGTGAAGTAGCGGCATTGCACTGAGGGTGCTTCAGATACTGAGCGCCAGTGAGGTCATTGGAGATAAGCGGCCGGTCCTGTGGCTGAGCGAGACCGGCGTTGTTCAGAAAGGGGTAGAACATGACTCATAAAGACACGACCGAACTGCTTGAGCGCTTGAGGGGGCTGCTGGCGGAGGACCCTACACTCGCCACCCGGCTGGCCACGCTGATCGAGTCCACCGTTATCACGGGCGACGGCAACGCGGTCGGCGACCACAACGTCATCAGCGTGGTCAAGTTGTCGAATGGTGACTATACCATCTATGCGGAGCAACTCCACGTCACGCTGTCCCCGGACCAACTGCGTTCCCTGCTTGTGCCAGCCGGCCCCGACCGCCAGCGCAATCCCAAGGATGGCAAGGAGATGGTACGCGTGCTGGCGGGCAAGTTCCTCTACGGCGAGAACAAGAAACAGGTGGAGCTGCCCGAATTCTGGATTGATAAGGCCCCTGTGACCAACGCTGAGTACACCCGCTTCGTGGCTGAGACGGAGCACGAACTGCCATCGCACTGGGAGGGCAACACCCCGCCGAAGGGGATCGCCGATCATCCTGTGACCCACGTCTCCTGGGACGATGCGACGGCCTACGCCAGGTGGGCGGGCGAACGGCTGCCCAGCGAGGAGGAATGGGAAAAGGCAGCGCGGGGGACGGATGGGCGGGAATACCCGTGGGGTAAGTGGGCGGAGGACCGCTGCAACTGGCAGGGGGCGGGTATCGGCGGCACGACGCCGGTGGGTCAGTACTCGCTGCGGGGGGATAGCCCCTACGGGTGCGTGGATATGGCTGGCAACGTTTGGGAGTGGACGGCGAGCGAGCACGAGCAAGGCGGTCAGGTGGTGCGTGGGGGTGCGTTCGACAATGATGACTGGGGCGTGCGGTGTGCCTTCCGCGGCAGGGTCAGTCCGCACTCCCGCAAGCGGAACCACGGTTTTCGGCTAGTGGTGTCCCGTGCGCCAGGATAAACCGGCAAGGTGTAGTAGGTGGAAGTCCTGTGCAGCCAAGGTCTAGCGAACCAGGCTGGCCCCGAGTCTGCGCAGGATCGAGCATTGACTAGCCGCCAAAGACTCCAACACAGGTGGGTGGTGTTGTAGATGAGCGAGAACTGAGCGAGGGTGTCGTGACAGCAGAGGGCGACGACTCCTCGTGTGGGAGACTAACGTATGTCAGTGTGGTTCGCCGAGAGCGAGTCTGACCTTGCCTCTCTTCGCCGTCAATTGGCCGAGGCCCGCGAGAACCTGCGGCTGATCCAGGAGCGCAAGTCCGAGTTTGTGATGGGGACTGACATTCCGCTCCAGTTAGTGAAGGAGGAGCGGCAACTACTGGAGCGGATTGAAGAGTTAGAGCAGCGTGTCGAGAGATCAGAAGGAACATCTGAGCAGGCGGCATGGTTCGCCACTCCTACGCAAACATCGCGGCAGCTAAAGGTCTTTCTTTGCCACGCCTCCGGCGACAAGCCCGCAGTGCGCGACCTCTACCGCCGCCTATGCTCCGATGGTATTGCCCCCTGGCTGGATGAGGAAGACCTGCTACCCGGACAAGACTGGCAACTAGAGATACCCAAGGCCGTGCGGTCTTCAGATGCGGTTATCATCTGCCTTTCGAGTAGGGCAGTCACGAAGGCTGGCTACGTCCAGAGAGAGATCAGGTACGCTCTGGATGTGGCTGACGAAAAGCCAGAGGGTGCTATCTTCCTGATCCCTCTCCGTTTGGAGGAGTGTGAGGCTCCCGAGCGTCTCAGGCGCTGGCAGTGGGTTGACCTTTTTCGGGAGACGGGGTACGAGCGCCTGCTCCGCGCGTTACGAGCACGGGCTGAGTCTCTCGATCTGGGTACCAGAGACCGCTGGCGCAATCCCAAGGATGGCAAGGAGATGGTGCGCGTGCCGGCGGGCAAGTTTCTCTACGGCGACGACAAGAAAGAGGTGGAACTGCCTGAATTCTTGATTGACAAGGCGCCTGTCACCAACGCCGAGTATGGCCGCTTCGTGGCCGAGACGGGGCACAAACCGGCGGAGCACTGGAAGGACAGGACCCCGCCGAAGCAGATCGCCGACCATCCTGTGACCTGGGTCTCCTGGCATGACGCGGTGGCGTACGCTAAGTGGGCCGGGGCAAGGCTGCCCACCGAGCAGGAATGGGAGAGGGCGGCACGGGGGATAGATGGGCGGGAGTACCCGTGGGGTGAGTGGGCAGAGGGGCGCTGCAACTCCACGGAGACGGGCATCAGCGGCACCACGCCGGTGGGCCAGTACTCGCCGGAGGGGGATAGCCCCTATGGATGCGTGGATATGGCTGGCAATGTCTGGGAGTGGACGGCGAGTGAACACGAGGGTGGCGGCCATGTGTTGCGTGGGGGGGCCTTCGTCAATGAAGACTGGGGCGTCCAGTGCGCCTTCCGCAGCAGGCGCGATCCGTTCGATCGCGACTGGGACATCGGTTTTCGGCTTGTAGCGTCCCCCGTCCGCCCCTGATCTCTGTTGCTCAGGGCTCTGAGACTCTGGAATCCGTGGGGGGAGTCCAGAGGGGGCGTGCCCCCTTGCGCGACCGAGGAGATACTGAGCACCAGTGAGAGGATCGGGGGCAGCACGGCGACCTGATAGTATCCACTGAGATTGGAGCACTGATGGCTGGACCAAGCGTAGCAACCGTCAAGAGACTGTTTGCAGTATCGGGAAACCGGTGCGCGTTCCCGGGGTGTGCCCTACCCCTGGTGGATGAGGGCAGCGGCAAGGTCACGGGCCGCATCTGCCACATCAAGGCAGAGAGTCCGGGCGGCCCGCGCTACGATGCCGAGCAGAGCGAAAAGAAGCGGCACGAGTTCGACAACCTGGTGCTGATGTGCCCGAACCATCACGACGTGATTGACAGCGACGTCGAGACGTACACGGTGCAGAAACTGCTGGAGATCAAGACCCAGCACGAGGCGCGCTACGCGGGTGGCTCGCAACCCAGCGATGATGTGGCGCGGCAGTTCCTGTTGCCGCTGCACCAACTTCCAGCCGACCTGGCGGACTTTACGGGGCGGGAGGGCGAAGTGCGCGAATTGGCGGCACTCCTGGGCGAGGGCAAGGGCGGGGCGACGATCTCAGCCATCGGCGGTATGGGCGGCGTGGGCAAGACGGCACTGGCCGTCCACGTGGCCCACAAAGTGGCCGCACAGTACCCCGACGGGCAGATCGTGGTCGAGATGGGAGGTACTTCCGAGCGGCCGCTCACGCCGGTCGAGGCGATGGGCCAGGTGGTCCACGCTTTTCAGCCCGAGTTGCGGCTGCCGGACGACCCCAACGAGGTGGCTGCCCTCTACCGGACGACCCTGGAAGGCCACAAGGTGCTGCTGCTCCTGGACAACGCAGCCAACTCGGCCCAGGTGCGGCCGCTGGTGGTTCCGGCCGGCTGCGGGCTGGTGGTCACCTCGCGGCACAACATCTCGCTGCCGGGGCTACGGCACTTCGACCTGGACGCCCTGCCGGTGGAGGAGGCGTGTGCGCTCCTACAGACGATCGTGGGGCAGGACCGGGGCACGGGCGAGGAACTGGGTACGATCGTGGGCTTGTGCGGGCGGCTGCCGCTGGCGCTGCGGGTGGCGGGCGACTTTCTGGTGGTGCACCCGGACTGGAGCGCGGGGGAGTATGCCCAGGCGTTGGCGGACGAGCGGGAGCGGCTGGCGCGGCTGAAGCACGAGGACCTGGACGTGGGGGCGGCGTTGGGCTTGAGCGCGGCGCAACTGGTGCGGGAGCAACCCGGACTGGCGGCGCGCTGGCAGATGCTGTCGGTGTTCCCTGCCCCGTTCGACCGCGCAGCAGTGGCGGCGGTGTGGGGGGTGGAAGAAGGAGAGGCCAGGGACGGCCTGAGCGAGTTGGCGGCGCGCAGCCTGGTGCTGTACGAGCGGGAGGGCGGGCTGTACCGGCTGCACGACCTGATGCGGCTGGTGGCGGAGGATGCGTTCGGCTACGGGGGCGGGGAGCGGGACGAGGAAGGGAAGCGGGCGCGGCTGGGGGAGGCGGCAGTGCGCCACGCGGCGTACTACCTGGAGGTGGGGAGCTGGGCCAATGCTCTGTATGAGCAGGGCGGGGAGCACGTGCTGGAGGGGCTGCGGCTGTTCGACGGGACGTGGCCGCACCTGCAGGCGGCGTACGGGCGGATGCGGGAGCGGGGGGATGAAGCGGCCGCGCGGTGGACGAGCGAGTTTCCTGACCGGGTGGTGTACGTGTTAGACCTACGGCTGCCGCCGAGGGACAAGATCCCGATTTTGGAAGCGGCGGCGGCGGCTGCCCGCCAGATCGGGGACAAAGGCGCGGAGGAGGTGCACCTGGGCAACCTGGGGCTGGCCTACGCCGACCTGGGGGAGGTGCGGCGGGCGATCGAGTGCTACGAGCAGGCACTGGTCATTGCCCGCGAGACCGGGGACAGACGGGGGGAAGGGAATGCCCTGGGCAACCTGGGCGTGGCCTACAAGAACCTGGGGGAGGTGCGGCGGGCGATCGAGTGCTACGAGCAGGCGCTTGCGATTGACCGCGAGATCGGGGACCGACGGGGGGAAGGCGCGGACCTGAGCAACCTGGGGATTGCCTACCGCAACGTGCGAGATGCACGGCGGGCGATCGAGTGCCACGAGCAGGGGCTGGCGATTGCGCGGGAGATCGGGGACCGGCGAATGGAGGGGAATGATCTGGGTGGCCTGGGCTTGGCCTATGCCGCTCTGGGGGAGGTGCGGCGGGCGATCGAGTACCACGAGCAGGCGCTGGCCATCTCCCGCGAGATCGGGGACCGGCGCGGGGAGGGGAATGACCTGGGCAACCTGGGGAATGCCTACAAGAACCTGGGGGAGGTGCGGCGGGCCATCGGGTACTACGAGCAGGCGCTGGTGATTGCCCGCGAGATCGGGGACCGGCGCGGGGAGGCTTTCCTTTGCTGGAACCTGGGGCTCCTGTACGAGGACAGCGATCCGGCCCGCGCGGCGGAGCTGATGCAGGTGTGCGTGGAGTACGAGCGCGAGATTGGCCACCCCGATGCAGAGGCGGATGCGCAACGCGTGCAGGGGTTGTTGGACAAGGCGCGCCAGGGAACGTAGACGACAGACAGTAGATGGGGGAAGGATGAGCGAGACCGATCTGCAAATTGGCGGTGGTTACGTCTACCAGTGGGAATGCGCCCTCCTGCTGGCCCTCAACCACTTCTTCGAGCCGGTGCGCTACGACCCCACCCTGTTCGACCTGATCCAGGACTTCCTGGGCGAAGTGGCCGAGATGCAGTTGGAGGGAGAGGACCGGCAGAACGGCGTGGAACTGGAGGACATCAACCTGATCAACGGCGACCGGCGCATCCTGATCCAGGTCAAGACGAAGCAGGCGGAGGGGGAACCGTGGACGCTCGCCGATCCTCTGCTTCTCAAGGCGCTCTACAGGTTCTACGCGAGCCGCTTCTCTGCCGAGGAGCCGGACAACACGCGCTTCGTGTTCCTCACGAACCGCCCGCTCAACCGCGATCTGGTGCGGGTCAAGTCGGCTATCAAGAGGGGCGCGGTGGGTGAATGTGCTGAGGCAGGTAAACTGTACGAGCAACTGGCCCGCTACGCGAAGACAGAGAAGAAAGCGGGCGTGGACAGGGATCGCTTCGACGCGGTGATGGGGCGGACGGCGCTGGTGGAATACCTCTCGGTGGACACTGTGAAGGCGAACGTGCAGGCCAAGCTGCAGGCCTACGGCCGGACCGACTGGAAAGAAGCATACGCGCTCCTGCTTGAGTACTTTGTGCGCCAGTCCACCCGTGTGGGTGGAGGTGTGGTGACTCGGGAGTCAGTCACCGAGGTCCTGGGGCCGCGGCGCCTCCCCACTGTGATGGTCAGTCCACTGTACCAACTCCCCGCCGACCTGGCAGACTTTACCGGCCAGGAGAAGGAAGTGCGCGAATTGGTGGCGCTGCTGGGCAGGGGGGCAGGGGGGGCGACGATCTCGGCCATCGGGGGCATGGGGGGCGTGGGCAAGACCGCGCTGGCCGTCCACGTGGCGCACCAGGTGGTGGAGCGCTACCCCGACGGGCAGATCGTGGTGGAGATGGGGGGCACCTCCGAGCGGCCGCTCACCCCGGTGGAGGCGATGGGCCAGGTGGTCCACGCCTTTCAGCCCGAGTTGCGGCTGCCGGACGACCCCAACGAAGTGACGGCCCTGTACCGGACGATCCTGGAGGGCCGCAAGGTGCTGCTACTGCTGGACAACGCGGCCAACTCGGCCCAGGTGCGCCCGCTGGTGGTCCCGGCGGGCTGTGGGCTGGTGGTGACCTCGCGGCACAACATCTCGCTGCCGGGGCTACGGCACTTTGGCCTGGATGCCTTGCCGGAGGACGAGGCGTGCGCGCTCCTGCAGACGATCGTGGGGCAGGGGCGGGCGAGGGACGAGGAACTGGGCACGATCGTGCGGTTGTGCGGGCGGCTGCCACTGGCGCTGCGGGTGGCGGGCGACTTTCTGGTGGTGCACCGGGACTGGAGCGCGGGGGAGTATGCGCAGGCGTTGGCGGACGAGCGGGAGCGACTGGCGCGGCTGAAACACGAGGACCTGGACGTGGGGGCGGCGCTGGGGCTGAGCGCGGCGCAACTGGTGCGGGAGCGAGCGGACCTGGCGGGGCGCTGGCAGATGCTGGCGGTGTTCCCCGCCCCGTTCGAGCGCGCAGCAGTGGCGGCGGTGTGGG
>Ga0315288_10011765_pt1 | contig 11015 bp, 11 predicted proteins | sample YL17G11_20_MG_FD_203454 | JGI IMG/M metagenome (GOLD analysis project Ga0315288, IMG submission 203454) | Sediment microbial communities from Yellowstone Lake, YNP, Wyoming, USA - YL17G11_20 | ecosystem: Environmental > Aquatic > Freshwater > Lake > Sediment | place: USA: Wyoming | collected...
CGAGAAGATCGCCGAAGCGGTCGAGTCACTCTGTATAGCGGCGTGCTATTATCTGCCGGATGATGTCTTAGCTGCGCTTGAGAACGCGGCGCAAAAAGAATCCAGCCCGCGGGCAGCAGAAATCTTGAAGCAGCTCATCGAAAACGCCCGCATCGCAGCAGCGGAAAAAATCCCTTTATGTCAGGATACCGGCCTGGCGGTCGTCTTTGTAGAACAGGGCGAGGACGTTGCGGTCAAGAACCCCGCAATAAATTGCGGGGCTAAATATTTAGCCTGCGGTTTCACCGCAGGTTTGTTCGATGCCATCGATGCCGGCGTTAAAGCGGGTTACGAAAAAGGATACCTGCGAAAGAGCGTTGTCGCCGACCCTTTGAACAATCGCACGAACACAGGCTCTAATTCTCCTGCGATAATTCATCATACGATTGTGCCAGGCGACAGATTGAAGCTTACCGTTATGGCTAAGGGCGGCGGATGCGAGAACAAGAGCCAGTTCAGGATGTTCAGACCCACGGCAGAAAGAGACGAGATAATGGACTGGATTGTCGATGTTGTTCGAGCAGCCGGCGCCGACGCCTGCCCGCCTTTTATTGTTGGAGTGGGAATTGGCGGCGATTTTGAGTTAAGCTGTCTATTGAGTAAAAAAGCGCTGCTGCGTGATTTGCGCCAGCCTAATAGCGATGAATTTTACGCCCGACTTGAGGCGGATTTACTTTGCCGGATTAACTCGCTGGGTCTGGGGCCGCAAGGTCTCGGCGGCGATACCACCGCGCTGGCGGTGTTGGTGGAAACCGCCCCGTGCCACATCGCGTCACTGCCGGTAGCGGTGAACATTGAGTGCCACAGTCACCGCCACAAGACTGCGATTCTCTAATTACTCAAACTCTTAAACTAACCAAGCACGCAAGGCATTACGTCATCTATACGGCTTTTTATGAGGCCAGCCGTATTTCTCGAATTGACCGAATTCCTTCTCTGTATTGTCGCTGGGATTTTCTTTTAGGGCCGAGCGTACTTTCTCAACGTGATGGTCCACGAATACTGCGTTGCAGGTGCCGCCGTTCAGGTTTCCGCTGGGGCGACTGTGGAAGGTGCCAAACCAGTCCCGGCCGTCGGGGCACAAGGCGTTGTCGTTCAGTACCCAACTACAGCCGGGTCGCAGCCACATATTCTCCTCCGCGAAGAAAAAGACCTCGGCATGGTGTCTTGTTACCTCGGCTAATTTCAGAACCCCGCCCCCTGTGGCTCCTGACTTTGAGCCCAGGTAGCCGTTCATGCTGTAACTGTAGTAGGGAATAACAGGTATAGAAGCAACGTGACTGGGATGCTGCTGGCCGTAGGATTTGGCAAGGACTTTGAACGATGGGCACAGATGGACCTTATCTTCCTTTAGGTAGGGCCAGAATGGGCCGTCAGCCGGATATCTCGGGTCGTGCCATCGGCAATAACGCTGGTAGCCGGCCACGGGAGCTTCTGTCTTGACCAGGGATGTCCACGCAGACGGATAGGTGCCGTCATAGTCGTCCGTATAAATAGCCTGAGCAAGGCCGTATTGCTTCAGGTTGGCCCTACAAGCCATTTCCTGTGCCTGCTCCTTTACCCGCTGCAGGGCTGGCATCATTATTGCCATCAATATCGCGATGATAGCAATTACCACCAGAAGCTCTATTAGCGTGAACCCCCGCCGATAGAGCGAGCTTTTGCAGATTCGTTTAGCCATAAGAGTATTCCTTACAAACCTTTTTGACTATTTTATCAAATAATGTCGTTCTAATCGAGCACTTTAATCGTTCTTAAAATTCTTCATCCAGTCCGGCCATGCGGGCGGCGCGGCGTTTACATTGAACCGCCGGCTCCACCTTACCCGCCACAGTTCCTTGAGCCAGATTTTTCTGACGGTGTAATCGAGGAAGGCGCCGTTTATCGCCTGTTCGTGGCGGTTGATGCAGAAACGGTTCATTGCATTTTCATCGCCCGCCCACCTCTGGCCATCGAAGGCTGGCGGGGTGTCGGTATCATCCGGCCAGCCGCACCAGAACCAGCAGTCCAGGAAGAGCGGTATCTCCGACGCTCCCTTTACGTTGGGCGTCTTCCAAAAGAATTTGGCGGGCTTGCCGTACAGAGGGTCTTCCCCTGCTACATACACCCATCCGTTGACGCTGTAGCTGCCCCACGTACCTGCCGGTCGCCCTGAGTTCTCGCTCAGTCTGCCCCAGGACGTGGTTGCGTCGCCGCCTATCTCCAGCGTTCCGCTGCCGCCCGGTGGATATTGTGGAAAGGCGATCTTTCGCGCTATCGGGCAGCACCGTATCTTGGGGTCACGATAATAGTAGTCGAACAGCACATCAATCCAACGCCCGGATTGGCTCTTGCGCGTTGGAAATAAGCTATTGTTGTCGTCTGTGTACATAGCCCAGATCGTACCCCACTGCTTGAGGTTCGACCGGCACGCCACCGAGCGGGCCTGCTTTCGAACCCGCGACATCGCCGGCATCAGTATCGACATAAGTAGCGCTATAATAGCAATCACTACCAGAAGCTCGATCAGCGTGAACCCCGTTAGAAACCGACGCCGAGGGTGACGGTCCCGACAACGCGGGCCTGCTTTTAACAGCGTGAATCCTCTCAATTTTTGCATAAGATGCGAGGTGTCTAACAGTTTGTTATAGATTAGCGCCTCCTAATTATGTCGTGCTGCCTGACCCCACATGCCCACAGCGGCGTTGTGGATATCCTCATTGCCCGCTTGTACCGGCGAGAAAGCCACTGGCGGCACCCGCTTTCCAAACTCGATGGTGCGAGGGTCTTTCCATTTCACGTAATCAGAATGTCCATCCGCATAAGAAAAGTTGGTCCCGTCGCCATGTCGAATTGGAGGCGGGTCCCACCATCTCTCCTCCCGGACGTAAACCGTCCAGCCGCCGATGTGAGCGTAACCTGCTCCGCCGTCATCAAGGAATACGAACCTATAGGCCGGCTCAGGGATGTCCAATCTTCTCTTGAGCATCACTGCACCCATATCGGACCAGTTTTTGCAATTCATAGAATCGACGATAGCGTACGTCCGCAGTATTCCTTCCTGGATGCGGACGGTCGGACACCTATAGAGCTTTTCAGTTTTGCAGTACGGGTACAGGGCTCCGTTCAGGATAGCGTTTCTTTTTTGGTTTAGGGCCATGGTTCGGTCCCAGTCTTTGAGCACCCAGGGAGTCTCGTTATTATGTATGCTGTACTCACCTGTATCGCCGTTCACGAGCTTGTCATCGTTGTTGTCGGCGTACAGGATCCACGCCAGCGTCAACTGCTTCAGATTGCTCAGACACGTGGCGCGCTTAGCCTGCTCTTTGGCCCGGCTTAGAGTTGGCATCAATATCGCCATCAATACGGCAATGATGGCTATTACCACCAGCAGCTCTATTAACGTAAAGGCTTTTCGTTTATCCATATTCAGCTTCTCCCTTTGTTTTAGCGAAAAAAGCTTCCCGATAACTGCTCCCCGCCGAAAAAGACCGGCTGCTACACTCTAGTAGTCTGTCAAATTCGATTAGGTAGGTTGTCATTCCGCACTTGATGCGGAATCCAGGACGCCAATAATTTTGGATTCCCGCTTTCGCGGGAATGACAAGTCACAGAATCAATCACGACAGCCTACTAGCCTGTCATCGCGAGGCTCGCGAAGCGGGCCGCGGCGATCTTGTCTGCTATTTGTAGATTGCTTCGTCGCTTCGCTCCTCGCAATGACATACTCGCTGGTTTAGTCAAGCGGCTTGCGAAACAGTCTACTATCTATATTCTCAGTAATCTTTGAACCTTCTTATCCATTCGGGCCAGTCTGTGTCCCTGACGGCACCGGCTTTTGTCCAGGGGCCCATAGTGTTGAACTTCTTGTGCCACTTCAGAGTCCACAACTCCTTAACGCCAACCTTTCTCACCGACCAATCCATAAAGGCGGCGTTTAAGAAACCCTGGTGGCGATTGATGCAGCACCGGCCCATGTTATTGCCCGTCCACATCTCCACCTCGTTTGCAGCGGGTCCTTGGGTATCTAACGGCCACAGGTCGAAACGCAGGGCCTCTATGAACCACGGCACTTGGTTTGCGCCTTTTTCTCCGGCCGTCTTCCACCCATACTGCACAGACACACCCCCTTCGTATGTCGTTGCGGTCCGCGGTATCAGACAGTAGCCGTTGATGCCATAGCTTCCCGCTATGCCGTTGGGTCCGAGCCCGCTGCCTGTAAATATTCCCCAGGCACTGAAGATACTGAACGATCCTACTCGGCGTCCACTCGCGTCTTGGATCGGCTTTATCGCCGACGGGCAGAACCAGATCTTGCTCGTCTTCCAATCTTTGTACTTGTCCTCCATATAAACGGGCCACCAATAGGCCGGCGTGCCTGGCTGAGAATCCCAGAACTTGCCCGCATTGGCCTCTGTGTACATCGAGGCGACAAAATTCCACTGTCGCAGGTTTGCCAGGCAGCCTATCATTTTGGCCTGTTCTCTCGCCCGTCGCAGCGTCGGTACCAATATCGACATCAACAGCGCAATGATAGCGATGACCACCAGAAGCTCTATTAACGTGAAGCCTTTTGGTTTGCTCATGTTTTGCAATCGGTATTTTAGTACTCTTTAAAGCGTTGCATCCAATCGGGCCAGACCGGCAGCGGAGCATCTAACGGAAAGCTGCGATGCCACTTCAGTCTCCATAGCTCCTTCAGTCCCACCTTTCTGGCGGAGAAATCGCAGAAGGAACTATTTACAAAGCCGTCGTGTCGATTGATGCAGCAACGCCTCATGTGGTTGTTACTCTCCCAGGCCATATCCTCGACTTGCGGAGGGTTATCCTGGTGTATCGGCCATAAGTCGAACCGCATGGCATCCATAAACAACGGTATGTTATTCGCTCCTGAAACGTGGGGGGTTCTCCAATTATCGTCGGTTCTTCGGCCTCCTTCGAAGGTAGTTCCAGGTTTGGTGCTCAGGACGTAGCCACTTAGGCCGTAGCTGCCGGCTATACCGTGCGGGCCTAAACCGGCATCGGTGACGCCAAAAATCCCCCACGCTGCAAACGTGTTGAATCTTCGCGTTGCGTTGCCTTGCTCGTCGTACAAAGGCTTTGTGGCTGTCGGACAGAACCATATCTTCAGGTTTCTCCAGTCTCTCTGCTCGGGGTCAATTTGTCTTATCCACCAAAAGCCCTGGGCTGTTGTCCCGCTTGGAAATTGGCCGTTGTTTTCCTCAACGTACATGGCAAAGATAATGTTCCATTGCCTCAGGTTTGCCAGGCATCTAACTCCGTTGGCCTGCTTCCTTACTCGCTGCATTGCCGGCATCAGCATTGCCATCAACAGCGCAATGATAGCGATTACCACCAGAAGCTCTATTAACGTGAACCCTTTGCGTCTGCTCATAATGCTGTTCCTCGCTCTGTACGTCATTCTCTATGTGGTTGAATGCGCAAATACAACCTTCTGTTCCCTCAATCGCCTTGTTTTGCCCCGCTGGCCTACTTTAACCCAGGCAAATTATACTGCAAATCTTATTTGCGTGCAACATTAAAACTTGCAGTTAAAGCATTTAAATACCAGCGGCTCTATTTTTGGTCAGTCTTTTGGCTGTTCCTCACCGATGTTGCTACAAAACAGGACTCGGCATCGGTGAAACTCGGGGTTTTTCTCTCTGCAAGTGCTTGTAGCTACGGCACTTAGAAGTGAGACAGCATCTACTCTGCGCGGCCTGCTGCATCCAAGGCGATATAATCTTCGGCAGAAAGCTGCTGGGGACGCTGCGTTGGGTCGATGGAGCACCGCTCAAAGATCGCGGGCCAGTTGGCGACATGCCCGGTCTTGGGGTGAGCCAGTCTAGCACAGGCCTTTAGCATTTTGCGGCGGTGCCCCATGAAAAGACTCACCGTCCGGCTGAATAGTTTCATGTCTTGTATTCGGCTGACCTTTTCGTTTTGGCGGACAAACCTGACCATTGCGGAGTCGACCTGCGGCTTAGGCCAGAAAACGGCGGGTTTGAGAACTCTTATGATTTTTGCATCGCCGGTTGCCGCCAGCAGAATGCTCAACGTGCCGTATTCGCTGCTGCCGGGTGCGGCCGTCATTCGCTCAGCGACCTGCCTCTGCACGGTGACACAGGCCGCGTCCGCTGCTGTGGGGCCCGTCACCAGGTTGAGTATCACCGGCGAAGCGACATTGTAGGGCAAATTTGCAACCAATAGGAGCCGACCTGTACATTCTTGGCGGGCTAGTTCGATTGCTCTGGTCACGGTGCTGCTGAGCGTCCTTTTCTTTTCAAGGACATCTGTGTTGATAATCTCGACATTCTCAGTTTTTGCGAGCTGGTTTTTAGTGATTGTGCAGAGCATCCGGTCAAGCTCAACGGCGATGACTTTGCCCGCCTGCTGGGCCAAAGCCTCGGTCAGAGAGCCTGTGCCACAGCCGACCTCGAGCACAACGTCGCTGGCCTCAATTTGCGCAGTCTCTATCAGCAGCCGCATCAGATTCAGGTCGATCAGAAAGTGCTGGCCCAGCCGTCTATTAGGGAACGCCCCCGCTTCGGCGAGCAACTGCTGGATTTGCTGTTTCGTCTGCATAAAGTAGTGCAAACCCGCGGCGACCCGTAGGTCATAAACCCGTGGTGAAACCACGGGCTAAATATTTAGCCCCGCAATTCATTGCGGGGTTCTCACGGGGGATTATTCAATCCCACATTTGACGTGGGGTTATTCGTTGTACTTGTGCATTTATTGTCTTTTTCGTGGCGGCCATTTGGATGGCGGTAGTTATGGCAGCTTTCATGCCGCTTGGATTGGCAAGATTTTTGCCTGCGATGTCGAAGGCTGTTCCGTGAGCCGGCGCCGTTCTTATTATCGGTATGCCTATGGTGACATTTACGGCGTTTTCGAAATCGAGCAGTTTCACAGGGATCATTGCCTGGTCGTGATACATCGCGACCACCGCGTCAAACTCGCCCCGCACGGCTCGCAGAAAGAGTGTGTCGGCTGGAAAGGGGCCGGAGCAATTTATTCCCTGCTCTTGTGCTAACAGAATCGCGGGCGAAATTACTCGTTCTTCTTCATCGCCGAATTGGCCGTTCTCGCCCGCGTGTGGATTCAATGCGGCAACGCCGATCCTGGGATTCTCCAGGCCGAAGTATTCTTTCATCGCGTCATTTAATAGGTCTATCGCCTCGAAGACGCAGCCGATTCTAAATTTGTGGCGAACCTCGAATAGTGCCTCGTGAATGGTAGCTAGCGCCACCTTTAATGGGCCGCTGATAAACATCATCGCCTTTCGTTTCGATTTGCAGCGATGAGCCAGCATTTCGGTGTGTCCCGGCCACTCTGCGTCAGCCATCTTCCAGCTGGTCTTGCTGATCGGACCTGTCACCATCGCGTCTATTATGCCGGCCCGCGCAGCGTCAATCGCGTCCAGGCAGAACCTTATCGAGGCTTCGCCGGCGACTCTGCTGGGACCATTAATCCAGGGCGGGACTGAATACTCATCGTAATCGGCTACGACAACTTTACAGGGATAATCTTTACTGATTTTTTCGTGCTGGTGCCGGCCCCAGAAAGGCTCGATCTCCGCCCGGTCGGCGGCGTAGCAAAGCTGCTCGTTCATCCCGAAGACGATGAACTTCGCAGCCCGGCGGATATCCGGATCAGCCAAAGCCTTTACCACAACCTCCGGCCCGATGCCCGCAGGATCGCCCATCGTCACGCCGATAACCATCTGCTCGGATATCGAATTGTTGTTAGTCTTGTTCATTACATATCGTCTAAAAGCCTAATTCTCTTAATTTCTCGACCGTTAGCGTTTGCTTCTGCGGCAAAATCTTATCCAGATAACTTTTTATCGTCTTTACGATTATGTCCGTTTCGATATTTACTGCATCGCCAGCTTTTGCCGTGCCCACCGTGGTTCTCTTTAGCGTCTGCGGTATCAGGGTGACGCTGAAACTGCTTCGGTTTAAGCCGGCTATCGTCAGGCTTATTCCGTCAACGGCGACCGAGCCTTTAACTACCATCTGGCTGAGCAGCTCCGGCTGGGCGGCAAATTCTATATCAGCAAACCCACCCTGCCTTTTAATCGCTTTAATCGTGGCTGTGCCGTCAACGTGGCCCTGCACGAAGTGTCCGCCAAATCGGTCGGTCGGCTTCATTGCCCGCTCCACGTTCACTTTTGATGAGGGCTTCAATTTGCCCAGAGTCGATCTTGCCAGGGTTTCGGTGCTAAGCTCAAATGTTGCCAGGCTGCCCGTCAGTTCGGCGATGGTCAGGCACGCACCATTTATGGCAATACTATCGCCGATTTTGCACTGCTCGGCCAAATTGCCCAGGTCGACCGTAAGCGAAACGCCGCCCGCGTTCGGGCGAGCCGACTTTACAACACAAATCGCCTCTATAAGTCCTGTGAACATCTGAAATTGACCGTCCACTATTTACTATTGATAAAACCAGGCTACCCGTTACAATCTATTATAAATAATCAATCGTCAATAATCAATCGTCAATTGGCACGGGTTGGTGATAATATGAATACATTTTGGCTGAAAATAGCCGGCATTGTGGTCGCTGTCCTGGCTCTTGTCATTCTGATCAAGAGCTTTTTGCCTTCCGGCGGTGAGCTCAAGCCGGCGGAGAAACCGAAGACATTTTACGATATGGCCGACCGGGATAGGCAGTTCCTTGAGGAGCCGAAAGCAGCCGGCGAGCAGACGGCCGAGCAGCCGGGCAAACCAGCACCAGAGCCACAGGCACAGGTCGCGCAGCAGCCTTCTGCGGCTCCCACCCAGCCCGCTGGACGCACTGCCGGTGTCGTCCTGCCAAGCGATATTAAAGGGACGACAACGCTGTATTTCAAGCCGCTCGAGGAAATAGAGGATATTCAAGCGCAGGAGCTGCTGCCCTGGGCCGCTGCCGGGCGGAGCATCGGCAGGCTGCCCATCATGCAATATGGCCTAATGGTGAAAGCCTGCCGGCAGATCGAGCAGCGCTGGCCCGATAGCTGGTACGCCTTTCGAGCCAAGCAAATGTTGGAGGAGATCGTGGAGCGCTACGCCGCCAACTATAAGATTACGGAACAGGAGCTGGATATCAGCCGATTTGTGAAGCCGAGGCGCGGCGCCGAGCCTCGTACTGTGGAGCCGGTACGACGATGAGCACGGCCAACGGAATGATCCCTGTGATCTCAATCTCCGCTGATTGTCTGCCGGAGACGTGGGAAAAAGCTGTCCTGGCGGTGTGGGATAAAGGTGTCGATATTAGAACCCAATATGATAAGCCAGAAGATCCGCCGAGCAAGGACGCAACGGTTATAGTTACCATTATGAATCCATTTTGTGAGCCGAGAATCCACAAGAATTTTCCGGGCGGGCCTGAAGAGCTAGAGGTATACCGCCAGGAGGTGGTCAACGGTATTCACGATCATTGGATCGACCCTGCTGCGGGCAAATGGACGTATACCTATCATGAGCGGCTATTTGCGTATTGTCCGGTGGAAAATATGGGGCGGCACGATTCGCCGAAACCCTTCAAAAAGGTCAACCAGATTCAGTATATCGTCGATTGTCTGTCGCGGGCCGGCCACAGCCGTAGAGCCCAGGCGGTAACCTGGATGCCAACCGCCGACCCGGCTACCGAGCATCCGCCTTGCCTGCAGAGAGTCTGGTGCCGGCTGGTCGCTAACGAGGTGGGACAGCTTGTACTTAATATGAATACGCACTGGCGAAGCCGAGACCTTTACAAGGCCTGGTTTATGAATGTCTATGCCTTGACCGACCTACAGCGAATCATCGCAGAGAAAATTTCGCAGAAAATCAATCAGCCGGTCGCGGTCGGCAGGTACGTCGATATAAGCGATTCGCTGCACATTTACGGCAGCTATTTCAAGGAGGTTGCGGCTGAAGTGCAAAAGATGCGTAAGAGCCCGTTCACGCAGCGGGCGTGGGAGAGCACCAATCCGGCTTTTGCCATGTGTACACAACAAGCCAGAGAAAAACTTGCGCAAGATCCAGATTGGTACGCAAGAGCTAAAGGCTAATGGTGATTTGAGATGAGGAATAACGAAAATGACTTTGATTGTTAACGGTGAAAGAATTGAAGATGCGGCGATACAGAAGGAAGTAGAGCGTTTAAGGCCGCGTTATGAGCAGGTTTTTGCCGAGCAGGACCCGAAAGAACGAGAAGCTAAGCTGCTTGAATGGTCCAGAGAGAATGTGATCGAAAGAGTTCTGCTCAATCAGGAGGTCAAAAAAGACGGGGACAAAATCCCGCCCGATGAAGTCGAAGCAGTAATTGCCAGGCTAAAAGACCGGTACAAAAACGAGCAAGAGCTTTACAGAGACTTTGAGGTAGACAATGACGAGAAACTCAAAGAGGTTGTTGAGCTGCAGATGAGGGTGGAGCGGAAGATAAATGACCTTGGCAATGCTCTATCTAAACCAAGACAAGCTGATATTGAGCAGTACTACCAGCAGAACCAAGAGCAGCTCAAATCAGGCGAGCAGGTCAAAGTGGCTCATATAGTCAAATATGTGGACTGGCGGACAGATGAGGCAGCCGCCTTGGAGGCGATAACAAAGGCACACGAAGAACTGGACGGCGGCGCGGCCTTTGAGGTCGTGGTTGATAAATATACCGACTGCTCCGATAAGGGTGGTGACTTGGGCTATGTCACTAAGGGACAGCTGGTGGAAGAGTTCGAGGACGTGGTCTTTAATTTGGGCGTCGGCCAGATAAGTGACATCTTCCGAACTCGGTTCGGGTTTCACGTAGCCAAGGTGTATGACAGAAAGCCTGGCGCTGTGCTCAGCCTTAAAGAAGTGAAGCAGCAGATACTGGATGAGCTTACACAACAGATGCGGCAAGATGCTATCGACAAGTTTTTGGACGAGCTAAAAAGTAAGGCTCAAATCGAAGAAGCGTAGGTGTGTCACGATCAGGGCCGGTGTGGAGTGACATAGAATTTAGCGGTGCAAGTTTGCCTGTTCGAAGCGGACGAG
>Ga0315288_10011767_pt1 | contig 11014 bp, 10 predicted proteins | sample YL17G11_20_MG_FD_203454 | JGI IMG/M metagenome (GOLD analysis project Ga0315288, IMG submission 203454) | Sediment microbial communities from Yellowstone Lake, YNP, Wyoming, USA - YL17G11_20 | ecosystem: Environmental > Aquatic > Freshwater > Lake > Sediment | place: USA: Wyoming | collected...
GGTTGATCGGTGGAAGAAAACGTGGGAAGGCATGACAGCCGACGCAGTCCGCTTTGGTGTCTGGATGTGGATTGGCTTTAGGCCGCAAACTACCATGACAAGGAATGCAGGCTGTCGGCGCTGGCACGTGCGAAAACTGCCCAAATGATGTCCAAAGGGGGTCCTCCGTAATGTAACGATGGCAGTCAGCACAGTCCTGACCATTGCCGTGCGGAGTTATGTCGATCGCTGCCGGGCGCCTGGCTTCGTGGCAGGAGGCGCAGTTGCTGGCGAACTTGGCATGGTCGATCTTCGGCCGCAAAAATGCCGCTTCATTGACTGCCGGACGGTTAAAGCCGCACCTGGCCAGTATAAAGGTTGCTAGGACCGCAAGCACTGCTACTATGGCAGCCGTCGGTATGGGATAGAACTGTCTCATGAGGGGGGGTGCTCTTTACTCAATGGCTCACCGAATTTTTTGTCGATTTGAATGCCCAATTGATCGAAGAAGCGCTTTTGTAACTCGGCACCGATAAAGATAAACAGATAGTCGTTGCGCAAGATCCCCGCCATTCCCTGCGTTTCGATCTCGAGCAGATCAGCTTTAATTTGGTTCACTTTGGTATTAAAGCGCAAGTCGAGCAATCCCCGCTCAGCGCAGATCCGCACGGCCTTCTGGTTTTCATCGTTGCAGCGGTCAAAATCGGCGCTGGCAACTAGCATCGTCACCTTATTAGCGTAACTTTGTTTACACAAATACTGCACGGCCTCAGCCGCTGCATTGCCGCTGCCGACCACGGCGACATGCTGCTTCTGATACTGCTCCGGATCAACCAAATTATAGGTTACCTTAGCCAGATCTTCACCAGGAATACCTAGGCGCCGCGGTGTCCCGCGCACTCCGGTGGCCAAAATCACCTTGTAAGCAGTCATCGGTCCAATGCTGGTATCGAGGCGAAACAAATCGCCATCTTTAGCTAGATGCTTAAACTGCGCCTGCTCCTTTATGTTCAGCCGGTTCTGCACGCGGATTTCGTCCCACTTAACCATTAACTCTGCTTTGGACACGCGATGGTGTGGAAACTTCATCGGCCCTACCAAGGGCAGGTCGGCGGGCTGGGTCATGATGATCTTCTGCCGGGGGAAATTCGAGATGGTGCCGCCAAAGAGCCCTTGTTCAAGACAGACATAACGAAGCTTTGCGGCCAGCGCTCCGAGCGAAGCAGCTAAGCCAGCTGGGCCGGAGCCAACGATCACTAAATCATAATCTGCCGCGGCCCTGGCTTGCGGCTCCACCCCTAGTTGGGAGGCTGCATGCTCTACCGCCAGGCGCCCTTGCTTCACCGCATTACGGATTAGCCCCATACCACCAAGTTCGCCAGCGATATACAGGCCCGAGATGTTGGTCTCGAAGTGTCCGCTGATCCGTGGTAGCTCGCGGCCGCGAGTCTTGGTGCCAAACACGAGCGAGATGGCGTCAAATGGGCAGGCTGCCTCACACTGGCCATGCCCAACGCACTTGGTCGCTGCCACCATGACCGCTCGGTGATTGATCAACTGCAGGATCTCACCCTCTGGGCAGGCGCGTACGCAGGCGCCGCAGCCCGCACATCGGGCTGGATCAATCAAAGGATGTAAGGAGAAGGGCTCGTTAAGATTCTTTGCAATAGTGCTTTGCAGCACCGAGCTGGCTGCGGCTTGCTGCTGCCGCCGGCGCCCGACGCCATAGATCGTGACCCCAAGCATCGCCGCGGCCATCAACCATCCGAGTTGGTCAGCAATCCAGAATGAAAGTTGCGACCAGTTCATGACAGATCACTCCGCGTTCCTAATAGCCCTAACCGACCCGAAAAACCAACGCTGATACGATATGTATCACTGCTACGACGTACATGAATACGGCGAACGGCACGTGAAAGGTATGCCAGTACCCCATCAATCGCTTATAGGCGTCCAGCAGCAGGATCTTACGTAGGACTAGTCCGTAGAGTTTCAATTCCCTTTTGACTGCAACTGAGACTCCGGGAGCTGTCGAGAAGGGCGACAGCCGCAGGCGCACGTCGCCGACCACCGAGCACATGATGATTAAGCCAAGACTGGCCTGCTTCGCTGCCATATCATAGTTACCGCAAGCCAGACGAATCGCATTGGCCTTCATTTCGCTGAGATTCTTCGCGGTATAAATGTCCGGTTGCTGGGCCAGCGCCGAGGCAAAGCCAGCGTCCAATCGTTTGAGCTGGGCCTTAAGAGCACCGCGGGCCTGCAGCAACTGCGTATAAAAATAGCGACCCACTACACCACTGACAAAGCTGATCACCATACTCCAAAAGCTAATTGCAACCAGACCACGGACCTTAAAATGAGTATGGAACACCACCAGCGTGGGGCCAATAAGTCCACAAAAAATATGAAAATCAAGCCACCGCGACAACTTACCTAAAGGTTGCATGGCAGGAATTTTCTTGCGCAGCACGTAGAGGTTGGTAAGGCACATGACGCCAAAACCACTCCAACCGAACCAATAACAGACCGTCGGCGTGAACAGTCTATTCACACCAAACCACAGCCCAGTCAAAGCCCCGAGGAGCAGCATCCATAGAATGAAATACAAACGAATCACGATGACGGGCCCTTTAGAGGTCGCGAAAGTCCTAGCCGAGGCTAGCCTTAGGGTCGCGTCGATACAACCGCACAGTGGCTTTGCCTACCTTTCTATCCTATTTGAATCCTTGATCTTTATGAGAATTTTTTCGATTCTGTGCCAGCCCCAATCATCGGCAGTGGGACAAGCGATGGTGCATTCTAACGCCCGGTCATGTTAACATAAAACGCCTTAGCGCGGGCTATGCGCCAGCCACCATCGATTTTACTGGAGAGACTAATCCCATGATGCGTACACCAGCACCAGCCCTACGGTTATTTGTTAGTACCTTCGCAGTTCTCTTGCCCTTGGTCGTCGGCGGTTGCAGCAGCAGCAGTAGCTCACCGGCTCCGACGCCTACACCTGCTGGGACCGTGACGGCGGTTTCTACTTCCTACACAAGCAATTGTGTAAGCTGCCACGGTGCTACAGGCACCTTGGCGACGTACAAAGCCTTGAAGGGTACAACCCTGACCGCAGCGGCCTACTCGGCTGTGGTCCGCGCAGGAAAAACAGCCGCCACCACTGTTAGCAAGACTGCAATGGACGCCTACCCTGCAGCGAAGATGTCGGACGCCGACATCACCAATGACTACACATTCTTTACCCAAAAATAAGGGTAGACTCTACGCGCCAGTTCCTAAGCCTCGGCTCCTAAGCCAAGGACCAGGAACATGACCACGGCCAAGGCGATGCGGTAGATGCCAAAGGGAACAAAGCCGCGACGGGCTAGGTAGGCAGTGAAGCCGCGCACCGCAATGGCGGCCGCCACTGCGGCCACGCCGAGGCCGAGGCCCATGGCCGGTAGCCCGATATGAGATGTCAGAAGCGGACCCTCCTTGTAGAGCTTGAGACCGGTTGCAGCAAGCAAAGTCGGCAGGCCGAGGATAAACGAAAACTCAGCCGCGGCGACTGGCGTCATCCCTAGGAACATGCCACTAAGGATGGTCATCATGGACCGCGAGGTCCCAGGCCACATCGCCACGCATTGAGCTAGTCCGATCAAGGCGGCATGGCGCGGGGTCAACTGGTTCATGCCGTAACCATGATCGCGGGCCGCTTTGGCCCAGCGGCTGGACTCAAAGGCCAACATCAGCAGACCGCCTGCCGCAAGGGCGAAGATCACCGGCCCCGAGTGCTGCAGATACTGCTTGATCAGCTTATGGGCAAACACGCCGATGACGCCGGTAACGGCGAAGGCGCAGACGACGTTAACCAGGAGTTGTCGACCTTCCTCCGAGCGCCCGACCAAGCCGAGCAGCATTTGTTGGATCGCTTTAAAATATAGCAAAATCACTGCGAGGATGGCTCCCGATTGAATCACAACCTCGTAGGCTTCCACGGCATCTAACTCGCTAGTGCTCAACTTTGTCGCGTCGCGCAGACCAAGCAGCTCATCGACCAACACCAGGTGTCCAGTCGACGATACTGGGAGGTACTCGGTGATCCCCTCGACCAATCCCAGCACCACTGCCTGAGCCGGCGAGATGATTGTACGCGGCGACTCTGACGTACCGACCGCAGACGTGGCACTAACGGACAGACTACTGTCGACGCGATCTTCGGCCAAAGCGGGAAACGCGGCTTGCAGCACTATGGCACCGAGGGTCAGTCGTAAAAATAGCTTGACCAACTTCAAAGTGAACCTCGCAAAGGCGAACGCAACTGTTGATCACAGCGACCACAACCATGATTCACACCGTCCATTGATGCTACACGGCGCAACAAACTTTGACACCTAAAGACCGCCATAGTCCCTCGCTCTAGCTCCCTCTAAACGTTGGCACGAAATATGCTTTCCATAAATCACGACTAACCCATTTCATTCTGGAGAATATTAGATGAAACACTCACCGGATCCACTGACCGCCAGTACTGACCAACGGAGTCCTGAAGCAGCTGAAGGGAAGGGGGCTGTGGCCTTTCTGACAGCCCAGCACCGTTCCATTGAGGCGCTGTTCAGCCAGTTTGGCGAAGCTGGGCCTGGCCAAGTCCGCGCCAAACTCTTAGCGCAGCTACTCCACGCGACCCAGGGTCATGTCGCAGTCGAGGAGGGGGTCTTTTATCCCGCCGCGAAGAGCATCGATAAAAGCCTCGTTCTAAAGTGCCTAGAGGAGCACGGCATGATCAAGGGAATCATCGCCAAACTACACGCCCTCAGCGTCAACGACGAAACTTTAATCGCCAAGGTAGCGGTGCTCCAGGACTCGCTACGACGCCATTTCAAGGTGGAGGAAAAGCAATTCTTTCCGCTGGTGAAAAATGCCCTCGACGACAAGCGGATGAGCGCACTTGGTGCCTTGCTTGAGCAGGCGTGGGAGCGCTTCAATAGCGCGCCCTTGGCGGTCAAACTTCCAGAAAAACGTGCGGCGGCGACTAAACGCTCAGGCGCCGCTAACCGCAGCGCCAAGGTCAGCCCCGGTTCAAAGCTCCCGGGGGATCGCCCTGCCACCAGCAGGGGCCATGCTGGACTGAGCAGTCAGCCCTGGCCCGCTGTCGGCCGGATCGTCCGGCGGCCAGCGGCCAGATGAACGTCTGTCGCAGTAAACAGTCAAACTGTTGCATTTTACCACCATCTCCTCCTGGACCTTGGAGTCACCTATGGACCTTAAGAAATCAGCGCTTGCATGGGTACAAGCAATGTTGACTCAGTGGCAGGAGTCTGACGCCCCACTGGCGCCAGGCCAGCGTCGGGGTCCGCCCAAAAAACGGCGTTCCGCTGTGGCCATGGGACTTAGTAAGAAGCCCAAGCCCTCTAGCAAGAAGCCACCGGTGAGGGCACAGCCTGCGCCGATGTGAATTCGTTTAGAAGCACCGACTTTTGCTCCTGTGCCGTGGGAGCAAAGGTCGGCCGCTTCGTCGGCCTGCTTAACGCAAGCAGCGGTGTACAACTCAAATTTGGCCTCCGTTGATGCCTATGCGATACTAGTCCATCCTCCCCTTTGATCTGGAGCGATGGCTGAGCTTTCTAATTACCCCGCTGCATTGCATCAGGGCCATTTTCTCGATGGCTATACTGGCCATGCTGACTTTGGGGACGCACTGCCAAGCCGCCACATCCGACTTAGCCGTTGATGCTGAGGATGAGATCGCTAGGATCGGACTAGCATTACCACCGCCGCCACTACGTCAACCGTGGGAACAGCCAAGCTACCAATTGGCCGTCAACCTCGACATCGACCCCGATGAAGGCAACGGCATAGCCCGAGGCCTCATGGCCATTCATGGCTGGAAGAATCAAAAGGGCACCGAACTGCGCTGCCTGTATCTGCCATATAATGACGATAGCTACGAATTCGATCCGATCCGCGATTTCAACCTGGTACCGCGCAAATATGCCAAACCGGAAAGGCACGCCGGCCATATCGACTTCCGCGTCGAAACCACTGGAATCGCCTTGAAACTCTTAAGTCCGCACGTGGCTATGCTCATCGGTGAAGTGCCCGCCTCAGGCTTACGGATGAGCTTTAAATCCTTGCTGCCGCGTTGGCCTGATGCTGATGACGACGAGTGGTTATTCTCTGATTTTCATCCGCAGCCTCTTACGGAGTGCCCAGACGACCCCAACGATTCTAAGACCTTCAGATTCGAACCCGACGCCACTATCAATGCTAACCTGACCTACACTGGGGCCTGGCAGGTCGCCACACCCGGTCTTAGCATCGCGGCCATCCCCACTGGCCCAGAAAATATGCCCAGCCCAGAACCGCTCGCGCTGCAGATCACCGCCCGCAAGTTAGTCATCGGTTTAGTCCGCGGCTTCACGCGGACGGTCTTTCCCGCGAGCGGCGTCACCGTCGAACTACTATCCCGCGATCCCGATTTGATGATGATCCTACCGGCGCTCAAAACAGCTTTGAGCACCGCGACAGATATGTATGGCCCACTGCCTTTTCGCCACCTTGTGCTATTAGAAACCGCCGATTTGGAAAAATCTACTTTGCCCGGACTCGTCGCCATCAATCGGCCACGGCAAATCGGCGCGGCCACTCTGCAAAACGACATCCTCAATTGGACGGACTGGCAGATCACCGCGTTCATTGCCGAGCAGTGGTTCGGCGCCTCAGTCAGTGTAGGCAGTCTAGACGACCTTTGGCTTTTACGCGGCTTTGTCGACTTCACTACTATTGAAGCCTTGGTTGCGAACCCGGCTCACTTCGCCTTGTTAAGAGCTAAGAGCGGTGTGCCCACCGATATAGAAAATTCATTTACCTATCGCGGTGCCCAGGACTTGATCGCGGCGGTACTCACATACTTACATCCCTACAATGCGTTGACGGATAACAACTATGTCAGTGCGGCACCCTTCGCCAACCAGCATTCACTATCCTATATCCGTCATGCCTTGGCCCTAAGGCAAATCAATTGGACCATGGGCCGTGATAGGATGCGCTTATTGCTGCGGCGTTTTTTTGGCGAACACCGCGGTACGCACATCACTCCCCTTGATTTTGCAGATTTCTATAAGCGTCAAAGAAGCGCCCTAGGCATCCCGGTACCGGCTGTGGCGCCATCAGACTTAGACCAATGGTGGACCACTAGCCAGTGGCCGGATTTCGCGCTCGTGGGCGTTACCGATACACCCGCACCAGGCGACCGCCAGCACGACATCACTGTCACGCTGGCGCAAAACAACGGTTATAGTCTACCAGTCGCTGTCACCGTGACGGATATTGAGGGTAGGACCTACACTGCATTAGCCAGTCCTCAGCCAGGGGAGGCTCGACTGTGGCAGGCTCGCGTCCAAACGACGGCCGCTAGTAGCCGGGTCGACATCGACAAAGGCCGCCAGATCATGGACTGGGACCGCTTCAACAACACCGACGCTTGGCCCAGCCTGAACTTCTTCCCCGGCAGCGCCAAAACCTTTGCCGACGATGCATACACCGTCCTATGGCTACCGCTGGCAACGAAACTACCCGGCGAGCCTCTGACCTTTCAGCTAGTCGGACAGGGCTTTCGCTATATGCATAATAGCCTCACCGGCATGCTGACCTATGCGCCCGATCAAAAAAGGGTGGGTTACTCACTCTACTACCTGACCGACTTCCCCAAACTCGCCTCATACTTAGTGGTCGATGCGCTGCAAAATAAGGGCCTGACTTTTCGCAACGAGCGCATTGTCGAGGGCGGCCTCTATAAAACTCTGAGCTGGATCAAGGATCCCTATTTAGAGTATGGCCTTCGATTACGACACCGAGAGGTCACTCAGCATCCTGAATCACGCCACCAAACGCTAGCGTTCAAGGCACTAGTTCAACCTCTCAACCAGTACGGCTCATGCAATTACGCTGGCAAATTCGAGTACGAAACGACGATCCATTCGCTTATCCCAAACTACGACTACGATCGCCGCTTCATTCAAGGTGATGGCACATGCAAAGTTGCCGAATACCTCGAGCTAGGTGGCCGAGCCTTTTACGGCGAGTTGCTGCGTGTCGGCCCCTTCAAGGGCGGCAACATCCGGTTTGATCCACAAGATATCAACGAGGCTCGGCTGCGCTTTGATAGTCCGAGGTTAAGCCGCACCGAGCAGATCTGGACAGCGAGTGCGGACATATTGATTCCCGCGATGCTACCGATACCTGACGACTTGTATCTGCTAAAGCGCCAAGCGCGGTACCGGCTATTCTACGACATTGGTGAATCTGAAGGGCCGCACCGCTACTATAAAGACGCCGGCGTCGGTCTCTGGCTACCGCTGGGCATCGACCTCGTCGGCAAGGGGTCGGTTTCACCCTTAAATTTCTCACTGTTGCTGGTGCTTTACAGAGAGGCCGGCGACTTTAAGTCACGGGTCCCGGGCATCCTCTTTGACTTTGATTTCTTGGGCAAGATTTAGCTTTACGCGGCTAGCTGCGAATTAAAGCTGGCCAGCCGCGATTAAAATCTGCAGTATTGCTGCCATGAAAGTTATTACCTGTAATGTCAACGGCATTCGTTCCGCCTCGACCAAGGGCCTTTGGCCGTGGTTGGCAGCTCAAGACGCGGACCTAATCTGCCTGCAGGAAGTGCGCGCTAAGGTAGAACACCTACCCGCGAGTGCCGCCGAGATGCAAGGTTACCACGCCTATTTCAACCTCGCCGAAAAGCCCGGATACAGCGGTGTCGCCCTGTATGCTAAGCGGCAACCGACGCAAGTCACGCGAGCTTTCGGGCTACCTGTCCTTGAAGACGAGGGCCGCTACCTGCAGCTGGACTTTGAGCGCTTGACGGTGATCTCCTCTTACTTCCCGTCTGGATCAAGCGGCCCGCAGCGCCAGCACCATAAATACGATTTTCTCGATCACATGGCACTAAAGCTAGAACAATTCAGGAAGGTCAAACGAGAGTTTATCCTCTGCGGAGATCTGAACATCGCGCACCAGGAGATCGACTTAAAAAACTGGCGCGGCAACATAAAGAATTCCGGATTTTTGCCTCTGGAGCGTGCCTGGATGAGCATGATCCTGGACCGACTTGACTATGTCGACGCTTTTCGCGTTATAAACAAAAATCCAGATCAATATACCTGGTGGTCAAACCGCGGCGCTGCCTACGCCAAGAACGTCGGCTGGCGCATCGACTACCAGATTGTCAGCCCAGGCCTAAAGGCCCTGGTTCGCGCAGCTAGCATTTACACCGAAACGCGCTTCTCCGACCACGCCCCCTTGACTATCGACTATGATCTCGAACGATACTAACTCATGAACCACTACCGGACAGTGTTACGCACAGCTATACTCATGTGGCCGTCCGCTACCAGCTTGTCGATTGGCAGATAGGCATCGCTATAAGTGGGTTGCGCTTCGATCTGCATGGTGGCTTAGTAGTGCGCCCGTTCGAGGCGCAAGGGTTCAGGGGTTTAAGGACCCGGGGACTCGGGCGCCGCAGCGCCGGACCTAGGGAGGACCAGCGTTGCCACAAATTTGAGCACCGACCTCCGGTAGCCCGAAAAAAACTTGGCCAAAAAAGTTAGGACCCTGTGCCGCAAGGCTTTTAGGGCTCATGATTCAGCCCCTGAATCACTGGTTGGGACAAGCCTCGTCAAGAAGCGACTTCTCGAATGACCACCACCTTAACAAGGGCCTCGCAAATGATTATTTTCATTCAGGTCCTTTTCGCCTATTCTGATCGAACCATTATTCAATATCGTCCAATCTTCCAGCGGATGACTCAAGCATGAGAATTGCTGCCTATCCTTTCCTGATTCTGGCGCTATCCGCCTGTGGTTTCTCGGGCGCCAATAGCCGGCAGGAAAGCCACACGGCCATACGCGGCGGAGATTTAGTACGGAAGGGCCAATGGGAGGCCCGCCAGTCGATTGTTCTTTGGGATGGCCGCGGCAATCAGTTCTGTTCGGCAGTCCGAATTGGACCCAATCAGATCGCAACAGCCGCACACTGCCTTGCTGCACCAATCCCAGAAATGCAAATCGGCTTCGGTCCTGGATGCACTGACGTACTTGATTCCCAGGAATCATGCAGAGCTCAGCAGCCCACCAAGGAGGCATCCATAAAAGTCCTAACGACCACAGTGCACCCGCTTTTCTCCAGCGAAGCGCTGCGCGATCTTGGCCATGGCGATGACTATCATGATATCGGCATGATCGTATTTCAGGGTGAACTAGCGGTTGCCACCACTCCTATCGCCAACTTTGCTGATTTTCCTACCGACAATCAAGAACTAGGCCAGGACCATGAGCTGATCAAGACCGGCTTTGGCTCAATCAGTGACGACGATGATAGTAAGCCTGCGCTACGCTCGGTACGTTTGCGCGTGGTCCGATCTGATCCGGCAAATGGTGAATTGGAGTACATGCGGCACCAAAACCGCGGCACGTGCCCAGGCGATTCAGGCGGGCCGGGTTTTATCAGTACAAAAGGCGACAAACAAAAGCTTGTAGGCATCACCTCACGCGGTCCCGACATGGACTTTAGAAACTCCGGCGACAACGAAATGTCGTGCAATGATGGCAATGGGATCGATACAGATATCAGATACTACCGCGACTGGTTGCAGTGTGCGGGCGACCAACTAAATCGCAAACTAGATAGTCTGGGTATAACCACTGGTGTCCTGAAGCTACGTCATGAACCCGGCGACGGCAGCGCCGACGCCTGTGCCGACACAGCGATTGAGTTGCACGCGGATTTTCACCAGCGCGTTAAGGCCCAGTGCGAAAGCGATTCGCAACACGTTTACAAGGACCTCGAAGGTGCCTGTGAGCGCACGCACCACAAACAAAAGAAACCGCGGACCTGAGCCTAGTGAAATTGCCTCCATGCTGCACTGCCAATAGGGTGGGTTGGGATAGCGGCTGCGGACGCGCGACGCTGTCATGACCGCTGCTTTTGGCCTCGGCGGGACGCTGTCAGGCATCGGTTATGACCCTCTGGTGCTAATTTACGGACT
>Ga0315288_10011770_pt1 | contig 11011 bp, 8 predicted proteins | sample YL17G11_20_MG_FD_203454 | JGI IMG/M metagenome (GOLD analysis project Ga0315288, IMG submission 203454) | Sediment microbial communities from Yellowstone Lake, YNP, Wyoming, USA - YL17G11_20 | ecosystem: Environmental > Aquatic > Freshwater > Lake > Sediment | place: USA: Wyoming | collected...
TCCGTCATTTTCCAATCATTTGCCGCAACGTCATAAACCATTTTCACAAGTTCAGGGCGCCTTGTTCGATATCTGAACCTTATGCCTCAAATCTTGTTTTCCATCAGCAGATTGTTAACCTTCGTCCAATACCTCAAGCGCTGTGGCTATAAAAAATGACAAACGCTGCATTCTTCTTTGTTCTTCACCTGTGCATTAAAACCTTTACAAACTTTCGAACCTCAAGTATTCCGCGGAAGAAAGCAAAAACCAAAGGCCACACACTAACAAACTATAGAAGACTTTCACTCACTTGAAGTTCATTCAACTTATATCAACGAATGCGCTACTTAATTATCCGAAGAAAGGAGAATCCAAGATGACGAAGAAAAGCACAATCGTAGTGTTGTTTATCGTTTCAATCCTGCTCTCAAGTCTAGGCGCTTTCATCAACCCTGCAGCTGGCCAGACAACAACAGTCAAAGTAGACCCGCCGCTCACGGAGTACTACGTGAAAGCAACCGGAACACAATTCACAGTAGCCGTGAAGATAACAGAAGTAACCGACCTTTACGGTTTTGACCTGAAGCTCAGGTGGAACACAACGTTTCTACAGTACGTCAGCCATTCGGTGCATGTACCTAGAGACACTTATCTTGACGGCGTTCTCTGGAACCCAGTGATTCCAGTTGCGAACCAAGTTAATGCAACCGATGGAACATACGAGATCGCCTACGCTTCACTGGCTCCCGCACCAACCTTCACTGGTACAGGCACTGTGTTCACCATGACGTTTGAGGTAAAATATCATCCCGTGCAGCCTGAACCGGACGCTAACATAGCACTTGAACTCTACTCAACAGACCTATCAGCACCACTCGGCGTACCAATAAGTCACACAACTGAAAACGGCACGGTAATTCTGCACGCGCTCCCGCCCATATCAACAATATTGTATACGCAGCCAACCACATTCCGCAAATCTCAAGGCGTCTCTTTCAACCTTAACGTATCAGTCGACAATGTAACAGACCTGTACGCGTTCGACATCTGCCTCTACTACAACACAACCCTACTTGACGCCTTAAGCGTGGCTGAAGGGCCGTTCCTCAAATCCGGCGGAAGCACAATCACAGTCAAAAGCGAAGTAAACGATACGGAAGGAAAAGTGCGGTTTGCCCTTTCACTCATGACCGTGCCAACAGGCATCAACGGAAGCGGAACACTGTTCACTACAACGTTCCAGTCCTCCACCCAAGCAACCGGCGAATCGCCTCTCAGCCTACAGGACACTGATCTTTCAGATTCCAGTTGGCCAAGTCCAAATCCAATCAACCATGCTGTTATAGACGGTTCCGTCACCATACTACTGGTCGAAGTATTAACCCACACAGTGGTAGTGGGCGGAGACAGCTATGACTTTACTACAGCCAGCAGCTCATCGATAACCGACTTCGCATACAACGATACGCAAAAACTCATGATCTTCAACGCAACAGGCCCATCGGATGTTTTAGGCTTCACAAACATAACAATACCAAAAGCACTACTGGTACTACCGACAAGCGACACTTTCATCGTCCTCTTTGACGGAGGTGCGATATACTACACTAGGACGGAAAACGCAACCCACTACTTCCTGTACTTCACATATCCTCATAGCGCTCACGGAATAGAAATAAAACGAACAATCATAGGCGACCTGAACGGCGACCGAAAAGTGAACATATATGACGTCGTCACTGTAACCGCAGCCTACGATGCCACACCAGCCGACGCTCGCTGGAACCCCTTAGCCGACCTAACAACGCCATGGAACAAAATCAGCATTTACGACGTCGTAGTAGTCACCAGAGTGTACGGCAAAACATGGACTCCATAAAATCCAACAACATCCACCCTTTTTAAACCCAGAACCCCCAAAGAAAGCGTCGCATAACAAAAACCAGGTAAAGCGCCAAAACAAATATTGCCAACTGCAACCAAATAACAGAAGAGGCTTACGTATGCGAGTATCAAGCGGAAACGTATTGATAATTGTGTCAATATTCATGCTTGTAGCCACAATGGTAGTCGAACTGGCTGCCTCAAACCCCTCCACTTTAACCGAAACAGTTATCAAAGTGGAACCTGTGCTCATCGAGTTCGGCGATCCCGCCGGCGCCCCAATTCTGATACCCGGAACCCAATTCACCGTAACCGTAAAAATTTGCAATGTAACTAATCTTTATGGTTTTGACTTGAGGTTTAGGTGGAACACGACTTTCCTCGGCTATGTCAGCCGCTCCGTGCACGTGCCCAGAGACACTTACCTTGACGGCGTTCTCTGGAACCCAGTAATTTCAGTTGCGGACGACGTTAATACAACCGAGGGAACATACGAGATCGCCTACGTCTCAATGTCCCCTGCATCATCCTTCAACGGCACAGGCACAGCCTTCACGATGGCCTTCGAAATTCTAAAGCAACCTTATGATTATGAAACAGGCGGATCGGGTGTAGATCCGATTGACACAGTTTTGGGCTTTTCATCAACAGACTTGGCTCCAAGAGTTTCAGAGGGCCCCATCGTGCCTATCACCCACAGCGTTGAGCCAGCTACGGTTAGAATTTGGGAGAAGCGCTATGAATTGCCCACCTACCCAGTATTGAAGATCATGCCCTCAAGCGTTCAGAACCTGACTGCAAACAGCACTTTCGACACCAAATTCTGGATAACTGGAGTAGACCCCGAGTATGATATTCAGAGCTTCAACATCACCCTAAACTTCAACTCAACACTCATAGAAGCAGCGGGCATCACCGAGGGCTCATGGCTGAAAAGCTATGCTGGAAACACAACCGAAACCACGAAACGAACAGACAACGTCAAGGGAACAGTAGCTTATGGCCTCAGGCAAGCTCCACCCATAACCCATCCACCTCCCACCAGCAGCGGCATACTTTTCACAGTCACATTCCAAGTCACGTACGAATCGTTGGAATACCCTCCGCCATCATGCAACCTGACGCTAGGACCCACGGAAATCCTGGACAGAAACATAGGATCACTTACGCATACAACAGAGAACAGCACATACACAGCCTATAGACCATTACCGGTCGCGAAATTCGCATGGTCTTCAATTAGCAATATTCTGCCACGCGGCCAAACCGTAACCTTCGATGCATCTGAAAGCTATCACCCTTTGGGTGGCAAAATAACCCAGTATACTTGGGACTTCGGCGATAATGCAACGGAAAGCACAACAGACCCCATCACTACCCACACATACACAGAAAACGGTAACTTCACAGTTGCCCTAAATGCAACAGACTATGGAGGCTTTTGGGATAACACAAGTGCCAAGCTGTACATAGTCGAGCCTCCACCTGAACCACACCTTGCCGTTGACCCTTCATACTTAGAGTTCGGACCACATCCTCCCCAAGTAGTCGGACAGGAGTTCAATGTCAGCATCTACATCAAAAGCCTAGACGCAGCATGGTCTCTGCAAAACGCCACGTTTTCCCTAAGCTACAACAATACACTCATTGACATTATCGGAGACTCAGCCAATGTAACTGTACCGAGTCTTTGGAGAGGATCGAACAAGGTCACGGTTCTCCGTCAACCAAGTGAAAACGCTACATTGAACGTCACCTTGAATGACCCCTCTGTAACCCCAACCGGAGACCAGCTAGCTGCAACCATCAAATTCACACTAATGTATCAAGGAACTTACCCCTCGGTCGACACAAGTCTATTAACCTTAAGCGACATCGAACTCATGGGCACAAATGGAGAAATATCGACTGAGTCGTCAGTCCAAGGGCAAATCGTGATAAAAGGCCTATCTCCACCTTTACAAGCAAGCTTCGAGTATTCTCCACTAAATCCCAAAACAAACGAAACCATAACCTTCGACGCTTCAAGTTCAAACCAAAACGGCTTCAACACCACCAACTATGTATGGAATTTCGGCGACGGAAACGTCACCAGCGTAACAGTTCCTGTCGTAACCCATCAATATTCCACGAATCAAACTTGCAACGTAACTTTGACGATCACAGACGTCGATGGATTAAGCAACACGACATGGAAAACAGTAATCATAGAACCCGTTAACGCAGCTGCGCCAACAGATTACACCATCTACGCCATGGTCGCAGTCACTGCAGTCACGATAGCTATCATAGCTATATACTTCAAGAGAATCAGGAAGCCTAGGAATAAAAGAACAAACTCGCGAAAACCGATGAAAACCCTATGGATGAATATCACTCACTCGAGGTACATTGACTTTATATTTTTCGGCGGGTCACATATTGGTAGCGAACCCCTCCTGTTGAAGAAGAGGAGAAACTCCATATTGTATATTAACAAGATCTCGGCTATGGTTGCCACTTTCTCCATACTCCTGAGTCTAGCTGTTATCATAAAGCCTGTGGCCAGCGGTGCAACAGCCGTCAAAGTAAACCCCTCGTTAATAGAGTATCACGAAAACGCTGTTGGCCAACAGTTCAACGTTACTATAGAAATCACCGACGTAACGAACTTGTACGGGTTCGATATGATTTTGAAATGGAACACTACGTTCCTTGCACACGTAAGCCACTCAATTCGAGTGCCTAGAGACACTTACGCTGACGGGGTTCTATGGAACCCTATACTTCCACTAAAAAATGAAGTCAATGCAACTGGCACATATCAGATTGCCTTCGCATCGATGTGGCCAGCCCCATCTTTCAACGGCACAGGCACGGTCTTCACCATAACCTTCCAAATAATATCTCAGCCTGTGCAACCCGCGCCAGACGCAAACATAACACTCCAGCTATACTCAACAGAACTGTCAAACAACATTGGCGGCCCCATACCTCACACTACACAGGACGGCACAGTAATGCTATACGCCCTAGCAGCAGCAGGACATGACGTTGCTGTTGCCAACTTGACAAGCTGCTACAACTCCACAATTCTCGCTCAAAACCGCACTTACAACGTTAACGTAACCGTGACAAATGAAGGCGGCGCAGCAGAAACGTTCACGCTCACGCTCTACTGGAACACTACTAACCTGATAAACTCAACCATCGTGACACTTAACGTGGGCGAAACCAAAGGCGTCCAGCTAGACTGGAACTCCACGGGCTACGCGAGATACAAAAGCTACAAGCTAAGCGCCTACGCCACTCCAGTCCCGGGCGAGACCGACACTGCAGACAACACCTTTGTTGACCCGCGGAATCTTCTAATCTCCTACCCAGGAGACATTGACGGCAACAAAAAAGTTGAGGTAAAGGACGTAGCTGCCATAGCTAAACTCTTCGGCGTCAACTACCCAGACCCCAAATACGACCCAAACAAGGACATCACCTGTGACGGCAAAATAGACGTAAAAGACGTAGCAATCGCAGCCAAAAACTTCGGCTACGTCGAATAAACATTCTCCCTCTTTTTCTGTGGCAAGAAATCGTTATCTAATAAAGGGTGAAAGGCGATTACTATCGTCACCCTGAATAGGCTTCTCCAAAGTTCTTAGCTACTAAGGCAACATCTTTTGTGTCGATCCCGCCGTCTTTATTAACGTCCGCAACAGGGTTCCACCGAGGCTGCCCTGGGTGTGAACCGAAAGCCAACGCTACAATTGAGACGTCCTTAACGTCAACCTTGTTGTCTCCGTTCAAATCTCCCAAGAGCGATATAGCAAAAGTGGCTGAGCGCCCAGGACAATGAGGCGCCCCACTCGGCGCATAAACCGAAGCATTCACACTGCCTAATCCAACCGCAGCCCAATAAGGAATCTGAAGGATGCTGCTAAAATCCGTGCCTCCAACATCCACGCTAAAGTTTCTGACAACAAGGTTTCCAATTATCTGGTTCAACGAGTCAAACAAGACTAGCGCCAAAGACACATTTTTAGAAGCCATTGCAATGTTTTCAAGACGAAGTTCAACATTTAACCAGCCTCCCTGCGGCGGATCCTCATCCATCACGTTCAACGAAGCAATCTCCACTATCCATCCAACTCTAAAACACAGATAATCAGAAGCATTCTCGATATTAGCCATGATTGTCCAATCGCCGAACGTGATTGTTTCAGCGTTCTCGCCTGGCCAAGGAATTGTAAAATCCACTTTAGCCACACCCACATCATTCGTCGACGCCACCAAACTAAGGCTGATATTCTGCACTATGTTAGGCGGACCAGACACTTTATACGAAACAAGAATGTTCTGCACCGGAGCCAAATTATAAGTAACATAAGCAAAAAGAACAACAGCCTCGTGAGGCGCAAAAGCGTCACTAGGCTCGCCAAAACCAACACCGCTAAACGGCTCTTTCTGAGTAAAAACGTCAACCTGCCATCCTGACGATTCATCACCAACAACCAAAGCTACATCTAGAAGACCAAACACGAAAACAACGAGCACAAGCAACACTGAAGTCAATCTAGCCTTACTTTTCAATAGCATTCTCCTTCTCAAATAAAACTAACTGAAGCCTAAATTATATTGCTTTTGGAAGATTCTTCCATACAGAGCCTTTCGCATAAAAGCTGGTTCAAGTGCTGAACGTAACACTATGCTCTACGTTCTGATCTAACGTGCCTGAAGTAACACTTGACGGACAAAGCTTTTGAAAAATCCCATTTAATAGGCTATGCATCATTTTGAATCAACAATTCCAAATAATCTCAACTTCAACACACAATTCCATTTGAGTAAACATTATCTGCCACATGCACTTATCATTTGATACATCAAAACGATGAAACCTCTCCAATAGAGAAAAACAGAACTAAGTTGCATAAAATATGTAAAGAGTACGGCACAATAGGTATCGCACCTAGTTAAGGGTAAAGAGAAATAAGAAGAAGCCGCCTAATAACATGTCCACACATTATTGATGTACATGACGTTGCTGTCACTAATGTTACAACTTCCAAGACTGGTTGCTTGCCTATACCTGTGATTTGCTGAGGATACGCTACTCGTGTGAACGTGACGGTTGAGAACAAAGGCGATTTCACAGAGACGTTCAATGCCACTGCATACGCGGCCAACGTTACCGGCTCTTACGTCATTGGAGAACAGCAAACAACCCTAAACCCAGCGGAAACCATGACTCTCACATTCACTTGGACCACTACTGGCTATGCTTATGGCAACTACACTGTATGGGCTTACGCTTGGCCTGTTCCGGGCGAAACAGACACGACAGACAACAACCTCACGGACGGCTGGGTCGTAGTATCCATGCTAGGCGACTTGACCGGCGGAACGCTTAATCCTTGGGACTTCGTTCCAGACGGGAAAGTCAGCGGTGTAGACGTCTCAGTAGTTTCCAGGTGCTTCGGCTCCTGGCCCGAAGCGCAGCCGCCCATCAGATGACGGGTCGGCCCAATCAGAGCTAACGTGACCGTGATAATAACAGATCCAAATGGCGTATCCTCGACAACAACACAGACCAACGTCACCCTCAATCAAGGCGACAACAAATGGAACATAGGTGGCGGTCTACTGCAAACGTATGGACTTCGGAATGCATGTAGCTACCACACACCTTCTGAGATTGAATGGGACTTCGGGGATAGCGGATTGGGGCTTAGCGCAACTCCAGCGGGAGGAGTACACCCAATGGGAGTATTTCCAACAGATTATGATGGTGCGAGTCGATCTGAGGAGCCCATGTGGGTTACGGTCAAAGAGGACATCACAGGCAGCACATGGTACGACGATTTAAACTACTCCTCATACCCATACAAGTCTGGGCTGCTATCGCCAGACTTCAAGGTTGACGTCAAAGACGTTGCCGCGGCAAGCAAAGCCTTCGGGTCATATCCTGGGCATTCGAAATGGAGCGCAATCGCAGACATCAACAATGACTACAAGATCGACGTCAAAGACATCGCAGCAATCGCCAAGAAATTCGGTTGGGTAGGCCACACATAGCAAACCACTCAGTTCCCCTTTTTTGTTAAGCGTCGACAACTGCTGAGTACTAGAGCAATCGCTAGAGCGCACGCGTGGCCGAATGATCCGTTAGGGAACGTGACGGCACACTAGGCATTACCATGTTGAATGTCTCGAAAGATAGGCGCACAGAAAACACAAATAAAGTGGTTCGATAATCTGAAAGATTGGACGATGAGGAAATCGAGGTACGTGTACGCTTTCCGCGGATGACATCTTTTTCCGCTCCTGAGTCCAAAACAAATCGCTCTCTTGAATAACGAACCGAAACAAGACGGCGTAAGTCAGATTCTATTCAGAGTCGGTCTAAAGAATCTTATGGACAAAGAAAGGAGAGGGGGAGCGTTACCGATCCTGAGATCCTGTGATGTACGCCCAAACGCTTACCAAGACCAGTGTCAGACAAGCACCTGCAAACCCTGAAATCAAGAATCGTACTTGGACCAGTTGTGGCAGTGTCGCTAGAAGTGCAGGTATCAAGTAATCAGCCGAGAGTTGGGCGATTATTCCAGCAGCAAATCCCAAGAGCGCTACCCACATGAAAATCTTTATTCGTTCACCCATCTAAATAACACCTTTTAAGTAGCAATCCGCCCTAACCACTTTTTAGTCTAACTTACACATTTATGTCTATTACTTAAAAAGCGGCAACACTGTCTTTTAATCATTAAATTAAAGCCAAAAGCTGCTTTTGTTCAGACGTATAGCTCTACGTATACACGTGCATGTTCTCAGCATGTTAACAATACATAAGACGTTTTTATGCAACTCATCTCTTTCGGAGGTAATTAATTTGTCAGAAAGGTTCGCAAAGAAATGGGATACTAAAAGAGATGACCAACCGTTCACAAACCGCGTCAAGGAGGCCGTGAAACCGCCAGGACCACTGAGGCCAAGACTCGACTTCGCTGTCAGACGCATCGAACTGCAAACCCAAAAGCTTGATCAGGCAACAGAAAGATTCGGGCAACGTGACAAAACAATATTCGCACGAATAGTTGATGCCTACACAAAGCATGACACTTCACGCGCAAACGTTTTCGCAAATGAATTGGCCGAGGTTCGCAAGATGGAGAAGCTCATAATAAACGCAAGACTCGCCCTAGAACAAATCGTGTTAAGATTACGAACCGTATCCGAGCTAGGCGACGTTGTGTCAACACTCGGACCAGCGGTAGGAGTACTTAGATCCGTAAGAGCGGGACTAGTGAGTGTCTTCCCAGAAGCAGAAAACGAACTCGGCGAGATCGGCAACATGCTCAGCGGAATAATGATGGAAGCGGGCTCAGGCTCAGGAATGACATTGAACTTCGACAGTGTAAACGAAGATGCAGGCAAAATTCTCAACGAAGCAGCAACAGTCGCTGAACAAAGAATCAAAGACAAGTTCCCAGAGCTGCCCCCTGGAATGCCTGGAATCCCAACGAGCGCGCTCGGCGAGAAATCCTCTACCGAAACTTCATAGACATAAAGGAGGAAGATGATGTCGCAATCCCCCAATCTTTTTCTTTCTATCGGAAAGCAAGTTAAAGACGAATACGGTCGCACAATAGGCAGAGTAGCATCTTTTGCTGTAACCCCAAGCGGAAGATTCGACACAGCATTTGTAGAACAAGGCAATGGAGAATTCGCACAACACTCTGTTGAGAACCTAAAATTCGACGGTGCCGAAATAACCCTAATCTCTAAGACAAAATCAGATGCACACGTTCTCTGCGATCACATACCACTCATATGGCGCAAGGACCAAGCCCTAGAAGAACTCTCTAGAAAGAAGAAACTATCACCAGAACTGTACAACGAACTGCACAAAAGCTTCGACGGCGCACTGACCCAACTCAAAACTGCAGCCCAAGTGCTTTCAAAGAGAATAGACGAGGAAATAAGCAGATGCGCAGAAGGAATCAACGCGCTCAACCATGCCCTTATACACCTCGAAATCGAGCATGAAATAGGCAAGATCGACGACAAATACTACGAAACTGCCTTCACCATGATTCAAGACAGTCTAAGACGAACCAGCGAAGAGAAGAGCGACTTGGAAATCACAAAAACCAAACTCTCGAACACTCTGTTAGGCGATAGGCCAGAGATTTTCGACAAAACCGCGAGCAAAGCAAGAGAGTCTCCAAAAGGGTCCACCACGGTCTACTCATCTCCTGGACTCCCTGAACCCCCAGTTGTCGTATACGTGAAAGAAATAGGAAAAACAGGCATATAGCTTTGGATAAAATGGCGGGCGGAGGAAACAGAAATCAAGAGTTTCTTACATCCTGAACCTCCACCCTTTCAAGAAACAGTCGTTAAATCAGTCCAAGCCCTCAAAGTCCAACGCTACAAACTTCAGCAGGCAAGCTTTAGGCTAAAAGAAAGAGACAAAATCCTCTTTCAAACATGCATTAGTGCCCTCAACAACAAGAACAAGGAAAGAGCTGCAATATGTGCCAACGAGGTCGCCGAAGTCAGAAAGCTCCTCCAATTCCTCTACAACGTAGAACTTGCCATCGAACGAGTGATCCTTAGACTCGAAACAATAAAAGAACTGAGCGACATTGTCACCGACCTTAAGCCCGCTCTCAGACTGCTTCAAAGAGTCTCCGAAGAACTCTTCAACGTTCTACCCGATGTTTCTTCCGAGCTTACTAAAGTCAACGAAACAATAAGCGAGACGCTGCACTGCACGAGGATCACGATGGACGAATCAATAATACAAGTGAACCGAAAGACGCCGGGAGGAGAAGAAATACTCCAAGAAGTCTCAACCATGCTACAACAAAAGATCGCGGAAAGACTTCCAGAACCGCCTGTTACTCCCAAGGCTAGTGAGCCTGAGGTCAACACACTGAAGAAAATGGTCGCCTTGACAGCTAGTTGTTCCCAGACGGCTGGCGAGACCGAAGAAGAATCTCAAGATTCTTCCCAAACCCTCTTTTCTTATAAGAAAGCTGAAATTCAAGAAATCTCATTGACGGTTGAAAAGCCGCCATTGGAAGACGTGCTTCTTGATTACGTAAAGAAAACTAACGGAGAAATCGATTTTACTCGTTGCTCGGTTGATTTGAAAGCTTCAAAT
>Ga0315288_10011771_pt1 | contig 11009 bp, 17 predicted proteins | sample YL17G11_20_MG_FD_203454 | JGI IMG/M metagenome (GOLD analysis project Ga0315288, IMG submission 203454) | Sediment microbial communities from Yellowstone Lake, YNP, Wyoming, USA - YL17G11_20 | ecosystem: Environmental > Aquatic > Freshwater > Lake > Sediment | place: USA: Wyoming | collected...
TTTCACAAATCCCGTTCCAATCCGAAAGAGAAAAAGTTCTCCCGTCGAGGCTAAAGAATCTGAAGTTGAAAAGCCTGGACAGATTGAAGAAGCCTCTCCTGAAAATCCTAAACTATTAGGCTTTTCGGTTGAAAAGACTACTTCTCCTATTGAAGGAGTTTCTAATGATGATTGGAGGATGTTTGTTCATGCCTCTAGCTTAGAGTCTCCGGATTTTGAATCTGAAAATTCTAAAGGCATGTTTAGACAGAATAAGAAGAGAATTTTAAAGCTTGGAGCTTCTGTAGATACTCCTGTAAGTCAGTATAGCGCTTTTGAAAGCGAAGTTCTCCATCTTCTAGATGAGGGTCGGGAACTTATTAAGCAGTCGGTTGCAATGCCGATTGAAGTCGATGGAGAAAGTCTTCCTATGACTTTAAGTGGTCTTCTAGCTGTTATGAGAGTTGCTGGGACTGCTAATGCTACTAAGTGGGTAGATTCTCCAGAAGAGCGTAAGAGATTTCCCAATACTAGTAAAGTTTTTAAACTTACTAACGGCTGTTTTTGAAAGACGGTGAATATGGCAACTCCTCAAGATTTAAACAAGAAGATTTTAAATCAAAATAAGGCATTTACTGACTATCTTTTTGAATTACAAGACTATACCTATGGTCATGAGAAGTTTAAACCTCTTCTAAAGAAATACTTTACTTGGTATTCTAAAGGAGCTTGGAGCAGGTTTATTAATAATTGGAATGATTTTATTTCCGATGTTCCTAGAAATAAGATGAACTCTAAAGATTATTCTTCTATGAGGCTATGGGATATTAGTTTTAGGAATCTTCAAGCTGAAGCCGTTAGCTTGTTAGGTCTTTCTCCATCTACCAAATTAATTGTAGGAGCCGAAATGTCGGAAAGTACTATTAGCGATTCTGAATTGCAAAAGTTTCGCACTCTTTGCGACGTTTCCATCATCGTCGATGAAAATGGTAAGAATCCCGTTCTTAGCGTCTCGGCCAATTTTAAATATCCTGGAAGTAGCGAGCTAACGGAATTCAGGAGATCAGTCGCTCTTGAACCTTTAGTCAAGATGTTGGGTAGTTATATTCGTCAGTATCATGACCAGCTTCATGCTCACGATTCTACTGAAGTTAGTGGAGTTATGAGTCGGATGTTTCATAAGAAGCATCGTAAAACTCGTAAGGAAACTGATTCTCATGACCATCGTACCGAACGGTCTAAGAGAACTTCTTTCGATGCTTCTAAAGCAGCTTCTCGGAATAGTCAGCCTGATGAGGGTCGGGAAGAGGAAAATTCTGGATATTTAGATTCTCCTGAGAATCTTCCGAATCCTCTTGGCGACGATCCTATGCAGGCTGCATTTGATTATGGAAACGGTATTAACCCGTACGGAACCGACCCTCTTCCTCCTGGAACCGATCCTCTTATGGTTCAAGGATGGTATGACTCTATTGTTAAAACGGCTCGTCACCTAGCTGAAACTAAAGCTGTTAAGAATCTTTATCACGATTTAAAGAAAGCCGCTTCTAATCGTCAGCTTCAATCCATTGCTCTTTCAGCGGTTGTCGGCCCGGCAGCTCCAAGTATTTTGAACGCTGCTTATCAGGCTCACGATGCTATTGTGGCAGCTCGCAATGGCGATGCTGAAGCTATTTCTAAGCTTAAGTCTTTGAAAGAGGCTTCTGATTCTGGAAACCAGGCGGCTGCTCAAACTCTCGAAACTGCTCGTCATATCAATGAGATGATTAAGGCTAAGGAGGTTAGTGGTGGCTCGCAATCTCAAGTTTCCGGCTGGCTTTATAATCGGCCTTACCGCTCTAATACTGATGTTATCGTTGATGCTGCAAGTGGCAAGTTTCCTACTGTAGGGATTATGCTTCGCGAGGGTTGGCACGACGGTCTTGACTTTGTTAAGACCATGCATCGTAAATCTCTTTCCTCTATTCTAGCTCACTGATTTATGGCTATGCGCTATCAAGTTGCTATGATGAGCTCTTTAGCTCGTCACCGTCTTTTAAAGACGGAAGCTAAGAAGTCGGTACAGGTTAGAGTTGGAGCCGAAGGAGGATTTTTAGGCACTGGATTCTTTGCGGATATCTACGAAGAATATAATGATATTCGCGATGAATTAATGAAGTATAATGAAGAGTTAAGTAGTTACATTGATGAGATTGATGATGAAGCTACTAAACAGAAATTCGTTTCTTACTTTAAAACTACTTGGGCTCCATTTAGGAATGAATATATAGCTTATCGGAACGAGGTTTTCGGAGGATGGTTTAAAACTATATTTGATGCTAGGTCTATTTGGAAGAAATTGCAGCAGTATAGAGCGGAGTTCTTAGAACAGTTTACTCTCGCTAAAAAATTCGGATTTAAAACTCACGGTCCGCTACCTACTCCTCCTAAGACTTCACTTCCGGAGGATTTATATGACAAGGCTGGTAAGCTTTGGGATGTTGGTGGAGAAATTTGGAGCGTAGTTAAGATTGTTATTTACGTTGGTTTAATGGTGGTTTCTTTAGGCTTTCTTATCTCTACACTCCACGGCATACTTTGATAGCTTCGCATAACGCTTCTTTCATTACGACTATACGGGTATCGTCATCGTTATTCTCGTCATTGTCTTCTGAGGAAATATGATTGCACCGCATAATACTTCTTTCATTACTGCCGCCGTGCAGTCGGCTATTTCGGCGGCTAAATCCTATCTGGAAGATGATGATTCTCCCGATAACTTTAATAGTGATAAAGCTTGGGAAGTCTATTCTAATCGAGGTTCGACTGTTCTAAGAAACGTTGATGATTCTAATGGAGATATCGTCAAGAATCTATTTATTAATACTTGTCTAAATATTATCGAAACTAATGCGGCTCTTAATGAAGTCGAGAGTGGCGATTATGAGGATGAAGACGAAGACGAATAGACTAGGCTTAATCGAATCTAACTACTCTCGAAAACTTGTTTCGTTTGTAGAAATTGGTCGAGAGTTTTTAGGAGACTCGCCGACTGTTCTAACAGTCTCTAAAGCTTATGACTCTACTAAAACCGGAGTTAGAGTTTTAGGTTTTGGACTGTTTGGACTATTTGCGATTAGACAATTCACTAAGTAGCGTCTTTAAAAGACAGTTGGGAAATTTAAAATGCCTATTATTATAGTAGTTCCGGCTCTTCAAATTGTTAGAGATGTCACTGCTACTCGTCCTCTAATGTACTTGTTAGATACCGACCCTACAACCTTTACATTCGATTTAGATGAGAATGCTGAGATTGGTCAGATTCTTGTCCGTCTTGATGTTCCTAGTTCTTATTGTAAAACTGGACCGGGTCCTAATGACTGGTTGAAAATCGGAACTCCTTAACTCTTCTCATGGGATAAGTATTCAAAATGGCTCTTCAAGTTATTAGGGATGCTACTGCTACTCGTCCTCCAATGTATCTAATCGATTCTGATCCTCTGACTTATTCATTCGATTTAGATGAAAATGCCGAGATTGGACAGATTCTTATTCGTACTGATATTCCCAGTACGTACTGCAAGACTGGTCCGGCTCCTAATGATTGGTTACAGACTGGCAATAGTGGAGGAATTCCCGTGGTCGGTCCTGGAAGTATTATCGATTTCTCAGTCTCTAGAGCAGCTGCCGATCTCTTCAAGGCAAATCAGCTTGTTCTGAGAACGGGTGGAACTGCGGGTTCTCCAAATGTTATCGGAGCTTTCAATGGCGGTGGAGTTGGTAACAAATCTATTGCTGGAAAGTATGGATTTGGAGGATTTAATATTTCGTCTCTTCAATCGATTGAAGTGACTTGGAATAATCTTCTTGGTCTTGGAGGTCCGTTCTTCAATCCTCCAACTCCTGGTACAGTTCAGACACCCTATCTAAATTTCATCGTAGATTTTGGAGGAGGAGATTTACGAGTTGTGCTTGCTATGGCCGACCCTCTTAATCCAGCTATTTCCAATTCTATTGGAACGTATCTTAATCCCGGAGGATTAAATACGATGGTTTATAAATGGGATGATACGATGAACGTTTGCATCGTTGGAACTCCTCCAAATCCTGTTCCGGGCGGGGTTGTTCCAATCGTTTCTGTCGGTCCGACATTCCTCGACAATGCTTATTCGTGGGCTGCTCTCAAAGCTGCGAATCCGACTGCTAAATTCGTCGATGCTTTCCCGGCGAATACGGTATTATTTCCCAATGGAGATGGTGGGCTGCCAGTCGGAGCGGTACTGCCGTCGATTCTTCTTATTTCCGGAGATAGTGGAAATCTTTCTAAAAGCTCTAAGCTGGTGACGAGTTATAAAATCAATGGAGTTCAGGTTTTAGCCTGATAGTTGGTATAGTGTCTTTAAAAGACGGTGATTAAATGACTAGGGGAACTATTTTACATCTTCATCGAGATGAAGTAATCTCAAGAGGATTTTCTCAGATTAGTTGCGTTCCGAAGCCTCCTCCCAACTCTCCAGATGATGCTGGTAATAGAGCGATTGTCTATAGATTAGAAGGAGGTTTTAATGGCGATACGGATCCTAATGCTTCCCATTGCGCTAGCTGGTCTTATGGTAACAGAACTCCTACCGCTGATTGCGTCGGATTTACTTTGTGGAGTTCTGGAATTGATAGGTGTCAGCCCGGATATAAGGGTAGTAGAGATGAATGGTTAAACTGTCAGTCTTTAATCGATGATGCCGATGGAGAGAGTATTTATTGTCGCAATGTCTTGAACAAAGATGCTCTTCCAGGCGATTGGCTTGTTACTCCGGACCATATCGCTCTTATTATTAGACCGTCTGTAGTTGGAAGTGATGTTTTAGTAATCGATTGCTCTCCTAGGCATGGATGGGTCCAATCTATTAATACCGGACTTCCATGGTCTCAAGCTTGTCACGTTCTTCGTCCCAATTTTTATCTTGATTGAACATTCAACCGTCTTTTAAAGACAGTAATAGAGATAGGCTAGAACAATATGTCAATTGAATCTGATTTGGCAAAGTGGCTTAGTAGAGAATTAGTTAAGAATCGTGGAGCCGATAAGCCGGCTACTAGGATATCTTTACGACATGCTTCTCCGGGTACAAAGGGAAGTTCTGTCGAAGATATTGACTTGACTGAAAGAATATTAAGTACCGACGATCTTCCAACTCTTGCCGAAGAGATTGTTTCTAGAGCTCAAACTGATGCCGATGGCTTGGGAAACATTCAAAGATATATTGTAACTATCTATGTGAAGGGGGAACCTAGGGCAGTTCAACGTTTTCCCTTCCGTATTAGAGCTAATGGAGATGAATTTGAGGAAGGGGCTGAAGAAGCTCCTACTATGAAGGGTCTGACGTCTCAATTAATGCGTCATAATGAGGCGATGGCTAAGACTCTAGTTCATTCAGTAGCCGGTATTACTCAAATTATGGCTAGGCGTCTTGAAAGTTCTGATAATACGGTCGCTAGGCTTACAGAACAAGTCTATAAGAATATGGAGCTGTTAGAGGAAGCTAAGTCCGATCAGCATGCTCGCGACATGGAACTTCTTACAACTGAAGCTAAAGAGACTCGTACGAATCAGATGTTTGAAAAGATGGCTGTATTAGTTCCGGTGATTATCAATAGGTTAGCTGGTCAGAAGGTTCTGAATGCTGAAGACCCTAATGCCATGATGTTAAAGGCATTTGCGGAATCTATGACTCCAGAACAGTTTAAGCAAATACAGAGTACTTTAAAACCTGAACAGCTAATTCTACTCGCTCAGCTAATGAATAATGTTAGACAACTTCCGGCTGGAAGCTCTAATGGAACTTCCTAAGTGTCTTTAAAAGACGGAGATTAATATGAGCTATCGTAATACTGTCGCGCTTGTTTCTGTTTTTCAGCTTAGGAAATCTGGTCATTCTCATCATCGAGCTTTAATGACTACGGTTTCTAAGCGAGGATTTCGGAGGAGCTATATCGGAGCCGATAGCGTTCCTCATGAACAAACTTGGCGAGAACTAGTTCGAGATGTTGTTACCTCCGATTCTTTGAAAGGTACTAAGTACTTTGGAATCCTATTAGTTAAGGATGAGAGGAATAAGGGTATTAGTAATGTAGATAGGATGGCGAGTGGTAGCACTGTGGAGAAGTTTGATAGTTCTGATAAGATGGAAAAATGGATTTCCGATCTTGAAGCATTCAATGCTGCCAGTGCTCACGACTCTACTTCCGGCTCTGTAGAGTATGCGGCTATCTTTAATCGCGATAGTTCTGATTTCCCGAATGCTAAAAAGGAAATTGGCACTCTACTGACTACTAGGGAATTGCATGAAGTTCCTGAGAATTCGATTAAGAATACTCCTCCTATGAATCTTGTGGAAGTTCCCGTTTCTAAACTTCCTAAGTCTAAAGACGAGGGTATTAATCCCGCTGTTGCTGGTATCTTAGTCGGACTTGGCGGTATTACTTTGGCTAGTATCTTTGGAAAGAAGTAATGAGCATGTGGCTTTTTGGAGGACTACTTTCGTTCTTTGCCACTATGTTATTTAAAACTGCTAGTAAAAAGTCGTCTGCCAGCTTAAGGGAGATGAATGTTAGGGATAGTAAAAACTATCTTAAGGTCTATCCTCCATACCTAGAATCTTGGAAAGACCTTCTAGTTAAGTATAGAGGTGATATCCCTCTTAACTGTTTGTTTGCTTGGATAAAGAAGGAATCTGGAGGCAATCCTTGCTCAATTGGCGACGTTCCTTCTAGTGGAAACTATCCTTTAGAGTATGGTCTTTTCCAATTACATGGAGTTGCTGATAAGGAAATTGCTTCTTCTGCTGAGATGAGGGGGATGTGTAAGATCGGTTCTCCAGATGGAGAGCGTAAGGTTTGGGAATCTCTTAATCGGAACCTTACTCAAGACGAAAAGATTAAGCAAGTTGTAACTGGAATTAAGCTTGTTGAAAAGTGTCGTCAGAAGGCTAGGGAAGCTTTACAAAAAGCTGGTACTAAATGGGATGAGCAAGATCCCGATTTTTGGAATCTTGTAAAGCTCTATCATGCTTCTCCGGCAGTTGTTAATATGGTAGGTCAGATGAAAGAATCTCCTACTAGCTGGAAAGATATTCGTTCTACTTTAGACCCTGGACTATATCAAGCTTATCTCAATAGGTTTAAAGTTAGCAATCCTTGTGAAAAGCTGGGGATGACTCCTGAACAATGTGCTAGATACAAGGTAAATCAGATTTGGGATAACTGTGAAGTTATGGGCAAGTCTTTTACTTAGTGTCTTTTAAAGACGGTGAACAATGGGTAAAGATTTTCAAAAGCTATCTCTGGGAGCTACTCTAGGTAAGAAGATTGTTATCGGAGTTCAAGACGCTGCGTTTATTCCTGTCAAGAGATCTCCCTCTCTTAACATGTTTTCAGTTCAAACTGAAAATAACTCTGCGATGCAATTGACTATTACCTTGAGTCCTCCTCAAGTCATCCCGTCATCTAACTTTCCCGGAGGTATTGTCCCAGTTCAAGGTGCTATTCAGGATGTTTCTGGAGAGAGATATAGCGATGATATGTTATCATCTCCTAGTTTATCTCCGGGATTTTCCTGGTATCAGGCTATTGCGGTAGTTGAATGGGGAGTTGGAGGGGCTCAATGCAAGGTTGAGGCGGACTTTATGAATGGTCTGTGTCTAAATCTTACGGCTTCCTTCGTACGTATCTTTGCTCTATTCGATAAAGTTATTGACCCTGCCAATTTAACTGGCGGTGCATATGTTTTCAATGCATTTGTCGGTCCCGGTTCTCCTAAGCCTAACAATGCTCAGAAGACTGTCAATATCGGTAGAGTTGCCGGAGGTCCTGACGGATTTCCCGACGGTTCTTTTCCCTTAGCTCCTATCTATGCCATTCCTTTCTTTGCCAAGCAGGTTGCTCTTTGCGCCTCTCGTCAAGGAATTCCCGGACTTCCCCAATCCATTGTAAACAATATCGACATTGATATTATTTTCTATAGGGACATTAGGGGTCTTGATCCTCTGGGCGGTTATAGATTTACTAGCGATACCTCTATGCCCGTTAAGATTCCTAATGGGGCTTATTACTTTACAGTTCAGAATAATTCCGTTCCCGCCGTAGCCGATTGTCAAGCGATTTTCGATTTGAATGTTTAGTGTCTTTTAAAAACAGTTTGATAAAGTTTAACCAGGTTGATAGGATAAGTTATGAGCTCTTTAAATATTGTTCGTGATGCTGTAGCTGCTCGGCCGATTATCTACGTGTTAGATTCGGACCCTCTTACCTTTGTTTTCAAGCCCGATGAGAATGCTGATTTATATCAGATTCTATATCGGAGCGATCTTCCTAGCACCTATTTTAAAACTGGGACTGGTCCTAATGATTGGACTTTGAGCGGGTTAGGCTTCCCAGCTTCGGGATGTACAAATCATCCCAATGCCGTGGGAATTGCCGCTCTCATGAGCAATCTTGTTTATTGGTCTAATGACTTGTGGGAACATTGTATCTTCCACGAGTTTGCAATTACCAATAATCCAGGATTTTTGGCTCGCGCGCAAACACTGGCCAATCCGGGCGCGGGTGTTGCTAATTGTTGGCCAGATTATATTACCGGAGGATATCCGGGCGGAGCGGCTGGCGCTCTTGTTCTCGCCGTTAAGACTCGCGATTTGGAGCAGGATATTTTTAATCAAATGCAACTTGCCGCTGTTTATCCTGCATTTGCGGGATTCGTTGGATGGTTATCTCAAGATGTTTATGCGCATTGCATTTCTGAAGCGCAGGCATTCATCGATACCATCAATGGGAAAATTTGGCAGCCTCAAGAACTGCGTGATCTGTGGTGGGAATGGAATGGCGAACACGCTGCCAATGGTCAGAGCTTTATCGCTCCGTCGGCAGTAGCATCGGTTAATCAGTCTCGTGAATTCGCGACTCAATTTTTTAACCAGCGTGCTCAGATGGTGGCTATTGGCACTGGTGGCAATGCATGTAGCTGCGATCTTGACGTGGCTGCGACTGCGACGGGTGTGGCTTACAATTCGTTCTTGGATGGGCTGCATATTGGCGCTCCCGCTCCACTTGCGGTGCCTTCTACTTATATCACTTTAGTCATCACGCATATTAAAGCTGAAACCGACGCTGCGAACGCGATGATTGCTCTGCTCGGCTGCGCTCCATAATCAGACTGTCTTTAAAAGACGGTAGAGGGTAGTCAAGATGGAAGCTTCCGGAATTGGTTCTATAGCTAATTGGGTACAGGCTGGCGGAGTTGTAGCATTTGCCGCTGCCGTCTGGTTTGAACTTAGACAGCAACGGTTAGAAAGAGATAGTAGAGATAAGGAAATTGGAAGTATTTTAACTACTATTAAAGAGACTCTTTCAGCTCTTTTGGAAAGAGATAGAATGAAGACTGGTCCTAATCCCTAATGCTTAAAATAGCTGAATTATTAGTTCTTTGTTCTAAATGCGGCGAGTCTTTTAAGCTCAAGTATCAGTTTGAGCATAGGTGTCCTATTAAAGAGGGAACGTCTTTAAAAGACGATAAGAAAAATGGGAACACTATTATTTTTTAGTATTGGATTATTCTTATTAAGTAGGGTTAATAGTAAGACTCAAGACTACGAGTCTGAAGAAATCTCTCCTAGGGCTAAAGCTCTTTCAGACTGGGCCTCTACAAAAGCTAAAAAATGAATGGCTATATGATTCAGATGGCGCTTGAGTGTTTATTAGCAAATCTAGATAGTAGTAACTACGATGCTAATACTAAACATCAGTTGAAGTGTCGAGTGAATCGTATGATAGTGGGAGTTTCTGATAATAATCCTGATGGCCCTAAGCTTGATAAGGTTATTATCAGCTTAGGGCTTAATCTTTTGGCTAATAGCGATGCTGATGAAGATATTAAAAAGATGGCATTGCAAATGTTGGGGGAATATTTACCTTGAATAAAGTAGAAGAAGTTACTTTAGAAATCGCTAGTTCGGGATTAACTAAACTAGTCGAGTTTATTCTACATAAATGGTTTGGTAACGAGGCTGATGACTCTGTTAAAGAGAAAGTTGCTAGAGCCGCTTTAAATGGGGCTTCTATTATGGCTCAAAGTTTGGCTGCTACTAGATTGGCCTCCGAGCATTTAGAAGAAAGATTAAAAGAAGCTACTAAAGCAATTGCTTCTATCGACGTGGCTAAGCTATTTACTCCTAAAGAGGATATGACTCGACTCATTTACGATGTTGAGATTAAAGAATGTCAGTGTTATGTAAAGGATGACCATGCTCTTTGGAATCCTTGGGCCTCTAAGTGCGGTCCGGTACATGGCAAGTATTGTCCTTTATACAAAGAAACTGTCGATTCATAAAGTGTCTTTTAAAGACGGGGGATTGTAATGTGGCTAGTCCTAGTTTTTGTCGCTGTTGGGATTGCTATTGCTAAGAATACTAGTAGGGGAAATGCGATTGTTAAAACGGTTGATACTTCCGAACAGGCTTCTCTTCAAGGTCTAGTCCTTTTGAATAAGGTGAGACGGTGGTCGGCTGCCAACTCTCATAAAAGATATATCGTAGTCTCTAATTTTGCGGATTCTAGTTACGAGATTACATATCAGACTAATGATTTTGAAGATGGTAAGAACGAGGTGGTAGAGTTAACTAAATATCCTAGTTCTAAGTATAAGGGAGCTGGATTTTTGTTAATGGATACTACTCAACTTTAAATAACTATCTACTCTATGTCTTTAAAAGACGGATCGGTATTGTCATGTGGATTTTATTAGGTTTCGGATTAGTCGCTATGGCTTTGGCAAAAAGTTCTAATAATCGTTTTATTCAGTTTGGATCTAAACCATCGTCTGGAACCGTCGATATTGATTTGATGACTCTTCAAAGCGCTGCTCGAGATTATTGGAAAGACAAGTCTCAAACTCCTAAATATAGGTATATTATTTCTTTTATTACTAATAATGGTCGTGTTATGGCTGATTCTTTTATGGGAACTCCTAATGAGGAAACTGCTGCATATCTAAATTCTCA
>Ga0315288_10011773_pt1 | contig 11008 bp, 17 predicted proteins | sample YL17G11_20_MG_FD_203454 | JGI IMG/M metagenome (GOLD analysis project Ga0315288, IMG submission 203454) | Sediment microbial communities from Yellowstone Lake, YNP, Wyoming, USA - YL17G11_20 | ecosystem: Environmental > Aquatic > Freshwater > Lake > Sediment | place: USA: Wyoming | collected...
CTCCTTTAAAAATAAGTAAAGGTGCGCTCCTCCGCTCTTCGTTCTACAGACGGTTAGCGGGATCTCCGCTTTCCTTATCCTGGATTCTAAGTTGTTTAAGTTTAGGTCGTAGACGTCGACGTCTATCGCTCCGAACCACGAACTTCCCTCATCGTTTATGGGGACTATCCCAAGCCCAGTTTTTCCGGACAAGTGGTCGCTCCAAACGGCGGCGGTGACCGGCTCCTTTAAAGTCTTAGCCTGCCCCCCGATCTTTCCCCGCTTGCTTTTTTTATCGACGACCTGATAGCACCCATGAGCACGCATCAGCCCAAGAAATCTCTGCATGAACCGTTCCGCTAAATTCATGTCGCACGATCCTCTCCGATTCAAATTTTGTTAAAACGGCGCATCTTCATCAGAGCCTGGGATGATTGGTTCTTCTGGCTTGGCCTGACCCGTGCTCACCTGTTTTGCAAATTCTTTTGCTAAGACGTAGATGTCCGCTTCTTTTCCAGAGAGGAGGTGGTTCACCTCAATCACAACCCCCATCCACTTTCCCTTATCGTTGCTCTCTTGAACGGTCGTCATCTTGTATGCGTGGGAGTAGGTTGGGGGAGTATATTTCCTGTCGGTCTTACCCTTCAACTTGATCGTCTGCATTAAGGTCATCCAATTTTTAGACTTCTTTATCTGCGTGGAACTGAGCGAAAGGACGACGGTCCTCGGCCCATCCGAAATAAGTTGAATGCAGAAGTGGTAGCGCGTGTCAGCGAGATAGTTTCCGTTGTCAAGAACGAACTTTCCACTCTGGTTCCTACTTAACTTCGTCACGTCGATGTCTTGCGGAGAGTAGTCGCCCCGATATCCTCCGCCCTGGTCTCTCGGCACCCACTCAACATACCTGTGCTGATAATAAGCTGGGACGAGGAGCACGCCAACTTTTCCGTCGAACAGCTCCTTCGTCGCAGAATTCATCAGCATCCCCGCCCTTGCTCCCTTCACGTGAGCGGCGTCCCCCTCCGACACTTGGGGAGAATTTGTTTGGAGCACGATCAAAAACGGTATGGCATAAGCGTCCTTGTCCGCCGTCTCAAAACCTTTCCCCGCATCCCGCTCAAAGTCCATCGGAATTGCAGGGAGGCCTGTTCTCGGTTTTTCGGCTGGCAAGTTCGGCCGCCCTTCTTTTCTTTTGCTTCCTTCTGTTCTCATGCGGTCCTCCTTTCCTGTTTAACAGGATGATCCTATCCGTTATGTCTCCACAACCTACGCACCTTTGCCCAGAAAAACTGTCGCCGTATTCATCGATGAAGACCTCCCTTGAGAGAAGGCCGCGACACTTTTTACACTTCATTCTTGCGCCTCGTCACCTTGGTCATAGTTAACTCAAACAAAGAGAACAGCTTTTCTGGAAGGGGCTCTCCCTTCTCGATCTGCTCCCTGCCAAATGCCGACAAAGTCCCCGCATGGATATTCTCAGAAAACTCGGCGTCAAATTTCTGCTTGGTTAATTCCTGAAGAAGTTTCTTTGCTCTCTCTTCTTCGCCGCGGCCGAATCGAGCGGTCACTAGAGTCTTAATCAAGGATCCATGGTCATTCTTTCGAAGCCACTCGTAAGCCTTCGTTCTATTTTCTACCAAAATTGTAGTTATTACGGTTTTCTTCAGCTCGATCTTATCTCCGGAAGAAGTTTTTATCTCTGTTAATCCGAGTTCATTCATCAAAGCTGGAAAGATATCTTGTCGAATTTGTTTAAGCCTCTCGTTTTCTGCTTCCAAAGTTTTTTCGAGTTTAAAGACCGCGTCTTCCTGTTTTATTTGAACCCGGATCATTTTAGCAACTCTCTTCAACTGCTCCTTCGTCACCCTCGCCTCTGAATCCGCCTCAAAATTTAAAGCCACTTTAATCACCTCCTTTTCTAACTGCGCCTTATTTTTCATCCAAAAAAAATGTGGCCTCAATGTCGGCGATCACCAGAGCCTTCAGCAAAGAACATTTATTAAGCGCGTCTCTCCAAGAGTTGCTCCCGAAATAGAAGTGAACCCCCGGGTCCGACCAGGCCATGTGCCAGCGGATCGCGAGCTTCTCCTCCTCCGTCACTTGCATGTGGTCTTGGAGAATGGACACCGACTTCTCCCCGTGGCCCAGCGGGAATTGATCCTTGATCCCCCACTCTTCCTGCTGCACCCACCTGTCGTTCGGCTTTCTCCACTTCATCTCCTTAACGTAAAAGTTCGCTTTGCACAGGTCGTGAAACAAGGCCGCGATCGCGAAGCTTTCGATCGGACCTTTGTAGGAGGTTTGCAGCCTCCTCATCACGGCCCACACGTTTAAGGAGTGGAGCACCAGACCTCCGACCTTGTCTAAGTGGTAATGCATCGACGCGGGAGCTTCAAAGAAGTCGGTCTTCTCCGACAAGAATCTGAGCATCAACTTTGCTCCCCCTCTCTTCACATTCGCTATCACGGCGTCCTCGAACGCGGGCCTAAGCTTATCATAGTTCTCAACTCGTTCTATGGCCACATATTTCTCCTTTCATGGGAAACTTAAGGATACAGAAGACCCCAAAAAGAAAGAGGACGGTGGATGAGGCCGATTCAAACTCTTCAGGGCCTCCTGTACTCTTGTTTTCGTTACGCGAGGGCCGCGGCCGTCAAGGATGCTGCCTCCTCTCATCCAACACCTTGTGAGCGGTCGCTCCCGATTTCCGGAGAACCTCGCGGATGCGCTCGTCAACCGTGTCGTATGCCACCAGATCGATGTAGATCACGGGGTGCTTGAGGCCGATCCTGTGCGCGCGGTCCTCGGTCTGATACCTCTCCTCATACGAGAATGAGTTTGAGTAATAGTACACGACCTCGGCTTCAAACAAATCTATCCCGATCCCAGACCTCTGTTGCCCGACCAAAAACCCGCAGGAGGGATCCGCCTGAAATCTTGCGACAGATTCTCTGCGCTCCTTTAAACTTACTCCGCCGTGAAGCTCGACGACGGACCCCGGCCCGCGCGCTTCTTTGAGCCGACCAACGATCGCGCTTATCTCGGCTCGAAACCGAGCCCACACGACCGTCTTCCCAGGATAGTCTTCGATCAAATTTGCGAGGAGATCTAACTTTGGATTTCCTTTTGAGAGCGGCCTCGCATCACCTGGGTCATCGCTCGGATTTTCTAGCGGGAGAAATCCGCCGGCTATCTGCTGGCACCGCAGAAGCCTCGTGATTTGAAGCGGGTTCAGCATCCTAAAATCTTCAAATTCGATGACGCCATCTTTTAAGACTCTGTCGTAAAGCCTCCTCTGTTCTGAGTTCAAATAAATACCATAAACTTTATAGATCTTTTCTGGCAGGTCCATGCACTCCGACTTAAGCCTTCGGTAAGAGTGGGGGAGAATTCGATCGGCTAAGTCGTCGAGCCGAACGTACTCGATCAGCGTCTCGTACTCCCACGCCTTACCTCCTGGCTTGCTCGCCATCGACTTCTGCCACCGGCCGTAATTGTTCTTAAACGCGTAGAACGAGTAGAAGCCGAGGATCGAGTAGTCAAGAAACCCCATCTGAGCATACAGGTCGAACGGAGATTGAGTGACTGGAGTTCCGGTGAGTATCCTTTTATACTTGGCGCGCTTTCCTAAGGCGATGATCCTCTTCGTCCTCGCCGCTCTCGGGGTCTTGATCCGATTCGACTCATCGACGGCGATGAGGCCGGGAAATTTCTCGAGAAACTTCTTCGATATTTCGGCAATCTCGCATGGGGCGCTATATGCTTCCACGTTTGCCGCAAGGATCCTCAGCTTCCTCTCTTTAACCGTTGGATAGAATAGGCGGCTGATTTGATCCTGAAACTTCTTCGTCTTCGTCCTGCCCGCGAAATATTCGACGGCATAGTACGGGCAGTCTAGGTGCTTCGGGATCTCCTGGCGCACCCAATTTGAGTGGACGCCGTTTGGGGCGATGATTAGGAGGGCTTCGATCCTCTTCTTTTTGAAGAGCGCCTCCGCGGTGTCAAGAGCAATCTTCGTTTTTCCTAGACCCTGCTCCAAAAACAAGGCGAAATTATTCTTCTCCCAAGACATGTTGAAGCATTCTCTCTGGTGCTTAAACGGCTCCGTCTTCAAGCAGCGCCTCCCTTATAAAATCTTTGACGGCGGCGGGATCCACGGCGCCCCAATCTCTCCGCCCCTCCATCGAGCTTAAATAACTGCGGAGAAGCCGAGCCCTCCTTGCGCGGCCGTTCTCGTTTCGAGGGTTCCACCACTGGCCTATGCTCTTTAAATAACTCACCTCGTCCGCCGTCGTGTGCAGGCTTCTCTTGATCATAATCTCCTCCGTAGTTTGGGCAGCGCACGATCATCTCATCCCAAAAAGCACCGCGACTTGAAGCACGCTGGCCCCGACCCAATATAAAGCCTTCACCCAATCTTTTTCGAAGAGGCAGACGACCGCGATCGCGGCGTATTCGAGCAGCAGGATCGCCATAAGGACGCGGCTCACGCTCATCAGAACTCCACCCCTTTCATAACGATCGGCTCCGGCTTCGATCTTCCCTGTTCAAATAAAACTCCGGCGCAAAACCCCCAAGCAAGGCCAGCGAGGATACCCAAGACCGCGGCGATCCGGATCGACCTATCCCACGCTTTCTTCTCCACTAAGATCACGGCGCTACTCCAAAAAGATGTAGATGAGCCAATAGGTGAGCAGAAGGCCAAGCCCCGCCGCAACCAAGAGCCAAAATAATCTGGACAACTTTTTTCTCGCGATCATATCAGCCCCTTCTCTCTTGCGAGCCACTCCGGCACTTCCACTATGGAAGACCACCTCCGGAAATCAACCTGACTTTTTGGGAGCCAGAGCTTCTTGCCCTCGATCAAGATGCAGATGGATGCTCCGCGCTCCTCGATCAGCTCGTCAAATTTAACTTCAACCATCCCGCTCGAAATTATCCACCGCACAACTCTTCTCCATCTTCCGGCAGCAGCCCTCCCGGAGAATTATACCTCGCGTTAAGCTCCCGCCACACGCCAGGAAAGATCATCTTTAATTTTTCGGCGTTATCGCTATCAGCCAGCCGCATCGCCGCCTGGATCAAGGCGTAAAACGGCGGGTCATCTAAAACCAATTCTTTCCCCTTCAAATACTCGTGGTAACTCATATCAGCCCCTTTTCTCTCGCGAGCCATTCCTGGACCTCGCATGACCCGTCCGCGAAAAAATTCCTGACCTGCGACTTTGGGAGCCATATTTCCTTCCCACCCACTTCTACCAAGTAGGCGCTCTCCGTCTGACTTCGATATTGGTCGAAGAAGATTTCCACCCAAGTTCCTCTGGATCCCACGCCTCAACCCCTCAACACTTTCTTCACAATCGACTCGTTCGACGAGCCGCATTTTTTGCAGATGAAGGAAACGATCCCAAACTCAGGCTTAGCTCGAAAACCTGCGCTCGAGATCTCAACCCATTCTCCACAGCCTGAGCACCAGACGACTCTAACCCTCCTCTTTTTCTTCATGCCTTCCCCCCGTTGAAAATCGTGAAAGTTCTCATCTCTTTAGAACCGCCGGCCTCAACCCTAAACGAGGCGGCGCTCATGAAATTGAGCTTCGCCTCCGCAAGGAACCCTTTCCAATTCACCGACGGGATCAGGTGGTCTTTTCGGATGCTAACCCGGTAACCCTCGCCGGAGAAGCTTGGGAGCATCCCAACCTGGCCCGTTTCCTCGTTGTAGAAGAGGCGAAGGTTAGGCGCTGAACCAAGCTCAGTCTTCCAAAACTCCACGGAAAATCGGAGCGCAGATTTTGAGGCATAAACGCAGTCGGGAAACATGCTCCTTTTAAGCAAGCGCTTTCTACGAAATTCTATGAATGGCATATCGCTCTCCTTTTCTAACAAGCTTATTCTCTCGCGTCCGCCCGCAGAATTTTAAGCACCTCATCTACCCCGCCATAGTAGCGGACCATGCTCCTCAGAATTTTTTGGTCCTGGCCTTTTTCTCTGAGCTCCCTTTTCAGAGCTCTTTGCCGGATGCGCCCCCTTATATTATCCGGAGAAAATGCGCTCCCATCTTCTTCCGCAAGCTTTATCCTAGAATCTCGCCTCCGCTTTTTCGCCTCTTCATAGCGCCCCATCTGCCTTTGATAAGACTCAGTTCTCCCCCTCTCTTCTCCCGATATGAGAAGCACCTTTGAAAACATCCCGCAAGACCCGCCGCAAGTCCAGGCGTTCTTCTCGCCGTCGGAGGAGAAAAACTTGAGGCAGCCGCCGCACTTCCTGCACCGGCGCTGGCGGAGATTATTTGGAAGAATGTGGACTTGCCCTTTAAAAACGCCCTGGTATTCGTATGGCATGCCTCCTTTATACACCCCTTTGAACCAAATGTAAATACTTTTTTTTCGGGAGATCGAAAAAGTAGCGGAGGAGAAATTCGCTTGCCTCGGCATCGGATGTGCGTTTCCAGTCGACAGCGGTATTATGTTATAACTCTTGGATATCATTGATAATTTTTGAATGGCATCAAGGAGGATCGGCCACCCCTTTGTATAAGGATGCCGTTGCTGGGGTTTAAACCCCATGAATTTATTTATAAAATTTTGAGGCATCACGCAACCTATAAGAGGAGGTATTTCAATCGAAATGAAAAAAAAAATTTCAATTCGATTAAAAATGGCACCAGTGATGCTTACCGATGCAGAATAAAAATATTTAATTATATTAATCAATTACCAGATAGGTTCGTATAAATAATCTGCATCGGCACTTTGTCGGTTTTTTTAGGTTTACATTAGATGTAAGGCAGAGTGAATAAGATCCTTAGCACCTACGCGAAGGCGTTGTATAATTATATGCTTTCTTCTACCTGTAAATACTCCTATTATAGGCGCGGGAAAAGGGTTTACATTTGGTTATTAGCAAGGTCACGCTGATTATTTATTTTACTTTAGGTATCCATTGTGATACATGGGATGGAAAGGAATGAACGATGGCGCAGCCAGTTAAAGGGAGAAGAGGAGATTTTCAAAAGAGACCTTGCAAAAGAGTTCATTTTAAATCTAAAGAGTTTAGAGATAAGCTGTATGAACACCTATTAATCACCGCCGGGAATGTTACTAAAACCTGTCTTTTAATGAACCTGAACCGTGTCGCTCTTTATAAATCTCTTGAAAATGATAAAGAATTTAAAAAAGAATTTGATAAGGTTAGAGATGCGGCTATGGACACCGCCGAAAGCGAGGCGATTCGTCGAGGAGTAGATGGCGTCAACAAACCCATATTCTATTTGGGGGAAGTCGTCGGCTATGAGCGGGTTTATTCCGACCACCTTCTTGCGAGGCTGTTGAGCGCGTATCGAAGAAATTGGAGAACGACTACTTCTGAGTTGAGTGGCCTCGATGGAGAGCCGATCAAATTGATCGTCGAATATGAAGGAGATGGGAATGGGGCTGGAGTTAAGAGTTCGCCTTCCAAAGCCGCACCTTAAGCAACTTCCATTTTTAAGGACGGTTGTGAAGCGGAAGATCGTTCGCGCCGGCAGAAGAGGCGGGAAGACCGTTGGAGTTGCGATCCTTGCGGTAGAAGAATTTCTTCGGGGAAGAAGAGTTCTTTATGCGGCTCCAACTTCGGAGCAGATTGGAAGATTCTGGAAGACGGTCTCGAAAGCTCTTTGGGAGCCGATAGAGAAAAAGGCTCTGTATAAAAATGAGTCGGAGCATATCATCGAGGTTCCTAGAACTGAGAATCGGATCAGAGCAAAGACGGCGTGGAACGCGGACACTCTTCGGGGAGATTACGCCGACGTCCTTATCCTTGATGAATGGCAACTGATGGACGAGGACGCGTGGAACCACGTCGGAGCTCCGATGCTTCTCGACAACGATGGTGATGCGATCTTCATATATACTCCTCCGAGCCTCCACAGCAGAAGCGCAAGCAAAGCAAAAGATCCTCAGCACGCGGCAAAGATGTACGCGAAAGCCTTGCAGGATAAATCGGGTCGATGGGCCGCTTTCCACTTCACCTCGCACGACAACCCTCACATAAGCAAGGACGCGTTATCCGAAATAACTCACGACATGACTTCTCTCTCTTATCGGATGGAGATCTTAGCCGAGGACGTCAACGAATCTCCTGGCGCCTTGTGGAAGAGGGACGCCATCGACAAAGGCCGCGTCATCGAAGCGCCTCCTCTTACGAGGATCGTCGTGGGAGTGGATCCTTCGGCAACGAGCACGGGGGATGAGGCGGGGATCGTTGTCGGAGGCCTTTGCAAAGGAGAAGGCTACATCCTCGCCGATGAGTCCGTTCAGGGAAGCCCGCTAACGTGGGCTACGGCGGCGATCACGGCTTACCACAAGTTTAAAGCAGATCGAATCATCGCGGAAGCGAACCAGGGCGGAGAGATGGTGTCTCTCACCATCGCTCAGGTCGACGAGAAAGTTCCCGTGGAATTGGTGCACGCGAGCAGAGGGAAGCAGACGAGGGCGGAGCCGATCGCCGCACAGTATGAGCAGGGGAGAGTTCACCACGTTGGAAAGTTCGAGGCGCTTGAAGATGAGATGTGCCTCTGGATCCCCGGCGATCCGTCGCCAAATAGAATGGACGCCATGGTCTGGGCGCTGACTGAGTTGATGCTTTCATCCGACCCAGGATTCTTCTTCGTCGGGAAAGAAAAGAGGGCAATGGCATGATTTCTGTAGACAAGGTTCTTTCTAAGTTTGGCCTCATGAGAGAATCGGAGGCGAAGGCTAGGACAAACGCCTTAGTTAGTTCATACGTCTCAGCCCGCGGGTCAACTGCCTTGATGCCTGAAAAGCCTTACAGCCAGCTCGTCGATGCTTATCGGTCCTGGGTTTACACCTGTATCGACAAGATCGCGAAGTCGGTCGCGATGGTTCCTTTGAGGCTCTTCGTCTATCGGCGCAAAGGCGTGAAGGTGGTCGACCTCTCATGGCGATCTAGTTATAAGGCCTTGCCTAAAAACGGGGAGCGAAAATATTTTCTTAAGGAGATGGGCCTCGAAAGGGAAGAGATCTTTGACCACCCGTTCTTGACTCTGATAAATCACCCGAATTCTTTTATGACTCGATTCATGCTTTGGTATGAGACGATGATTCGGTTGGAGCTTGGAGGATTGTGCGGGTGGCTGAAAGTTATGAACGGCCTCAGAATCCCAAGCCAAATCTGGCCGCTCCCTCTCACGAAGTACGCGCGCCTCGTTCCGAAGGTCTCATCGAAGTTAGATCTTGAATATTGGGACTATCGGGACGGCGAAGTGGCGCAGCAGTTTAAGCCGGATGAAGTCTTGTTGATTAAATACCCCAACCCCGCTTCTCCGTTCATGCCGATGTCTCCGTTAATGGCTCAGGCCTATCCTTATGATATTGACCTTTTTCTTATGGAGCAGCAGAAGGCTCTCTTTGAACACGGAGCAATGCCGGGGCTTCATCTAACAACGGAGCAAAAGCTCGGGACAGAGCAGGTGAAGGAGCTGAAGGAATTGATCGACTCCCAATTTGCTGGCGCCGTTAAGTCGGGGGAAACTTTAATCACGCACTCGGGGCTTAAGGCCGAGAAGCTTGGCATGACGGGCAGGGAAGCCATGATAAAGGAAGTCGCGCGTTACGCGCGCGATAAGCTTATCACAGGTTTTGACTTGTCTCCCGGGAAGCTTGGGTTGGTCGAGGACGTCAATCGAGCAAATATGGAGGCGCTGAACGAGACGTTTATTCTCGAGTGCCTTCTCCCGCGGTGCATGATGATCGAAGAAGTTATGGAAACATTTTTTCTTCCGACCTACGACGAGGGGTTGACCTGCGACTTCGATCTCCCCGACTATGGCGACAAAGCGATTAGAATTTTGGAGAGGCAGTCCAACCTCAACACGCTTTATTCGTCGATCAATGAGGAAAGGGCTTTGGAGGGGAGGGAGCCAGTTCCTTGGGGCGATAAGCCTTGGGTCTCGTTCACGATGACCCAGGTTGGAGCAACTCCACCAACTTCCGCGCCTCCCGCTAAATTATTTAAGGCGATGGACAATGATTTTTGGACGGACGAAAAGAAAGATATCGCGTGGAAACTTTTCGTGCAGCGGTCGGAAGTTCTTGAGAGAATTCTCATCGAGCCACTTAGGACTTACTTCAACTTACAAAGGGAAGAAGTCATCGGTCGGCTCAGCGAGCGAGGCAAGGCCGTCGTTGGCCAATATAGCGGGTGGTCGCGGGCGAGGGTGGAAGCGCATCTTAAGGAGAATAAAACGGTTCAAGATATCAACATCAACAAAAAGATTGAGCAGGAGCGGATCAAGCAACTCGCCTTACCATTGATTCGGGAGATCATGAAAAAGACGGGGGACGCCCGAATTCATGACCTGTTAGAATCAATCAAGGTTGCCGTTGACTTCAACGTCAACGATCCCGCCGTTTTGAAGTGGCTTGGAGGTCGGATGCGTCAGTTTTCTAGCGAGGTCACGGGGACCACCTTCGACGACATTGAGGCAATCCTGCGCCAAGGCTTCACGGAAGGACAACCGGTAGTCGCCATTGCTCAGACTCTTGCTGAGAAGTTTGAATCCTATGATAAGTATCGGGCTCCGCTAATCGCGAGGACCGAGACGATTGCCGCGATGAACCAAGCCGATCTTGAATCAGTTAGCCAAACGGGGCTTGAGGACCAACTCCTTAAACACTGGCTAACGGCGGGAGATGAAAGAGTTAGAGAATCTCACCAGCTCGCCGGCCAAGTTTATTTGGACGGGATCGAGATGGACGAGGATTTTAAGGTTGGGGCAGATCAGATGTCGGCGCCGGGAGACGGCAAGTTGGCGGAGGAGAACATCAACTGCCGCTGCACGCTTTATTATACGGAGAAGAGCGAGTGAGAATAGTTGGGATAGGCGGAGCGGTCATCAAGACCGCGTGGGAAGAGATTAAGGAGGTTGCTCGAAGAGGGTGGATCGACGTGCTGATTCATAACGGCGGCTCCTTGTTTCACGACTTTCAGCGAGCAATGGATTCGAGTTTGAGAGATGAACACTCCTATCCG
>Ga0315288_10011776_pt1 | contig 11007 bp, 6 predicted proteins | sample YL17G11_20_MG_FD_203454 | JGI IMG/M metagenome (GOLD analysis project Ga0315288, IMG submission 203454) | Sediment microbial communities from Yellowstone Lake, YNP, Wyoming, USA - YL17G11_20 | ecosystem: Environmental > Aquatic > Freshwater > Lake > Sediment | place: USA: Wyoming | collected...
CCCAGCTTGGAGGACATCGAGATGAACTTTCGGCGACTGGCGATTTTGGCAATCATGGACATACTGCTCCTGACCGAGCTGACGTTGGGTATCTGGTGGAGCCATTTCGAGCCTGCCGAGATCGCCTGGCGCTTCAGCCAGGTGTTCGTGCCCTGCGCCCTAGTCACGGTGCTGGTTGCCCGCTGGGGACTGAAGCGTTTGGCTCCCAAGAGTCCCCCCACCCCGGGCGAGCGGCTTTACCGGCCGGTTGGGCTCTTCGGCGCCCTCGACAGTGTCTCCGACCTTAGCCCGGGCCGCCGAGGCTGAGAGCGAGGAGGGTGATGGTTGTGGCCAACCGCTTCACCAGGGCTTGGCGCAACCTGCGCGGTTCCTCCCGGGAGCCGGGGTCGGGTTTCGTCCAGCTCAAGCTCCGCTTCAAGGAGTTCCAGTACCTGCTCAGGGCCAACAACGAGGTGCTGGAGATCATCGCCGAGATCCAGAGTGTGCTGGAGCGGAGCGGCGTGTTGGGGGTGGACTTTCTGCGCTCCCGCTACATCGCCGCCAGCGCCAAGGTCTTTCTGATGATCCGCCACCTGAACCTCATCTCCGGCGGCCGCTACCAGTCTCTGTTGGCACCCTTCAACGAGGTGCGCCACCAGATAGATGCGCTGTTGGCCATCCAGGCCGGCGACGCGGCCGAATCGAGCTTTCTGTCCCTGGAGACCATGGAGCCAGGCCTGGACCATCTGACCGGGGCGAAGGCCGGCAACCTGGCCATTCTACGCAGGGAGGGGTTGCCGGTGCCGGAGGGCCTGGTCATCACCACCGGGGCATTCCGCCGAGTGGTGGCTGAGACCGGGCTAGGAGCACGGCTACGGCAAGTGGCCATGCTAATTGACGGACGCGACCTGGCGGCTCAAAAAGAGCGCTCACGCTGCTTCCAGGCCGAGTTCGCCACGCTCAAGCTTCCGGCTGATCTGGAACGAGAACTGGCTGAGCGGTGCCGCGCCCTGAGTGCCGCACAGGGCGGGGCGGCCCTGTCGCTGCGCTCCAGCGCTCTGGGTGAGGACACACACACTTCCTTCGCCGGACTCTACGAAAGCGGGCTGGGGGTGCGCCCAGGCGACGCGCCCCAGGCGTATCTGGCGGTGCTGGCCTCCCTATACTCCCCCCAGGCCCTGGCCTACCGCGAACGGGAGGGACTTTCTGACCTGGACGCCGAGATGGCCGTATTGGTGCAGATCATGGTCGAGTCGGCGGTCAGCGGGGTGCTTTACACCACCGACCCCCTGGCTGGCGGCAGTGGGCCGGCTGTGATCAGCGCCGTACCGGGTCTGGGGCAGGGGCTGGTGGACGGATCCTTGGACGCTGACGTTTACACGGTGGATCGAGGCTCTCACGCTGGTCACACCGTGCGTCACTTGGGCCGAAGGGATTACATGCTGGTGGCAGGGCCGCAGGGAACACAGCGCCGGAAGCTTGATCCCGAGCAGGCACGCCAGCAGTTGCTGCCGGCCGAGGCTATCCACGAGCTGGCCGCGATGGGTTTTCGAATCGAGCACGTCCTAGGCCAAGCCTTGGACGTGGAGTGGGCTCGGGACAGCCAGGGGCGCCTATGGATACTGCAGGCCAGGCCTTTGCGGGTAGTGCAGAGTCCGGCCAGCTCTACTCTGGTGAGGGTGAGCGTGCCCCTGATCCTGAGCGGCGGGCAGACCGCCCGGCCTGGTACCGCTTGCGGGCTGGTGCATCTGGTGCACGGGACGGACGACATGGTCGACTTCCCCAGCGGCGCCGTACTGGTAGCCCGGCAATCTTCGCCAGCCCTGGCGGCGTTGTTGCCCGCAGCTGCGGCACTAATAACTGAGGTGGGCGGCATGGCCGGACACCTTGCCGCCCTCGCCCGGGAGTACGGGGTGCCGGCGCTGCTGGGCGTGACCGGGGCGTTGGAAATCCTCACTCCAGGTTTGGAGGTCACCCTGGACGCAGGCAACCGCAAGGTCTACGCCGGCCGGGTGGGTGCACTGCTGAACCAGAAGGTCACGACCCAGGTCGCCGCCAGCCGGGCGCAGGCGCTGCCCTCGGGGCTCAGGGTGGTTCAGCTCATCACCCGACTGAATCTCACCGACCCCAAGGCCCCGGAGTTCCGCCCCGAGAACTGCAAGAGCTTCCACGACTTCATCCGGTTCATGCACGAGATGTCTTTCAAGGAGATGTTTCGTCTGGGCGACGAGGTGGGGCAGAGGGCAGGGGGAGAAGCCCGCCGTCTGGAGGTTAGGCTGCCCTTTGATTTGTGGATCATAGACTTGGGCGGAGGGCTGAGTGCCGACGCGGGGGAGAGGCCCGGACTCGATGCCGTGGAATCCAAACCGGGCGCGGCCTTCCTGAAGGGGCTCACCGACCAGCGCGTCGACTGGAAATCCCCCCGGCCGGTGACCCTCAAGGGTCTGGCCTCGGTCTTCAGCGGCTCGCTCCTGGCTCCGCCTCAGGACGCCGGTCAGCGCAGCATGGGCAGTCGTGCGTACGCAATTCTGGGCGCCGAGTACCTCAACTTCAACTGCCGGGTGGGTTACCACTTTACGGCCTTGGACTGCTATTGCGGTCAACGGTTGAATGACAACTACGTGAGCTTCCGATTCCATGGGGGCGCGGCTACCGAGGATCGCCGCTCGCTCAGGGCGGTGCTGGTGGAGCGCATCCTCGACAACCTAGGCTTCAACGCCGAGCGCACTGGTGACGCGGTCAACGCCTTCCTGAAGAAGCGCGGGCCAGACGAGATCGCGCGTGTTCTTGAGGAGTTGGGGCGACTCGTGCTTTTCACCCGTCAGTTGGACATGCTCATGGAGGGGCCGCACATGGTGGAATGGCTGGCCCAGGCTTTCAGCCGGGGCGACTACAATCTCACCACGCCTCCCAACCTGGAGTCCGGTTCGTGATCAAGCATTACGCGCGGCTTGCTCGGCGCATGACTCTGGTCAGCCTGGTGGTGGCGCTTCTGCCCCTGAACGTCTTAGGGGTCGGCACCTACTACTATTTTCTCCGTGGCAGCCAGGAGAAGCTCAAGGAGGAGATGATGGTGCGGGCGGTCAACCGCGCCGAGGCCATCGAACTCTTCCTGGCCGAACGGACGGCCGTCCTGGAGGCACTGGCTCATTCCGGCCAACTGGCCCTGCTCAGCGACCAGCACGAGCTGACCAAGGTCTTCCAGATACTTAACCGCCGCACCTGGAGTTTCCTGGACCTGGGGGTCATCGACACCTCGGGCAATCAGAGATCCTATGTGGGGCCCTATCCCCTCCAGCACCAAAACTACCGCGACGCGGAGTGGTTCCAGCAAGTCATGCTCCGCCGGGTGCACATCAGCGACGTCTTTCTCGGCGTGCGCAAGGTGCCCCACTTCGTGATCGCGGTGAAGCACGAGGATGAGGGCGAGCCCTGGATCCTGCGGGCCACCATCGACTCGGAGGTCTTCAACCGCCTTGTCCGCAGCGCCCAGGTAGGCCCCAGTGGCGACGCCTACATCGTCAACTCACGGGGACAGTTGCAGACCCCCAGCCGCTTTGCTGGGGGAATCCTCATGCCCGCCGAGCTCGATATTGGGGCGGTGCCACCGGGCAACACGGTCGTGGAACGGGTGAGTCCCGGCGGGCGCACGCTATTCACGGCGTTTACCTGGCTGTCGAGCATGCCCTGGCTCTTAGTGGTGGATCAGGACCCCCGGGAGATGCCGGGACCCTTGAAGCTGGCCCGGTGGGTGGATCTGTCCATCCCACTGGCGGCCAACCTGCTCGTCCTCGCTTCGGTGTTGTTGCTGGTTCGGCTGTTCATCAAACAGCTCCAGGCCAACGACCGTGAGCGAGCCGCCCTGGACGCCCAAGTGGCCCACTCGGCCCGGTTGGTATCCTTGGGCCGCATGGCCGCTGGCGTAGCGCATGAGATAAACAACCCGCTGGCCGCCATCGGTGAGCTGACCGGCGAGCTGCAGGACATCCTGCAACCCGAGGTCCTGGCGCAGCTGCCGGAAGGCGATATCTGCCGGGACAACCTTACCAAGATAATGGGCCAGCTGGAACGAGCCCGAGGGGTGACCCATCGGATGCTTAAGTTCGCCCGCAGTGCGGAGCCCACCCTGGAGATGCTGGATCTCAACCAGGTCGTCAGGGAATCCTTTTCCTTTGTGGAGAAGGAGGCGCGCTTCCACAACCTGGCAGTGGAACTCAAGCTGGACCCGGGCCTCCCGCTCATCCCCGCCGACCGCGCCCAACTCCAGCAGGTACTGCTGAACCTGCTGAACAACGCGCTCGACGCCGCAGGTCAGAACGGAAAGTTGCTGATCGCCACCGACCGTGACGGGGCCTTCGCTCAAGTGAGGGTGACCGACAGCGGGCCGGGCGTGCCGCCCGAGGTGGGCGAGCGGGTTTTTGATCCCTTTTTCACCACCAAGGCGCCGGGGCAAGGCACGGGGCTCGGACTTTCCATAAGCCACTCCATCATGGAGAAGATGGGCGGTACCCTTACCTTCGAGAGCCCGCCCGGTCAGGGGGCCACCTTCATCGCCAGCCTGCCCACCGCGGGGTCAGAAACGGGCTGACACGGCCGGAAGGAGAATAGCAATGAGCCAATGCAAGGTGCTGGTCGTGGACGACGAGCGCGACTTTCTGGAATCGCTGGTGCGCCGGCTTCAGCGCCGGGGGCTGGACGCCCGGGGGGCTGGTAGCGGCATGGAGGCTCTCAAACTGATGGCCGAGGACCCATCGGAAGTGGTGGTCCTTGACGTGAAGATGCCGGACATGGACGGCATTGCCACCCTCAAGGCCATCAAGGACCGCGACCCCAAGGTGGAAGTGATCCTCCTCACCGGCCACGCCTCGGTGGGGTCCGGGGTAGAGGGCGTGGAGTTGGGGGCCTTCGACTACCTTATCAAGCCGGTCAAGCTGGACGACTTGATAGAGCGTATCCGGGACGCCCGAGAGCGCGGACAGCTGATGCGCCGGGCTTTCTCCTAAGCCCGGCCTCTGGCCGGAGGTAGCCGATGCTCGGCTTGGGCAATCTGCTCAAGTCCCTGTTCAGCAGCCGTTCCGACGCCCAGGATCAAGCGGCGCTGGCCGAGCTGCGCGCCCGCCTGGCGAGGCGGTTCCTGAGCTACCGCAACCTGCTCAAAGCCAACAGCCGGGCACTGACCATCATGGCCGAACTTCAAGAGGCTCAACAGAGTCCTGAACTTGTCGCCATGGCCCGCCTGCGCTCAGCGGCTACCGAAATGGCGGTGAGTGTGTTGGCCATGATCCAAGAACTGGAGCGGCTGGCCCCCGAACGCTACCCCGCGCTTATGGAGCGCTTCAACGCGCTGAAACACGAGCTCGACCAGCTCGCCGCCGGAGAGCGGCCCTTGCCCCAAGGCCCCCTCGTGGTTGAATTGGCTGAACTGGGCGTTGGGGCTGATGAGCTGGCCGGCCCCAAGATGGCCACACTAGCACAACTGGGCAACCGGCTGGGGCTGAAGGTGCCCGACGGGTTCGTGATCACCACTGCGGCGTATAACAGCTTCGTGGAGCACAACGGCCTGCGCGCCGAGATCAACCGGCTGTTGCAGATCAAGGGTGTGACCAAAGTGGATGAGCTGTTTGCCGCCTGTTCGGCGTTGCAACGGCTCTTCACTCAGGGCGAGCTACCCGCGGACCTGGATCGGGAGATGGCCGCTGCCTGCGGGCGGCTCGCCCAGCGCCACGGTCCGGAGTTGAGGCTGGCGGTGCGCTCCAGCGCCTTGGGCGAGGACGTGGGCGCTGCTTCCTTTGCCGGCCAGTTCCGCACCGAGCTGAACGTTGCGCCCGCCGCCCTAGGCGAGGCCTATCGCGAAGTGATTGCCAGCGCTTACGGTCCACAGGCTCTCAGCTACTACCACCACTACGGCCTGAGGGACCAAGACCTCGCCATGGCTGTGGGCTGCCTGGTGATGCTCCCGGCCCAGGCCGGAGGGGTGGTTTATAGCGCCTCGCCTCTGGACCCGGCCGACGGCAGGGTACGCATCAGTGCTTGCTGGGGCTTGCCCAAGGGTGTAGTGGACGGCTCCGTGGAGGCCGAGGAGATTCTGGTAGACACCGAAGGGGGAACTCTGGAGCGCCGGACGGGCCGCCAGGACCGCTTCTACCAATGCGACCCATCCAGCGGCGTGCTGTCGGCCGCGCTGCCGGCAGAGCTAAGGGACAAGAGCCCGCTCAGCAATGACTTGGCCCTGAAATTGGCGACCCAAGCCAAAGAGGTCGAGGCGGCCTTCGGTGGGCCTCAGGACTTGGAGTGGGCTCTAAGCGGGGCAGGGCGGCTGGTGTACTTGCAATGTCGGCCTTTGCACCGCCAGGCCTCAGCAGTACCCCAGCCGTTGGTCGACGGGCTGCCCGATCCCATCATCAGCGGCGGGCTCACCGCCGCGCCGGGGGCGGCCGCCGGAGCGGTGCAATGGGTGCACACCGGGCACGATGCCCTGATCTTCCAAGCCGGGCAGGTGTTGGTTGTAGAGCGGCCCCTGCCACGTTGGGCTCCTCTCCTAAGGTGGGCCACGGCCTTGGTGGCAGGCCACGGCGGGGTTGCCGGCCACTTAGCCACCGTGGCGCGGGAGTTCGGGGTGCCGGCGCTTCTGGACCTGGGCCCGGATTTGGAGCGCCTCCAGCCGGGAGAGCTGGTCACCGTGGACGCGGATCGGCGGGCCGTCTACCCAGGCCGTGTAGAGGGGCTGCTGAGGGCGCGGCCGGCAGTGTCTCCTCCGCAAACTCCCATCCGGCGCACCCTTGAGCAACTCATTGCGTTGACCGTGCCGCTGAACCTCTTGGACCCAGCCTCCTCGCAGTTCAGGGTCGAAAACTGCCGCACGCTGCACGACCTGACCCGCTTCTGTCATGAGCAGGCGGTGCACGAGATCTTCAGCCTGGACGGGCAAGCATTCCCCGTGGCTGCCGCTAAGCAGCTCTATTGCAACGCCCCTATGCGGTGGCGGCTCATCGATGTCGGCGGCGGCTTCACGGAAGAGGTGAGCGGCAAGTACGTGCGCTTGGAACAGATCGCCAGTCGGCCCTGGCTGGCTCTGTGGCAGGGTATGCTGGCCGTGCCCTGGGACGGGCCGCCGATCACCGGCTCCGGGCTGGCTTCGGTCATCGTGCAGTCAACTATGCGGCCGGAGCTGGAGAGCGGCGCCGGCTGGGAGGAGGGCAACTACTTCTTGGTGGGGCGCGACTTCATGAACCTGCAGTCGCAGCTGGGGGCTCATTTCGCTACGGTGGAGGTCCTCGCCGGTCCGGATCCAGAGGAGAACTTCGTGCTGTTCACCTTCCAGGGCGGCGGGGCCGACATGGCCCGCAAGCAGGGCCGCCTCCATCTCATGGCCGAACCGCTGGAGGGAATTGGCTTCACCGTGACCATCCGTGCCGACGCCGCGCGAGCGCGCCGGGACCACTTGAGCGACGCCGAGGCCCTCGCGAGCGTACGGGCCCTGGGCTACCTGATGATACACACCCGCCAATTGGACATGGCGATGGCTGATGCCGGCCTGGTGGCCTACTTCGCGGGGAAGATCCGGGCTGAGCTGGCTGGACTGGTCAGACGCGCAGAAGACTCTCTGGACCCATGATCTTCCCCAAGCTTATTCATAACCGCGTGAGCTACGTGGGCGCGACGGTCTCTACGTTGGCGCTGCTGGTGTTCGGCTTCCTGGTCATTCTCCACACGGCGACGGGCGCTGCTCAGGCCCCCTATGCTGGCTTACTCATCTTCGTCCTTGTGCCTGCTGTTTTGCTCTTCGGCCTGCTGCTCATTCCGGTCGGCATGCTCATTGAGCGGCAGCATTTGAAGAGAACGGGCATCGCATCCATCACGCGGTTTCCAGTCATCGACTTGAACGATCCGGGGTACCGCAACGCGACGGTGGTCTTCATCATCGGCTCGGTTTTCATCCTCTTCCTGACCGTCTTCGGCAGCTACGGGGCCTACGAATCCACCGAATCCGTGACCTTCTGTGGAGCTCTGTGTCACCAAGTGATGAAGCCGGAGTATACCACCTACCAGCACTCGCCCCACGCGAGGGTCCGCTGCGTCGACTGCCACGTGGGCTCCGGAGCCGACTGGTACGTCAAATCTAAGCTGTCGGGCCTGTATCAAGTGTACGCGGTCACGTTCGACAAGTATCCGCGCCCAATTCCCGCGCCCATCCACAGCCTGCGCCCGGCGCAGCAAACGTGCGAGCAATGTCACTGGCCCAAGCAATTCTTCGGGGGCCAACAGCGCGAGATCGTACATTTTCTCCCCGACGAGCAGAACACACGCTGGGAAGTCGATCTGCTCATCAAGACCGGCGGTGGCAACCCGGCGACCGGCCAAACCAAGGGGATTCACTGGCACATGAACATCGCCAACCATCTAGAATACATCGCCACCGACAGACAGCGCCAGCACATTCCGTGGGTGCGCATGGCCAACTTGAAGACCGGCGAGGTTGCCGAATACGTTTCCACCGACGCCCCCCTCTCCGAGGAAGAGGTCTCGCGCGCGCAGATCCGGACAATGGACTGCATGGACTGCCATGACCGCCCCACCCACATTCTCCAGTCACCGAGCTACACGGTGAATCTAGCGATGGATACGGGTAGGATCGATGCGACGCTGCCATTCATCAAGCGCACCGCCGTGGAGCTGCTGGCGGCAACGTATGAGTCCACTGAGGCGGCGCTGGGCGCCATCGACGCCGGCGTGACGGAGTTCTACCGTGATAAATACCCCGAGGTGCTGCGGACTCGAGGCGACGCGATCGCACATGCCGTCGCCGCAGTGCAGGAAATCTACCGGGAGAACTTCTTCCCCAGGATGAAGGCGCGCTGGGACGTCTACCCGGATAATGTCGGCCACCTCGTGTTCTCGGGCTGCTACCGTTGCCACGACGGATCGCACAAGAACGCCGCCGGGAAGATCATCACCAAGGACTGCGGAGCGTGCCACACCATTCTGGCGCAAGGGAAGCGCGAGCAGCTCGCGTATTCCACCGAGCCAGGGGGGCTGACGTTCGAGCATCCCGAGGACATCGGCGGCGCGTGGCAAGAGATGAACTGCAGTGAGTGCCACACCGGTGTTCTCCCGTAGGCGTGAGGATGCGGCCGCTCACTCAACCCCATAGTGCAGTGATCGGCGAGTGCGGGAAGTCGTAGCGGTGCGTGGCCAGCTGCGTTGCATCGGCCCGTCGGCGCGGATCGATGAAGTTCGCGGCGAACAACACACCGACCGGCAGATAGATCATGACGGCGATGATGCCCAATAGATTCTCGCCGATGACGAAGGTGAGGATGACATTGAACAGCAGCACGCTCAGGTACAGAAGCGGCTCGATGAGACCAGCGAAGGGCAGATGGCGCACGCCGGCGGGCCGCACCCGGTCGGAGCTGAGCCACTGGCGGCGCTCGAACCACTGGAACAGAGAAATGGTGACCGCGCTAACTATAGCCCAGCCGATGAAATTGCTGATGGGCACGCCGAAGTAAATGCCGGCGTTCGGGTAATAGTAGATCTTGCCCAGAAACCAGCGATCGCCGCGTAGCGTGAGTGGGTCGATCACCACGTCAATCAGCGTCACCAACATCGTCGCGGTGACCAGGACGCGGCGGGACTCGCGGATCTCACAGGTGTCCACAACTTGCACATCGCCCCGGCGGATTAGTAACGGCGAGTACGTCAGCACCGCCAAGCTGAAGCCCAAGTAACACAGGAAAGTAAACGAGAGAGAATCCCACAACGGAATGTTGGAAATCCACAGCTCGCGATCGCGAGTGGTGTCCACGTAGTGGTAGAGGCCGAACGGGAATCCCGTCCGTGTAGATGAAAACTCCGCGGCAAAGGCTACGCTATAAGCGAGCAGCGTGAACACCAGCGTCTTCTTCCACCCCATCTTGCTCACCGCCGCGACCAGATACACTGCGAAGAACACGAACACGTACGGCCGCAGCAGGAGCATCCCAGCAATCCGGTTCAGTAGCTCGAGCATCGGGCGGACCTTACCTGAGGGGAGAGCGGCCAGCAATGAGTCGAAGGAAGAGGAAACCTGTCGAATGAGGTCATAGGAACACGGCCGGCGCGGTTCGACGAGCGCCGCCGGCAAGGGTATCGTAGGTGCTATGCTCATTCGCGATCCCATCCACGGTGACATCTCCCTCGACCCGGTCGAGGAGGAGGTGCTCGATTCACCTGAGCTGCAGCGGCTGCGCGGCATCAAACAACTCGGCACCGCCAGCCTGGTGTATCCGGGGTGCCTGCATACGCGTTTTGATCACTCGCTCGGTGTGAATGCGCTCAGCAAGCGGATCATCGCCGCCGTACGGGACGCGGGGACGGCGGTGGACCAGCAGGTGGAGCAACTGGTCGGGGTGGCGGCGTTGCTGCATGACGTCACTCACGTGCCCTTCGGGTACACGCTGGAGGACGAGCGCCGTCTGTTTCCGCGGCACGACAAGGGCACGCGGTTGGTGAAGTTGTTTGCCGGCCGATTGGGGGCGCGCCTGGAGGCGCTTGGACTCAGAGAGCCGCTGGCGGCGCTGCTCGGGGCGCCCGCGAGTGCGGCGGCGATGCCGCCCTGGGCACGCGAGGTGGTCGCCGGCACCGTCGACGCGGACCTGCTCGACTACCTGCGGCGCGATGCGTACTTTGCCGGCCTAGCGGCAAGCTACGATGACCGCATTTTTCGCTACTTCTGTGTCGAAGACGGTCAACTGGTAGTCAACATGACGAAGCACGGTATGGAGCGGCCGGACGCCCGTTCCGAAACTGTGCAGCTTCTGCGCCTGCGCTACTTCCTCACCGAACGCGTCTACTACCACCACACCAAAGTCACATCCGGTGCGATGATCTCCAAAGCCGTCGAGCTGGCGCGGGAACACGGCGCCTTGGATGAAGACGAGCTTTTGCGGCTCAACGACTGGACGCTGCTGCAGCGGCTGCATCAGATTCCCACAGCGGCGCTTCCCGACCCTCGCATCGCCGGCCTGGTGGATCGCCTGGAACGGC
>Ga0315288_10011777_pt1 | contig 11005 bp, 5 predicted proteins | sample YL17G11_20_MG_FD_203454 | JGI IMG/M metagenome (GOLD analysis project Ga0315288, IMG submission 203454) | Sediment microbial communities from Yellowstone Lake, YNP, Wyoming, USA - YL17G11_20 | ecosystem: Environmental > Aquatic > Freshwater > Lake > Sediment | place: USA: Wyoming | collected...
CGCCGCGGAATCTGCGTCGATATAAACCTCCACGTCGGCAGAGAGCACAGCCAATTCCTCGGCCTGCCCAAGACAAACAGTGATTATGACAAAATCTCAAATATCTTTACGCCCGCCCTGGTTGACGCCCAGAAGAAATACGCCCGCGACCTGCTCACTCACGTCAATCCCTACCGCAAGGCCCGCTACGCAGACGACCCCGCCGTCGCAATTGTTGAAATCACCAATGAAAACAGTTTCTTTATGTGGGGCGCAGAGCAGACCTTGCGGACGCTGCCGGATTACTATGCGAAGATATTGCAGGGCAGGTTCAACGCCTGGCTAAAGCAACGGTATGGTTCGGACGAAAAGTCGCCAGGACGGCTGGGGCCGCTTCGCAATGCCTGGTCCGAAGGCGTCGAGCTGCTCGGCGGGAATCTGCTCAAAAACGGCGACTTCGAGACCAGCGAGGTCGGCGGCACCATCCCCCTCCACTGGGGCCTCGAACAGCATGGTTCCTGCAAGGCTTGGTGCTCCCGCCAGCGGCTCGAAGCAAGAAGGGCGCTGCAAATAGATATTGCCGAAGCCGACGACACAGAATGGCATCTGCAATTCAATCAGCGAGGCCTCGCCCTCAAGAAGGGCCAATACTACACCGTCGCCTTCGAAGCCGCCGCCGACAAACCTCGCAGCATCACCTGCTCCGTTGGCCAGGCCGACAGCCCGTGGAGCAACCTCGGTCTTTCCCAGCGCGTCGAGCTGACCGAAAAACGCACGTCCTTTCGCTATGGATTCGTCGCCCAGGCCGACGAGGACAACGCCCGCCTCAGTTTCGCCATCGGCGCCAGCCGAATCCCCGTCCACCTCGCCAACGTGGAGTTAAGGCCCGACGGCAGGGTCGGCCTAAAAGAAGGTGAATCAGTCGAGAAAGCTAACGTCACCCTCTTTGCCGAGACCGAAAGCCCGGCCCGCACGCTCGACCGAATGATATTCCTCGCCGAGACCGAAAAGGCATACTTTGACGATATGCGAGACTTCATCCAAAGAGACCTCGGCTCCAAGGCCCTCGTTACCGGCACAATTGTTTTCGGCCCCCTCGGACTCTACGCACAGAGCGATATGGACTTCATCGACGCCCACGCATACTGGCAGCATCCGCGCTTCCCAGGCCGACCCTGGGACGCGGCCAACTGGCTCATCGACCAAAAGCCAATGACCGATTATCCCGACGAGGCCACCCTCTTTCGCCTCGCCGCCGAGCGCCTCCACGGCAAGCCCTTCACCGTCAGCGAATACAACCATCCCGCCCCCCTTGATTCGCAGGCCGAGTGTGTGCCGATGATCGCCTCTTTCGCCGCAGCCCAGGACTGGGACGGCGTCTGGCTATACACCTACTCCCATTCCTCCGACGAGTGGGACCGACAAAACCTCAGCAGCTACTTCGACATCGACACCAACCCCGCCAAGTGGGGCTTTATGCGGGCCGGGGCGGCCATTTTCCGTGAGGCCGTGGTCTCGCCGGTCGAAGGCCGTCTCGTTGCGGTCCTCGCTGCGTCATCGGACATTGTGCGTCACCTGGCGCAGCTACATCTGACGTATGACGGTGACATGTTTGACGCCGTTTCTGCGGCCTGTGGTGCGACACGCGAGGCGCTGCTGAGCAATCAGTTGTATGTGAGTATTCGGCCGTCGTCCGCCGTTGAGCCGGGCGTTCAATCCCCCACAAAGCTCACCTGGTCGGTTGAGAACGGAAAGGGATTATATTTTGTTGGGGCCGGGTCAGGCGTTCTGGCGGGAGACACAACCAGATTCGTGCAGGCCCGCCCCGTTAGAAATTCTCTGGTGGGGGGTGCTGCCCGTCGGGGGGGTGGGATTTCTAACGGGGCCCGCATCGACAGCCCCGTTTATGCCGTAATCACAGCCACGCCGCTCGACGGCGTGCCCTGGTGGAATAGTAAAAAGATATTGGTCACCGCCTGCGGCCGATGCGAGAATACCGGTATGAAGTTCTCCGATGACCGCCGCACCGTAGGCCGAGACTGGGGCGGACCGCCTGTGCAGATCGAAGCGGTCGAAGGAACGGTAACAGTCCCGACGGGCCAATGGAGATGCCAGGCGCTCGGGCCCGATGGCACGCCAAGTGAGGAGGTGACAGTCCGTATCGAGGGCGAGCGAAACACTGTGGAGCTTTCGCCGAAGTATAGGACAATGTGGTATCTTCTGACGCGACAGGCCGAAAATGGCCCCCGCCCATCCCCGCCAGGGGCCCTGGGGCCTGGAGACTGATTGAGCAAGCGGAAGAAAAGAAGGGATTTGAGATGAAGACTCTAAAGACCTGTATGATGATCTTGGCCCTCTTGGCGGCTCACCGTGCTTATGCCGCCCAGGAGGATAAGTATCTCGATGCGGTGCGCGCGTTTGCCGATAACGTGCTTGAGTATGGCAAGGACGTTTACGGCCCCAAGCACACGCCCCTTTTCATCGATGGTATTAACATTCACGACCACCAGCCGCCCGAATGGAAGAAAGACGGCCAGACGTGGATTCTCTCCAATCTCGCAAGCCAGCAGAACCTCTTTCGTGTCCTCGACGCCCTGACGACGATCACCGGCGACGATAGGTACCGCAGCGCCGCGACCGAGGCCATCGAATATGCGTTCGCAAACCTGCGGAGTCCCAACGGCTTGCTCCACTGGGGTGGTCACGTCGCCTACGACGCCCTCGCGGACGACCTTTGTATGGAGCAATACAGCCACGAGCTAAAGTGCAACTACCCCTACTACGAGCTGATGTGGCGGGTCAACCAGGACGCAACAAGAAAGTGCCTTGAGACGTTCTGGGCTGCGCACATCCTCAACTGGTCCAACCTCGAGATGAATCGCCACGGCGATATGAAAAAGAATTTTCCGTCTCTCTGGCCTGCGCAGTACGACCCCGAGCCGGTCTTCTTCTGGGGCACGGGACTTTCGTTCATCAACACAGGCAGCGACCTGTTCTACGCCGGGGCAATTCTCAGCCGACTCTCCGGCGACAAGCAGCCCCTCGTCTGGGCCAAAAGATTCGCCTACAGATACGTCGAAACAAGAAACCCAAAGACCGGCATCGGCGGCTACCAGTTCAGCCAGAGCAGGACCGCCACCTGCGCGCCGGGCATCAAAGGCGACCGCGCCCAATATCAATACGGCGACGACTTCAAAGGACATTTTGTGGTCGAAGGCACGCTCTTTCCGTGCTATGGCGACACGCCGGAAGTAAGGCCTCGGATATGCCAGTTTCTGCTCGGAGAGCTTCTGGGCGAGGACGGCAAAGAATTCACGCAGTGGGCGCTCGAAGAGCTCACCGCCTGGGGCAAAGCTGCTTACCGCGAAAAGGATAACTCGTTTATCCCGATGCTTACCGACGGCACAAGTATGGAAGGCTACATCTGCAAGAAGGATGGCTACTTCGGCCCAAAGGGAAGGGTTCTGAAGGCAGGCAGGGCGGATGAGATGGATTTCTGGACATACGCGCTGGCCTACCGCGCGACAGGCGACCAATTCACGTGGGAAATGGCGCGCAGCATCGCGAAGCACAACGGCTGGGGCGATATCGGCGAGGACGCCAACGCCGAACCCGACCTCAATCTTGATACCTCCTACTCCACCTACGCGCTTCTGCTGGGCTTTCTCGAGCTGCACAAGAGAACCGGCAAAACCGCCTTCCTGCATACGGCCCGCAGGATCGGCGACAACATCCTCGCATCCCGCTTTTACGAGGGCTTTTTCGTCCCGACCAAAAAGCACATCTACGCCAAGTTCGATGCCGTCGAGCCGCTTGTGCTGCTGCATTTATACGCCGCCGTCAACGCAAAGCCTGTTTCTGTCCCGCAGGTCTGGCCGAGCACTTCGTATTTCCACTGCCCCTACGACGGCAAGGGCAGAACTTATGACAACAACGCAATATACACCCAGACAACTCCTTGAGTGCTGCTATTGAAAGAAAACCGATGGGAATCATCCTTGATACTGAATGTAAACACCGTGAGGGTCCACAAGTGAGGATCAATTGCCCTGCGTGCAGTGCCATGGATGTCCCGGCGCAGAGTTGGGAGCAAGTGGAGAAGCTACTGCTATTCTCTGCGATCCCAGTAGCAAGAATCTGCAACACGTTTCTCCGGTGCTCCGCATGCGGCAGACAACTTACGGCAACTATCAATCTTGACGACATCGGTGCCCACTTGCCGGATGAACTGGAACCGTTCTTGAGCATTCGCAAATCCTTTGTTGGTTCGGCGTTGGCCGTTCTCTGCATCCTGGTCTTTTGGGCGCCGGTTTTGGGCCTCACCGTCGCTGCTCCGGCACTGCTGGTTAACTGGCGGCGCGGTGGATGGGCGCGAATTCTAAGCGCAATAGGTGTTGTCCTCGCAACGATCATGAACATTTTGCTACTGCTAATGTGGATCACACACTGAAAGGCTTGGCAGTATGATTCTAAGAAAGACTATTGTAACTGAACTTGCACTGATCCTCTTGTGCGCCGCCACGAATATCTTCGCCTTCAATGGCCATATCGTTACCGAAGGTCCGCTCAAAGTGACTATAGCCGACATCGAAGACGTTACCGAGTATGACAAGCCCGTAGAAGTCGGCGTGACCCTCAACAATAGCTCAGACTCCACGCTCAAGGTCAGGCTGCATACGGCCGGCCTTGTTGACTATTGGTATGCGGTGGGCGAAAAAGAAAGAGCTCTTGAGCTTGAACCCCTCGCCCAGGCCAACGCCGTCTTCCGGATAGCCGCCGCAAGAGGCGCATTTTCTGCGCTCTATCCGGTCCATATCTACGCAACGTTTCAGCATCAGGGCGGCGCCGCAACCGCGCACGCCGTCCAGATATTCAAATCCAATTTCCAAAAAGCAGCGCCTGCATCCTCCCAACCCGGAGAAATGCCCGTGAACATTGTTCCCGCCAATGGGGCCTTGCCGCTCTGGTCCCTGAGCAGCCACCGCGTAGCGTGGTGCTATTACGACAACCCTCTGGTCTATATGCCGATAGGCTGGCCCGCCGGCGGAACCATCTTCGCAGAATATCTCGTCAAGCTCCCAGATGTCACGCCCATCAAGCTCATTTTCGCCAACGCCATCCGAGACCACACCGCCTCCGAGCCGCCAAGCGACGGTGTGACGTTCCGCGTCTGGGCGGATGACTCTATGCTCTTCGAGCGTCACACCGACAGCAAAAAATGGCTCGATGGCGAGGCTGAGCTTAGCCGCTTCGCCGGTAAACAGATACTCCTGCGTCTCGAAAGCCATCCCGGCCCGAAACGCGATACCACCTGTGATTCATCCTACTGGGCCGAGCCGACGATTATCGCCGGGACCCTGCCGCCAATGCTCACCCAGGCCGAGCGCGCGGAGCTGCGCCGGCGCGCCGCCGACATCGTCCAAGCGAAAAAGCAGCCCGGCCAAAACGAATTTACTTTCAAACTTGATGGCGATTGTATGGCTGCGCTCGCCCTTGGCCCAAACGGCCTGGCTGATTCAGCCATAGCCTTCGCCGACGGGCGCAGTTCTGTCGTATTTGACGGCCTGCAAACCTCAGTGCTGAGGCAGAAGGTCGGCGTCGAGCCGTCCGCACTTGCAGTCCGAAACGTCGCCGCCAAACGGGATTCATCAGGAAAGCTCAGTATCACTCACCGCTTGCTGCTGGCAGACGAAGAACTCGATTTGACCGCCGAGATTTGGGCGGACAGGGCCGGCTTGCGCATCGCCCTTAAATGCCCAAAACGAATCACCGACATCGCCCTCGGCCCCGCCGACCAAAAGGCCCCGCGCGTCTATTACGGCCACGGGTATTGTATTGTCGAGCCGGAAGCGTTCCAGGCCTCCTTCGGCGGACATAATCTATCAACCAGCCACGTCGGATTCGACTTTGAAAACGGCCTGTCACTCCTTACGGCGTGCGACAATCCGCCGGACTTTCTCGAAGTCAATCCCGACACGAGAACATACGCGCTCCACACCCACCTCGACGCGACAATGACCTTCGTACCGAGCGGCGGGGGGGCGTTTGATTGTGCCCGCAGGTATCGGCCACTGTACGACAAGAGCGCCGCCCCCGGCCTCAAACGCAAGGCCGGGAGATTCGTCTTCGATATCTGGGGCGGACGCTACGCCGAAATAGCCGACACGATGAAACGTATGATAGCATACGGCCTGACCGATTCCCTCCTGACTGTCCACGTCTGGCAGCGATGGGGCTACGACTACCGCTTGCCCGACATCTACCCGCCACAGCCGCAGCTCGGCACAATCGCGGATATGCAGCAGATTGCTGCGGTCTGCGCCGACCACGACATACCCTGGGGCCTCCACGACAACTACATCGATTTCTACCCCGACGCCGAGGATTACAGTTACGACCATATCTGCTTCACCGAGCAGGGCGAGCCTGTCAAGGCATGGCTCAATGAAGGCCGCGACGCCCAGAGCTATCGCTGGCGCCCCGACCATATTATGCCCTTCGTTCAGCGCAACCTGAAGCTCATAAAGCCTGATCTTAAACCCACGCACTATTTCATCGACGTCTTCACATCGCTGCCGTGCTTCGACTACTACGACGCAGCCGGCGGCTTCCACTCAATGCTCGAAACCCGCCGCTGCTGGGGCGAGTCCTTCGCCTGGATACGCGACTATCTCGGCGGCAATGCCCCGCAGACCTCCGAGGCCGGCCATGACCAGCTAATCGGATACCTCGACGGCGCCGATTGCCAGCATCTTCAGATAACGCCCGACGGCGGGGACTTCTGCATCAAAATCGCCTGCAAAGACTGGCAGCGCGTCCCCTGGTTCGACGCCGTGCTGCACGATAGATTCAGCCTCCACGGCGTTGGCTACTCCAGCCGCTACCAGGGCGGCCGAGACCGGCGTGAACACGGCATCGAAAGCGACGACTACATCTCCGCCGAAATACTCGAAGGCCACGCACTGATGATTGACAGACCCGCGTTCGGCCGCGGCGCCGTCCGAAAATACTGGCTCGCGCAGGATTTCATCCGGAGTATCGCTATGGACGCAATTGAAAGCGTCGAGTTTGCAGCCGGCGACATCCACCGCCAGATCATCACCTGGGAATCGGGCGCAAAGGTCTATGTCAATCGAGGCGAAAGCGACTGGCTTGTCGCCGGCAAATGTCTGCCTCAATACGGCTGCTTCGCAACCAACGGCTCCATAGAATCGAGCATCGAAAAAATCAACGGAATTATCGTCGAGCAGTCGCGCGCCCCCTCGCGCTTATATGTCAACGCCCGTGCGTCGGGGCCGATTGACTTTGGCCCCGTGCTCACGGATGGTGCCCTGCGCTGCTAGACCAAAGACGATGCCGTTGTAATCACCCCCTTGCCCGATACCGCGCCTTTCGCCGTCAAGCTCCGTCCCGATAGACTGCCTGTGCCGCACTCTCGGGATGGAGAGTTGAAATCCGTCGTTGCTGTTGACGCCGACGGCAAAAGGATTCGAGATGTGGATTTCACTGTGAAGGGAAATCTGGTAGAGTTTCAGACTCGAGAAAATGAATTCGCGTACATTCTTCAGAAGGACAAAAAATGACTAAGGTTTCGGTTGTGAATATTGTGATCGCAGTTCTCGTTTGGCTGGCCGCGCCGATAGTTGCGTCGGCGGCTGCCGAGCCGATGGTGCTCTTCGATTTTGCCCCGGGCTTCGATGTGGGCTCCGTCACGGTAAGTGACGCCAATATCTCTCTCACCGAAGGCGGAACCCTCCGCATACAGACTGGGCGCAGTGGGCCCTGGCCCGGCGTCACGCTCAAACCGCCCGCTGGCAAGTGGGACCTCTCCGCGTACAATTATCTGTCCCTCGACGTAGCCAACCCTGGGGCCGAACGGCTCACGCTGAACTGCCGTGTTGACAATCCCGGCGCCGACGGCGCCAAAAACTGCGTCACCGACAGCCTCACCCTCGACCCCGGCAAGTCGGCAGCGCTGACCGTGCAGATATTCCCCGGTCCCTGGAGGCTGTCCGGGCCGCTCGAATTGGTCGGAATGCGCGGTTACCCGGTGCACGCCGGAAAAATCGACACATCCAATGTCACTCAGTTGGTTATTTTTGTCAACAAGCCCACGGTTGACCACCGCTTCGAGATCGACAATATCCGCGCCGCCGGCGGCGTTCGCACCCTCGATACGAAGACTTTCCTGCCCTTTATCGACGAGTTCGGCCAGTTCATACACACAGACTGGCCCGGCAAAACGCACTCCCTAAAAGAGCTCATCGACAACGGCAAAGCCGAGGAAAAAGAGCTCGCTGCACATCCGGGCCCGCCCGACCGCAACCAGTACGGCGGCTGGACCGCAGGCCCCAAGCTCGAAGCAACCGGCTCTTTCCGAGTCCAGAAGTTCAACGACAAATGGTGGCTCGTTGACCCCGAAGGCCGGCTCTTCTGGTCGCACGGGATCGATTGTGTCGGCGCAGGCAACGCCACCCCCATTACCGACCGTGAAAACTACTTCCGCGAGCTGCCCAATGCCAGTTCGCCCTTCGCCGGGTTCTACGGCACCGGAAGCTGGGCGCCCCACGGGTACTACAAAGACCACTCCCCGTACAAGACCTACGACTTCAGCCAGGCCAACTTCCTTCGCAAGTATGGCCGGGATTGGACAGACCAATTCGCGCAAATTACCCACCGCCGGCTCAAAAGCTGGGGACTCAATACTATCGCCAACTGGTCCGACAGCGACATTTACCTGATGCGAAAGACCCCTTATGTCTGCACCATCAGCTACGGCTCGAAAACGCTCGAAGGCTCCGAAGGCTACTGGGGTAAATTCTACGACGTCTTCGATCCGAGCTTCCGCGACAGACTTCGCGACCGCCTCGCCTCCGAAAAGGATAAAACCGCAGACGACCCTTGGTGCATCGGCTACTTCGTCCACAACGAATTGTCCTGGGGCGATGAGCTGTCTCTCGCGGTCGCCGCCCTGGCCTCTCCCGCCGACCAGCCCGCAAAAACCGTCTTCATCGACGACCTGAAAGAAAAGTACAACACTATCGAGAAGCTCAATGCAGCCTGGGCGACGAACCACGCATCCTGGCAGGAGCTCGTACAAAGCACACAGCCCCCCGACAAGGACAAGGCCCGTGAGGACCTCGCCGCCTTTTATACAAAAACGGCTGAGACCTACTTCAAGACCATCCGCGACGAGCTGAAGAAAGCCGCTCCCAACAAGCTCTACCTCGGCTGTCGATTCGCCTGGGTGAACGACAGGGCCGCGCTCGCCGCCGCTAAGTACTGCGACGTCGTCAGCTACAATCGCTACACCTACAGCGTCGCCGACCAGCGTCTGCCCGACAATGTCGATATGCCCATAATCATTGGCGAGTTCCATTTTGGCGCGCTCGATAGAGGAATGTTCCATACAGGTCTGAAAGTGACCAGCGACCAGAACGACCGCGCCGAAAAATACAAAAGCTACGTCCAGGGCGCACTGCGAAATCCCTGCGTAGTCGGCACGCACTGGTTCCAGTACAAGGACCAGGCGACAACCGGCCGAGGCGACGGCGAAAACTACCAGATCGGCTTCATCGACGTGTGCGACACTCCTTACCCCGAGATTGTCCGCGCCTCCAGAGAGGTCGGTTACGGAATGTACGAGTTCAGGGTGAAAAATCCGTGATTCTGCGCATTTGCTACCCGTCCGGCGTGCGAGTGGGTTTGTATCTCGTATTTCCTCCCAGGGGGGCGAATTGGGTTTGATTGGGTTTGTTTTGGATAACGTTCGGTGTCCATTGTTCGTTGTTCTTTGGCATAAGCCTTTGTTCTTGCAGTACTTATGTTTATATTGCCCATTTTGAAATTGGCTTTGTTTTGCAGAAAACAGGACGATTTGTAGAGGCCTCTCTACAAGTGTAGAGGGCAGGCAAGCTGGGCAGGATGGGCGGGCAGGGCAGGAGACAGGAGACAGAAGACAGAAGACAGGAGACAGAAGACAGAAGACAGGAGGGGGTTTGGTGATGAATTCCCGGCGTGCCGGGATATGTGCTGCGTTTCGCCTGTGCTTCGACGTTGACTTTGATATTGATTACCTCCTATTTTGTTAGATGTATATTATACACGATGGGAAGTTCGGTGTCAAGTGAATTCTTTACGAAGCGTGGAGCGTGGAGCGTGAAGCGTGAAGCGGGCAAGCGCGGGGACAGGGGGAAATTGACGTTATGAAGCCGTCATTTTGTGCGGAATCGGCTTGACTCGTAAAGAGGGGTAGGGTAAAATGCGTTTTTACGTGTTCGTGTGCCAATAAGGACGCTTTTTGGGGAAATAGCGAAATGACGGGGAAATTGGAATCGAAGAGGACCAGTTAAGGGGCAAAATGGCAAAGCGAGGTTCAAAACCCGGGGGGAAGGCAAGAAAGGCGGGGAAGTGCACCTGGTTAGATATCGCCTGAAAGAATAGTGACCAGTTGAAAACAAGCAGGGCGCTGCAAATGGAGGCGGCGAAGATAGAGTTCAAGGTGGTATAAGCCAGCAAAAGAGCCATTATGGTAACGCAAAACTGTATACCTTCGAAATCTAAACTTAGAGAGTTGGTTATTAAATCTCTGAAAACACAAGGCTTTAGAATCAGGCGAGAGCATATTGTTTTACCTGAAAATCCAACTAAAGAATCTTATAGAAAGCTTCATACGCTGGCAGTTGAGAAAAAACTATCTATGGCTGAGCCACATATAAGGAGATATGAAAATACACTAATTGAATATATTGCAAATGGTGACGAAATTGATGTTTATAATATTTCACCCAAAATCGTCTTAGTCGAACCCGATACCGAAAACGCTCTTCTCTTTCGATACGCATGTTTGCATTGGAGTATTCCTGTTTCTGCCGGATATGGAAGAAGATTAAGATTTCTCCTCGTGTCCTATGTTAATTGAACGAGCACACGTAATCGTTCGAAACCATAAGCATAGGGCGTAAACCTTGGTCTTATAAGCACTTAAGATGCAACCTGTAAAGAAATGCAACCTTCTTCAAAATGA
>Ga0315288_10011779_pt1 | contig 11002 bp, 10 predicted proteins | sample YL17G11_20_MG_FD_203454 | JGI IMG/M metagenome (GOLD analysis project Ga0315288, IMG submission 203454) | Sediment microbial communities from Yellowstone Lake, YNP, Wyoming, USA - YL17G11_20 | ecosystem: Environmental > Aquatic > Freshwater > Lake > Sediment | place: USA: Wyoming | collected...
GCGGGGGATATAGGGGTAGCGGGCGTGATTGCGCTGGGGGAGCTGGGGCACTTCATCGCAGAAGGGGCGCGGGAGGACCTGCCGGCGGAGAACGTGTTGGAGGCGGCTGATAATGCGGAGGCGGCGGCGATCGTGGCCGACCTGCTGGCGGCGGGGGACGTGGTGCTGGTGAAGGGCTCGCGAGCGATGAAGATGGAGGAAGTGGTGGAGAGGCTGCTGCGGCCGGAGACCTGGCAGAGCGAGCGCGGGGATGAATGAAGGAATGGTGGGAGCTCAGCTCGCGGTGGTGTTGGCGCTGGCGGCCGGCCTGGTGCTGGCCTTCGGCATCCCGATGATCGCGACCTTACGGCGGCTGGGCGCGGGGCAGCGGGTGCGGGATGATGGGCCGCAGCGGCACCTGGACAAAGAGGGGACCCCGACCATGGGCGGCCTGCTGATCGTCGGGGCGGCCGGGGTGGCGGCGCTGGTTGGGGAGCTCTGGGCGACCCGCACGCTGAGCGTGGAGATGGGCTCATTGCTGGCGGTGATGGTGGCGTTCGGGTCCATCGGTGCGGCGGATGACTGGATGAAGATAGTGAGAGGGCGGTCGCTGGGGCTTAAGGCGAGGCACAAGCTGCTGTTCCAGGCCGTCGCGTCGATCGCTTTCGTGTACGCGCTGACGGGCGGTCGGGCCGTGCTCGCGGCGGGAGGGGAGGCCGACGTCAGGCAGCTAACTCCCTGGTGGGCGCTCTTCTGGGTGGTGGCGATGACGGCGACGTCGAACGCGGTGAACCTATCGGACGGGCTCGATGGCCTGGCGTCAGGGCTGTGTACGATCGCCGGTCTGGGCTTCGCGGCGCTGGCGATCAAGGCGGGGGACAGAGCGGTGGCGGCGGTCGGGGTGGCCCTGGCAGGGGCTTGCCTGGGGTTCCTTTTCTTCAACCGGCATCCGGCGCGGGTGTTCATGGGCGATGTGGGGTCGCTGGCGCTGGGCGGGATGCTGGCGGCGATGGCGGCCTGGCTGAACCAGCCGCTGGCGCTGGCGGGGCTGTGCCTGGTGCCGTTCATCGAGGCGGGGTCGGTGGTGGTGCAGGTGATCTCGTTCAAGACAACGGGGAAGCGGGTGTTCAAGATGAGTCCGATTCACCACCACTTCGAGCTGTCGGGGTGGCCGGAGACGAGGGTGGTAGTGGTCTTCTGGCTGGTGGCGCTTGGGGCAGCGGCGGCCGTGGTGGCAGTATCAGGAGTGGCATGAGCGCGGTCGAGGAGAAGAGCGAGGGCCTGTTCACGGACAAGCGAGTGCACGTGATCGGGCTGGGCGCGTATGGGACCGGCCGGGCAACAGCGCGGGTGCTGGCGGCGCGGGGGGCGCGGGTGACGGTGTCGGACGTGAAGCCTGCGGAGGAGCTAGCGGAGGAGATTGAGGCCCTGGAGGGGACCGGGGTCGTGATCCAGACCGGAGCCGATGCCTACCGCGGGATCGAGGAGGCGGAACTGGTGGTCCCGAGTCCGGGGGTGCCGCTCGAGATCCCTCCCCTGCTCCGCGCCCGGGAGCGCGGCGCACAGGTAGTCAGCGAGATCGAGGTCGCCTACTGGATCGCGCGGTGCCCGATCATCGCGGTGACGGGGACCAAGGGCAAGTCAACGACGATGACGCTGATCGGTGAGATCCTGCGGGACGAGGGTGAGAAGGTCCAGGTCGGAGGCAACATCGGGCGGCCGCTGATCTCGCTGGCAGATCGGGCTGCGCCGCACGAGCTCTTGGTTGCCGAGGTAAGCAGCTTTCAGTTGGAGGCCACGGCGCGCTTCCGGCCGAAGGTAGCGGTGCTGCTTAACCTGTTCGCGGACCACCTCGACCGGCACCCGAATATGGCCGACTACCGGAGCGCGAAGGCGAGGCTGTTCGCCAATCAGGAGCCGGAGGATACAGCGGTCGTGAACCGCGATGAGGAGGAGGCGTGGCGGCTGAGGGACCTGACGAGGGCGGCGGTAATGCCCTACAGCCTGTCGCAGGTTGAGCCGGAGGGGGCTGATCTGGTGGATGGGTGGTTGCGAGTGCGGGGGAGACGGGTGTGCCCGCAGTCGTCGGTGCGATTGAGGGGGAAGCATAACCTGGGGAACGCGCTGGCGGCGCTGGCAGCCGCGCATGCGGCCGGGGCGTCGCTGGAGAAGGCAGAAGGGACGCTATCTCGGTTTGGGGGGCTGGAGCACAGGCTTGAGGTGGTGGCGACGGCCGGGGGGGTGATGTATGTCAACGACTCACAGGCGACGACGCCGGAGGCGTCGGTCGTAGCGTTGGAGGCCTTCCCTGAGCACGTCGTGTTGATCGCGGGCGGCCGGCCAAAGATACATGACTTCAGCGCGTTGGCGAAGGCGGCGGCCACGCGCGGGGCGGACCTGGTGGTGATCGGGGAGGCGGCGGCGGAGATCGCGGGGGCGGCAGAGGCCGCGGGGGTCGGCAGAATCGCGCGCGCAGCGAGCTTGGGAGAGGCAGTCGCAATCGCGCGCGGCTGGGCGCGGCCGGGCGAGGTGGTGCTGCTGTCGCCGGCGTGCGCGAGCTTTGATATGTTCAAGAACATGGCTGAGCGGGGCCGGATCTTTAGAGAGATCGCAGCCAAGTTGGCAGAAGAGGAGAGGATGAGGTAGCCATGTCAGCAATCCGCGCCTTCAAGGTTCCGCAGACGGAGCTTGCGCCGGAGGAGCAGCAGGGGACGGACCTTACGGTGCTGCTCCCGACGCTTGTGCTGGTGGGGCTGGGGATCGCGATGGTGTTCAGCGCGAGCATTCCGATGGCGGCAGCGAACGAGAGCGAAGACATCTACTACTACTTATGGCGCGAGATCGCGTTTGCGCTTGTCGGCGGCCTGGGGATGTGGGTGGCCAGCAGAATCTCGATGCAGAAGCTGCAGCGGCAGGCGGGAACGCTGCTCTTTCTGGCCGCGGCGCTGCTCGTGGCGGTGCTGGTGGCGGGCGTGAGAGTGAATGGGGCGAAGTCGTGGTTTGCGATCCCGGGGACCGGGCTGCGGTTTCAGCCGAGCGAGTTTGCGAAGCTGGCGCTGGTGATAGCGGCCGCCAGGTACTTCGCCAAGTTCCCGATGGGGCTGCCGAACTGGCGCCGGGCGCTGTCGCCGCTTCTGACACTGGGGGCGGTGGCGGGCCTGATCGCGGTGGAGCCCGACATGGGGACAGCGGCGGTGCTGGTGCTGGCGATGCTGATCTACTTCCACATTGCCGGAGCCAAGCTGTCGCACCTGGCGGGAGCGGGCGCGGTGGGGCTGGCGGGGGCGGCGGTGATGATCCTGCATCACCCTTACCAGATCCAGCGGCTCATCGGGTTCGTCAAGCGGACGGAGCTGCCGCTGGCGGAGGGATACCAGGCGACACAGTCGTTGATCGCGCTCGGATCGGGCGGGATCACCGGCCGGGGCTACTGCGGGAGCGTGTGGAAGTACTTCTACCTGCCGGCGGCGATCACGGACTCGATCCTTTCGGTGATTGGAGAGGAGCTGGGGCTGATCGCGACGTGGATGGTGGTGTGTCTCTTCGCGGTGCTGGTGTGGAGGGGGATGGTGATCGCCGGGCGGGCGCCGAACCGATTCTCGGGGCTGGTGGCGGCCGGGGTGACATGCCTGCTCGGGGTGCAGGCGCTGCTGAACATCGCGGTGGCGACGCATACGGTGCCATCAACCGGCGTGCCGCTGCCGCTGGTCAGCTACGGAGGCTCGTCGCTGGTGTTCTCGCTGATCGGGGTGGGGCTGCTGCTCAATGTGTCGCGGCGGCAGTTGAGGAAAGCCGGGGAACCAACGGCAACATGAGCGGGCGCATTCACATGGTCGGGATTGGGGGGATCGGGATGAGCGCGCTGGCGCAGATCCTGTTGGCGCGAGGGGTTGGTGTGTCGGGGTCGGACACGCAGGCCTCGGAGATGACGGCGCGGCTGACCAAGCTCGGCGCGGAGGTGATGATAGGACATCGGGCGGAGCTGGTGGAGGGGGCGGAACGCGTGGTGATCTCGGACGCAATCCGCAGGGACAATGTGGAGGTGATGAGGGCGAAGGAGGTGGGGCTGCGGGGGCAGCGGCGGTCCGAGCTGCTGGCGGAGCTGATGGCGGGAAGCCGGGGGATTGCCGTATCTGGGACGCATGGCAAGACGACGGTCACGGCGATGATCGGGCTGGTGCTGGTGGAGGCGGGGATGGACCCGACGGTGGTGCTGGGGGGCGAGCACGAGGGGCTGGGCGGAAATGCGCGAGTGGGGCAGGGCGAGTGGTTTGTGGCGGAGGCATGTGAGGCCTATGAGTCGTTTCTCGATCTGCGGCCGGAGATCGCGGTGGTCACGAACATCGAGCCGGATCATCTCGATCATCACAAGACAGAGGCACATCTGAGGAGCAGCTTCGGGCAGTTCCTGGAGGGCGTCATGCCGGGGGGAAGCATAGTGCTGTGCGTGGACCGGCCGGAGCTGCACGGCATGTGGCCACCGGACGGCAGGCGCGTGGTCTGGTACGGGGAGGGCGAGCAGGCGGAGGTGCGGGGCGTTCGAGTTGAGACGCGCGGTTGGGAGGGGGTGTGCGAGCTACAGGTGGGAGGCCGAGCGGAGGGAGAGCTAAGGGTTGGGGCACCCGGGCGGCACAATGCAGTCAACGCGCTGGGGGCGACGGCGGCGGCGCTGACGGCGGGCGCGCCGGTGGAGGCGTGCAAGCGGGCGCTGGCCGGATTCAGGGGAGTTGGGCGGAGGTTCGAGGTGGTGGGGGAAGGGGCAGGCGTTACCGTGGTAGACGATTACGCGCATCATCCAACGGAGATCGCGGCTACGCTCGCGGCAGCGCGGGCGGCCTTCGCCGGGCGGCGACTGGTGGCCTTGTTCCAGCCGCATCTCTACTCGCGGACTCTGGATTTCGCAGAGCAGTTCGCAGAGGCGTTAAGTGAGGCCGACCTGGTTGTGCTGACCGAGATCTATCCGGCGCGGGAGGGTCCGATTCCAGGGGTTACGTCGGCGCTGATCGCCGACCACGTTCGCGCGCTGGCAGGAGAGGACGCGGTGCTGGAGATGGCGAAGCAGGAGGTGGCGACCAAGCTTCCACTGCACCTGCGTTCCGGCGATGTCGTGCTCACGATGGGGGCGGGAGACATCGGGAGGTTTGCCCGCGAGCTGGTGCAGCGGTTGGGGGGAGGGACCGGCGCGGGCAAACAGGTCGCCGCGAAACAATGAGCACTGGACAGCAGACCTTTGTCACAGCACCGGTGATGGCAGTGGCTGACCGCGAGATCGAGCTGGCGGGCGCGGAGCTTCGCACTGTGGTTCGCGGGCGAGTGCGGCTGGAAGAGCCGATGGCCCGGCATACGACCTTCCGCATCGGGGGGCCGGCTGACCTGTTCGTGCAGCCGGTGGACATCGAGGACCTGGCGAAGACCATCCAGTTTGCGCGCGCCAAGGGCCTGGCGCTCAAGGTTATCGGCAATGGAAGCAATCTATTGGTTCGGGATGCGGGGATTCGCGGGATCGTGGTGAGGCTGGCGCCGGGCTTCAGCGAGATCCAGTGGCTGAAGGAGGGGGTATCGGCCGGGGCCGGGGCGAGGCTGGCGAAGCTGGTGAAGGAGTCGGCGGAGGCCGGGCTGAGCGGGCTGGAGTCAACGGTTGGCATACCCGGGACTCTGGGAGGGGCGCTGGCGACGAACGCGGGGACGGATACGGGTTCCATCGGCGATCTGGTAGTGAGGGCGACGGTGCTCGATGAGCAGGGAGAACTGCGCGAGTGGACGGCGGAGCAGCTCGCCTATAGATACCGATACAGCAGCTTGTGCGCGAGAAAGGCGACGGTGGTGTCGGCCTGGCTGAGGCTGACGCCGGCGCCGAAGGAGGACATACTCGCGAAGATCAACCGACTGAGGGAGAAGCGGGCGGGGCGGCAGCCGCTGCGAGCGTGGTCGGCGGGCAGTGTGTTCAAGAACCCAAGGGCGGTGGCGGCGGGGAAAGTGCTGGACCGCGCGGGCGCCAAGGGGAAGCGAGTGGGGGACGCACAGGTGTCGCTGAAGCATGCCAACTTCCTGCTGAACCGAGGGCAGGCCACGGCGGCTGACATGAGGGAGCTGGTCGCGTGGGCGCATGCGTTGGCGCTGCGGAAGTATGGCATTGATCTAGAGCTTGAGATCGAAATGGCTGGGGAGTAGCAGGCCTATGGAGAAGCTTCGCGTCACGGTATTGACCGGGGGCACTTCGGCGGAGCGGGAAGTTTGCTGGATGAGCGGCCGGAAGGTCATGGGGGCGCTCGATCCGGCGCGCTATGAGGCGAAGTGCGTTGACCTGGCAGGGGTCACGGGCGCGCGGGCGGCCGATCTGGCTCAGCTTCTCTTTGCCCCGGTGGGTGAAGCGGCCGCGGCGGAAACGACACAGCACGCGGACGGAAAGCCGGATGTGGTGTTCGTCGCGCTGCATGGGGGAGCGGGGGAAAACGGCACGGTGCAGGGAATGCTGGAGCTGCTAGGGGTTCCCTACACCGGGTCGGGGGTGCTGGCGAGCGCGCTGGCCATGAACAAGATCATGGCGAAGAAGATCTTCGAGCGGGAGGGGATTCCGACCCCGAAGTGGGCCGCGCTGAGAAGGTCGGAGAAGAGCGACGCCAAGAGCATGGCGAAGCCGATCGGGCTGCCGTGCGTAGTCAAGCCGGCGTGTGAGGGCTCGACGATTGGCGTGACGGTGGTGAGGATGCAGGCGGAGTTGGGGCCGGCGCTCGAGCTTGCTTTCGGCTATGGGCCGGAGGCGATCGTCGAGCAGTTCGTCGAAGGCACGGAGATCACGGGGCCGGTCATCGGGAACGATGATGCGCGGGTGCTGCCGCTGGTGGAGATCGTGCCGCGCGGTGGGTTCTACAACTACGAGGCAAAGTACACGCCCGGGGCGACGGAGGAGATAGTGCCCGCGCGCATCCCGGAGGCGACGGCTGCCAAGGCGCGGGAGCTGACGCTTCGGGCGCATCACGCGCTGGGGTGCCGCGGTTTCTCCCGGGTGGACATGATCGCGGCGCCGGATGAGGTCTACGTGTTGGAGGTGAACACGATCCCCGGGCTGACGGAGACGAGCCTGGTTCCGCGGGCGGCAGAGGCGGCGGGCATGAGCTTCGCGCAGTTGGTGGACCGGCTGATCGAGCTGGCGCTGGAGTGGAAAGGGGGTGGTGGCGCTGGACGCTGGTCATAGGCTTAGGCTGGGGGCGCTGGATTCGCCGCGCGGGCCGGGCCCCGCCGGAGGCGGGCTGCGGCTGATGGTCGGGGTTGCGCTGCTGGGCCTGCTCATCGAGCTCTTCTACATCGCGCTGGCCTCGCCACGGCTCGCGGTGCGACAGGTCGTGGTAAGGGGCGACCCGAGCGTGGCGCGGCTGGTGGCCGGCCGGATCAGGCTTCCCGCCAACACGAGCATGCTGCGGGCGCCACTGGGGTTGGTGAGGAAGCAGGCCGAGAGCGTGCCGGCCGTCAAGCAGGCGCAAGCGGCGCGGCTGCTGCCGCGAGGGATCGTGGTAACGGTCGAGAGGCGGGAGCCGATCGCGGTGATCAGGCGGGCGGAGGAGGCGATACTGCTGGATGCGGAGGGGGTTGCGTTCAGCGTGCCGCACGAGTGGGGCTGGGGGCTACCGGAACTGGTGGCAAGGAACCTGGGCTCAGGCGATGTGAGGCGCGCCGAGGCGAGAGCAGAGATCGAGGCCCTCTTGGGGGTGCTCCGGGCGCTGGGGCCGGATCCGCGGCTGCGGGCAACGCGGCTTCAACTGGCGCGGGATCAGCGGATAGAGGTAACGCTCGACTCGGGCGCGAAGGTGAACCTGGGGGAGGGGCGGGAGCTGGAGGCGAAGGCAAGGCTGCTGGCGGCGGCGATCGAGGAAGTGGGGGCCGAGCGGATTGCGCGGCTGGATCTGGCCGATCCCGCCTCGGCTTACTGGGAGCCGCGGGGGGCGAAGGGTGCGGCGAGGTAGGAAGGCAGGCTAGCATGGCGGTGCTGGTGACGGGTGGAAAGCGTTGGATTATACCCATGACATTCGTTTGCCTGGTGCTGGGCGCGATGCTTGGCATCCAAGTGCACAGCCAGCAACTGCGGGGGGCGACGGAGGTGGGCCGGCAGACGAGCGCGCTGGTAGGGATGTTGAGCCGGAACGAGCTTCAGGTGGAGCAGCAGAAGCAGGAGATAGAGAAGCTGCGGGCCCGGCTGGCGGAGTACGAGAAGGAGGCGGCGAGCGAGAAGGGGTTCGCCAGGTTGATGACGGAGGAGCTGGCGACGAGCCGGATCGCGCTGGGAAGAGTGGCCGTCAGGGGGCCCGGCGTGGTGCTGGAGATCTCGGACAGCACCATGCGCACGAGCAACGATTTCGGGGGCGCCGATGTCTACGTGATCCATGACTTCGATCTGCTGCAGATCGCGAACGAGCTGTGGTGCGCGGGTGCGGAGGCGGTATCGCTCAATGGCCAGCGGTTGATCACAGGCAGCGCCATCGCCTGCTCGGCGAGGCTGATCGAGGTGAACAAGGTGACGGTGGCGAGCCCGTTCGTTTTCCAGGCCATTGGGGACAAACAGAAGCTGATGGCCGCCCTCAACATACGGGATGGCGTGCTCGATCGGCTGCGAGTGCTGCAGTTTCCGGTGAAGCTGACGCCGAAGGACGAGATTGTGATCCCGCCAATCTCGGTAACGCCCAAGTACGATTTTGCGCAGCCGGTGAAGGAGAAGAAGCAATGATCGGGATACCGATCGCCGCCCTGGTGATGGGCTTCCTGCTGGTCTACTTCTTTCTGCCGGCCATTCCGTCGCAGTGGGCCGACTACGTTGCGATCGCGATTATCGCGGGGCTAGACGCGTTTGTGGGCGCGGGGCGGAACTGGCTCGAGCGGCGGTTCGACGAGGCAATATTCATCAGCGGGTTCTTCGTGAACATGCTGCTGGCGGCGCTGCTTGCCTACTTCGGGGACAAGCTGGGCGTGGACCTCTACCTGGCGGTGGTAGTGGCGCTGGGGATCAGGATATTCAACAACCTGGGGCGCACTCGAGCTCTGCTGGTGACGGCGCGCGTAGAGGCGCGAAGAGCGAGAGGGATTGCGCCTTCGGAATAGGGATGGCTGGACGGAAGGAGGCTAGATGGCGGGGCCGGAGACCCTGCTGGGGCTCGATATAGGCACGACCAAGGTGGCGGCGGTGATCGGAGGCCGCGGGGCCGAGGTGAGGATCCTTGGCGCGGCCTCCGTACCATGCACGGGGCTTCGGCGCGGGTCTGTGGTGGACGTAGCGGAGACGACGCGGGCGGTGCGGGAGGCGGTGACCAAGGCGCAGCGGACGGCCGGGGTCGAGCTGGCGCCGGCCTGGGTGGGGGTGACCGGGCAGCACATCTCCTGCTTGAACGCGAGGGGCGAGATCCAGCTCGCCAGGGCAAACCGCGAAATCGCCTGGGGGGATGTGGAGCGCGTGATGGCGGCGTCGGTCAGCGCGGTTTCGATCCCGTCGGATCGCCAGATGATACACGCGGTGTCGCGCGGGTTCATGGTGGATGGTGAGCCGCGGGTGAGAAATCCGATCGGGCTTTCGGCCAACCGTCTGGCGGTGGAGACGCACGTTGTGACCGCCTCGCGGAACCTCGTGGAGAATCTGGTGAGGTGTGTGGAGCAGGCGGGGTGCAATGTGGCGGAACTGGTGGCGGAGCCGCTGGCGACGGCCGACGCGGTGCTGTCGGAGGAGGAGCAGGAGCTGGGGGTGCTGCTGATTGACGTGGGTGGGGGGACCACCGACATCGCGCTGTTCGCCGAGGGCAGCATCGCCTACACGGGAGCGATCCCGGCGGCCGGGAGCAATGTGACGCACGATCTGGCGGTGGCCCTGGGGATCACGCACCCCCAGGCGGAGCAGATCAAGCTGGCGCACGGGTGCGCGCGGGTGAGCGAGGTGCCCGAGGAGCAACTGGTGGCGATCCCGCATGAGCGGACGGTGAGCAGGCGGTTTGTCGCCGAGGTGATAGAGGCGCGGGTGCAGGAGATCTTCCGGCTGGTGGCACAGGAGATGGAGAGGTCTGGGACCAAGTGGCCGCCGCCGGGAGGGGCGGTGTTGACCGGAGGCAGCAGCCTGCTGCCCGCGATAGCATCGGTTGCGCAAGAGGCGCTGGCGTGCCGGGCGCGGCTGGGACGGCCCCGGGTGGCGTCGGGACCGCTCCATCTACTTGAAAGCCCTTCCCTGGCAACTGGGTTAGGGCTCGTCTACTATGCGCAGCGCGAGGCGGAGTCGAGGCGGGCGGAGCCAAGGCCCACCGTGCGGGTGCTGCCGATCCTGGGGCGGATGATAGCGTGGGTGAAGGACCTGTTCAGCTCGTGACAACCGCGCGAGAAAGTTCGGGGTGATGGCCACAGGCCCCAGGGTTGTGCTAACCGGCGGCGGAACGGGCGGACACGTTTACCCCGCGCTGGCCGTGGCCGAGGCGATCAAGAAGCGTTCGCCAGGGGCGGAGATTCTCTACGTCGGCGGCGACAGGATTGAGGCGAAGGCCGTGCCGGCGGCCGGGCTGCCGTTCCGGGGTATCTCCGTCCATGGGCTGGCGAGGGGCGTATCGGCGAGCAAGCGCCTCCTGTCGCTGGCAGAGCTGGCGATATGTTTGCCGCTTATCCAGAGCTTGCTGGTCTTGCGGAGCTTCCGCCCACAGGTGGTGATCGGGACGGGCGGGTATGTGTCGGGGCCTGTGCTGCTGGCGGCGCGGATGAGAGGCATACCGTGCGTGGCGCTCGATGGCAACCGGACACCCGGGTGGACGAGCCGCGCGGTGGCTCGGTTGGTGGATGTCATGGCGGTGGCGCACCCGGAAATGGCGGAGTTCTTCGCGGTGCGGCGGCGCAGGGGGAGCCGGGTGGAGGTCACGGGTCTGCCGATACGGGCGGAGGTGGTCTCCTGCTCGCGGGAGGCAGGGGCGGCGGCGTTTGGGTTCGATCCAGGGCGGATGACGGTGGTGGCGCTTGGGGGAAGCCTGGGGTCGCAGCGCATAAATGAGGCGTTCGCGGGCGCGACGGC
>Ga0315288_10011781_pt1 | contig 11002 bp, 3 predicted proteins | sample YL17G11_20_MG_FD_203454 | JGI IMG/M metagenome (GOLD analysis project Ga0315288, IMG submission 203454) | Sediment microbial communities from Yellowstone Lake, YNP, Wyoming, USA - YL17G11_20 | ecosystem: Environmental > Aquatic > Freshwater > Lake > Sediment | place: USA: Wyoming | collected...
TGCTAAGGAATTAAAGGTGCGACACATCCTAGACAATCGCTATGATGCACACCTAGTATCACAGTTTATTTACACACCTGCTCAAATCTCTTACAAATAATGGCTAACAACATTAACTGTACATGTGGACATTCTTGGAGCAAGACAAGCTCTAGCAAGAAAGATATGAACGTGTGTCATATATGTGGAAAGGATAACACTATGAAAAATGGTGGTTGGTTAAATAAGTTTGAGCAAGGAGGGATGGTCTTAAAACAAAAGACTCAAGATAATTATGGTAAGAAAGCTAACCCAAACAATCCTGATGTATCACTTCCTCCAGGATTCAAGGGATTGGCATACAACACCAAAGGACGTAATTATAGTCCTGCATGGGGTGGACAGTTTGCTATGGGAGGATCTCTTCCTGGTGCTGTAGGATTCACGTACGCACGTACAGCAGGAGCTGCTCCTAGTAATGGTCCTTATGCTAAGAAGACAAAGGCTAGTGCACAGAATGGAATGGAGATGAAATTCTACCAAGAAGGACTAGACTTCAAACCTAAGACCATTAGTCAAGATGGCAGTGAGATACCTATAGATTCCATGGGCTATTGGAACCCTGAGAATGTAGGCAATCCTGTAATCATCCCATCCAATGAAATCACTATGGAGGGAGTGGATGTTCCATTGATTGGCATTTCTGATACAGGAGACACACAAATGATGTATCCTGGAGAAGACTATACATTTGATGGAGAATCAGTTACAGAATACCCTGTAATGCAAAAAGGTGGTTCAGTTCCTACAACAGCAGACAGTCTTAAGTTATTTAATGCTCAAATAGCTTTGAATAATTTTTATGATAAAGAAGTAAAAGCTGGGAGACTTAAGAAAGATGTATTTAACGGAGCATATGATACAAATCTAAATGAATTAAAAGATGAAAATCTTAGATTCTATCGTGATGCAATTTATACTAGACCTCTTGTGGGTGGTTCATATGACAAAATGTATAACAAATATTTTAACCTTACACCTGAACAGGTTAGAGTATTAGAATTAAAAGGGTTAGCTCAAACTAAAGCAGGCAATGCTAATCAACAGTATTATAGGGATCTTATTACACCATTGCAAAATTTAGGTGCTCCTTTTGCAATGATAGATAGTCGTATAAAACCTCAACGAATGATAGATTATGATGCAATTGAGGGTACAAAAAATTATCCTGGTGGAAGTGTTTCAGTGTATGACTATGACCCATTAGCAATTAAGCCATATAACATGAGAACTCCCAAAGAAAGAGAAGAGTGGAAGAAAAAATATGGCAAACCAAAACCAAAACCTACACAAAAGACCACTAAACCACAACCAAAGGTAGAACCTAAAAAACTAGAACCTATCAAGAGGGAAGAACCCATTAAAAAAGTAGAACAACCCAAACCTGTTGAGAGGAAACAAAATATATACGAAGGTTCTCCTGTATATTCTCCAGGAGCAGGAATAGGGGCAGGAAGCACTCTTGTAGGATTTGCTAATCAGAAAGGAGACACAACATATGTCAAACCTGAAGACTACGAAAGGTTTGCTGTTCCTAAATACGGAAAAGAATTTATTGAAAGCAAAATGGAGAGACAGAGAAATGGTGGTGTGAATAATGCTGATGCTCAACCTATTAAAAAGTTAGACCAATCACTTAACTTTACAAACTATAACAAACCAACCAAGGGTGGCTGGTTAGATAAATACAACTGATATGAAAGCAAAAATGCTCAAAATTGCTGGTGTTAAGTCTGAGAAGGAATTCTACAAGAAGTTTCCTAATGAGGCATCTTTTATGGCTAAACATGGTGGTGCTTTTAAGAAAGCACAAATAGGTGCTTACATTGGAGGAGAGCAAGGTGCTGGTTTCCAGCCAGTCAACTTCAAAGATGTATATGACCAAGCTGATTATGCAGTGACAGGTTCTACAGATGATCAGCGTAAAGAAGATGCCTATAGAAAGGCTGAACTTGCTGCTGCTCAAAAGCAATCTGGTGGCGGTGGTGGAGGGCTTGGCGCAATTGCTAACGTTCTTCAAAGTGAAGAACTTATGACTGCACTTGGTGGTGCTAGGAGAGGTAAGCAGATAAAGAAAGCTCAAAGTGGAATGCGTGGATTAATATCTATGCCTAATCCTGTACAAACTGCACAAGCTGATGCTGCTATAAATCAACAGTTTGCTAGTCAAAATATAGGAGGGTTTGATATAGAAGAGAAACCAGGAGGAGATGCTCTCAAACAAATATCTAAGTATGCAGGTCCTGCAGGAAAGGTTGTAGGAGGGTTTCAACAATTGAAAGAGGAAAAGAGAGCTTTGGAAAGAGCTGAACAAATGAGAGATGTGAGCGGTCTTGTAAGGAAAGCTGCTAACACACGTCCTGAAGAAACCCAACGTAGATATGTTCGTCCTGAGGATGCAACGAATACAGGAGAAGAGCTATTCCCAATATATGGTGTAGGTACAAATGTACTTGCTAGAAATGGTAAGATGGTAGGTGGAATCCCTGGTGAGATTGCTAATACATTTGCTCCTAATACACTTTACGATGATCTTGGATATGAACCTTTGAATGATAGTGAACGTTACAAACAGTTTATGCATGGCGGTAGAATGCACAGAGCTCAAACTGGTTTAGAAATGTTTGCTGGAGCTGGTGGTGATGATGTTACTAGTCAACTGCTTACAGGAATCACTGGTGAAAACGCTGGTGGTAATCTAGGTGGAACTCTTGGTGGAACAGTTGGTTCAGTTTTTGGACCTGTAGGAAAGCTAGTGGGTCAAACAGCTGGTCAGCTTATTGGAACAGCTCTAGACAGAAAGCCACAACAAATTAAAAAAGCTAAAGAAGCTACACAACAAAACATTAAAGCTACAGCTCTTCAATCAGGATTTCAGAGTGGACAGGCACAAAATTCATCATTCATGGAGAATGGTGGAACAACCTCGCCATACGAATGGATGAGTCATACATGGCAACCCCAAACAATCACTAAGTTTGGAGAACACAATCTTAGAGACTTGCTAAGATCTCCAAAGGATGCAGACATGCTAAGAGCTGGTGGTCACTTAAAAGAATACACTCCTCCTAGTGAAAGAGCTATGTCTACAGAAAGACCTGACTTCCAGATGGGTGGAGAACTTCAAACACACTGGGGTGGATATGCTGAGTCTATGTCTCAGAATCCATACCTACCAGATGGTGGAGAAACAATCATGTTCAGAGGTCAGTCTCATGATGAGAGTGATGGTAAGGGCAACACAGGTATAGGTATCACCTATGGTGACAACCCTGTAGAAGTGGAAAGAGGTGAACCAGCATTGAAGTTAAAAGATGGTGGAGGTGCTCCTGGTGATAGTAGTCTTGTAGTGTTTGGCAACCTCAAGATACCTAAAGCTTATGTTCCATTGCTTGGTAAGGAAGCTGAAGGTAAGAAGTTCAAAACCTACGTAGCTGGTTTGTCTAAAAAGGAAAATAAAATCAATAAGAACATTAGCAAAGCTGTAGAAGAACTTGATGAGCTTGATGTACAAACTCCTTTTGATAAGTTGAGATTCAACTCTTTAGATCTTACAATCAATGGTGGTAGTGCTACATTAAAAGAAATTGCTGACAACAAAACTTCAGCTGCTTCTTTACAGAACGCTATTAATGATACAGCTGAGGAGTATGGATTGGTTGCTGATGATCTTGCTAAAGGAAAAATAAAAACTGCTAAATTTGGTAAGATGATTAAAGCACAATCTGGATATACAAGTAAATATGGACTTGATCCTTGGACTGGAGATAAGACCACAGGTATTAAGAATGCATCTGCATTCACTGCAAAAGAGTGGGATGAGATTGCTGAGCAGATTGGATTTGATAAAACAGGTAAGAAAGGAAACAAAGCTTTCCAGGAGTATCTGTTCCAAGATCCTGAACTAAAGTCAATGATTATCAACAACCACCAACAACTATATAACTCAGATCCTACATCTACTAAGAAGAACTGGTTTGATAATAAGCTTGGTGCTGGATGGGCTGCTCCTGGATTGAAGAAGAAAGACATTCCTGAAACTCCTTCTACATTCCAAACAAGAGAGTTCAAACCTATCATTCCTGAGGTTGGTGCTCCACCTAAAAAAGATGTTCCTTCTATTGAATACAAGAGAAGTGGTTTAGTGGATGTTATTGGACAGGTGCTTCCTTACGTTCGTCCTACAGACCAAGAACAACTTGACCCTACACAGCTTATGGGTGAGATGTACGCAATGGCTACTAACCAATTGGAGCCTGTACAAGCTCAAACCCTACAGCCTCAACTTAGCGTTCCTTATGACATCTCTCTTCAGGATATTCTGAATGAGAACAGGGCTTCCTTGAGATCACAACAAAGGCTTGTGGGATACAATCCTGCTTTACAAAGTCAACTTGGGGCACAAGAATATGCTGCTAATCAGAGAGTGCTAGGTGAGCAATTCCGTATGAACCAGGCCATGAAGAATCAGATTTACAAAGAGAATAGGGATAAGCTTGATCAGTTTGGCTTGAAGAATCTTGAGATTCTTGACCGTCAGTATGTTCGTCAGGCTGAAGCTAAGAGTAAAACAAAGGCTGTTGGACAGGCTGTTGTTAATTCTATTTCTGATAAAATGGCTAAGAATCAATTGGAAAACAGAACATTAGCTACAATGGAGAACCTGTACAACTACCGCTTTGACCCACGTTTCAGAGCTATTAACATGAATGCTCCTTTTCAGCCAGTGATTCCTACAATAGCTGGAACCAGCTCACAGAGAGTTCCTGTATTAGACCAGAACGGAAACATCCTTTACTATGAGCAAAAGGTTGGAGATCAATCTACAGCCGTTGTATCTAGCCCTGCTACTACTCCTGGCACTCCTCAGACCTTTTTGAAGAAGAGTAATAAGGAGGAAATAGAAGGGGCAAGGAAAGGAACTTCTATTAAGAAAAAGAACCTGAACAGCTCAATTGTAAAGGCTTTAAAAAATATCTAACTAACTCAGTTATAGCGAATTACCAAAACTCGTTATAGCTCTTGGAAATTATAATTATTCATATTACATTTGCTAACTTGACATACCATGGCTTCATTTACAGACATCATACCACAATTTAACCCCTATGTCCAGCAGCTTCCTGTGGAAGCTATGGTGCAGGTGGGTATGGAGAAACAGAAGCGTTACGATGATGGTATCCAAAAGATTCAAACTCAGATAGATAACATTGCTGGACTAGACATAGCCCAAGATGCTCAACGAGTATATTTGCAATCTAAACTGAATGAACTTGGAAACAATCTAAAAACTGTAGCCGCTGGTGACTTCTCCAACTTCCAACTTGTCAACTCTGTAGGAGGTATGACTAGTCAGCTTGTGAAAGACCCTCGTATTGTTAATGCTTTGTCTTCTACAAAAGCTTACAGAAAGGGACTAGAGGATATGACTACTCTTACCAAAGAAGGAAAAGCTTCTGCTTCTAGAACATGGGAATTTAAAAAGGCAGCCAATGCTTGGTTTAATGGGGATGTTGATTCTTCATTTAGTACATTGTACAAACCTTACACCAACTACAGAAAGAACGCTGCAGAGATAGTCAAAGGACTCACTGGAGATAGCACCATCAGAGATGATGCTTTTGACGTTGATGCTAATGGTAATCTTGTAATGAAAGACGCAATGACCCGTTTAATGAATAAAGGTATTTCTCCAGAGAAAATTCAACAAGCTCTTCTTGTAGGACTTTCTCCTGATGACTGGGAACAAATATCAGTGGATGGTAGATACAATTATTCCAACACTACACCCACATCTTTCGCAGAATCATTAAATGCTTCTTATAAGGGGAAGTATGATGCCTTTGCTCAGCAAAGAACCATTCTTGAGAATGCAAAATCTTCCACATCTTCTGCTGTAGAAAAGCAAAAGATTGACCAAAAGATTGGAGAACTTACTAAGATGTTAGGTAGTGTTCAGGAAGAATACAACAGTGTTTCAAGAACTTTTGATGATGGGGATGCTGAATCTGCAAAAGCAAGATTGTTCACAGCTAACTTCATGAATGGTTTCTCCAAAGCTTTCTCATACACAGAAACTGCTCAGACTTACGAAACTAGTCCACTTGCTCAAGCTCAACAATGGAGAGAGAATAAGAGAATGGAGTATGATATGTTCTTAAAAGGATATAATCAGAGAGAAAGGTTTCATTCAGACACAATGAGTCGAGAGGATGAGAAGATTAGATTGGAGAAACTAGCACAAACAGGATATAGTGGTTTTCCAGCTCCTGTTGATCCTAAAGATGTCCCTTCAGTTACTCTTGATAAAGTGGTCGGTACTATAGATGCCACCTTAAAAGATCTTAATAAACAAGATGATGATTTTCTAAAATCTCAAGGAAAAGATAAAGGTTGGCTTGACCAGCAAAAAATTGCATGGATGAAGTCTCCTAATGGAGTGGACCCAATGGTTGCCCAACACTTTAATCGAACAGAAGGAGTAAGAAACAGTGTTCTTGAAGATCAGATAATGGTGGGTCAAATCAGTGCTGAGGCTGATAGAAAATATGGAGATGTTTATAAGAACATTCCAAAGAACGCTCCTACCCTTATCTACACTACTTCTGATGGAAGTAAAACAACATACACTCCAAGAGACTTTGTAGATTTTAATACAAAGGTTGGTTCTTATCAAACACGAACAACAAGTGCAAAAATAATTAGTGCAGCAGGTCCTGTTTATGTGATAAAGCTAAAGCAGAACTAAGTCCAAAAGAACTTATACTTTATAATGTTTATAAACAAGGTATCGGTAATGTAAATCAGAAGGGTGGTGATAATGTATTGCGCCAAAACTTATTAAATTATTCAAGCACAATTAACGTTCCTTACGGAGAAACTCTTAGACAAAAACAAGAAGAAATAGGTAAGGAGGTGAAAAGAAGAGTGATGGGTTACCAAGGAGGAGAATATAATATTCCTACAACTAGTAAAATACAACAAGAGAGTTTAGCTAGTACATTTGCGTCAGTGGTAAATCTTGCTGAACAACAAAAAGGTGGAATAGCTAAATCTCCTAATTTAGATGTACCACTGTTAAAAAAGATTGCTGAGTCAGGTAATCCTCAAGGTACACTCAGAGTGGTAGAGGGTACAAGATACGCTCCTGCCATGTATGAGGTTACAGCAAGAGGAGCTGCTGGTACTACTAAATTCAGAATTACTGCTGAACAAAAGAATGCAATATTCGGAGATAGATTTGAAGCTTCTCCAGCTGTACAAGCTTTTCGTCCTTATCAAGAAAGAATGATGAAGTTTAATCAGGTTGATCCTCAAACAGGACAAGCTAGTCCTTACATGTCTACTAGTCCTGAAGGTGGCCCAACAAATGTAAGCAACTCAGCACTTGGTCCTACAGACTTTTTTAACGTAAAGTCTTTTGGTGTGAGTGGAAATATTGTTTCTCAAGATTTTGGTAGGACATACTCATTAAGATTGAATATCTACGACCCTATTACAAAATCACTACAACAAGACATTCCTTATCCAAGAATGCTTACTGAAGCTGAGGTGGTTCCTCTTATGAAAGGACTAACGGATACATCTGTTTATGAAATAATTAATGAGAAGTCTGCAACTAAAACCGACTTACAAAGATTACAAAAAGCTTCTAAAAATCCTTTCTAATGGCAGAAACCCCAGTGAATCCCCCTCAAGTACCTCTGCTTGATAGAATGGCTCTAGAACAACAGTATGGTGGATATACACCTGCTGGCATTCCAGAGCCTCTTCCTAATATACCGTTTAGAGGACTTAGCACTCAAGATGTTGGTGGTGGTGAACCTGTGTCTGCGCTTCAGGCACTTGATGCTTCTGTTAGGTCATCTAACAAAGGATTGCAGGGTGGTTCTATTCGTCGTTCTATAGGAGAACTCACTAATCCTAGATACAATGTATTTGTACCTGGTGATTACAATAATGAGGATGCGTATGCTCAGGGACAAAGCTGGACTGAGAAGATGGTGAATGGTGTGGGTAAAGGATTAGCTCTTACAGGTACAACCTTCTTACAGGGCACATTGGGTCTTGTTAATGGTGTTGGTAACTGGATAGCCACAGGTAACTTCTCTTCATTCTATGATAACGATCTAAATAGAGGATTAGACAACTTAAATAAAGAACTAGATAATAACTTGCTTCCCAACTATTACACAGATGTTGAGAAGGAAGCAAAGTGGTATTCTCCTGATAATCTCTTTACAGCCAATTTTCTTTGGAATGGTATTGTAAAGAACCTTGGCTTTGCTGCTGGTGCAGCTATTACAGGAGGTGTATACAGTGCTGGTATTAAAGGACTTAGTGCGCTTCCTGGTATCTCTCGCCTTGTATCTGTTGGTAAACAAGCTGAGGTGTTAGCTGCTACAGAAGCAGGACTCACTTCTGTTAATAAGGTGGCTGATACATTTGGTAAGGTGAAATCTCTATCTGACAGATTTCTTACATTCTATAATGTACTAAACAAAGGAGGAAGAGCTGTTGTTGCTGGTCTTTCTACAACAGGTGAGGCTGGATTTGAAGCATTGCAAACTCTTAATGAAAAGAGAAACGAACTGATTCAAGAATATGTAGCTACAAATGATGGTGTATATCCTGATGCTCAAGCAATGGAAGACATCAATATAAAGGCTTCAGAAGTGGGCAACTCTGCTTTCTTATTAAACGTTGGTTTACTTACGGCTACTAACTACATCCAGTTCCCAAGAATACTTGGTTCTACATACAAAGGAGAGAAGTCTGTATTAAATGAACTTACAAGAGAAACAAAGAACATCATTGAAGATGGTGGTAAATATATAGCTAAGCCTTCACGTGCTGGTAAGATTCTTGGCACACTTGATAAAATCAGACCATATACATTCTCTACATCTGAAGCATTTGAAGAAGGTGCTCAGTTTGCTATTGGTAAAGGTGTAGAAAACTATTACAACAAGAAGAACAATAACGAACCTACTAGCTTCCTTGAAAGTTTATCAGAAGGATTTGTACAAACATTTGGTACAGACGAAGGTATGGAGAATGTGTTGATTGGTGGATTGTCTGGAGCCATCATGCAAGGTAGGGGTAGATTTAGAGAGGACATGGCTAAGTCTAGAAACACAGCAGACGCTATTCAAAAGTTCAATAAGTATAGACTATCAGACTTTACAAAGGATACAATTGATTCTGTAAACCGTGGCACTGTGCTACAACAGGAAAGAGAAGGGTTCTTGAAGAAAGGTGATGTTCTGAATAGTAAAGATAGAGAGGCAGACTTTGTAATCAACTATCTGTCTCCTCGTATTAAGTATGGTAGGTTTGATCTTGTAGAAGCAGAAATCAGAGATAACAGAACCCTAGCTAGTACCGAAGAAGGTTTTGCTCAGCTTGTTGCTGAGGGTAAAGCTCTTCCTACAGATACAAGAGAGGCATTCTTAGATCGTCTCACTAAGCTTGAACAGACAGCTAATAACACTTTATCTCTCTACCAATCTCTTAACTTACGTTATGGAGGACAGGTTGATGATAATGGTAATCCATTATATACATCAGCTGTAATAGACAAGATGGTATATGCTGCTTCTAAAGTGGCTGACTATGATGTGCGTATCCCTTCTATCACTCCTAAACTTTCAGCTGCTGGTATTAATGTAGACCAGGTGATGAGAGATATTATTGATGGTAATGTAGATAGCTTTAATGATGCTATTGACAACATTAAGGGTATGAAAAATCTCACCGATGATCAAAAAGAAGACCTTGGTCAAGCTCTAGAGGATGTAGCTGAAATGGCTGTTCGTAGAGACAACTATCTAAAAGAGTACAATGAGATAAAGAAAGAACCTGTTAAGTTCCAAGAGTTTACCCCTACTGACACAGAAGAAACTGAAGCCCCTAAAGGAGAAACCATCAAGGTGAAAACCAAAACTGGTGAGAAAGAAGTGGAGGTGGGTACAGAATACTTTGTTGGTAAGGGAGTGGATTATGACAAAGATGGGTTAGAGGTTCCTGTAGAAATAGCTTCACTTACAATCCTTGGTGAGAATGAAGATGGCACCATCAAGATAAAAGATAACAAGGGACAGATTAGAGATGTGTCCAAGCAAGTGCTTGAAGATTATGAGCTTGGAAAGGTGGCAGATCTTCGTGCTAATAAAACAGCTAAATATTTCTATAACCACAGAAACGAAATCTTTGAATACAACTTTGGAGAGAAGTTTGGTGGTAAAAAACCAGGAAGACTTGAATACCAGAATGGTAAGCTCTTCTTTGTGTACAAAGATGATAAGGGTAAGATTAGAAGAAAGGCACTGAAGAATGAATACTTTGTTGCTCAGGAAGGATATACACAAGCTCGTATTAAGAAGATAGGTGAAACAGAAAACGAAGAGCAAAGAGTTGCTAGAGAAGAGTTTACATCTGCTGAAGAGATTGCTAAGCAGAAAGAAACCCTAGCTAAGAATAGAGACGCACGTCTTGAAATCATTACACAACTTGAGACCGAAACCAGAGAGCGTCTTGAGGAAGTGAGTAAAAAGCTTGAAACTAAAAAGAAAGAGCTTGATGGCATTCAAAAAGACTTAGCTAAGATAGGTGAGGATGTGAGAGTGGCTGAACCTCGTACGAAAAAAGAGAAAGCCCTTGAAGCAAAGTATCCTGAACTTAGTCGTCAGAAGGCTAGATTTAGTAAAGTGTTCTCTACAACTAGTAAAGCTCTAAGCAAGCTTTCTCGTATGAGAGAAGATGTGCAAGATGAAATAGCTAAACTTACAGCTGAGAAGAATGAGCTTGAGCTAAACCTTGCATACTTTGAAGACTTTGGTCAAAACCTTGACGAATTACCAGAAAACAGTGGTGAGTTCTTGAAGGAACTTAAAGAACAAGTGCAGTGGGTGGATATGCTCATCAAAGAAACTGGTGACAATATCAACAGTCTTGCTAAGCT
>Ga0315288_10011783_pt1 | contig 10999 bp, 7 predicted proteins | sample YL17G11_20_MG_FD_203454 | JGI IMG/M metagenome (GOLD analysis project Ga0315288, IMG submission 203454) | Sediment microbial communities from Yellowstone Lake, YNP, Wyoming, USA - YL17G11_20 | ecosystem: Environmental > Aquatic > Freshwater > Lake > Sediment | place: USA: Wyoming | collected...
GCCGAGAGGTCCGAGTAGGAAATGCTGTGTTTGGCATAGACCCACTCACCGAAGACCTGAATACCATCACCGATCTGGCCCTTCACCGAGGCATGAAACGCCTTGAAGGCATCGAAGCTCGGGTGATTCGGGGCCGTTGCATGGCTCCGGGCAAAGCAGGCGTCCCTCTCCAGACAGACATTGCTTCCGTCCATTTTCTCGGTCAGGACGACCGGGGTACAGAGGAATGACTCGACCGAAGAGATCCGGCGGTCATCCGACGTGCCACCCGGACTCCAAGGGAGATGAGGGGTTCGAGGGTATTTGGGGGACATAGCGAAGAAGGTACGTTTCAGGGGCCTTTAGGATCAACCTGGTGTAGGCTTTTCCCGTGCAAGAATTGCAGCTCCAGGTCGTCATTGACGCCTCTTTGCCGAGGGGGCAGACCGAGCCAGTCATTGCCCTGGGGGACTTCGAGCCCTCCGAGACGACGTTCGTTTACAGATCGGACCCCGAAAAGTTTGGGGAGTCGGCTCTCCAGCAGTTCTACCGTGACCTGATCTTCGGGCGTCCTTTACCCCTGAAGCTGATTGCCCGGGAGATTGAGGACATCGATGAGGTGCTCATCCTGGCCCTGTTCTTGGACCGGGCGCTGGCTATCCACCCGAATATGTCTGCCGTGGTGTTTGGGTGCGATCTGGGGAGGTTTGGTCCGGCTGGGCTGGCTCATGCTGACCGGGACTTGTCTCGGCTGATCTCGTTTGCCCGTGGGTTCCTTGGGGGCAAGGATGGGCGAGGGGACCGCATCAAGCTGGTCGTGGAATGGCTCCGTCAGTACGTCCTGGAGGGGGCACTGCCTTCGATGCCAGGGGAGGTCAACCCACCTCGGGTACTGGACGTAGGTACCAATGGATTCATCTTGGCCGAGGGCGAAGGGGATCTGGTAGCTGGCTGGACGGAGCTTTACCGACTGGGGCATCTCCGAGGGCTTCTGTTTGGGCCAGTCTCGCCACAGGGGCGTAGGGCCGTCCTAGGAGCCCGTAAGAGCCATTTGGTGGCTCTGGACCTACCCAAGGCGGCCAGCATCCTGAACGATGCGGAACGGGCCATGGGGGAGCTTCCTGGATGGGTGGGAGAGTCCTTGTGGCTCTGGGGGCCGGAGGACGGGACTCCCCTCTTGCCGTCCCATGTGACAGAAGTTCTGGTCCGGGTCTGATAGAGCCCTTGTCAGCCGTCCCTAGTGAATGGCTACGGTGATGGTGACCGTCGGTACGGACGGGAATACGGACTGGGTGCAGACCCCGGATGGGCAGAAATTCACCCTGGGGGCGGTTTCTGTCGCGCGGTTCCTAGGAGCCCTGAGCAGTCAGCCCCTCAGGAAGTCGCTGGACTCGTTCCTCCTCTACGGAGAAACGGTGGCTTCCGTGGACACCGACCAGATGTTTGAGCTGCTGAAACCCCGCCGGGTTCGGCTGGCCGATGGTTCTTTTATAGCTCCGCAAAGGCAAGGAAATCCTATGAACGAACTCCAGATCATCGAAGCATCCCTTTCCCAGGCCGAGAAGATTCTTGGCGTTCTTGCTCGTCAGGCCGCCTCAGGTCAGACAAGGGGAATCGACACTGTTCGGCAGGACTTCATCAAGGCCGCCAACAAGATCAAGTCTCCGAACCAGTCCAAGAACCAGACCTACTACAACTTGGGCGAGCCCCAGGTTGAGGTGGCACCTACGGCAAAGTCGGCTGGTGCGAAGCTGGCATACGATGTCCTCCAGGATAACTCGACGGTAGCCGGAGAAATCCTGGCTTGCCTCGAAGAGACAAATGACCGGGTTGATGCGTTGGTTACGGCTGGCAAGAGGTTCAACGCCTCCCGTGCCAAGCAAGACCTTCACGCGGTTTCGACCAAGGTTGCTGGCATCCTTCGGGATGCAGACCTCACCCAGTCGTGGGTAAAGACGGACCTGACCAAACTTGCCTCCAGGGCGATGGAGATCCACGGGATCTTTTTCTCCAAGGGCCAGCAGGGCGGTTGAGCTGAGATCAGATCGTATCCAAATAGGAGCAAACCATGTCTAAGCCCTCAGATACCTCGAATTATATCTACCGAATGGGTACGGCCCCGAACACACGGGCAGCCGTCAGCCAAAAGAACAAAGTGTTCGGCTACATGGTGGGGAAGCAGCAGTTCCAGCAGATCGGCGTACTCTCTGAGTTCACCACGGATGAGTCTCGGACGATTGACCCTGTCCGTGGCGTAGGCTTCGGAGACATGGTGGCCGAGTTGGTCCCCGGTGTGACCGAGCCGATGACGCTCTCAATCAACAAGACTCTGCTCTACGCTGTGAACGTCTTCCAGGCTCTTGGGTACAAGGGTGGTGTCGAGGGTCTCGTGAGATCCTTACGGCATCACAGGTGGCCATTCGACATCAAGCAAGAGCTGGTCTTCTCCGAGATTGCCTCCAAGTTTGACCTTGAAGGTGCGTCGGTGAAGAACGCCTCACAGCAACAGGTTTCGAATGGTGGTGGTGAGGGAGCCAAGATCACGACGGTCAAGGCCCTTCTGACCTTCTTCGAGGGTTGTTGGCTATCGAGCTACGGAACCTCGTACACGTCAGATGCGGCCATCGTTTCTGAGAACTCTCAAGCGATGGTGACGGACATCATCTCTGGTACGGACCAGTACGGGGAGTTCGTGGATACCGGTCTGGCCCCGATTGCGGCCAACGGTTCCTCCGGTACTGGTTTCTCGCTCAGGTTCGCCAGTGGCAACACTGCGAATGCTCAGGCTACCCTCGTCACAGCGTGATCTGGGTAGCTCGTGACTCGACGGCTTTGAGCCGGAGAGCAGATTTAGATAACATACTGCCTTCCGGCTCATCGTCGTCTCCAAATGAATAGGAGATGAAGATGGCTATTTTACAAGCTAAGAAGCTCAAGGCTGCCCTTGAGAAGGCAAAGAGGGTAGGGCTGATTGAGCAACCCGTGACAATCGCGGGTTGCTCGCTCGTGCTTCAGAGTCTCAGACCTGAGGATTACGAGGCAATCGGCAACGAGACTCGGGAACTGGAGGACGTTGAGTACCTTCACGGATTCCAGATGGGACATCTTTCAAGGGCCATCGTGGAGATTGATGGGGTAGACCTCCGTGGGGTAGACTACATCGAGGTAGAGGAAGAAGAGGGCCAGGTAGTCAAGCTAGAGAAGCATGCTTGGCTCAGGGATACGTACCTCCAGACGTGGGGACGTGAGGCTATCACTGTAGGGTGGCGGAAGTTTGCCGAGCTGCTCATCAAGGCTGAGGAGAAAGCGAAGGAGGGCATCCACTTCGACGTCGCTGAGGAAACGGATGAGGAGAAACTCCGACGACTGCTAGGGGAGATTCAGGAGACGGGGGCTTCTTTATCCAACGAACTGGTAGTCAAGATTCTCAGTGAGTCCGGACTGGCCCCCAAGGTTTCCCAGGCTGAGGTAGACGAGGCTGCGGTCAAGCTGGCGGCCATTGAGTTGGTGGCTCAGCCGGTTGAACCTCCGACCCAGACTTCAGGTCAGGCGGTCGATGACCTGATGCGAAACCGAACGCCCATGAACCAGGGGGCTGTGGACCTTCCAACCCCACCCTCGGGAGGGTCTCCTGTTCAGGTGTCGGCCTCTCAGAAGGTTCCGGTCCCTGCGGCCATCCGGGAGGCGGCTATACCAGTCCAGAATCTCTCCAGAGCCGCTCAGATAGCCGCGTTGGAGGGGGAACCTCCCCCGGTGCCAATGGTGCCTCAAAGGCCCGCTGTAGAGGCTGTGGAGCTGAAGAAACCCGTAGCACCGGGCCAAGTACCGGTGGACCGTCCTCCCATGGCTGGGGTGAACCCCAGGTATCGACCACCTCAGCGGGCTTGATCCATGGTTGACACGGGCCTGACCTACGGGGACGAGCAGGAGGCCCTTCAGAAAGAGGTGGACGGGGAGGTAAACATCTCCGCTCCACAACCCTTTCCGGAGGTCAATCCGGAGGTCTACAGAGACGTCGAGCCTCTGCTATTTCGCGGATTTCTCTCGCAAGTTGCGGAGATCAACGATGTCTCGTTCGTCTTCAAGTCCATCAACCAGCACGAATTCGAGCTGATACGGTTGATGTCTGGAGGGTCCAATTCCAAGAACTACAACGATTTGTTCTTGACGTTCGGGGTTCTCATGGTGGACGGTCAGAACGTTTTACGTGACAGGGACAAGCTGCAACCAGAGCTATGTGAGTTCTTCAGGGCCTTCCCCCACGTAGCCAAGCAGAAGGTCATTCGCCATCTCTCAGAGATCAATCGACGGGCATACCAGTCAGTGATCTTGACGGAGGCGTATGCCATGGAGTCTACCTCACGGCTTAGGTGGGCGCAGCTTCAGGGGGTAGACCTAACATCCACGGCCGTCAGTGGGATCCCAGGGTCGGCTATCTTGGGACTGAACTGGTCACAGCTCATGTGGCGTGCATTGAACTACTTCGAGGACCTGAGGGGGCAATACGAGGCTGATTGGGAGAACGCCAAGTTCGTTGCGGGGGCCATGGTTGGCAAGGGGATGAGCAAAGTCCACTCCAGTGACCGCTCCCGGAAAGAAAAGGAACGCACAGATAAGATTGCTCGGAAAGACAAGCTCCTGAGGCATGTGCTTCTTGGGGAGGCGATGGACGGGTCCTCCAAGGAATCTGGGACTCGGGTGCAGGTTGCCAACTCCGTACCTGAGCTAGCCGAGCAGCTCCAAGCCGACCTTCGGGGTGAGAAGGACTGGCACGATCAGGTCATTGAGGCTCACGAGCAGAGAGTCCGCCAGGGTTATGAGACCAAGGCAGCGCATCTTCGTGAGGTGGCTGAGGCACGCCGTGAGGAGTTTGGTGGCAAGCCCCTGTTGGGAGGCACGGACCTTACGAAGGGCCTCTCTGCCCAGGAAGTCCAGGAGAGACTGCTGCGACAGCGGCAACTCAATGCCCAGAGAGCGGCCTCGCAGATCGTTTATCCTGAACTCTATGATGAGAGGCACGCTGAGTTCATGGACAAGTGGAATCTCCCCCGAGTTGAAACCGTGACGAAGACGGATCGTGACCCGTCCACGGCGGTTCCTCTCCCCGCAGCAAAGCCAGGTAGCTCCACCTGGAGAGGTCGGTAACCGTGGCTAAGACAAACGAGGAGATCCTTCAATTTGGTGTTGAGGTCAATCCCCGGGATGCTATTGCTGCATTTGCCAAAATTCAGAAGGGGATCACTAATCACCTACAGCGTATTGACAAGGAGTCTCAGCGTTTAGGGAAGGTCTCGGGCAAGATTTGGAAGGGGATGGCTTCCGACGTTAACAAGACTTACCAGGTTGCAATTAAAGAATCGACGGAAGCACAGAAGACTTTTGGGGTTGACCTTACTCGTATTGCTGAGAATCAGCGCAAGGCACAAACCAAGTACGTCAAGGGACTCCAGAAGAGACAAGACCTTGAGAAAAGCATCCGGAATTTCCGCAAGCAGGAGGACAAGCTCGGGAAGGCTATCCTTAAAACGGACACCAAGGATAAAGATGCTCTGGCGAGCGGGCGTGCTGAGTTAAAGGAGCTTGTGGCGGGTCGTCAAGCTGAACAGAAGATGCTGGGGCGGGTGAATGATGGTATGAGCAAGCAAGAGGACATCTTCTCGAAGCTGAGCAAGGAAGCGGAGGAGTACAAGACTGCGCTAAAGGACGCTGATAAGTACACCTCTGAGATGAGGGAGAAGCTCGAAGAGGGTCTGGATATGAAGGAGATGGCCGAGGGGCTCAAAGAGGGTGGAGAGCGACTCCGTGCTCCACTGAAGGCTCTGCTCAACAATGACCTCCCGGAGGCTGCGGAGGCCACTGCTAAGCTGATAGGGCAGGGGATGATTGGGGGGATGAAGCTTGGGGCCAAGTTTCTTCGCGGTCGTGGAGAGAAGGCCGATGATGGTAAGGGTGGTGGGAAGCTGATGAAAGCTGCTGCGGGTAAGCTGGAGGGTGCTGCGGCATCGTTTGGCAGGTTAGCACCCATGTTTAGCGTCATCGTCGATGGTCTCAAGGAAGCACTGCAAATCTTCCTCAAGCTGGACTCCATGGTGAAGGATTTCAATGCCTCCATAACAGAGGGTAGTGATTCCGCTAAGTTCTTAGCAGCACGAGGGGGCGATGCCAGTGCAGCCTACAAGGATGTCTCAAACCAGTTGGAGAAAGTGCGGAACAAGGCCCACTCCCTGGAAAATCTGGAATTAGGGATCACGCCGGAACAACATGCACAGACGTTGAATGCCCTTGGCCAGGAGGGTCAGGGCATGTTTGAAATTAGTGAGGCGGCCAAGAAGGCTAATATTCCTGTCGAGGAGTTATCCAACTCACTGGTGAAAGCCTCTGTTGCCTTCGGTCGGCACATGGGAGTGAGTGTCGCTGAAATCACTCAGTTGCAATCCCAGATGGCTACGGACATTGGGGTTAGCCTTGACCAGACAGACAAGCAGTTAGCGATGCTCAGTATGACTGCTGCTGAGTCTGGAATGGCAACCAACAAGTTCTTCAACATCATCAGGTCGTCCAGCGACGACATGAACCTCTTCAACAACCGCATGGAGGATTCCGCGAGGTTGCTGAAGATGCTAGGGAAGGCGATGGCTCCGAAGGATGCCGCTAAGTTCATGAAGTCCCTGACCAGCTTGGTAGGGGGTCAGGACTTACAGAGTCGGCTCAAGTTGACTCTTTTTGCTGGCAAGGATGAAGCTCAGCAGATTGGTATGAAGGACACAGATCGCAGAATTGCGGATATGGCCAAGGATTTCCAATTGAGTGCAGCCGAGACCGCTGAGATGACCCAGGCTATTCATAAGGGTATGTCGGAGACCAACACATGGTTGGCAAAGAACACCAAACTCACCGCAGCCCAGAAGGGTAACGTCACTCAGGCTGCCTTAGATACCAGTAAGTACCTCAGTGGGGATCTGGTTAACATTGCCAGTGCGGCGAAGAACCTTGGTCCTAAGGCGGGTGCAGACCTGATTAACAAGGGTCTATCCAAAATGCCTGGCCTAAAAGGTAAGAGTATAGATACCTTGACAGGCACAGACTACATCGCCACAAGTGTATTCGGACTTACAGAGGAAGTAATCGACGGGTACAAAAAGATGATGTCTGGTACGGACCAGATGAAGCAAGAACTAGTCAACAAGCTCAAGGCTAATGCTGACTTGACGGCCGAGGATCAGGCTCTTCTGAAGAAATTGGGAATCGATGCCAAGGACGGTAATGCTGCTGCCCAACTTGATGCTAAGGACACAGATTCAGTTTGGGGGGCGATGTCTACACTTCAGCAGGACACAGTTCAGGGCATCAAGGACGTCTACAATGTTCAGGCTGCGATAGCCAAAGACACTGTGAGTATGGCGAAGAATCTGGACATCATCGCAGGTAGTGTGAAGAATTGGATTGCAGACAAGATAGGCCCCGCCGCAGCGGGGGCTCTTGGGGGTGCAGTCGAGGTTGGTGGCGGGGTAGCCAAGATGGCCTTGGCCCAGGTCGTCGCAACCAAAGCATTGGCGGCCGGGGCCAAGGCACTTGCTGGACCCGCTATAGAGGCTGCTGTTGTTCCCGCTGTAGAGGCTGCTGTTGTTCCCGCTGTAGAGGCTGCTGTTGTTCCCGCTGCTGCTACTGCTGCTACTGCCCTGACGGGTGCTGGCGTAGCGGCAGGAGCCGCAGTAGCAGCAGCAGGTGTGGCAGCAGGGGCGGCAGTAGGTGCTGTTGGGTACAATCTCTATAAGTTGTGGCAGGAAACTCACGTTGAGACTACCGGTGGGGACCATCGCACTACTGATGCCGAGATGGCAGCAGCACGAGCAAAGAAAACAGCAGAGCTTGCTGCCGCTCAAAAACCACCAGGTGCAGCTTCAACAACTCCAGGTGCAGCTTCAACAACTCCAGGTGCAGCTTCAACAACTCCAGGTGCAGCTCCAACAGCACCGGTAAATCCAGCCCCCATTGAGGTCAAAGGACAAGCTCTCGATGCGATCAAGACGGGGATGGACAACGTCATCCAGGGAACCAAGGACACAGGGATCGCTGAGGTAACCAAGACCATCCGGGATCAGAATGAGATAACCCTCACTGATGGTTTCGGGGTTCTCGCGGGCATTCTCAGGAGGGATGTGAAGCTCGACAAGAGCTTCGTGAACAACGAACTTGGGCCGATGGTGGAGAAGTCCGTTCTGGAAGCCGTCCGAGTTGCTCTGGTTGAGTATTCCCTATACAAGGACATGTCTGCGGCACAGATTCAAACGCAGGCGGCTGGCCCTGGATTCAATGCCAAAACGTTCGGCTCGGACCTCCTGAATAAGGTCGCTACTCCGATGACTGCTCATGCCGAGGGTGGCTTCGTCGTAGGCCAGAACCCCGATGGCTCAGCCAAGGTCCTGAAGGCTCCCGCAGGAGAGATGCCCACATCGATTGGCCCAGGGGAGACAATCGCTCCCAGTGGGGCTGGTGGAGGTGGCACCAATATCAGCGTGACAGTCAACGGTATCGGCGGGAACGACCTGGCAAACATGGTCAAGGTAGCTGCCACAAACGCCATCTATGAGTACAAGCGTCGTGAGCACTTGAACTGATGCCTAGAATTCCCTCACCAAACGAGCAGGTCTTCAGGACCGAAGCGCCGTCAAAGGACACTGGGTATACCCATCCCGCTGCGACACGGAAGCCTAGCGGGATTGCTATGGCGTTCCAGGTCACGAGCCCTTTTGACAACCACAGGGTACTGATGCCCCATGCCCTGGTGCTCCACGTCAACCCCAGTAACTTCCAGGAGGGATTCAATCAGAAGGTTGAGCGCATCCAGACTCGTGGAGGATTCGTAGAGCAGCACTGGGGACACGAGCTGACAACTATCACGGCTTCGGGGTCAACTGGTTCCTTCATGAACATCTTCAACGGCCTCTCTGCTATCATGCGGCAGAGGACCATTGCCTGGGACCGTTACAGGGATTTGCACGATCTGTTCCTGAACAACGGGGCTCTCTTTGACCCCAGCGGTGCCATCGTACTTCACGGGAATCTGATGCTCATGTACGACAGGGGGACGTACATCGGCACGTTCAGGACGTTCGAGGTGGAGGAGACAGACGCATCTCCCTTCGCATTCAACTTGAACTGGACATTCAAGGTAGAGGAGACCATCACACAGTACGCTTTCGGGCAAGTTAGCCGAGGGGCACCACAGTTCCAGAGCCAGAACGTCAACCTCACGGCTCCTATCACTCGGGGGTAGACCAATGGCGGACACCAACGGTTCCATCCTCGGGCAAATCGAGACACAGGCGGACTACTATGCTCCGAACGTCTACGCTGGTCTGTTGACGTTCTTCTCGAACCTGTCTCTTGAAAGGGACTCGCTTGATTCCGAGTTCATTCCACTGTCGGCAGTGGACAAGAGGGCAAGGAACCCCAAGCTGTTTGTGGTTGGCGTCTTACCCCCGTCAGTAGGTGTCACCGGAATCTTGCTGGACAGGTCGGCTACCAGTGGGACTACTGGAGTGGTGACCACTACCACAACTACACAAATTCCAGGTTCAGGTGAAGTACCGGTAGAAGAGAGTCAACCAGACCTAGTACCTCTCCAGACAGTTGGTGGGCAGGACTTGCCGCTAATAGCCAAGACTGCGAACGGCAAATTCAACGCTGTGCCTCCACCATGGATGGTGAGTGCTTCCAACAACTTCATCAACGGCCTCCAACCCGAGATTCAACCCCACGCAAAGAAGCTGATCGAACTTTGTGCTGCGGAGGGGATCACCATTGCTGTGTCCTCCGGTCCGAGAAGCTCAGCGGAACAGGACCTAAACTACTCCAAAGGGAGAAACTTCCCTGGTCCCCCCGCCTTAGGACAACCAGGAAACCAGATTGTCACCGATGCCCGTGGAACACCCCCTACGAGCTTGCATCAGGCAGGCTGGGCATTCGACGTTCTGGTGGTTTCAGAGACCACTCCGAAGAAGGGTAAGCCGAAGGTTGCTTTCGCTCAACCTGACCCTCCCGAGGACATTCTCCAGAAGATAGGTGCCCTAGGTAAGAGTCTCGGATTAGAATGGGGTGGGGACTGGAAAAAGAAGGACAAACCTCACTTCCAGTGGCTTGGGGGGTTGAAGCAATACCAAATTCTGCCTCCGAACAACCAAAGACCACAGCCTCCACCTCCAGTAGGCACAGCCATAGTACCCGACAACCAGCCCTCCACAACATGGCAGACCAACGGTGCTCCGGCCGCTATGGAGAGCAGAAAACAGCTCGATAAGATAGCCACGACTCAAATCACCGTAACGACAGACCTCGGCAAACGGTTTCAAGATGCCCAGAGGGCTCAGATCATTGCCACCCAGAGGGCTTTGGAGAACATGCGGAACACCCCTCCGTTACGCATGCTCGTGAACCCCAGATCGTTCACTGTTTCTGGGGAGAAGATCACCTCAGACGGCAACTGGGGGCGCAATGGTCCCATCATCGAACACTGGGGGAATCAGCAGGACAAGATTTCTGGCTCAGGCCAGGTTGCTGGGTTCTACTCCATGATCTCCAGCAATGTAACCAATGCTCCAGCAGGAAGTCCTGGACTGACCCGGATGGCCCGGAATTTCTCCAAAGGGTACCAAAACTTCTTGGCTCTGTATCTCCTGTACCGGAACAACGCTGGGCTGTACCTTGCGGACTTTGGTGTGGAGAAGAGGCTCAACCTCTCTGTGGTGGGGACCGTCTATATCTACTACGATAACATCCTCTACCTGGGGTCGTTCGACAGTTTCAACGTCACAGAGGATGACACGAAGCCGTTCACCTTGGAGTACAGTTTCGACTTCACCGTGCGAGCTACCTTTCTCCTCGACAATCCTCCCGAGCAGATTCGCAGAAACCAGCAGGTTCAGGCGGACGTACTCCCCTCAGGGGATGGGGACATCTTCGGAGGTAAGACCACGTTCTCTGATGAGGTCACCTCCAATATCATCGACCTGGGAGACAT
>Ga0315288_10011785_pt1 | contig 10999 bp, 8 predicted proteins | sample YL17G11_20_MG_FD_203454 | JGI IMG/M metagenome (GOLD analysis project Ga0315288, IMG submission 203454) | Sediment microbial communities from Yellowstone Lake, YNP, Wyoming, USA - YL17G11_20 | ecosystem: Environmental > Aquatic > Freshwater > Lake > Sediment | place: USA: Wyoming | collected...
ATTTTTGAATGATTTGTCGAGCCCTTTTCTCTCTCTCTCCATCCACCACAATCGTCAGAAAGGTGAGTTGGTCTTTCTTTCCATCCGCAAACTTCTCCAGCAGGACAATATCCTCCTTGCAAGCATCACACCAGGTGCCCCAGAAGAATAGAAAGACCGGCTTCCCCTTGAATTGATTCAGGGTGGTTTCGCGACCATCCAATCCCTGGAGGGTGAAAGCAGCGGCTTCCTTTTTTTCCGGGGGCTGCTGCACACCGAAAGCGGGGCAAGACGGGCAATTCGACGGCGACGAAGGGCTAGCAGCCCAAAGGGGGACCCGGCAAAGAAGGAAAGAGGCAAGACCGAATAGGGTCACCCACAAGGCCAGGGATTTTTTTCGCATAGCCTTCTCCTGAGTACGAGGTACAAACATAGATTAATATAATTTCATCGCTAGGTCAATCTACACACACTTGAAAAGAAATTCTAGAAATGGTAAGGTTGCCTTGCACTTAATGGGACCTTCAGAGGAGGTTGTATCCGGTGGACGGTTAACGCCTTCTGTAAGGACAGAAGTCCGCTCATGGCAAAAAGGCTTGCCTTCGGCGGGAAAACCTACCCGCGGTGCGTCGCCATCCCGAGTACCACGAGCAGGCCCGTCTCTGGCAAGCAAACCCTTGAGAGGTAAAAAGGAGGGGGGTATGGCTGGGGTCAACAAGGTGATTCTCATTGGTAATCTGGGGGCAGATCCAGAGGTGAAGTACTTGAGCAATGGCACCACGGTAGCCACCTTTCGCATTGCTACCAGTGAGAACCGTGTCAACCGATCCTCTGGGGAGAAGACGACGATGACGGAATGGCATCGGATTGTTTCGTTTGGGCGATTAGCCGAGATCTGTGGAGAATATCTGAACAAGGGGAAACAAGTCTATATTGAAGGGCGCCTCCGAACCCGTTCGTGGGAAGATAAGGACGGGAACCGGAAATATTCGACCGAGATTGTTGCCAACCAGATGCAGATGCTAGGGGCCGCCGGCGGGGTGGCTGGAGCTCCTCCCGCAGAGATAGACAAGGGAGAAGGGGTTGATCAGGAAATCATTTCGGGTCCCGATGACGATGTTCCGTTCTAGATGAAAATGAAAAGGCCAAAGTTAGAAGTAAAAAATATTCAAGAGGATCGTTTAGGATTTTTGCCTTTTCACCTTTGTTTTTTGGTTTTTAAAAAAGAAATCGTCTCATGCTGACGTTCAGGAGGAGGCCAATTCCGATCAGCGTAGAGACGAGGAAAGATCCGCCATAGCTGAGCAGGGGGAGGGGGATCCCCGCGACCGGCATCATGCCCAACACCATTCCGATATTGATGAATAAGTGCCAGAAAAGCATCGCCACTACCCCAAACGAAACAACGGCACCAAAGCGATCCTTTGCCTGAAAAGCGATGCGAAGCCCCAAGAAGATGAGGATGAAATAAAGTCCCACCACAAAAAGCGACCCGATGAGCCCCCACTCCTCTGCCAAAGCGGAGAAGATAAAGTCGGTCCGCTGCTCCGGCAAAAATCCAAGTTTCGACTGAGTCCCTTGCAGGAACCCTTTTCCAAGAATTCCCCCTGATCCAGCAGCAATCTTCGATTGGATGACGTGGTAACCTGCACCCAGGGGATCCATGTCCGGATTAAAGAAGGTCATGATCCTCTTCTTCTGATATCCCTTGAGAAAGCTCCAGAGCAGTGGAAGCGTGGAAACCCCGGTCAATACAAGGAGAAGCCAGGAGGTCCAGCGAACCTTCACAAAGAAAAGAATGGAGATGAGGATGAGGAAGAGGATGATGGTGGTTCCCAGGTCAGGTTGCTTGAGAATCAACAGCGTGGGAAACAGGAAGAGGAGGAAAGGCAAGAGCAGGTCTTTCAACGAATAGCCTTCGCGACCGGGAGGCGTTTGGAAGAATTTTCCCAGCACCAGGATAAGAGCGATTTTGGCAAATTCAGACGGTTGAAGGGAGAGGACACCGATCTTGATCCACCGCTGAGCTCCCGAGGTCGTCACACCAAACGCCAGGACAAACAGCAGACTGAAGATGACTGCTCCATACACGAAGGTGGCAAAATCCGCATAGAAACGATATTCCATGAAGGCGATGACGATCATCCCTGCCAACCCGATGAGCAACCAAAAGAACTGTTTGAGATAGTAAGGGGTGCCGACCGCTTCCGGGTTTGAGGTGTTGCTGTAGAGGTTGACGATGCCAATGGAGGCAATGAGAAGGACGATGCCCACGAACTTCCAATCGAAGTGGATGATGAGACGCCTATCGATCATCATGAGGAAAAAATTTTACCTTCCCTTCCCCGCCGCGAACCGGAAAGGCGCACGCGGATCGGCACCGTTGGAATCCTCCGGGTGGACCGCCATTTTCAAAGGAGAAGGGCGCTCCAGGCTGAGATACTTCTCGATCACTTTCTTGGCAATCGGCGCGGCCACCGTCGCACCAAACCCTCCATGCTCCACAAGGACAACGACTGCAATCCGAGGGTTTTCAAAAGGGGCAAAGGCGACAAACCACGCATGGTCCCGAAACTTCAGGGGCATGCGATCCATATCTCCCTTCTTGAAATCCTTGGGCATCCTGACGACCTGAGCCGTTCCGGTTTTCCCGGCCACCACCTCTTCCTTCAGGGCACACGCGCCCCCTGTCCCGTGGGGATCGTTCACTACCCCTCTGAGGGCTTCGCGAATAAAATCAAGGTTGCTGGGGGAGACATAGACCTTTCCCACCTCCAACGGTGGGTATTCCTTCAAGGTGATCCCATAGATGTTTTCCACTCTTTCGACCACCTGAGGCAGATAAAGCTTCCCGCCATTGGCGACGGCTGAGATGAGCTGAAGCAATTGAAGAGGTGTCGTGCTAATGTATCCTTGTCCCACAGCGAGGGACAGCGTTTCCCCGCTGTACCATGGGACCCCGAGGTGTTTGATCTTCCAAGACGTGGATGGAACAATCCCTTGTTTTTCATGGGGATAGGGGATCCCGGTAGATCTTCCCAGACCGAATTGGCCGGCATATCGAGCGATCCGGTCGACACCCACTTTCAGTCCGACCTGATAGAAGTAGATGTCGCAGGATTCCACAATCGCTCGATGAAGATCGAGCGTCCCATGTCCCCCTTCTTTCCAACAGCGGAAGTCTCGATTGCCATAGGGATAGAGACCCATGCACGTCAACTGTGTCTTGGGGGTGATGATCCCGGACTCGAGACCCGCCAGGGCCGTAACGATCTTGAACACAGAACCCGGGGGATACTGACCTTGGACCCCCTTGTTCTGGAGGGGGTGAAATGGATTTTCCTGGAGAGCTTTCCAATCCTCGGCTGAAAAGTTACCGGTAAAGAGGCCTGGATCGAAGGAAGGTTTGCTCAGCATCGCCAACATGCGACCCGTTTGGGGATCCATGGCAAGGAGCGCCCCGGTTTTGTCCTGGAAGGCCTCTTCGGCGGTTTGTTGAAGATCAAGATCGATCGTGAGGGTGAGGTTGTCACCCGGCAACGGTTCCACACTCCGGAGCAGCTTGATCTCCCGTCCATGAGCATCGACCTCCACCTGTCGGCCCCCGTCCACCCCTCGGAGATCGGCCTCCCACTGATACTCTACCCCGTATTTTCCCAGCAAGGCACCCATCCGATACGGATTTCCATTCCCTTTTCTCAGCTCGTTCTCATCAGCTTCCCCTATGTAGCCAATGAGATGGGCGGCAAGAGGACCATAATTATACGCCCTCGTGGGCCGGACATCCGTGATGACCCCCGGGAGATAGATCCGGCTCGATTCAAGGAGAACCAGTTCCTTCCAGTCGATATCAGATTTCACCTTCACAGGCTGAAAGGGCGAGCGTCGTTTTTGGGATTGAAGCTTACTCTCAATCTCACCCTGGCCCATCTGTAGAATTTCCGCCACCGTCCTTAGAACCTCTGCGTTCCCTTTGACGTCTTCTGGGACAAGAAAGGCTGCAAAGGAAGGACGGTTATGGGCCAACACTCTTCCTTTTCGATCCAGCAACATCCCCCGGTCCGCGGGATCTTCCCGTAGACGGATTCGATTGTTTTCAGACAATCGACGGAATTCGTTCCCCTGGATCACCTCCAGCTGCCACAGACGGATGACGATCAGAAGAAAGGCAAGCCCTAAGGCAACAAGAAAGTACTTGCGCCTTCCCATGAATTCTTCCATCTTCTGAGTGTTCAACTCCACCATGCCCTATCCTCCCGCGTGGACGCTCCTCCGATGGTTCTCCGTGAGGGAAACAGATCCTTTCTGGAAAAGCCCAAAAAGGACGGGGGTCACCAAACCCGTGAACAGCGACTGAGGAAGGAGGTGCGTCCATATCGATGGGTAAAGGTTATGGAGAGGCGTGGGGCTCACGCCACTGAGGAGAAGCAGGATGAAAAAACCTTCGAGCGCAGAGAAGACGAAGACAAAGAGGAATTGGGATGAAAACCCTTGCCAATAGAACCGATTTCTAACGAGTTGAGCCATGAAAAAGATCAGGGGTCTGGTAAAGGTATAAAGGCCGAAGGTATTTCCAGAAAAGAGGTCCATGAGGAACCCCAGGAATAAAGCCAACAGTCCTCCGGAGACGTTTGAGAAGGAAAAACCAAGATAAAGCATGAAGATGAGGACGAGGTCGGGCCGGAACCTCCGGATGGGCAGTGAGGCCAAGAGGGTGGTCTGAAGGGTCATCAAGAGGACGCCTGTCAATAGGAGGGGAAAAAACCTTTTCATTTTTTCTTCCGACCCCCACCCGAAGCCTTCTTGGCTTTCTCGCCCTTCTCTTCCTGCGGCGGAAGAGAGACCGTGGAAGATTCTGTGATGATCAGAACCTCCTCCAGCCTTGTTAAATCAACACCGGGGATGAGCTCGGCATACTGAAAAACCCCATACCCTTTCTTTTCGATATCCTGTATCTCACCCACCAGGAGACCCTTGGGAAAGTTGCCCAGGCCTGAAGTCACGACCACATCACCGACGGCGACATCTTCTGTTCGAAGGAGGTACTTCAGCTGACATCGATTCTCTTCTTTCCCTTCGACGATCGCTTTGGCTCGAGTCCTCTGGACAATGGCATCGATCGCGCTGTTGTAGTCGGTGATGAGGAGGACCGTGGAATAGCTGGAAGAAGTCTTAAGAACCTGGCCCACCACACCCTCGGGCGCGATGACCGCCATCCCTCTTTGAACCCCATCCCTTTCGCCCTTGTTGAGGCTCACGCTCTTGAACCAGGAAGAGGCGTCCTGGCCGATCACTTCTGCCGCCAGGGTCCTCGTCACCAGCGTATCGCGAAACTGCAAGAGCCTTCGAAAACGTTCATTGGCAATGGCCATCTCTTTCGTCTGATGGTTCTCACCCTGTAGCTCCGCGATCCTCCGTTTGAGCATCTCGTTCTCTTTCTGCGTGTGAATCAAGAAGACATATTTCCGGAAGGCTCCCTGCACGGCCTCGAGGGTCTGGGTCGCGGCCTTTTGAAAGGGTGAACAAACCTCCAACAGGAGGGCATCAAGAAAGGTGACGTCCTGGCGCTGCCTCACCCGTAACGAAATCAGGATCAGACCGGACAATAAGACGATGACGATGAAGACGGAAACAGGATATCTTCGGAAAGGAAGTAAGGCTCGTATCCTCATCAATTTCAATACTGGAACGTCACGCTACGGAGCAGCTCCTCGTTATCTAATACCTTCCCAGCACCCAAAACGATGGCGGACAGAGGATCATCGACAATGGTGATGGGGAGACCGGTCACCTCCCGCAGGAGAATGTCCAGGTTTTTCAGAAGGGCTCCTCCACCCACCAACACGATCCCTTTGTCCACGATATCGGCCGACAATTCGGGAGGAGTTCCCTCCAGGGTGATTCGAACAGTATCGATGATGGTATTGATCGATTCAGCCAGGGCCTCTCGGACCTCTTCGCTGCTGATCTCAAGGGTTTTTGGGATTCCGGTCACCAAGTCCCTTCCTTTTACCTCGATGGTTTGAGGATTTTCCTCTGGGTAAGCACTGCCGATGTTGATCTTGATCAATTCCGCCGTCCGCTCACCAATGAGAAGATTGTATTTTCGCTTGACGTACTGGAGGATCGCTTCATCCATCTTGTCCCCAGCCACACGGATGGAGTTACTGGTGACGATCCCCGACAGGGAGATCACCGCCACCTCCGTCGTCCCTCCTCCAATATCGACGATCATGTTTCCGGAGGCCTCGGTGATGGGAAGCCCCGCTCCGATCGCTGCAGCCATCGGTTCCTCGATGAGATAGATCTCGCGAGCCCCTGCAGACTGAGCCGATTCCCGAACGGCCCTTTTTTCAACAGGCGTGATTCCAGAAGGGATGGAGATGACCACTCTCGGCCGAAGGAGCGCCTTGCGATTGTGCACCTTCGCGATGAAATACCGCAGCATCACCCCCGTGATTTCGAAGTCCGCGATGACCCCATCCTTCATCGGCCGGATGGCAAAGATGTTCCCGGGGGTTCGGCCCAACATCTCCTTCGCCTCACGTCCCACCGCCAGTACATGCTTCTCTCCTCGCGAATCTCTCTGGATCGCCACCACGGAGGGTTCGGAAGAGACGATCCCTTTTCCTTTGACGTAAACAACCGTGTTCGCGGTCCCCAGATCGATGGCCAGATCCGTCGAAAAGAGTCCCCATAATGAATCAAAGACCATTATTTTCTCCTCTCCCTTTTCATAGCCACCCTATCTTAACAAATCCCCTCGCTGGATTCAAGCAAATTTATGGGGTAAGAGCTTGTTTTTTTTAGGGGGATTGTTTAGAATTCAACGTTAAGGAAGGAGAAGGCGTATGTTAAGGATATTGAGGAAGCATGCAACCTCATGGATGCTTCGAGGCATTCTGATCTTGGTTGCGGTCACGTTCATTTCTTGGGGAGGGTATTCTCTCATTCGCGAGAGGAAAGTGACGTATGCGGCCAAGGTCAACGGGACCCTCATTGACATGAAGGATTACCTCGATGCCTATGAGGGCACCGTCAAACAGTACCGGGATGCTCTGGGCTCCTCGTTTTCAGAGAAGATGATTGAAGAACTGAAAATCAAGGATCGGATCCTGGACGATCTCATTGCGAGGGTTCTGATCCTTCAGGAGGGTGAAAGGTTGAGACTGAACGTCGGCGATCAGGAACTGAGAGAGGCGATCGAATCGATTCCATCCTTTCAGATCAACGGTCAATTTGACCCTCGGACCTATGAACAATTCCTCCGTTTGAACCGGATGAACGTGGAAGATTTCGAGCGGTTGCAGCGTGAACGGCTCCTGATGACCAAGGTGGTCAACCTGATTCGACTTAACGGTGGGAAGGTGTCTGACGAGGAGATTCTGGAGATTTATCGTTTCGACAATGAACGGATCAATCTCAGTTTCCTGAAGGTATCTCCCCCGTCCTTCCAGGGACAGGTCACCGCGAATGAGATTGAGGAAAAGGACTACTATCAGAATCACCAAGAGGAATTCAGGATTCCTACGGCCATGCAGATCCAGTACCTGACGTTCCGGCCCTCGGATTATGAGGGGAGAATCCGAGTGACTCCCGACGAAATCAAGCGCATGTACGAGGCTCAGAAGGGGAGGTTCACGGTTCCCAAGCGAGTCAGGGCAAGGGAGATCTTGATCAAGGTGAGCCCAGAGGACCCCGCCAACAAGATTGAAGAAAAGAAGAAGAAGGCTGAAGAAATTCTGGAAAAAGCCAAGAAGGCCAAGGACTTTGCGGCTTTGGCCAGACAATACTCCGAGTCGGAATCCGCCTCCAAAGGAGGAGACATTGGGTGGGTCCAGAGAGGAACCCGGGATGAATCGGTGGAGACCGCTCTGGTTGCGATGAAGGCGGGAGAAGTGAGCGGCCTCGTGAATGCCCAAGCCGGTTTCACCATTTTGAAGGCGGAAGAGATTTTGGAGGAACAACAGAAATCTCTGGAGGAAGTAAGAGAACAGATTCTGCAAGCCCTGAGGACAGAAAAGGCAAAAGCCGAAGCCTCCCGTGCGGCCGACGATGCCTTCTATTCTCTCTTCCGGAATCGGAATCTCGAAGCCTATGCGCGGGAGAAGGGCATCCCGATCAGGACCACGGGCTTCTTCAAAGAGGGGGACGAAGTCCCCGAGTTTGGCAGAAACCAAACCTTCCAAACGAGCGCCTTCTCTCTAAAGGGTGGAGAGATCTCTCCGGTCGTGACCCTCCCTCCCAATTTCTATCTCTTGAAGTGCGTAGACAAGAAGGAGTCCCGCATCCCCTCCTTCGAGGAGGTGAAAGAGGAGGCGAAACAGAAGGTCGTTGAAGGCAAGTCTGATGAGAAAGCGCGTCAGGTCGCGGAGGATCTCCTCAAACAGGTTCAATCCGGGAAATCTTTGAGGGATGAGGCCCAGGAGAAAGGGCTTCAGGTGGAGGAGACCGGGTGGTTCACTCGAACGGGAGGGATGGTTCCTAGAATAGGGCCGGCCGGGCAATTGATGCCGTTTCTCTCCTCTCTGACGGAAAAGAATCCTGTTCCGAAAGAAATCTGGAAGACGAAGGATGGATATTTCGTGGTGAAATTACTCAGCCGGGAACCGGCTGACGAGAGTCAATTTCCATCGGTCAAGAAGGATCTTGGAAAACGGTTGGTTTACCAGAAGGAGGAACAGTTTTTCAGAAACTGGCTCGATCAGTTAAAAGCCAAGGCGAAGATAGAGATCAACCCGTCCGCTACCAAGGGTTGACGCGGCGGAACGCCCTGCAATCTCCCCGATCTTCTTTTTTCCTCTCTGCCCATAGACGGGGGGAGAGGGGGGACCCGCTTCATTTCTTGAAGCACTCCAAACACAATAGTTCCTTGTCCTCGGGCGGAGGGACTGGGACGACGACTCTTTTCCCACAGCCTGCGCAGACAATTTCATAGGATCTATGGCGTCTCGAAGGACTCGGTTTGGAGGCACGGCTCCTCCCGTGTCTTCTCGGGGGTGTCATTTGCTTTCCTTTCTGATGGGGCGCACAGGGGTACCCCTCTCAACGCTCAACGAAGTTTTTCAGCTTTTCTGCCCGGCTGGAGTGTTTCAATTTCATTAAGGCCTTCAGTTCAATCTGACGGATACGTTCCCGTGTCACCTGAAAGTCCTGCCCGACCTCTTCCAGGGTGTGGTCGTGCGTCTCTCCGATTCCGAACCGCATCCTGAGGATCTTCTCCTCCCTCTTGTCTAGGGTCGAAAGAACTCTGTGAATCTGACTCGCCATATCCGAGGTGATTGCGGCCTCCTGAGGGGAGATTCCTTCCTTATCCTCGATGAAATCCTCCAGACGGCTGTCCTCCTCCTCGCCGATCGGGGTTTCGAGGGAGACAGGATTCTTGGCGACCTTGATGATCTTCTCCATCTTTTCCAGAGGGATCCCCATCTTCTTGGCGATCTCCTCCCGAGTGGGCTCCCTTCCCATCTGCTGAACCAGGTGTTGTGAGGTCAGGTAGAGTTTGTTGATGATCTCATTCATATGGACAGGGATTCGAATGGTCCGGGATTGATCGGCGACCGCTCGCGCCATGGCCTGCCGGATCCACCACGTGGCATAGGTACCGAATTTGTAACCCCTCTGATATTCGAACTTGTCCACGGCCTTCATGAGCCCAATGTTTCCCTCTTGGATGAGGTCAAGAAAGTGGAGGCCCCGATTGATGTATCTCCGGGCGATGGAGATGACCAACCTTAGGTTTGCCCTCACCAACTCATCTCTGGCTATCCGGGTCTTGGTCTTTTCAGTCTCAATGGTCCTCAGAGTCTCTTTCAGTTGGTCCGGAGAAAGCCCGCATTCCGCCTTCAGGCTCACGGCTGCCTTTTCAAGGCGTTTTATCTTCTTCTCGATCTCCCTTAGCTCCTCGAAGCAGATTTCCTCCCGGCCCTTTAGACGAGAACCTTTTCTTGTCCTTTTGCCCGTGATCTTCCTCAAGAGCGCTCTCGCTTCTTGGACCGAGATTCCCGACCTCTTCTCAACATATCTAAGGTCACGCTTGGCCTCTTCCATCGACAGGTCCCAATCCTTCAGCGTCTGGATGATCCTATGGATCTGCCTTTCCCTTAGGTTGATCTTCTTCAAGGCATCGAAGAGATCCGCCTTTTTCTTAACGATCTGTTTCTTGAGCTGGTTTCGAAGGACCGTTCTTTTTCTCAACTGCAGCTGTTTCTGGAGCTGATGAGCGGTCTCCTCCCCCTTCTCAATTTGATGGATTAGGTTGAGAACCTTCCTCTTCTGGATCTCCTTCTCTTCAGGATTGGCTTCATCCTCATCAAGTTCATCGGTGACTTCCTTAATCTCCATCTTCCCATCGCGAAGGGCTTTTCCCAGATGGATCAGTTCCCGGATGGCCATCGGGCATTCGATGAGAGCTCTCAGCACCTCATGATGACCGCTCTCGATCCTTTTGGCGATCTCCACTTCTCCCTCGCGGGTTAACAGGGGGAAAGATCCCATCTCTCCCAAATAGATCCGAACCGGGTCCACTCCCCTTGCCAGGCTGTCCCGATGGGAGTCAAGACTCTCCGTCTCTTCTTTCAAAGAACCGTTGTCATCCCCTGCGTTCGGTCCCGGGAGTCCACTGAGCACGTCGGAGTCAGATTCATCCGAGAGGGGTAAAGGAGTATCGTTTGGCTTGTCCGCCGAAGACCCTTTAGGCTCCCACCTCTTCAATGCTTTTGGGTTGCCTCTCTGCCGTCTGTTGCAATCCAATCAATATTCCCCTTGATCCATTTTGATCTGATCGAGATCATGCGCCGAGTGGTCCCACCCGGTCAAACAACCCGCAAAGAAGTTATTTAGAGCTCCTTTCGGTTCTTGCGTACAGCCTCGTAAGTTAACCCGCCTTTTATATAATTCTTTTTGGTCCAAAGAGCAAGGAAATTCGTCAACATTCCGTACGACCGTAAGCGGAAGGGGCAGGAAAAAAAGGCCCCAGGCAACAATGCCTGGGGCCTTTCCAATTTTCAACTTAATGAGT